>Ga0136617_10002522_pt1 | contig 16270 bp, 20 predicted proteins | sample AntDrymUQ3222106_2_FD_129672 | JGI IMG/M metagenome (GOLD analysis project Ga0136617, IMG submission 129672) | Polar desert sand microbial communities from Dry Valleys, Antarctica - metaG UQ322 (21.06) | ecosystem: Environmental > Terrestrial > Soil > Desert | place: Antarctica: Dry Valley...
CGGCGTCGACGTGATCGCGGTGAGCGGCGACTCGCGGGAGCGCGCCGAACGCGCCCAGGCTGAGTGGAGCCTCGGTGATCTCGAGGTCGGCTACGGGCTGAGCACCGAGGCGATGCGCGAGTGGGGGTTGTTCGTCTCGCGGGGGATCGCCGACGACGAGCCGGAGGAGTTCTCCGAGCCCGGTTTCTTTCTCGTCGACGCTGAGGGAGCGGTCTTCTACGAGGGCATCAACTCGATGCCGTTCGGGCGACCGGTGCTCGACGAGATGCGCGACGCCGTCGACTTCGTCGGCGAGAACGACTACCCGGCGCGGGGAGAGGCGTAGCTCAGGCGAGTGGCGCGGGGTGGGCCTGGGCCGACGCACGCCGGCCGGCTCCGATCGCCTGCGCAGACGATGAAAGGTCGATACCGCGCGAACCTCAATGCGGCTCGGGCTGCGAGCGGGGTGCCGTCCGGCTACACGCTGACGATCTGGTGCGCGGGCGCGGTCGCGGTAGGCCGGCTCGGCTTCCCAGGGGTCGCGGAGGTGCTGCTGTTCCTGGGTGGTGGGGCGGCGGGCGTGTTGCTCGTCGACGCCCTCAGCTCGAGTCGGGAACGAAGCGCGAGCGAGCCGGCGAGCCCGACGGCGGCCTTGGCTCGAGCGCCGGGGCCGCTGCTCGCCGCGGCGGCGGCCGTCGTCTGCGCCTGGCTCGTGGTAGAGGTGGTCGGGGGCGGCCTAGCGTGGGCGCTGGTCGGTTGCGCGGCCTCGGTGGTGTACCTGACCGTCTTGGCCGCCACCGCGACTGTCGCGTGTCGCCGTCGGTCTCACCCGCCCGGCTAGCCTCCGTCGGGAGGCGCGCTCGCCGCGCGGCGCCGGGCCCGCAGCAGCCGCAGCGGGAAGAGCGCCGCCGAGATCGCGAACAGCGCGAGTGTCAGGAACAGGAAGCGCGGCAGGTACGGGTCGGTCGAGAGGCCGCTCACCCCCATCAGCCCGCCGTCCGCGAGCCCGAGCACAAGCGGGAAGAAGACCAGCAGCGCGAGCAGCGAGAGCGCCGCCGGCACGCGCACGTGGTTGAGCACGAGCAGGCGGATGCGCGACAGCGGGGTGCCCTCGCGCGCCGCGCGGCCCCCGATCACGTACAGAAGGGCGAGGAGCAACGCCGAGTAGACCGGGATCAGGACCATGTCGTGCAGCAGGATCGCGCCGAGGAACCACTCGCCCTGAGGCAGGACGGGCCCCTTCTGGAGGGCGCGGAAGCCCGCGTACGCGGCGATCAGGAAGGCGGCCCCGGCCACGAGCAGATGCAGCGGACTCGACCCGTAGTTCTTCGAGAAGGCGCGCATCGCTCAGGCCGCCCAGAACGCGAGCCGCTTGACCCACTTGGTGTTGTGCACGCCGGGCAGGGCGGGGACGATGATCCGTGCCGGGAAGCCGTGGTCGGGGGACAGATCGGCGCCGTTGACCTGGAGCGCGAGCAGCGAGCGCGGGTCGGTGGCCTGAGCCGCGTTGAGCGTCACCTGGCCGAGCACCGCGTCCTGGATCGACTTGACGAACAGCTCGTCCGGATCGTCCACACCGGCGAGCCGTCCCAGGTCGCGGAGCGGTACGCCGGTCCAGGTCTGCGTCGTCGACCAGCCCTCTACGCAGGCGATCGGCAGGGTCTGAGTCGACAGCGGCATCTTCATGAGGTCCGCGCGCGAGAGCTCCATCGTCCGCGCGCCCTGGAGCTCGAGCCTCCAGCCGGCGCCGGTGTCGGCAGATGTGATCCCCGCTCCCATAGCGGTCTTGTTGACCTGGAAGTCGTTCGGGCCCGTGCCGATGGTCTGCCCACGCGGGGCCAGGAGGCCGAGCGGGCGAAACACGCCGCCGACCGACTGTCCCGCCCCGATCAGGCCGAGGCCGATCGATGCGGCGGCCACCGTTCCGACGAACCCGCGCCGCGAGATCGTGGCGGGACGGGGTGCGGTCGGCGCGCTCTCGCTCGAGTCGGCCGGCTCGGGCTCGGTGTGCTCTACGTCGTCGCGCAGCGGCGCCACCACGCCGCGGTCGCGGAAGGCGCGCGCGGCGTCGGGCAGCTTCGTGGCCACGTGAAAGGTCAGCGCGGCGATGAAGATGAAGGCCGCGTAGTAGTGCGCGGGGATGAAGCCGAAGCCGAACGGATAGTAGATCTGGATGTTGAGGACGCCCGTGGCGAAGACGAACAGGCTCGCCCCGACGAGCAGGGCGAGGCTGATCCGCTCGACCCCGTGCGCGAGCGAGCGCAGCGCCGGGCGCTCCCACAGCTTGGGGATGACCACCCACAGCTTCGCGAACAGGATCGGGATCGTCGCGAGGCCGGAGGTCACGTGGAGCCCCTGGTTGATCGCGTACAGCCAGGCGAACCCGACGGGGAAGTCGAGCAGCGAGTAGACCGGGCCCAGCAGCGCGTCGCCGCCGGTGACCGAGTTGCCGGAGTACTCCGTCTCGTAGGCCACATGGGAGAGGAATCCCGTGAGCGCGCAGATGACGATCAGCGGCAGCAGCGCGGAGCTCAGGATCGAGGCGAGCCAGGGCCCGCGGAGCGGGCTCTTCCAGAAGTCGCGGCGGAACGGGCCGCGGTCAGGCGGCTGGGGACCGGGGAGTGGTCGGGCCTCCGGGTCCATGCCGAAGGCCCTGTGCAGGAAGCGCGTGAGCATCGAAGGGCTAGCGCATCATCGCGCGTCGCGGATCAGCTTGCGAGCGGCGCACGTGTGTGTTCATGGAAACGTTAGGGGTCCGGTGGCGCTCAGCGGTGCGTCGGCATCTGAATCCGCGCCATCGCCTTGATGAGAAACCAGAACAGGGTGCCGGCCCCGACGATCAGCAGGACGATGACGGCACCCACGAAAGCGTTGGTCGTGGTGATCAGCCAGAGCGAGAGAACGAGGATCGACAGCACGAGCAGAGCCTCGGTCCCGAGCACCGCCCAGTACCGCGCCCGCCACAGTCCGTAGGCGGTGACCAGCAGCAGGAACGTGTAGGCCACCAGCGGGAGCAGTGGCGGGGGACCGCCGGCGGCGAGCTGGACCCCGGCTAGGTAGGTGGCGACGTTAAGAGCCGCCTGGGCGAGCACGACGAAGAACGCGACGGTCACGACCCGCGGGCGCTCGCCCTCCGCGAGCGGAGCGAGCTCCGCCCTTGCCGCGGCATTCTTGGCCTCGGTTCGCGAGGCACGCGAGGGCGACGCGTCTCCGCCGCCCGCGGGCGAGGACGCGGGCCGCGGCGCGTTCTCCGCAGCTCGCCGCCTAGCGCGCCGGCCCACCGACGACCTCCCGCCCCAGCTCCGCTCGGATCTTTTCCGCCGCTGCGCGCGGATCCGCGGCGTCGCGGATGGCGCGGACCACCGCGACACGCTCAGCGCCCGCGGCCGCCACCTCCGCGGCACGCACCGCGTCGATCCCGCCGATCGCGAAGAAGGGCTGCAACGCGTGCGCGGCGGCGTGCGCCACGAGCTCGAGCCCGACGGGGGCCAGGTCCGGCTTCGTCGCCGTCGGGTAGACCGGCCCCACGGCGATGTAGTCGGCGCCGGTCCCGGCGGCGGCGGCGATCTGCGCGGGCGAGTGCGTGGAGAGCCCGATCAGCAGGGCGTCTCCCACCCCGCGGCGCACCTCGGCCACAGACAGGTCGTCCTGGCCGAGGTGGACGCCATCGGCGCCGCAAGCTCGCGCGAGGTCGGGCCGGTCGTTGACGACCAGGAGCGCGCCGTGCTCGTCGCATAGCGCCCGCAGGCGCTCCGCGCTCGCCATCAGCTCAGCGTCGCCCGCCTCCTTGTCACGGAGCTGAACGACGTCGACCCCGCCGACCAGCCCCGCCGCGACCACCCCGTCGGCGCGCTCTCCAGCGACCCTTGATTCGATCACCAGGTAGAGCCGCGCCGCCCGCAGGCGGTCACGAAGCCCCTCGCCGGTCGTCGTCCGAGCCGCCAAAGCCATAGTCGACCCATCGTGACAGAGAGCCTGCGCGCGACGGCCCGGCCGCCTGGCGTGGTTAGATTCCCTTTCAAACCCGCGCCAAGGGAGAGACAGTTGAGTCCAGTTGCACCCATAGGCATCGGTACGTCGATCGTCCTCATAACCGTGGGCGCCATCTTCAAGTACGCGATCAACGCGGGGGAGCTCCTCGGGATCCTCGACATCCAGGTGACCGGGACGATCCTGCTCATCATCGGCATCCTCGGCCTAGTGCTGGCGGTCGCCTTCACGATTATGACGTCTAGTCGCGCGCGCCCGGTGGCCCACGACGACCGCCCGCGTGAGCGCGAGGTCGTGCGCGAGCGCGACCCCTACGACGAGCCGACCCGCCGCCGCGAGCGCTACTGAGTCGCCCACCGGCCTCGCGGCCGGAGGCACTCTCTAGACTCGGCTGCAACGGGAGCTCGGGCCGGACCGGGCTGAGAGGGCGGCTGGGCGCCGCCGACCGTCTGACCCGACCCGGGTAATGCCGGCGCGGGGAGATCGTCGTCGAGACCCTCCGCCACCAACGGAGACGAGTCGTTCTGATGGCGAACAGCTTTGACGCGGTGGTCGTGGGCGGTGGAGTCGTGGGGCTCACCGTGGCCTGGCGTGCGCGGCGTCGAGGGCTGAGCGTGCTGGTGGTCGAGCGCGACCGCGCGGGCGCCGGAGCGTCGGGCGTCGCTGCGGGCATGCTCGCGCCCGTCACGGAAGCCGACTTCGGCGATGGGCCGGCGATCGACCTCAACCTCGCGGGCCTCGACCGCTGGCCGGCCTTTGCCGCCGAGCTTGCCGAGCGCTCGGGGATCGGCACGGGGTATCGCCGCAGCGGGGCGCTCGTCGTCGCGGTCGATCGCGACGACGCGGAGGTGCTCGACCGGATCGCCGGGCTCCAGCGCTCGCTCGGGCTTGCTGCGCACCAGCTCTCCGGCCGCGAGGCGCGACGGCTCGAGCCCGGCCTGTCCCCGCGCGCGTCGTCGGCGATCGAGGCCCCGGAGGAGGGTCACGCCGATCCAGCCGCGGTGGTCGCGGGATTGCGCGCCGCGTTCCTGGCCGAGGGGGGCGAGCTACGGGAAGGGACCGTGGTCCAGCGGCTGGAGCTCAGTCCGGGTGACACCCGCGTCGAGGGGATCAGGTTGGCCGACGGCACCACGGTCGCCGCGGGCCGGGCCGTGCTCGCCTGCGGTGCCTGGAGCGCGGGTCTCGAGGGGCTGCCCCCCGGCGAGGCGCCGCCGATCCGTCCCGTCAAGGGTCAGATCCTCGATCTGCGCTCGGCCGGTGGCGAGCCGCTGGCCGAGCGGCTCATCCGCACGCCGCGGTGCTACGTCGTGAGCAGGCCGGACGGGCGTGTGGCCATCGGCGCCACCACGGAGGAGCGGGGCTTCGACGTGCGCGTGACCGCAGAGGGTGTCCACAGCCTGCTCGAGGCGGCGCGCGAGGTGCTTCCCGACGCCGGAGAGCTCGTGTTCGTCGCGGCCCGCGCCGGCCTGCGGCCCGGCACGCCCGACAACGCGCCGATCGTCGGGCACGGTGGCGTCGAGGGCCTGCTCTGGGCGACCGGACACGGCCGTCACGGCGTGCTCCTGGCGCCGATCACCGGCGAGGCGGTCGCCGCGATCCTGTGCGACGAGGACCCGCCCGAGGCGCTCGCGCCCTTCGGGCCGGAGCGTTTCGCCCACCGCGGTGTGGCAGCCGCCGGGGTTGCCGGGGCATGACCACGATCTTCCTCAACGGCGCTCCGCACGAGGTCGACGACGGCGCGACCGTTGCCGCCGCGGTGGGCGCCACCGGCGCGCCCCCGGCACAGGGAGGCCTGGCCGTGGCCGTGGACGGCGAGGTCGTCCCGCGCGGAGAGTGGGCAGGCACCGCCCTGCGCGAGGGACAGCGCGTCGAGGTGCTCCAGGCCGTCCAAGGCGGAGCCTGAGATGAGCGCTCTGGAGATCGCGGGGCGCGAGTTCGGCTCGCGGCTGGTCATCGGCACCGGCGGCTTCCGCTCGCTCGAGGCGATGGCTGCGGCGATTCGGGCCTCGGGTGCCGAGATGGCCACGGTGGCCATGCGCCGAGTCGACGCGAGCGCCAACGGATCGGTGCTCGACGTCGTGCGCGACGCGGGCTGTGAGGTCCTGCCCAACACGGCCGGGTGCTTCACCGCGCGCGACGCCGTGACCACCGCGCGCCTCGCCCGCGAGGCCCTCGACACCGACTGGGTCAAGCTCGAGGTCATCGGCGATGATCGCACCCTGCTGCCCGACGCAGCCGAGCTACTCGAGGCCGCCGACACGCTCGTCGCCGACGGCTTCACGGTGCTGCCCTACACCAGCGACGACCCCGTGCTGGCCGCCCGGCTCGAGGACGCCGGGTGCGCGGCCGTGATGCCCCTCGGCTCGCCGATCGGCAGCGGGATGGGCATCGCCAACCCTTACAACCTCAGGCTGATCCTCGAGCGCGCGCGAGTGCCGGTCATCCTCGACGCGGGCATCGGCACGGCCTCCGATGCGGCCGTGGCCATGGAGCTCGGCTGCGGTGGCGTTCTGCTGGCCAGTGCCATCTCGCGCGCCGAGGATCCCGCGCGGATGGCGCGAGCCATGCGCCTCGCCGTCGAGGCCGGACGGCTCGCCCACGATGCCGGGCGCATCCCGCGCCGCCTCTACGCGGAGGCCTCGTCACCGCTCGAGGGCACGGCGGACCTGCTCTCGTGACCGGCACGGAGCTCGACCGGGCGCAGCTCGAGGAGATGACCGACCGCTGGACGGCCGCGTGGGAGGGCCGGGCGCTCTTCACCCGCTGCGCCACGCCCGACATCGGCTATGAGGACCCGCTGGCGATCGAGCCGCTGGACGGCACCGACGCGCTGGAGATCCACGCCCAGCGGCTGCGTCATGCACTGCCCGACCTCCGCGTCGAGCGCCGGGGTGCGCCGCTCGCGGGCGGTCCGGGAGAGGGCTTCGCCTGCCTGCCGTGGCGGCTGGCCGGGACCCACCGCGGCGAGCTCGCCGGCCTCCCGGCCACCGACCGGTTCCTCGTGGTCCACGGCGTGCACTACGCCGAGCTCTCGGACGGGCTCGTGCGGCGCGCGCGCGGGTTCTTCGACCTCCACGGTGTCGCCGTTCAGCTCGGGTTCGTGCCCGGCCGCGGCTCGCTGGCCGAGAGCACGCTGCTGATGCTGCGCGGCTTCGGGCTGCGCCGCCGCGGCGAGCGCTAGCCCTGCCTTACTTGACGGTCAGCGTCCCCGTCTGGTTCGGGTGAATCGTGCACACGTAGTCGATCTTGCCGGGCATCTTGAGCGTCTGGGTGTAGGTGCCGCCGATCGGGATCGTGCCCGAATCGAAGCTCGGTCCCGGCCCGCCCGTCTTGGTGACGGTGTGAGCGACGGTGTCGCTGTTCGTCCACAGCACGACGTCGCCGACCTTGGCGGTTGCCGCGGCGGGCAGGTACGCGATGTTCTTCATGTCGATCGTTACGTCGCCCTTCGCGCCCTTCGAGCTGGAGTCCTTGGCGCCGCCCGGGCCGCTGCCCGACCCCTCGTCGCGCTGGGCCCCACAGGCGGTGGCGACCACTCCCAGGCCGACGGCTCCGGCCACGGCGAGCAGCCGCCGGCGGGTGAGGGGGAGATCTTCCATCGCGCGGGTCACGTTACCGGCCCGATTCGACCAGCAACAGCTCGAGCAGCGCCTTCTGCGCGTGGAGCCGGTTCTCGGCCTGGTCCCACACGGCAGAGCGCTCGCCGTAGAGCACGTCCTCGGCGATCTCCTCGCCGGGATGGGCGGGCAGGCAGTGCAGCACCACCGCGTCGTCGCGCGCCAGAGCGAGCAGACGGCCCTCGAGCCGAAAGGGCTCGAGCAGAGCGCGGCGCTGGTCCGCGCCCTCCTCGTCGCCCATGCTGACCCAGACGTCGGTGTAGAGGGCGTGCGCGCCGCGCGCCGCCTCGGCCGGATCCGTGGTCAGCGTGATATCGCCGCCGTTCGCCGTTGCTGCCCGTGCCGCCTCAACGACCTGGGGCTCGGGTGCGAGCTCTTCAGGGGTCGCCACCGCAACGCTCAGGCCGGCCCGCGCGCCGAGCAGCATCAGCGACGTCGCGACGTTGTTGCCGTCGCCGACGTAGGCGAGTCGCAGGCCTTCTGTGGTCCCGAAGCGCTCGCGCAGGGTCAGGAGGTCGGCGAGCGCCTGGCACGGGTGATGATCTGCCGTGAGCATGTTGATCACCGGGACGCTCGCGTGGGCGGCGAGCTCGTCGAGGACGCTCTGAGGACCGGTTCGCACCCCGATCGCGTGGACAAGGCGCGAGAGGACGAGCGCTGTGTCCCGCACGGACTCACCACGGGCGAGCTGGGTCTCGCCCTCGCGGAGGATGACCGGGTGACCTCCGAGCTCGCGCACGCCGACCTCGAAGGAGATGCGCGTGCGGGTCGACGGCTTGTCGAAGACCAGCGCCACGCTGCGACCGGCGAGCGCGCCGGTGGGAGAACCGCCCGCCGCGCCGGACAGCAGCGCGGCCCGCGCGGCCTTGAGCTCGAGCGCCCGCGTGAGGAGGGCGGTGAGCTCTTTGGGCGCGAGCTCTACGCCGGTGAGGAAGTGACGCGGCACCGCCGGATCGTATTCGTCGCGCTCGTTGTAGGCACGCGCCGGTTCGCGGCGTTTCGCCCACCGGCCGCCACCGCGCGTCCCTTCGTGGAATAGTCCGGGAACCCGGCCACCGCAAGGAAGGCCGACTTACTTGCAAAACGCGACGGAGGAGGCGCTGGACATGGCAGAGAGCAGCAGCGGATCTCGGAGCGGACGCGGCGGCTCCTCGAGCTCGTCGGGTGGTTCGGGCGGACGTTCATCGGGTGGCGGCTCGCGGGGCTCGAAGTCCGGAGGATCCGGGTCCGGCGGCTCGCGCAGCGGCAGCGGCTCGCGCAGCTCCGGCGCGCGTAGCGCGAGCTCGGGCAGTGGTTCACGCTCGAGCGGCGGCTCGGGCTCGGGCACCCGCTCGCGCTCCACGGGCGGGCGCTCGCCCTCCAGCGGCAGCTCCGGCGCGACGCGAAAGCGCAGCGGCTCCGCCTCGAGCGGCTCCTCGACCCGCAAGAGCTCCACTTCACAGCGCTCGACGGCAAGCAGTCGGTCGTCCGGCTCGGCCACGCCGGCGAAGCGCCGCGCCGCGGCGAAGAAGGGCGGCCAGGCTCGCGGGCGCCAGCAGCAGGCGCGCAAGACGGCGACGAAGACCGCAGCGACCGCCGCGCAGACGGCCGACTCGGCGGGCTTCTCGGGCAAGACGGTTGCCGAGGTGCGCACCGCCCTGCGCGACAACCTCGTCAATCCGCTCAACCTCGTCCTGATCACGCGCGACCGGATCGAGGAGGTCGTCGACGAGGCCGTGAGTCGCGGGCGGATGACCGCCAGCGACGCGCAGGACATCGTGTCGAAGCTCGTGTCGCGCGGACGCAAGCAGACCAACGAGGTGCTCAACAACCTGGAGAGCCTGCTCGGTCGCGGGCGCAGCGAGGTCGAGTCCGCCGTCGGTGAGGCACGCGAGCGCGGAACCTCCGCGGCCTCGGGGGCCCGCAAGCAGGTCGGAAAGACCGCGGGCGACGCGCTCAAGACCGCCGATCCGGTGATCGTCCAGGCCGACCGCGCGCGGCGCGTCGCCGGCGTGGGCGGGAGCTTCCCGATCACGGGCTACGACAACCTGACCGCGGCGCAGGTGCAGGACCGTCTCGACAGTCTGAACGCGCCCGAGCTGCGCAAGGTCCGCGACTACGAGCGTCGCAACGCGAACCGCAAGACGGTGCTCGCGGCCGTCGAGTCGAAGCTCAGCTGAGCACGCCCGGCACCGCCACCCGGCCCGAGCGCGGCGACGAGCTCGAGCTCGTCGTCGACTCGCTCGCGTACGGAGGCGCGGGCGTCGCGCGCCTGAACGGCTACGTCGTCTTCGTCACCGGCGCCGTTCCGGGCGATCGAGTGCGCGCGCGGATCACCAAGCGCAAGCGCGCCTACGCCGAGGCCCGCACCACCGAGGTCGTCGAGGCGAGCCCCGAGCGGGTGGAGCCTCGAGCGCCGCACCCCGGGGCGCCGTGGCAGGTCCTGTCCTACGAGCGCCAGCTGTCGATCAAGCAGTCGCAGGTCGCCGAGGCGCTCACCCGCATCGGCCACTTCGAGGGGCCGCCGGTCGAGCCGGTGCTCCCGGCCGACGATCCGTGGCGCTATCGCAACAAGCTCGAGTACTCCTTCGGCGAGGACGAGGGCGGCGAGCTCGTGCTCGGGTTCCACCGGGCCGGCCGCTGGAACGACATCGACGACGTGACCGACGACGTGCTCGCCTCCGAGCGCATCAACGCGGTGCGCGAGCAGGTCAAGGCGTGGTGCCGGGCCGAGGGCCTGAACGCCTACGACCGCCGCGACAACACGGGCTTCCTGCGCAACCTCGTCGTGCGCGAGGGCCGGCGCACCGGCGATCTCCAGGCGCGCATCGTCACGAGCCCGGGCGAGTTCCGCGCCGCCGACCTGGCCGCCTCGGTCGAGGCCGACGGGGTGCTCTGGACCCAGGCCGCCCGCGTGGGCGAGACCACCCGGGCAGGCGAGACGACGCTGCTCACCGGCGCCGACGCGATCGAGGAGGAGCTGCGGATCTTCGGCGCGAGCCTGCGCTTTCGGATCTCGCCCGAGGCCTTCTTCCAGGTCCACACCGAGCAGGCCGAGCGCGTGTACGCGATCGCCGCCGAGCTCGCGGGACTGAGCGGCTCGGAGCGGGTGTTCGACCTCTACTCGGGGATCGGCACGATCGGCCTGTGCTTCGCCCTGCGCGCTCGGGAAGTGCTCGGCATCGAGTCGATCGAGCCCGCCGTGGCCGACGCGATCGACAACGCCCGCCGCAACGAGATCGACAACGTGCGCTTCTTCGCCGGCGACGTGCGCACGGCGCTGCGCCCGCTCGTCGAGGAGGCGGGAAAGCCCGAAGTCGTGGTCGTGGATCCGCCGCGGTCGGGCCTCTCGCAGAAGATCGTGCGCCGCATCCTCGAGACCGGGGCCAAGCGGATCGTCTACGTGTCGTGCAACCCGACCACGCTCGCGCCGAACGCGCGCCAGCTCGTTGACGCCGGCTACCGCTTGAGCGCGGTCAGGCCGGTCGACATGTTTCCGCAGACCCCACACATCGAGTGCGTGGCCCTGCTCGAGCTGCAGGCCTAGCGGCCGCTCGCGGTCACCTGCCGCACCTCGAGTCCCGTCGCCCAGGCGACCCGCCGCGGCAGATCGACGCCGAGCCAGCGCGAGAAGCCCGCCGGCAGCGTCGAGACGATCACCTCGTCGAACGTGCCGAAGTTGACCGCGTCGTGCACAGCAGCCATCGGGTCGGGATCCCCGAGACGACCCTCCACGGTGAGCCCGGCGCGGCGCATGACCCGCAGCCCGTCCCTTATCCGCCGTCCGGCCTCGAGCGTCGCCGCCTGAGGGTCGCTGCCGAAGACCACGCCGTGCCCCGAGGCCGGAACGAGCAGGGTGAAGGCAGCCGCTCCCTCCGCCGCCCGCTCGCGCATGACGTGCACCAGCTCCGGCGAATCGGCTGTCCGGTGGGCGACGACCAGGACGCTCGCCTCCGAGCCCGCCCCGGCCGGCGTAGCTCGTGACTGGAACCGCTTGTCGCCGTAGGCCGGGCTCACCCCGGACCGTTGAGCGAGCCCTTCGCCAGCGCGGCGCGAATCCCGGCAAGCGTCTCGCGCGAGTCCGTAGCGTGCCGGCGGGCCCATTCCTGGACCTGCGGGTCGTAGCTGGGCTCGCCGAGGGTCCGCTCGGAGTCGTCGAGCGCCGTCCTCAGGAAGGCGACCTCCTTCTGGGTCAGCTCAATCGCGAAAGTCGCCCCGTGGTCGTCCACATGGTCTCTATTCCCGCCGGCCCGACTGAGTAGCCGCGCCGAAGGTCGGCTTTCGGAACGCGTGGCCGAGCGGAGCTCAGTAGGGCGGCAACTCTCCGTACCACTCCCCGAGCGGCCTGAACGCCCGCCAGAACCGCCGTTTGGCCGTCTCCTCGTCGAGCGCGGCGTCGATGTCCGGCACGAACAGCGCCTCGCAGGTCGGGGTCAGATCCTGGATCTCTCCAGCATTCGGCTCGACGTGCCGGCTGAGTGGCACCTCGAGCTCGTTGAGCACCGCGAGCGCCGGCTCGCCCATGACGACGACGATGCGCGGGGAGACGACTGCGAGCTCCCCCAGCACCCGAGCCCGGCAATCGGCGGCGGACATCGAGGTGTCCGGCACCGGGCACTTGATGGCGAGCGTGCCGTAGACCACGAGCGGGTCGATCCCCAAGCGGCCGAAGCTCTTCAGCAGCGCCTGCCCCGAACGGCCGTAGAAGGCCACCCCCTCGTGGATCTCGGTCGCGGTCGGGGTGTGCTTGAGCAGGAAGATGTCGGCCAGGGGGTGCCCCGAGCCCAGCACGGGCCCGAGGTTCCCGCGCGGGCACAGATCGCAGGCCTGGACCTCGCGGGTCAGGGTATTGAGCTCTCGGATCGCCCGCTCGAGGTACTTCTCGCGGATCTCGTCGTCGGTGGCGGGCATCCGAGGAGGGGAGTTGGACGGCCCGCCCCGCCCTCCTCTTGTCTGCATCACTCCTTGCTCGAACGCGCAGGCTTTCGCCCGGATCGGCCGGCCCCTCGCCCCTGGATGAACTTGAGCGTCTGGACGTAGAGGAGGCTCTTGCGGTTGCGGACTATGTCGGCGTCGCGCAGGGACTCGAGGAACTCCTGCGGCCCGTCGAAGTCGCGCATGCGGATGCGCACCGAGCCGAGCGCCTGGGCCACGTGCGAGTCCGATCCTGCCCCGGCGACGATCCGGTACTTGGCCGCGAAGCGGGCGGCCTCGTCGTTGAAGCCTGAGTAGGCCACCTTGGCGTTGAAGACCTCGATCATGTCGATGTCCTCGACCACGTCGAGCAGATCGCTGTAGTCGGGCACGGCGTGCATGCGGTCGAAGGGGTGGGGCACGTAGACGAGCCCGCCCTGGCGGCGGATCTCGGCGATCGTCTCGGCCAGGGTCATCCCCCGCTCGATCTTCTCCTTGATGAACAGGCCGATGACCTCGCCCTGATCGGCGGTCTTGACCTCCTCCGCCACGATGATCTTCGGCTCGCCGCCGTTCTCTTGCGAGAGCTCGCGGGCCTCGAACGCTCCGGCGATCTCGTTGTGGTCGGTCACCGCGATCGCTCCGAGGCCCTGGTCGCGGGCTGCCTCGAGCAGGCTTGCCGCCGGGGTGGCGCAGTCGGGCGAGTGGTCGGTGTGCATATGCAGGTCGACGTCGATCAGCGGCCGGGTCTGGATCCGCTGGTGCACGGCCGGATCGCCGTGGGGGTCGTGGCGGCGCTGGGCCAGCTCCTCGTAGAGCTCCTCGAAGCGATCGGCGACCTTCGACCAGCCGAGCTCAGCGTGGCAGCCGGAGACCCGCTCGTGCAGGTCCTTCCTCAGGGCCTCGTCGGAGATCAGGCGCTCGAGCTGCGCGGCCAGGGTCTCGGAGTCGCGCGGCTCGAACAGCAGGCCGAGCTCGCCCTCGCGGAGGATCTCCTCGTATTCGGGCATCCGCGCGGCCACCGGGATCGCCCCACCGGCCAGCGCGCGCAGGACGAGCTGTGGCGCCGGAGCCGCTCCGCTCGAGGCCGCCACCGCGATGTGGGCGCGCGCCAGGTGCTGGGCCTCGGAGCCGCGCTCGGGCCCGGCGAAGTGGATGCGGTCGCGCAGGGCGCGCGAGAGCGACACCGTCGGGCGGGTGTCGGGCGAGCGCGACCACACGGTCGCGCGCCACGGCAGGGCGGAGGGCAGGCGGCGCAGAGCGCGCAGGAAGGTGCGCAGCGCGCCGCGCTCCTCCTCGGCCGAGAAGACGATCTCGACCAGCTCGTCCTCGGCGCGCGCCGGGCGCTCGGCGAGCTCGCCGCCGGGGGCGATGATCCGGTAGTCGCCGGGAAAGAAGCGCCCGACCACGTCGGCGGTGGCCTGGAAGCTCGCCGTCCGCGCGTCGAGGCGGCCGAACCGCAGCTCGGTCAGCCGCCGCCCGAGCTGGGTGGAGACGACGCGCTCTGCGGCGGCGTGGAAAGTCCCGACGTTGAGCGCCAGCGAGTGGCGCAGCGCGGCGGAAGCCGTGCTCGGGGCGAACGGCTCGTGGACATGGACGAAGTCGAGCTCGGCGTGCTCGAGCAGGTCCTCGAGCGTGCGCGAGAGATCGAGCGGTAGGGAGGCGGAAGACCCCCGCCGCGTGGGCGGGAACCCGATGCCGTGCCCGACCGCGACAACCTGGGCACACCCCGGCTCGCTCCACAGCGCCTCGGGGTCGTCGGCGACGCGACGTACCAGCGACCGCGACTCGCGCACCAGCTCGCGAGAGTCGGCGGGCGCGACCACGACCACGCGATGACCGCGCGCGCACAGCTCGTCCGACAGCCGCTCGACGTAGCGGTTGACCTCGTGATGGGCGTCCCAGGCGTACGGGGACACCTGGGCGATCGCGAACCGCTCGGCGCTCACGGACGAAGCATACGTTCCCCGTGGACGAGGCCAGCGGGCCTCTCGGTCGCGCAGCCTCTCGCGGACGAGCGCCGGAGGGCCGTTCAGCCGTCCGAGTGCACGACCGCGTAGAGATGCGGCTCGAAGCTGCTCGCCAGCGCGGCCGCGTCGGTCATGTGACCGCGAGCGGCGGGGTCGGCCAGCATGGCCTCGAAATGTGCTCGGCTACGCCACTGGGCGTAGTTGGTCACCTTCGTTCCGTCGAGGCTCTTGTGGATGTTCGCGGACACGTAACCCGGGCAGCCGCTGATCGTGGTCTCCGTGGCCTCGATCAGGAGCCGGGCCAGTCGCTCCTGGTTCGCCGGGTCGACGGTGAACACATTGATCAGCGTCACGACGTCCTGGTCGGGCGAGATGTGGGGCATGCCGCATCCCTTTCGTAATAGGCATTCTCGAGGCAATTCCGGTGCCTCGAGACCGGCCCACGGGCTGTCACCCGGCCGTCGTCGCCTCGCGGGCCGCGGGCGTCTCCACCCGCGCCGCGACGTGGTGCTCCGCGAGGTCGAATCCCTTGGTCAGCCGCCGGAAGCGGAAGGTGAAGTCCGACCACATGATCGGGTTCTCACCGTTGTCGTCGAGGTACCAGCTCGCGCAGCGCCCGGCGTTCCAAACCGTCCGCTTCAGCCGCCTCTGCACGTTCTCGTTGAACTCCCGCTGGACCTCCGCGCGTACTTCGAGCCGGCCTAGGCCGCGCTCGCGCATCGCCCGCAGGGCACGCACCAGGTACTCGAACTGCGACTCGAGCATGTAGACGATCGAGTTGTGCCCGAGGTTGGTGTTGGGCCCGTACATCAGGAACAGGTTCGGGAAGCCGGTCACGGTGGTCCCGAGGTAGGCCTCCGGCGCGCCGTCCCACGCCTCGGCCAGGGTGCGGCCGTCCGCGCCGCGGAGCTGGCGGGAGATCGGCGGCTCGGTGGGGGTGAAGCCGGTGGCGAAGACGATCGCGTCGACGGCGCGCTCGCCCCCGTCGGTCGCCACCACGCCGCGCTCGGTCACCCGCTCGACACCCTGGCTCACGACCTCGACGTTGTCGGCGGTCAGCGCCGGGAACCATTTGTTCGAGAGCAGCATCCGCTTGCAGCCGAGCGTGTAGTTCGGCGTCAGCCGGCGGCGCAGCTCGGGGTCGGCCACCTGGCGGCGCAGGTGGAAGCGCGCCAGCGCCTCGCCGAGCTTCAAGAGCGGCTTGGCGAAGGCCATGCCGATCACGATCGGCTCGCGGATCGAGTAGACGAAGCCGCGCCCGATCCGCTGGCTGATCGGGAAGCGCCGGTAGAGGTGCCGCAGCCGACCGCTCAGCTCGCGGTCGGGCATTGGCACCACCCACGGCGGAGTCCGCTGGAACAGATGCATCCGCGCGACCTGCGGCTGGATCGCCGGCCCGAGCTGGATCGCTGAGGCGCCCGTGCCGACGAGGGCCACACGCTTCCCTGTGAGGTCCTGCGCGTGATCCCAGCGGGCTGAGTGGAAGACCGCGCCCTCGAAGCGGTCGAGGCCTGGCAGGTCGGGGATCCGGGGCTCGCTCAGGAGTCCCGGCGCCGCGACCAGCACCCGCGCGCTCAGCGGACCGGCCGAGGTCTCGATCTCCCAGCGCTGCTCGTCCTCAAGCCAGGCGGCCTCGATCAGCTCGCACTCGAAGCGGATCCGGTCGCGGACCCCGAAGCTCTTCGAGCACTCGCGCAGGTAGTCGAGGATCTCCGGCTGGAGCGAATAGGAGCGCGACCAGTCGGTCTTGGGCGCGAAGGAGAACGAGTAGAGGTTCGAGGGGATGTCGCACTGGCAGCCCGGATAGGTGTTGAAGAACCA
>Ga0136617_10002523_pt1 | contig 16269 bp, 16 predicted proteins | sample AntDrymUQ3222106_2_FD_129672 | JGI IMG/M metagenome (GOLD analysis project Ga0136617, IMG submission 129672) | Polar desert sand microbial communities from Dry Valleys, Antarctica - metaG UQ322 (21.06) | ecosystem: Environmental > Terrestrial > Soil > Desert | place: Antarctica: Dry Valley...
ACTATTTGGTCTTTTTCACTCGTAATTCGTTATTGACTAAAATATGAATTTTCTACAAGCAATAATTCTTGGCATTGTCCAAGGTTTAACCGAATTTATTCCGATCAGTTCTACAGCTCATCTGGTATTTGCCAGCCGTTTTACAGGAATTTACGAGGGAAATCCCGAACAAATTACCGCGACCATCGGCGTGATACAGCTTGGGACATTACTCGCGGTTTTCGTTTATTTTGCTTCGGACATTTTAGGTGTTACAAACGCGTTTATCCGCGACCACTGGAATTTGCTGACCAAAAAACGCCGGATGCGTTTTTCCGGTACGCAGGGCGTGCGCCCGATCTGGCTGTCGGAAGAAGCCTGGCTCGGCTGGCTGATTATTATCGGCTCGATTCCAATCGGAGCGCTCGGTTTGATTTTCAAGGACTTGATTGAAAGCAAGGCGACGAAGAATTTATGGGTGATTGCGATAATGTTGATTTCGATTGCCGTTTTGCTGACGTTCGCCGAACTCGTCGGCAAACGCCGAAAGGAAATTCAGGATTTCGGAATCTTCGATGCGATTGTCGTCGGTTTTGCACAGGTTCTGGCATTGATTCCCGGCGCGAGTCGTTCGGGTTCGACGATAATGGGCGGTTTGTTTATCGGGCAAAAACGCGAAGCCGCCGCGAGATTTTCGTTTCTGCTTTCGATTCCTGCAATTACCGCATCCGGTTTGCTTGAACTTCGTGAAGCGTTGACGCTTTTGCCGCCGGAGAGTTTTATGCCGCTGCTCGTCGGGACTTTTGTGGCGTGTGTTGTCGGCTATCTTTCGATTTGGTTTCTGATGGCTTTCCTGCGAAAAAACTCAACGGCTGTTTTTATTATTTACCGCATCGTGTTGGGTGCTATAATTCTCGTATTGCTTTGGCAAGAGGTGATAAATCCGCAGGTTTAAAGTTTGGAACGCCGGCATCTTGCAGGCATTGGCTGCGGCGCCACACAAAGGTCAATCAACCATAAATTTGAAAGTTTCGTGTTAATTGCCGTCAGGCTGACGGCGTTCCTTTAAGATGCAGAAGCGTTGGACAGTCCAAAAACACAATCACGAAGAAGTAAAACTTCTGGCAAATGCCTTGCGCGTTTCGCCGATTGTCGCCGCTCTTTTAATTTCACGTCAATACGAAACGGAAGAAAAAGCCTTGAAATTTTTAAATCCGTCCATCGAACATTTGCACGAGCCGTATTTGATGAAGGATATGAAAACGGCGGTTACGCGCATCCTGAAAGCGATTGAGTCGGGCGAGAAAATTTTAATTTGGGGCGATTACGATGTTGACGGAACGACCGGAACGGTTGTTTTGCGCAAGGCTTTAGAAATTCTCGGCGCGAAAACCGCTTTTCACGTTCCGCATCGTTTCACCGAAGGTTACGGATTAAATATTCCAGCGCTCGAGAAAGCAAAAAATGACGGTTTCAGTTTAGTCATTAGCGTTGATTGCGGCATTCGAGGTTTCGATGCTGTTTCCTGGGCGAAGGAAAACGGAATGGATTTTATCGTCACCGATCATCATTTATCTGATGAAGCGAAAGGAAATCCCGACGCGCTCGCAGTCGTTAATCCAAATCAGCCGGGCTGCGCGTATCCCGATAAAAATCTCGCCGGTGTCGGCGTGGCTTTTAAATTAGCTCATGCGCTTTTGCGTGAAAAGGGAAGGGAAAATCTCGTCAAAGGATTTTTGAAAGTCGTCGCCATCGGCACCATCGCCGATGTGATGAATTTGACGGGCGAGAACCGCGCAATTGTTTCTCTCGGGCTGAAAGATTTATCAAAGGCGCATAATTACGGGTTAAAAGCGTTGATGGAAGCCGCCGATTGTACGGGCGAGATGACGAGTTACGACATCGGTTTTCGTATCGCGCCGCGCATCAACGCGGCGGGCAGAATGGATGCGGCACGGCATATTGTCGAGCTTTTCGAAGCGACGGATTTTGACGAAGCCAGAGGTTTGGCGGAAATGCTCAACAGCCGAAATCGTGAACGGCAGAAGGTTCAGCAGGAAATTACGCGACTGGCTTTTCTCGAAACGAAAGATATAACTTCAAAAAACTTTGTCGTCGTCGCCGGTGAAAACTGGCATCGCGGCGTAATCGGTTTAGCCGCTTCAAAAATCGCCGAAAAACTTTATCGTCCGACGATTGTGCTTTCCATCGAAGATGGTTACGCGCACGGCAGCGCCAGAAGTATCGCCGGCTATCATTTATTAAACGGGTTAGATTCGTGCGCCGAACTTTTCGAGCAATACGGCGGGCACGCGGCGGCGGCGGGAATGAAAATAAGATGTGAAAATATCGAACAATTGCAGGCGAAATTGAACGCACATGCGACCGCCAATTTAACCGGAGAAGATTTGATTCCTGAATTGAAAATTGACGCGGTTGTCTCGCCGCAGAGTTTAACACTCGATTTAGTTAAGGATTTGAAACAATTCGAGCCGTTCGGCATGGGAAATCCGAAACCGAAATTCGTCACCAGAGATTTAATTTTAACCGGCGAACCATTTGTGATGAAGGAGAAGCATTTAAAGTTAAAATTGTCAGACGGAAACGGAAAACAATTTGAGGCGGTTTGGTGGGACGGCGTGGATAAATCCAAAGAGCAAACTTTGAAACCTAAATCGCGCATCGAACTAGCCTACACGCCCGAGGCAAATACATGGAACGGCAATACCAGATTGCAGCTTGTCGTGGAAGATTTGAAAACAAATTAACTTCTCATTATTAAATGCCGGAAACACAGAAAAAAACAGCCAATAATTTTCAGCTTCGCGCGCAGATGCCTTTGATCGTTCGCATTCTGGCGATAGTCGCGCTGGCAGCAACGATAATTGTTGTCGGTATCGGTTTTTATCGAAACCGGAACAATACGGAATTTCGGATGAAAAGTCTGCCCGCGACGCTTTCCAAAGATGTAGTCGCGGAAGTTAATGGCTATGAGCGCACTGAAACGGAAGGCGATGTCAAAAAGTATTATATTAAAGCCGACAAAGCTACGACTTACACTGATAATCACCAGGAATTAGAAAATGTTTTCCTTCAGGTTTTCAACGAGACAGGTGAGGCTTCCGACCAGATAAAAGCTCAAAAAGCGATTTACGTTCCCGCCGAAAATAAAAATTTTACGGCTTATTTCGCGGGTGAGGTAAACATCGAAACGCGCGATGCTTTAAGGGTTAAAACCGAGCAATTAAGTTATGTAAAGGAAACCGAGATTGCGAACGCCGAAGAATTAATCGAATTTTCGCGCGAAAATGTATCGGGCAAATCTTTCGGGGCGACGGTAAACATAAAAGATAAAACGCTTGAACTTCACAAGGATGTTGAAATTGTCGCCAGCAGTGACGGCGAGGCGGAAAAATACCAACAGGCGCGGATTGTCGCCGGACACGCTTTCCTAAATCATGCCGCCGGAAAGATTGATTTTGACCAAAGCGTCAGCATCAACATCACTCCTAACGAAGCCGACGCCGCATCGCAGCCAACCGATATTAAGACCGACCGCGCTACGGCTTTTTTTACCGACAAGGAAATCAGGAAAATTGACTTGAACGGAAATGTTGACGTTTATCAGAAGCCGACAAATGCGAGTGCGAAATGGACGAAAACAAAGGCAAATCGCGCGGTAGCGAACGTCAACAAAGAATTAAAAAAACTCGAATTGTTTGAAAATGTTGACATTGAAACGGCAACAGACGAAGCGAACGCGACGCGCATAAAAACAAATTACGCGCTTTATGAAAAAGACGATGACCGGTTTGAATTGAAAAACGGCGTGGAAATCGTCACCGCACAGGAAAATAAACAAACGGTTATCAAATCCACCGATGCCGTTTATGAACAGACGAACGGCAAAATATTTCTCTATGGCGGCGCGGAAATCACGCAAGGCGCGGATTATTTGAAAGGCGATAATTTAACGGCGGAATTGTTTCCGAATAAAAATCTCAAAAACGCTCATGTCAAAGGCAGCGCTTATCTGAAACAAAACACGCCCGAGCGCACGACGGAAGTTTCGGGCAACGAGTTAAATGCCGTTTTCGGCGACAATCAGCAATTGCAAACAGCAAATGTTACCGGTGACGGCAAAGCGAATTTAATACCTGTTAAACCTGACGAATATACAAAAGTTACGCTGTCGGCTCTGAATGCGATCCGACTAAATTTCAGCGGCGCGGGACTTTTGCGGGAAATGCAAACCGAAGGGCGAACAAATGTGGCGCTGTTGGCGCCACCGGGCAAAGCCGATGCGTCGAACAAACGATTGACGGCGGATACGGTAAAAACCTATCTAAATGCGAACGGCAAAGATTTGGCGAAAACCGAAGCCATCGGTAACGCCGAACTAAACGTCGAGCCTTTGAGTAACGCGCCGGAAAATTATCGGACGACTATCAATGCGCCGCGTTTTGATTGTGATTTTTTCGACACCGGAAATAATCCCCGAATTTGTTCGGCGACCGGAAAAGCGAAAACCGTTCGGGTGCCGACCGTCGCTAGAGAAAACAGCGGCAATCAAACTTTAACCGCTGATCGGATGGACACGAGTTTTAATCAACAAACAAAAGACATTCAACAATTCGACGCGACGGGAAGCGCGAAATTTACCGAACTCGACCGCAGCGGAGCCGCCGACAAAATCGTTTTCACCGCAAATGATGAAACAATTCGCTTGCGCGGCGCGCCGCTGGTTTCCGATTCGCGTGCGCGTGCGAAAGCCGACGAAATTGATTGGGACACGCGCCAGGAAAAATCTTTTTTGCGCGGCAAGGTTTCAACGACCTATCTCAGCCAGAAACAAACCGGCGGCGCGACGCCTTTCGGACAATCTAATGCGCCGGTGTTTGTCACAGCGGAAACGGCTGAGTTTCAGCATCAGGCGGAAATCGGGATTTATACGGGCAACGCCCGCGCGTGGCAGGAAAATAATTACGTTCGCGCCAATCAACTTGTATTGCGGCAAAAACAAGGTGAATTGTATGGCGAAGGCGCGGTGCAAAGTCTACTCTACGACGCGAAGAAAAAGGAAAACGGAAAAGAATCAAACGTCCCGGTTTTCGCTCAATCGCAAAAAATTTATTACTTTAAAGACAAAAATCTGCTGCGCTACGAAAATGAAGTTGACATCCGGCAAGGCACGGATAGAATCGTCGCGGGCGTGGCTAACGTATATCTCAATGACCGAAATGAAGTGGCGCAAACCGTCGCCGAAACTAATGTTGTCGTCACTTCGCCGAACCGAAAAGCGGTCGGTGATTACGCGCAATACATAGCGGCTGACGAATCGGTTGTTTTGCGCGGCAATCCGGCGCGAATTGACGACGGTGAAAACGGCTCGACGCAGGGCGCGCAGGTGACCGTATACTTACGCGAAAATCGTTTCGTCAGCGAAAGCAAAACCAATCAAACAAATTCGGGCAGAACGCGGACAGTTTATAAAGTTAAGAAACAATGATGGGTTGGAAGTAGCTGTGTTAAATAAATTGATTTGTAATGGTTTTCCTTTTTAAGATTTTCAAATAAACTTTTTCTTGTGTCGAATTTTTTTCAATCTGACAATTCAAATTCAACCAACGGCAGCAACGGTAGTGTTTCTGCCGATTCGCTTTCCGCGCTGAATTTACAGAAGACTTACGGGCGACGGCGCGTAGTTGATGATGTTTCGCTTTACGTTGGACACGGCGAAGTCGTCGGGCTTCTGGGCGCGAACGGCGCGGGTAAAACAACAACGTTTTATATGATGACGGGTCTCGAACGTGCCGAGAAAGGAAAGATTTTTCTTAACGGTCAGGATGTAACGAAATTGCCGATGTATCTGCGGGCGCGGCTCGGTTTGGGTTATTTGCCGCAAGAGCCTTCGATTTTTCGAAAGATGTCGGCGGAACAGAATATCTTAGCCGTGCTTGAGACGATGAAGCTTTCCCGCGCCGCGAGATTTGACAGATTAGAAGAACTGCTTGAAGAATTCGGCGTGTCGCATGTGCGGCGAACGCGCGGCGATGCGCTGTCGGGCGGCGAACGGCGACGGGTCGAAATCGCCCGTTGTCTGGCGACCGAACCGCAGATTATTTTACTCGACGAACCGTTCGCCGGGATTGATCCGATTGCCATTGACGACATCAGGGAAATTATTCTTTATTTGAAAAACCAGGGCATCGGAATTTTAATTACCGATCACAATGTGCGGGAAACTCTCGGCATCACCGACCGCGCTTATATTATGGCGGAGGGGAAAATTTTGCGAAGCGGCGCGCCCGACGCGCTGGTCGAAGATGCTGAAGTCAGGCGGCTTTATTTGGGTGAGCGATTCAGCCTTTAAGATTCAATTTGCAGGTTATATGTTTAGTAATTCAAAAAACCCCAAAAACGCTAAACGTAAAAATATGCCTCAGCCGTAACTTTTCGCTTTTTTAATCCAAACAGTTATAATACAAACAGTAAACGAATTATAAATGCATTGACTAAAGGGAGTTCCGCAAATAAACTTTTAATTGATATATGTCATCGTTAAGGCTTACTCAAAAATTATCTCAGCGAATGGTTTTAACGCCGCAATTGCGGCAGCGAATCGAGATGTTGCAGATGACGACGCTCGAACTCAGCGAGCTGATTCAAAATGAAATGGTTTCCAATCCCGTGTTGGAAGAAGTTCAGGGCGAAGAAGAATTTGAGGAAATTTCAGAGAAAATCCTTGACCAAAACTCCGACGGTCACGACGAAAGTTACGAAAACAGAATCGAGAAAGATTATTCGGTTAACGTAGAGGCAGCAGAAGGCTTATCTGCTGAAATGCCAAACACAAACGGGTCTAACGAAGACAATTCCCAGGATTTTGAAAGCGAAGCCGAAGATTTTTCCGTTGATAAATCCGACGCTTTTGAAGAAGTTGATTACGGCAGGGAATTTCAGGATTATCTGGATCCGGGATACAAAACTCAGGAAATAGAATTTAAAGACGACGCGCCGAGCTTTGACCAGTTTTTGTCAAAGTCCGCTACGTTGACCGAACATCTCGAATGGCAACTTAACCTTCAGCAGATAAGTGAGGCGATGGAGGAAGCGGGAATCTGCGTAGTCGGCAATTTAGATGATGACGGGCGTTTGACAACGAGCAATGAGGAAATCGCCGAGATGTGCGGTCATTCGGTTGAACTGGTGGAAAAGGCGCGGCAGGTTGTAATGCAATTGGACCCGGTCGGCTGCGGGACGCGGGACGTTAAAGAATGTCTGCTCGCGCAGCTTGAAGCAAATGGCGAAAAGGAAAGTCTGGCGACCGAACTCGTCCGAAATCATCTCGAAGACTTGCAGCCGCATCGTCTCCAGCATCTTTCCAAAGATACGGGCATTGACTTAAATACGTTAAACGAAGAAATTAACAAAATCCGAATTCTCGATCCGTATCCAGGCAGGCGGTATTCGTCGGAAGAGCCGATTTACGTTTCGCCGGAAGTGTATATTGAAAAGCTCGAAGACGATTATATCGTTTACTTTACCGACGACGGCAGCCCGCGTCTGCGTATTTCGCCAACATATCAAAAAATGTTAGGGCAAGATCGGACGACAAAAGAGGAAAAAGATTTTATCAAAGAGAAAGTGCGGTCGGCGGTTGATTTGCTGCGGAATATCGAACACCGGCGGCAGACAATTTACCGCGTCGTAGAATGTATCATTGACCGGCAGCGAGAATTTCTGGACAAAGGCGTTCAATATATTAAACCGATGATGCTCAAGGACATCGCCGAAGACATCGGAATGCATCTTTCCACTATTTCGCGCGTCGTCAACCGCAAATACGCGCACACGCCGCAGGGAGTAATCGAGCTGCGAAGATTTTTTTCAGAAGGAATGCTCAATGAAGACGGCGAAGAAGTTTCGACACGGATTTTAAAATTGCGAATCAAGAAAATGATCGAAGACGAAGATACGCGCAAGCCTCTGACCGACGACCAAATCGTCAAACTTCTGAGCAAGGAAGGCGTAAAACTTTCGCGGCGAACTATCGCCAAATACCGCGACCAGATGCAGATTCCCGGCTCGCGCGAACGCAAAACGGTTATTTGAAAAACATTGAACGATGATTTCCCGTTGATTATATAAAGAATGGATGTCTTTTCTTACGCATTCATTATTTTGGATTCATCATTACAGAAGGAGAAGTGGAAAAATGAAATTTGAATACACGGGCAGGCATATTGACGTTACTCCGGCATTGAAAGGTCACGTCGAAGAGCATTTCGGGAGATTGAGCCATCTGTTCGACGGAGACAATGCCAAAGCGCACGTCATTATTGAAGTTGAAAAAAACAGAAATCGTTCGGAGGTCATCGTTAACTGGCGCAAGGAAGTTTTAACCGCTAATACGATCAACGCCGATATGTATAAATCCCTGTCGCAGACGATTGATAAAATCGAAAAGCAAGCGCTAAGACTTAAAAGCAAAATCACCGACAAACAGCATAAAGTAAAAAAGGTCAGCACCATTACTCCGCCGCGCGATGAAGTCGAGCCGACGCCGAACACGCCGCGTATTATAAATTCGAAAAGTTACGGGGTGAAACCGCTAACCGAAGAAGAAGCAGTTTTGAGCTTGAATGCAGATGAAAATCAATTTCTTGTTTTCCGCAATGCCGATGACGAGCGTATTTCTGTGATTTATAAGCGAAAGGACGGAAATTACGGTATGATTAGACCTTAACGTAAATGCCTTCCGCCAGATGAAAAACGGAAGGCATTTGTCTTTGATATGAAGAAAAAAAAAGCCGAAAATAACGACTACCCGAATTTCGTGATTATCACGGGTTTAAGCGGTTCGGGAATGAGTTCGGCGACAAACGCCTTTGAGGATTTGGGTTATTTCTGCGTTGACAATCTGCCGCTTACGATGCTGCCGACGTTTTCGCGCTTGCTGCTGCCGAATTCCGATGAAATGGTTGCCATCGAGAAAGCGGCGCTGGTTATAAATATCCGCGAACGACATTTTCTGTCGGAGTTTCCTAATGAATTAAAAAAAATCAGCAAAAAACTCACGCCGTATGTTTTGTTTTTTGAGGCATCGGACGAAGTTTTGCAGCGGCGTTTTTCCGAAACGCGCCGCCCGCACCCGGCAAATGCCGGGAAAGGTTTGCTGTCGGCGATTCGTACCGAGAAAAAAGCGATGGATGCGGTGCGCGAAATCGCGGATTTGATCATTGATACTTCCGAACACACGGTTCACACGCTCCGGCGCCTGCTGGTGGAACGATTCGGACAAACCAAAGAAGGTTCGCCGCTGCACGTTCAGTTCTTTAGTTTCGGACATAAACACGGCGTGCCGCGTCAAGTTGATTTGTTATTTGACGTGCGCCATCTGCCAAATCCGTATTTTGATAAAAATCTGAAGGATTTACCCGGCACAAACGCGAAGGTGATCGGTTTTTTAGAAAAAGAACCGGAAGTCCGAGAGACACTCAAGCGTTTCTCCGATTTGCTCGAATATCTGCTGCCGCTTTATAAGCGTGAAGGGAAATCTTATCTAACAATCGGAGTCGGCTGCACCGGCGGGAGACATCGTTCGGTAATGATTGCAGACCGATTAGCCAAAGCATTCAAAAAAGATAATTTCGATGTGACGGTTACGCATCGCGATGTGCAAAAATAACAAATTTATCAAGGTTTTCGGCTTTCGGCTTTTATTAAAACCAATCAGAAGCATGAAAAAAACGGAAATCTAAAACCAAAAAACCAAAAACCGTTTTATAAATTTATGAGTGAATTAAAAAAAATTGGCGGCGTAATTGTATCGCACGGGCAGGTCGCCAACGAGCTTCTGGCGGCTGCGGAAACGGTAGTTGGAGCGCAAAGTCATATCGCTGCTGTTTCAATCGGCTGGCACGACGATGTAGAGATGGCGAAAGATGAAATCCAGCGCGCCATTAAACAGGTTTCACAGGGAAACGGCGTGTTGCTTTTGACGGATATGTTCGGCGGCACGCCGACAAACATCTCGGCGATGTTTATTGAAGAAAACGAGGTGGAGATCGTGACCGGCGTCAATTTGCCGATGGTTATCAAGCTGGCTTCGCAAAATAAAGAAACGACTTTGACAGCTATGGCGAAAGATGTGGAAGAGCAGGGAAAACAGGCGATTTACAGAACCGGTAAGCTGCTTGAGCCGCAAAAGCTAAAAAAAGATGCGTAATGTCAAAATGAAGGTTGTCAATCCGCTCGGAATTCACGCCCGCGCCGCCGCCGTTTTAGTTCGGCTCGCCGGAACTTTCGGCAGCGATATTATAATAAAACGGACAGACAATCAGATAATTGCCGACGCTAAATCAATTCTCAGTGTTTTAACCTTAGCCGCTTCAAAAGGTATTGAAGTTGAGGTGGAAGCCGAAGGCGAGGATGAAAAGGAAGCGGTCGAAGCAATTAAGGAAATTTTTACAAAAGGATTCGGAGAGATATAAATTCTCGTAATTATGTCATTTGAAAACGTATATTTTCCCGGCAGAAATAAAAAGGTCGGCGTCCTCGGCGTTCCGCTCGGCTACGGCGCCGGACAGAAAGGAAGCGATCTCGGCGCCACTGCCATCAGATTAGCGACAATTCGCGACGGTTCGCTCGTTTCACATATCGCCGAACTCGGTTACGAAGTGAAAGATTATGGCGATGTCGAAATCGTCAAACCCAATTACATCGCTAAGGAAGAAGACAATCCAAAATATTTAAAGGAAATAATCGCTTCATATGAGAATATGGCGAAAAGCCTGAAAGAAATTTTAGGAAACGGTGATTTTCCCGTTATCTTAGGCGGAGACCATTCAATAGCCGCCGGAACTTTTTCAAGCATCGCCTCTTTTTACCGGCAACAGGAAAAGGAAATCGGAATGATTTGGCTCGACGCGCACGCCGACATCAACACGCATGAAACGTCACCGACGGGCAATGCTCACGGGATGCCGCTTGCTGCGATTTTGGGTCACGGCGAGCCGTCAATGGTCAATCTCGAGAATTACGCGCCGAAGCTTAATCCGCAGTTCTGCGCGCATGTCGGCGCGCGCGATTTGGACCTTGGCGAAAAGCGCCGCATTCGTGAATTGGGAATGCTGGGCAATTTCTTTACGATGTCTGATATTGACCGCCACGGAATGCTCGCGTGCGTGGAAAACGCGATAAAAATCGCTTCGCAGGCGCCGGGCGGTTACGCTGTTACTTTTGATGTGGACATCATTGACCCGCGTTTTGCTCCCGGATCTGGAACGCTTGTGCGCGGCGGTATTACTTACCGCGAAGCGCATTTGGCGCTCGAACTGATTGCCGAAAAAGGCGGAATGCGTTCTTTTGAAATTGTCGAAGTCAATCCGATGCTCGACCAGAGCAATATTACGGTTGAACTGGCATGCGAACTTATTTTATCGGCTCTCGGAAAAACGATTTTATAATTGTCGGAAAATTTATGAAAACTCGTGTCGGCGTAATCTTCGGCGGACGTTCGGGCGAACACGAAATCTCGGTTCGTTCGGCAAAAACCGTTATTGAGCAAATTGATAAGAAAAAATACGATGTCATTCCCATCGCTATCGGCAAAGAAGGAAATTGGCTGAATCCGGCTCAATCGCTCGCGCTGCTTCCAATCGAAACGCAGCAAAAAATAATCGAAAGCGTCGGGCAACATTCCAATGAAGAAATCGCCTTACTCGGCGATACGAAATACAACGGTTTAATCAATCTGAATAAAACAGGTGAATCCTTTTCTCTCGATGTTGTTTTTCCCGTACTGCACGGTACATACGGCGAGGACGGAACGATTCAGGGTTTGCTGGAAATGGCGAATGTTCCGTATGTCGGCTGCGGAGTTCTGGCTTCGGCTTGCGGAATGGATAAGGTTTTTATGAAGTCGCTCTTTCGGGATTCGGATTTGCCGATGTGTAAATACGTCTGGTTTTTGCGAAGCGAATGGGAGCGAAATACCGATACCGTCGTCAGCCAAATTGAAGCCAAACTCGGCTATCCGTGTTTCGTCAAACCGGCAAATTTGGGGTCGTCGGTCGGTGTTTCAAAAGCGACCGATAAAATTTCGCTCGTCAAAGCCATTGAACTCTCCGCTGAATTCGACCGCAAAATCATCGTCGAAGAAAATTTGGATATGCGCGAAATCGAGTGCGCCGTCATCGGAAATGAAGAGGCGCAAGCAAGTTTGCCAGGCGAGTATATCATCCGCGCCGATGACAAAAAATTTCTCGATTATACCGAGAAATATGCCGGAACCGGCAACAACGAATTCATCGTGCCCGCGCTGCTATCAGAAGACCTAACCGCTAAAATTCAACAAATGGCGATTGCCGCGTATCGGGCTGTAGACGGTTCGGGGTTGGCGCGGGTTGACTTTTTCCTTCGCAACGATACCGGCGTGTTGCTGATTAATGAAATCAATACGCTGCCCGGTTTAACCGACGCCTCCGGTTTCCCGAAAATGTGGGCGGGAAGCGGTTTGGAATTTCCGCAGGTAATAGACGAATTAATAAGATTAGCAATTGAACGCCACGCGGATAAATCGCGTAACAAAACGAGTTTTTAGGCAGAGGTTTTCGCTCAACTTATTGAATGTAACGGATTTGCAAAAATCGAGTTTATCGGTAAAATTAATTCAACCGGCTACACGCCGTAAATTTCAAGGAGGAACAGAAGAATGTCAGTAGCAAAAAATATCGAAATTACGTCAACGTCACCAAACAGTTTTGAAGAGGCGATTGAAAAGGGAATTGCCAGAGCCTCGCGGACGATTGATAACGTACGCGGAGCCTGGATTAAGGAACAAAAAATAAATATTGAAAACGGAAGAGCGACGGAGTATCAGGTAACAATGATTTTAACTTTCGTTTTAGACGGCGGCGATGATCAAGGCGGAAGATCAAGCGCGAGTGGAAAGAGTGCCAAAGGAAAAAAAGGCAAGTAGAATACTAAACAGCAATCTGTAAAAACGTCGGAGATAAAAAGTCTTTTTATCTCCGACGTTTTTACAGATTGTAACTTTTACTTTTTGTTTTCGGCTTTTGGAGCATTGTAACCTTTACGCGTTCTGATATTTAAATTCGGTTTCGCGACTCTGATTTCGATTGCCCGCCATTTTCCATCTTTTTTTGTATTCGTCGGCTGATAGGTGAGAGTGTATTGAACGCCAAGTTCTTCGACGATATTTTTAAATGCCTCGCGCATCGCGACGCCGCCGGGCGTCGGGATAAATATGCCGCCGCTTTTTTCGGCAAAATTTTTGAGCGCTGCCTGACTTTGAAACCTGGTTTTGTCGGCGCTGTTTTGCGACGACATATCAATTGTGTAAACGGTAGCGCCAGCGGCAATCGCCGCTTTTAAGGCTTTATCGGCGGAACGTCCGCTTTTGGTGTCAGCGCCGTCCGAGAGAACGATAATCGCTTTTCGTTTTTCGTTTCGTTTGCCGAGTTCGAGCGCCGCTTGATAAATCGCGTCGTTTAACACCGTCATTCCACGGGCTTTGAGATCAAAAACTTTTTCGGCGATGTCGCGGCTGTTTGAAAAATCCTGCACGAGCGATACTTTCGAGTCAAAATTGTAAATTGCCGTTACGTCGGCGGCGCGCAGACCGTCGAGAAAATTTATCGCGGCGGAACGCGCCATCGCCACGCTGCCTTCCATACTGCCCGAAGTATCCATTAAAATAACGGCGGCGAAAGGAGTTTTCTCGGCTTCGTAAAATTCTATTTTTTGTTCTATTCCGTCTTCAAAAATCTTGAATTGATTTTGTTTCAAGCCCGTGACAGGTTTGCCTCTCAAGTCGGTAAGGGTAGCGTTCAAAACGACGATGGATGATTCGACGTTAATAATTTCTTCATCATCCTGCGCACTAGCGGGTGTTAGGAATAAAAATAAAATAAGCGATAAATAACAGGAAAGGAAAATAAAATTTTTGGCGTCTTTATAAAATCTTGTGCTATCCATTTTAATTCTTACGCTCACTCAATTTTTCCCCAAACGGAGAAATCGCACAACTTTTAAAAGAAGATTAGAACTTTCAACAGCGACGACTGAAATACTGTACCTGGTAGATTTCTTTAATTCACCCATTAATTTAGCGGTATTATTTTGCAAAGCCTTTAACGCGGTGAGGACAGATAAAGGTTTGTTATCAACTTCGGTTATTTCAGCGTCGTCATCAGCGCCGATTTCATTGCGGATTTTCTTGACGATTTTCTCTAAACGGTCAATCTTTTTTTTGTCTTCCGCGGAAAGTTGATTGTTTTGCGTGAATGATTTTTCCAAATCATTGCTTAGTTTAACGGCTTCTTCGCCGCGAGAAAGCAAATCGGCAAAATCTTTTTTCTCACGCGCAATGCGCTGTTTGGCGAGACTTTCCTTAATGCCCAGGGGCAATTCTTCTTTCGGCGCATTGCCGTTTCGCGTGGTCGCATCTGATTGGGCACTGGCAAAAACAACTGCTCCAATGAAAAAAAACAGAGTGAAAATTATACGAGTAAAATTAAGAGTCATAATTCTTATAACTTTATTGATCACTTTCATCCGGTTGATCAATCACAACTCCGGTGACCAACTCAACCAATTTCACCAGAAATTCATCTTCCGCCGCGCCGGTGCTTGAAAGCGTCGTCCATTCAGATTGCAGCCCGTTTTCCGAACGACCTTCGACCTTTGCCGTTACCGAAACATTATTTTGAATTCCGTCAATTGATTGAATTTCGATGGTCAGGGTATAACGTCCGCGTGTCCAGGAAGTATCAGAATCAGGCAAAACGGCATAACGATTAAGCTCATTGCGCGAGATAACCGCGCCTTTGGCGAAAACTAACGGCTCGGTAACGATAATTCCGTCGCTTTTTCTCGATGCCGATTCGTTGACAAGTAATTTTCGTTCTTTCAAAACTTCAAGTACATTCTCAACTAATACATCGCGGCGCGCATTCATTTTGTATGGATTCAACAATTGTCCGCGCACTTTGGTTTTGCCTTTACCAAAATCGAACGACCGGTTCGCCGGTTCATTGCTCCGCTGTGCTCCGTTGGTTTTAACGCCTTCATCACGGATTTTCTGCGTTTGCGGGTCAATACCCTTTTGAGCGTGAACGGCAAAAGTAAAAAGAAGCATCGCTGAAGTGGTGTAAAATAATTTCTTCATAAATTTAATATAGCCTAATCGTATAGCGAACTGAAAGGTTTGATGTGGGTAAAATTCTATAAGTTGTAGCCAAGGATCAAGACTCCGAACTTTGTTTATCGGCGGGCGGTTTTGCGTTTTGCATTTCCCATAAAAGCAAGTATTTCAAAAAGGCGTGATGCGCGGCGAAACGCGCGATGCAAAATCCCGCGAGACCGTCGAGAAAACCGGCTTTGAGAACGAAAGTTTGCAGAAAAGTAATCAGCCCGACGGTTAGAATTTTATAAACGGACGTTTTCTTGCCGCGAGCGAACATTTGTTCGGCTGCAAGCGGCGCATAACGCATTCCAATCATTCGGTGATGATGCGCCGCGCCTTCAATACTAAAGTGAAAAATATCGCCGTTTAATTTTTTAATTTTCGTCTTTTCATTCATTTGTATGGATTCGTGAACCAGAACTTCTTTCCATTTCCCGCGGCGGCGATTGAAAAACCGGAGCTGCCAATCGGGATACCACCCGCCGTGCCGAATCGGGCGATTCATATAAAATGATAACCGCGGAATTCGGTAACCGTCAGCTAAATCTGTTTCGGAAGAATTTTTTAACTTTAAAATCTCTAATTTTAATTCTTCGGAAACAACTTCATCGGCGTCAAGACTAAAAATCCAATCGTGCGTCGCATTGTCAACAGCAAATTGTTTCTGAGTCGAAAATCCTTCCCACGGTTTTACTAAAACTTTCGCTCCCAATGATTCGGCGATTGCCCGCGTTGCGTCCCTGCTTTCAGAGTCAACAATTAAAACTTCATCAGCCCAGGCGACTGATTCGACAGCTTGAGTAATTTTATTTTCTTCATTGAAAGCAATAATGCAGGCGGTGATTTTCACGAAAGAGATTGTCGCAAACTTCAGGCAAAACTTAAAGGGTAGGCACGCCAACAGTTAAAGTGAAAGATGAAATTTATATGGAAAAAATAAAGCGGGAGCGGCTCAACATTGGCATTTCAGCTTCTCCCGCTTTATTTTTTCTCTGTTATTGATCGTTCATCGGTGAAATCACTTCGATATTGTTAAGTCGGAAAGTGGTTGAAGTGGCGCGTTGCAGATCGGAAAG
>Ga0136617_10002524_pt1 | contig 16266 bp, 17 predicted proteins | sample AntDrymUQ3222106_2_FD_129672 | JGI IMG/M metagenome (GOLD analysis project Ga0136617, IMG submission 129672) | Polar desert sand microbial communities from Dry Valleys, Antarctica - metaG UQ322 (21.06) | ecosystem: Environmental > Terrestrial > Soil > Desert | place: Antarctica: Dry Valley...
CCGATCTCGACGCCCACATGCAGTCCGAGCACGTGGCCGCGGCCGTTGGTGCGGTGGGCGACCACCTGGGCGAGGCGCCCGCCATCCACCCCCTTCGTCCCGCCGGCCCTTAGGGGCGCGCCGCGGCGGCGTTCCTGAGCACGCTCCGCTAGCTGGTGCCCGAGTTCTCGTCGACGTAGGCGTGGGTCAGGTCGTTGGTGAGCACCGTGGCCGTGCCATCGCCGAGGCCGAGGTCGCAGGTGATGTCGAGGTGGCGACCGTCCATGTGCTCGGCCACCCGGGCGACGTCGTGGCCGATGGTCACGCCCTCTGCCGCGACGGTGAGGCCGCCGTAGGCGACCGAGATCCGCTCCTGCTCGAAGGCGATGCCGGCCGAGCCCAGCTCGCTGGCCAGCCGCCCCCAGTACGGATCGCGTCCGTACCAGGAGCACTTGCACAGCGCGCTGCGGGCGATCCTGTCGGCGCCGGTGCGGGCCTCTGCGTCATCGGCGGCCCCGGTCACGGTCAGGCGTACGACCTTGGTGGCCCCCTCGGCGTCGTCTGCCATCTGCTCGGCCAGCGCGGTGCACACCTCCGCGACCGCGGCCGCGAGCAGCTCCTCGTCCACCGCACCGGCCTCACCGCTGGCCAGGATCAGCACGGTGTCGTTGGTCGAGGTGCACCCGTCGGTGAGCAGGGCGTTGAAGCTGACGCCCACGCCCGCCCGCAGTACGCGCTGCAGCGAGGCTGCGTCGGCCTCGGCGTCGGTGGTGAGGACGGCCAACATGGTGGCCATAGACGGGGCCAACATGGCCGCTCCCTTGGCCATGCCCCCAACGGTCGCTTCCCCGGCAATGGAGACGGCCTCCTTCCGGCGGGTGTCGGTGGTGCGAAGGGCCTCGGCCGCGGCCGCTCCCCCGTCGGCGTCCCCGTCGAGCCCGGCCACCAAGGCGGGCAAGGCGGCGAGGATCGGTTCGACCGGCAGCGCGATGCCGATGAGGCCCGTCGAGCAGACCAGCACCTCGTCGGTGGCGCAGCCCAGCTCGGCAGCCACCGTGGCGCAGGTCTCGAGGGCGACGGCGCGACCGGGCTCGCCGGTGGCCGCGTTGGCGTTGCCGCTGTTGAGGATCACCGCTGCGGTGCGCCCTCCCGCGGATGCAAGGTGGGCGCGCGACACCTGGACCGGCGCCGCAGTCATCAGGTTCGACGTGAACACCCCGGCAGTCGGCACGGCCCGCCCGTCCGTGCTGGCCACCAGGGCCAGGTCGAGGTCCGGCGAGGTCTTGATCCCGGCCGACACCCCTCCGGCCACGAACCCTTGGGCGGCGGTGACGCTCATCCTCGCTTGCTCTCTGGCCCGTTCTGTTCATCCCGGCGCGCAGAAGTGACCGATCTCATGAACAGAACGGACGGGGCAGTCCTCGGAACGGTCACGGGTAGGTGCCGACGGCGCTGAGGCCAGTGGTCTCAGGGAGGCCGAGGGCCAGGTTGGCGCATTGGACGGCGGCGCCGGAGGCTCCCTTGCCCAGGTTGTCGAGCGCACACAACGACACGACCCAGCCGGCGCGCTCGTCGAGGACGGCCGCCACGTGCGCCGCGTTCGAGCCGTGGGTGGCCTTGGTGGACGGGGAGCCCTCAACCACCGTGACGAACGGTTCGCCGTCGTAGGCCACCGACAACGCCTCGGCCACGTCGCCGGCACCCACTCCGGAGGTGGGCCGGCTGTAACAGGTGGCCAGCATCCCTCGGCTCATCGGCACCAGGTGCGGAGTGAAGACCACCTGGGCGGGTGAGCCGGCGACCCGAGTGAGCGTCTGCTCGATCTCGGGGGTGTGGCGGTGGCGGAGCAGCCCGTAGGCGGTCACGTCGCCGTCGGCCGCGCAGAAGGTGGTGGTCGCCTTGGGAGCCCGCCCGGCGCCGGACACACCGCTCACGGCGTCGACCACGATGCCGGTCGCCTCGACCAGGCCTGCGGACAGAAGCGGAGCCAGGGCCAGCGCTGCGGCCGTCGGGTAGCAACCGGGGCCGGCGATGAGGTCGGCCCCGATGAGATCGGCACGGAACAGCTCGGGCAGCCCGTAGACCGCCTCGGAGAGCAGCTCGGGAACGCCGTGGGTCTCTCCGTACCACTCGGGGTAGAGCGCCGGGTCGTCGAGCCGGAAGTCGGCGGCCAGGTCGACGATCGTGGCGACTCGGCCTCGCAGCTCGGGCACGATGGCCTGACTCGCCCCGTGGGGGAGGGCGCAGAAGATCAGATCGAGCCCGTCGGCTCCAGCCGGGTCCCACGCGTCGAAGGTCCGAGCCCCGTAGGCGCCAGAAAGGTTCGGGTAGAGCCCTCCGATGGATCGACCGGCCTGGGAATCACCGGTGGCCAGCTCCACCTCGAGCTCAGGGTGCCCAGCCAGCAACCGCAGCAGCTCGGCCCCGGTGTATCCCGACGCGCCCACGATCCCGACCTTGGACACGGCCCCACTGTATGCGGGTTGACGCATCACTATGCAACTGTTCCGCAGCGAGCGTCGGTCAGCCCCGGAGGGTCGCTCCATGGGTGGTCGTCGCAGCGTCGATGAGGGCCTGGCGGGTGTCGGCGACCTCCGCGTCGGTGAGCGTGTGGTCGGGGGCGTCGAAGCGCACCCGGTAGGCCAGAGAACGGCGGCCGTCGGTCACGCCCGGACCCCGGTAGGTGTCGAACAGCTCGACCGACCACACGAGCGGCGAGGCGGCGAGCAGCGTGCGCTCGAGGTCGACCGCCGACACCGCCTCGTCGAGCTCGAAGGCCAGGTCGACATCGCTGGAGGGGAAACGCGAGACCGGTCGGAAGGACGCCTCGTGAGCCGGCGCGTCGAGCAGGCGTCCGAGATCGACCTCGAGCCAGGCGACCCGCTCGACGATGCCGTGGGCGCCCAGCACCTCCGGGTCGATCTCGCCCACCTGTCCGACCTCGCTCCCGTCGACGCACACCGCGCCTGTGCGCGACGGGTGCAGCCCAGGGCGCGAGCCGTTGGCCACGATGGCTCGCCTGTCGAGACCCAGCCGCCCGACCAGGGCGAGCCAGGTCCGCACCGCCTCGGGTGCCTCGGCGCCGGCCAGGGCCACGCCGAGGTGCTCGCGCTCGTCGGGCAGGAGGTCGGGCCGGCCCGGGCCGGCGGGCCCGGTGGCGCCATCGGGGCGGGGCAGGAAGACGTGGCCCACCTCGAACAGCCGCACCCCGGTGCTCCGTCGGGTCGCGTTGGTGCCGACGGCGGCGACCAGGCCGGGCAGCAGCGAGGGCCGCAACACCGACTCCTCGGCCACCAGGGAGTTGAGCAGCTCGATGCTGTTCGACCCGAAGCCGCAGGCGGCCACCTCGCCGGGGGCCAGGAACGGCACGGGCATGATCTCGGTCAGGCCCAGGCCCGTGAGCAGGCGACGCACCTCTCGACGTCGTCGCTGGCGAGCTGTCAATCGCCCGGGTCGTGACGTTGCCAGCTCCCGCCGGGCGATGTTGGAGTACCCGAAGTGACGGGCGATCTCCTCGATGACGTCGATCTCGCCGGCGGCGTCATGGCGCCAGGACGGGATGGTGACGTCGAGGTCGCCATCGGCGTCGAGCGCAGGCACCGCGGTAAAGCCGATCGGATCGAGGAGGGCCGTGATCGCACCGGAGTCGAGTTCGGTGCCGAGCACCTGGGCCACCCGAGCCGGTCGCAGTCGCACAGGCGCCCGGTCGGGCCGGTCGCCCAGTCCGTCGACGACGCCGGGGGCCAGATCGGTGCCACAGATCTCGGCCGCCAGGGCTGCGAAGCGGGCCGCGGCGAGAGGGATCACCTCGGGGTCACAGCCCCGCTCGAAGCGGGCGGCGGCCTCGGTGCGCAGACCCAGGCGACGGGCGGTGCGCCCCACCGATCGGGGCAGGAACCAGGCCATCTCCAAGATGACGTCGGTGGTGGCCTCGGAGATCTCCGCCGCCTTCCCGCCCATCACCCCAGCGATGCCGAGGGCCACGTCGTCACCGCCGCAGATGAGGAGATCGTCGGGGCCGAGCACCCGCTCGATGTCGTCGAGGGTTACGAGGCGCTCGCCCTCGGTCGCCCGCCGTATCACGAATCGCTCGCCGGGCACGCCGGTCCGGTCGTAGGGGTGGTTGGGCTGGCCCAGCTCCAACATCACGTAGTTGGAGATGTCGACCAGGGCGCTGATCGGGCGCATGCCCAGGTGAGAGAGGCGCTGCTGCATCCACTCCGGTGAGCGACCGGCGGGATCGAGTCCGCGCAGCAGCCAGGCGGTGAACCGACCGCACAGGTCGGGGGCGACGATGTCCACCCCGAGACTCTCGGTCGCCGCCGCGCCACCAACGCCCGGCTCGGCGACCGGTAGGGAGAACGGCACGCCGAGCCGGGCGGCGACGTCACGGGCCAGGCCGGCGACGCAGAGGGCGTCGGGCCGGTTGGCGTTGACCTCCAGGTCCCACAGAACATCGGGCTCGATGCCCAGGGCCTCCACCAGTGGTGCGCCCGGGACCAGCCCCGGCGACAGCACGCGGATCCCGGCGTGGTCGACGCCGAGGCCCAGCTCGCGCGACGAGCAGAGCATGCCGTTGGACCACTGGCCTCGCAGCTTGCGGCGAGTGATCGCCATGCCGTCAGGCCCTGGCATGGTGGCACCGACCGGCGCCAGCGGCACCAGGTCGCCCTCGGCCATGTTGAAGGCGCCGCAGCAGATCTGGAGGGCTTCGCCGTCGCCGATGTCGACATCGACGAGCTGGATGCGGTCGGCGTCGGGATGGGGCCGCAGGGCGAGCACCCGGGCCACGACGATGTCGTCCAACCCCTCGCCCAACACGGTCTGGTCCTCGACGGGGGTGCCCAGGTCGTCGAAGGCCTCGGCGACGGCGTCGGCCGAATGGTCGAAAGGGGCCATCTCCTTCAGCCAGGAGTAGAGCACCCTCATCAGAACTGCTCCAGGAAGCGCACGTCGACCGACAAGACGTCGCGCACGTCCGACACCCCGTGGCGGGCCAGGGCCAGACGGTCGAGGCCGAACCCGAAGGCGAAACCGGTGAGCTCCTCAGGATCGATGCCACCGTTGCGCAACACGTTCGGGTGGACCATCCCGCACCCGCCCAGCTCCAGCCAGGTGCCGTCGGGGCGACGGATGTCGAACTCGGCCGACGGCTCGGTGAAGGGGAAGTACGACGGCCGCAGCCGCGAGGTGAACCCTTCGCCGAAGTAGGTGCGGGTGAAGGCCTCGATGGTGCCGGCCAGGTGGCCGAAGGTGATCCCCCGATCCACGACCAGCGCCTCGAGCTGGTGGAACGTGGCCAGGTGCGTGGCGTCGCGCGCCTCGTTGCGGTGGACCCGCCCGGGCACGACCACGTACACCGGCGGACCCTGAGCCTCCATCACCCGCAGCTGCACCGGCGAGGTGTGGGTGCGCAGAACGACATCGCCGGGTTCACCCAGGTCGACGAAGAACGTGTCCTGCATGTCCCTGGCCGGGTGGTAGGCGGGGAGGTTGAGGCCGGTGAAGTTGTGCCAGTCGTCCTCGACCTCGGGTCCCTCGGCCACCTCGAAGCCCAGGCCGACGAAGGTGTCCTCCAGCTCCTCCATGGTCTGGGTGATGAGGTGGAGGTGCCCTGCGGAGCGCGCCGCGCGCACCTCGGTCAGGTCGAGGCGCTCGGCCTCCAACCGCTCCACCCGGGCCGCACCATGCAGCTCGGCCCGGCGGGTCGACGCAGCCTGGGCCACCTCGTTGCGCACGCGGTTGAGGGCCAACCCGGCCTCGCGCCGCTCGTCGGGACCGAGCCCACCGAGGCTGCGCTTCAGGCCCGACAGCTCCGAGCGCTTGCCAGTCAGCTCGGTCTCCAGCGCGTCGAGGGAGTCCAGGTCCGAAGCCGAGCGCAAGCGTTCGGCGGCGTCGGCTCCGAGGCGCTCGATGCCGGCGGTGGTCGAGTCGCCCATGCGCCGCTCACCCTGCCAACAACCTCCGGACACCGACAAGTCGGTTAGGAGGCGGGTGGCCCCGAAGGCAGGGTGAAGCGGAAGGTGCTGCCCTCGCCCACCACCGAGTTGGCGGTGAGCCCGCCACCGTGGGCCTCGACCAGGCCACGGCTGATCCACAGCCCCAGGCCGGTGCCCGTCGGGCGTCCCTCCTCGCGCCGGAAGAACCGTTCGAACACCCGCGGCAGGTCCTCTGCGGGGATGCCCTCGCCGCTGTCGGTCACCGCCACCGCGATGCCGTCGTCGCTCACGCTGCCCTCGATCCGGAGCCCCCGGGGGCTGGCGTACTTGGCCGCGTTCTCGACGAGGTTGGAGAGGACCTGCTCGACCTTGTCGGCATCCGCCATGACCTCGGGGAAGTCCGGTGGGAAGACGACGTCGGCCTCGAGGTCGGGCTCCTGCAGGGCGACCTTCTCCACCACCGAGGCAGCCAGGGCGGCCAGATCGAGCGGGCGCCGGCGGAGGTGCAGCTGCCCTGTCTCGAGCCGAGAGATGTCGAGCAGCTCGGTCAGCATGCGAGTCACTCGATCGGCGTCGTGGCGGACCTGCTCGAGCATCTCCAGCTTGCGATCCTCGGCGATGCTGTCCCAGCGGGAGATCAGCAGGCTGGTGAACCCCTTGATCGACGTCAGCGGACTCCGCAGCTCGTGGCTGACCGTAGAGATGATCTCGACGGCATCGAGCGGCTCCGGGTCCCCGGCATCGGCCGGATCGGTGCTCATCGGGTGACGGCCTCGGGCTGGACCGGATCGGGACGGCGCTGGCGCACCGCCTCGAACGCGAGGACCGAGCCGGCCACGGCCACGTTGAGCGACTCCACCGCGCCGGCCATGGGCAACGACACCAGCTCGTCGACCGACGCGACCACGTGCGGGGGCAACCCATGCGCCTCGCCGCCCAGCACCAGGGCCACCGGGCCCGTTAGGTCGACCTCGTCGGGTGCCCGGCCGCCTGTCCCGACGGTGCCCACGAGTCGCACCCCGTCGTCGCCCATCTCCTCGAGCACACGGCTGACCACGCCGGAGCGAACGGGTATGCGCAACACCGACCCGGCCGAGGCCCGCACGACCTTGGGGGCCCACGGGTCCACCGTCGCCTCGCAGAGCGTCACCGTGGCGCCGACTGCCTCCGCGCTGCGCAGGAGCGTTCCGACGTTGCCCGGATCCGATACCCCCACCAACACGAGGTGCAACGGCGCGCTCCCATCGGCTGCTGGGCCGGCGACGACCGGGATGCGCGCCACCGCGGCCACGCCCTGCGGGGTGCTGACGTCGACCAGACCCCGCAGCCCGTCACCGGTGATCCACGCCGAAGCCCCGACATCGACCGCCTCGGCGACGGCGACCACGATCTCGGCTCGACTCACCGAATCGGGGTCGACGAACACCTCCTCGACGACCAGCCCGGCGGCCACGGCCTCGCCCAGTAGCACCGGCCCGTCGAGGACGAAGCATCCCGCCGATGAGCGCGCCCGCCGCTGGTGCGACAACCTTCGCAGCCGAGCCAGTCGTCCGTTGCCGGGCGCCAGCGTCGGCCAACCTCCGTCGTCCGCCACCGACGGAGGGCCGTCAGGTCGCGGGCTGGGCCTCGGCCGCGACCTTCACCAGGGCGGCGAAGGCCTGCGGGTCCGAGACGGCCAGATCGGCCAGCACCTTGCGGTCGACCTCGACCTGTGCGGTGCGCAGACCGCTGATGAAGCGGCTGTAGGACATGTCGTGCTCGCGGCAGGCGGCGTTGATGCGTTGGATCCAGAGCTTGCGAAACTCACCCTTGCGCGCCCTGCGGTCGCGGTAGGCGTACTGGAGCGAGTGCATCACCTGTTCGTTGGCGGCGCGGTAGGAGCGGCTCTTGTTGCCGTAGTAGCCCTTGGCGCGCTCGAGGGTGGCCTGGCGGTGCTTCTTGCTGTGGACCGATCGCTTGACGCGGGCCATGGTTTCGTCTCCTAGTTGTTCTCAGGCGGACAGGGGAACCGGCTCAGCGGTTGCCGAGCATCCGGTTGATCCGGTCGCGATCGCCCTTGGCCACCTCGACCTCGCCGGTGAGGCGCCGGGTCCGGGTGGAGGGCTTCTTCTCCAGGATGTGGCGCTTGTTGGCCTGGGCGCGCATCAACTTGCCGCCTCCGGTGGTCTTGAAGCGCTTGGCCGCGCCCCGGTGGGTCTTCATCTTGGGCATTGGATGTCCTCGTCTCGGACCGGCATCTGCCGGGCGGGTGTGGGGGGATTCAGGAAGCGGCGGCGTCGGGGGCAGGAGCAGCCGCATCGGCGGTCGGCGCAGCGGCCTCGGGCGCAGGACCGGTGGCCACGACCGGAGCGATGGCGGGTAGCGACGCAGGTGTCGGGGCCTGGAGGGCTTGCTCCCCGTCACCGTCGCCGTTGGCGGCCTCGGCCTCCTCGGCCTCCTCGCGCAGGCGGGTGGCATGGGCGGCTTGGGCCTTCTTGTCGGGCGACAGGACCATGATCATGTTGCGACCGTCGAGCTTGGGGACCACCTCGACCTTGGCCAGGTGGACGACGTCGTCGGCCACGTGGTCGAGGATCTTCTTGCCCAGCTCGGGGTGGGCCATCTCGCGGCCTCGGAACATGATCGTCACCTTCACCTTGTGGCCCTCACCGAGGAACTTCTCGACCTTCTTGGTCTTGGTGTCGAAGTCGCCGGATCCGATCTTGGGCCGGTACTTCATCTCCTTGACCACGACGTTGGTGCTCTTGCGCCGGGATTCCTTGGCCTTCTGGGCCGTCTCGTACTTGAACTTGCCATAATCCATGATCCGACAGACCGGGGGATTCGCCTTGTCGGCCACCTCGACGAGGTCTAGGTCGAGATCCCGGGCGATGGTCAGAGCCTCGGGCAACGGTCGGATGCCGATCTGATCTCCGTCGGGTCCTACAAGGCGGACCTCCCGGGCTCGGATGCGATCGTTGATTCGGGGCTCGTCGTTGTGCGGCGCAGCTATGACCGGGCTTCCTTCATGTGGTGCGGATGTCCTCCGTGTCGTGGTTGTGGGGCGCCGCACCGCCGCCGGGACGATGATGCGGACGTCGGAGAGCCGACGTCCGCAGGACCACCGCTCGGGTGGCGCATCGATCGACCTGGCGCACTGTGAGTGGCCAGGTGGGGACTGGCGCCCCGCTTCCCGTGTTCGGTTGTCGGCCTAGGGTACGAGCGTTCCGCCGCTGGCCGCAACCATCGGGCGTGGCCGGCGCCGCTCGGGGTCCGCCTCCGGCCCACCACTACCCGTCCACAGAGAGAGACCGATGACGACATGAGCACCCTCTGGACCCCCGGTGGTGAGCACGAGGTCCCTCGCGAGGGGCCGCACGATCAGGGCTCGGCGTCCCCGTCGGTGTCGAACGAGTCGACCGACACGGGAGCTACGCCGACCGACCTGGAGATCGACGAGGAGACCGCCGCTGCCCTCGCGGCCATGTCACCCGAGGAGCGGGCGCACGCCGAGCAGATGATCGCAGAGATGGCCCAGGCCCGAACCGAGATCGCCCGGACCCCGGCTGCGGTGGTGGTCGCCAACCACGCCATGGGCCTCTACGAGCTGGCCGCCATCCACCTGTCCCAGCAGCCTCCAAACCTCGCCGAGGCCCAGATCGGGGTGGATGCCCTGAGCGCGCTCGTCACCGGCCTCCAGGGTCGCCTGGGTGACGGCGAGGCCACGCTGCAACAGGCCCTGGGCCAGATCCAGATGGCCTTCGTCGAGCTGACCCGCCGAGCGGAGGGCGGCGACGAGGCGCCCGTCGGCTGATGACCGTCCTGGTCACCGGCGGGGCGGGCTACATCGGGGCCCACACCACACGACTGCTGCGCGAGAGGGGCCGCGACGTCGTGGTGCTCGACTCCCTCGAGCTCGGCTCGGCCCGCGCGACCCTGGGCGCGCCGCTGGTGGTGGGTGACATCGCCGATGGCGACCTGGTGCAGGCCACGATCGCCGAGCACGGTGTTGAGTCGATCATCCACTTCGCCGCGTACAAGGCCGCGGGAGAGTCGATGGACCAACCCGAGCGCTACTTCGCCAACAACGTGGGCAAGACCAACGCCATGCTCGACGCCGCCCGCCAGGCTGGGGTCGACCGGGTCGTCTTCTCCTCGACGTGTGCGGTGTATGGCACCCCGACTCGGCTGCCCGTCGATGAGACCCACCCGCTCGGCCCCGAGAGCCCCTACGCCGAGAGCAAGCGCATGGTCGAGCAGATGCTCGGCTGGTACTCGACGTGTCACGGCATGCGCTCGGTGAGCCTGCGGTACTTCAACGCCGCGGGGGCTTCGTCCGACGCGGTGATCGGCGAGGACTGGACGATCACCCTCAACCTGGTCCCGTTGGTGATGAAGGCGGCGCTCGGGCGCATCGGGCACCTCACTGTGTTCGGCACCGACTACCCCACCCGAGACGGCACCGGCGTTCGCGACTACGTCCATGTCGACGACCTGGCTGACGCCCACGTGCGGGCCCTCGACCACCTCGACGCAGGCGGCGAAACGACGGTCGTCAACCTGGGCACCGGCGTCGGGTCGACGGTGCGCGAGGTCATCGACTGTGCTCGCGAGGTGAGCGGTGTCGACATCCCCACCGTCGACGCCGAACGGCGCGCCGGTGACCCGGCCGAGGTGTACGGCGACAACCGTCGGGCCTTCGAGCTGCTCGGATGGCGGGCCGATCGCGGCCTCCGCTCGATCATGGCCTCGGCCTGGCAGTGGCACTCGACCCACCCCGACGGCGACCGCTCGGCTTGACCCGTCGTCGCTTCCCAGGGGCCTCTGAAGAGATCGCCGGCACACCGTTCGATAAACGATGGATCGGGCGACATCGAACCGCCGGTGGCGGCCCGTAGGGTCCGGCGACGTGGGGCGCATGCAGCGGGCGAGGCTGGCAGGGGTCCTCGCCGCCGCCGCCGCCCTGGCTGTCACCGAGTTGGCCGCCCTGGCCGCCCCGACCCGGCCATCGCTGCTGATCGCGGTCGAGACCTGGTTCGTCGATACCTTCGGCGGCTCGCTGAAGGACCTCGCCGTGCGCCTGTTCGGCACCGCCGACAAGCTGGCCCTTGCGGTCGGGGCGCTGGCGGTGACCCTGCTCCTCGGCGCCCTCGCCGGTCGGATGGAGGCGCGGCGGCGCCACTCCGGAGTCGCCGTCATCGGCGCGTTCGGGGTGCTCGGGGTGGCCGCCACCGCCCGCCACCCACAGGGGTCGGCACCCGTCGCGATCATCGCTGCGGCGGTCGGCATCGCGGTCGGCAGCGCCGTGCTGCTGGTCCTGCTCGACCGGTTCGACATCCGCGTCATGCCCGTAGCGGAGCGGCTGTTCGTCGACCGTCGGCCGTCACGTCGCGGCGACGGGCGCGGCGCCCCGTTCAGGGCCAGCCGGGTCGACGCCGTCCGCGGAACCCGCCGTGACGTGTTGCTGTGGGGGACCGGCACCGCCGCTGCGGCCACCATCGGGGCCCTGGTGGCCCGTGGTCTGGGCGAGAGTCTGCGCCGGGCCCGCAGCGTCATCCCCAACGCCTTGCCGACGCCAGCGTCGACGGCCTCGGTGCCGGAGGCACAGCCGTTCTCGGCCGAGGGGCTCTCGCCCTACATCACGCCGAACTCCGACTTCTACCGCATCGACACCGCACTCCAGACCCCCTACGTCATCACCGACGACTGGACCCTGAAGGTCACCGGCATGGTCGAGCGCGAGCTGGAGCTTTCCTACGACGACCTGTTGGGCCGGGAGCTGGTAGAGGAGATCATCACCCTGTCGTGTGTGTCCAACGAGGTCGGCGGCGACCTCGTCGGCAACGCCCGCTGGACCGGCATCGGTCTGCGCCAGCTGCTCCAGGAGGCCGGCGTCGACCCGAGGGCCACGCAGCTCGTCGGAGAGTCCGTCGACGGGTTCACCGCCGGCTTCCCCATGGCCGTCCTCGACGACCCGGATCGGCCGGCCCTGTTGGCAGTCGGGATGAACGGCGAGCCCCTCCCCCGCGCCCATGGCTTCCCGGCCCGGCTAGTGATCGCCGGCATCTACGGCTACGTGTCGGCCACCAAGTGGCTGTCGGAGATCCGCCTCACCACCCTGGAGGACGAGGACGGCTACTGGATTCCCCGGGGGTGGGCCAAGGAGGCGCCGATCAAGACCCAGTCACGGATCGACGTTCCTCCGCGGGGGGCTCGGATCGTGGCCGGCGCGGTGGCCGTGGCCGGCGTGGCGTGGGCCCCCAACCGCGGCATCGAGGGCGTCGAGGTACGCATCGACGCCGGCCGCTGGCGGGACGCAGAGCTGGGGCGGGTGAGCTCCGACGACACCTGGGTCCAGTGGCACATGTCGTGGGACGCCAGCCCCGGCGACCACGTCATCGAGGTCCGAGCCACCGACGGCGACGGTCGGACCCAGGGCTCGGAGCGCGTCGACCCCATCCCCGACGGCGCCGAGGGCTGGCACAGCCGCGACGTCAACGTGGCCGAGGTCTGACCGCAGCATCACTGCACGCATGTGATCGGCGACCTAGCGTGGCTTCCATGACCCGCTCTCGCGCTTCCTGGCTCCTCGCCGCCGTGCCCGCCCTCGTCCTCAGCGTCGGTCTCGGCGCCTGCTCGGACTCCGACGACGACGGTGAGGAGGACGACGTCGAGATCGAGAACCCCGTCGAGGAGGAAGACGAGTAGACGACTCGGCGGCGCTAACCGCCCGCCCGCACCCGGACGTCTACGGCCTGCCACCGGCCATGGTGGCCGGGGACGACGACGACGCTGACCATGGTCCCGACCGACGTCGTGCGCGAGCCGTCAGTCAGGTCGGTGCACTGCAGATCAAGGTCTCGACCGTCGTCGGTGTGCACCACGCCTATCCCCCGGTCGTCGTCCCACTCGGTGACGACGCCGGGCACAGGGCCGTCGCCCACGGCGGTCAGTGGACGATCTTGGCCAGGGCCAGCTCGAGGATGTCGCTGGCTCCGGCGTCCCGGAGGGCCGGGATGAGCGTGTTGATCTCGGCCTTGGCCACCACCGTCTCGACCGCGAACCCGCGGCTGCGATGGAGAGCGGACACGGTGGGCGCCTTCATGGTCGGGAGCAGGTCGATCACCGCATCGAGGTCGTTGGGTCCGACGTTCAGCTTGACAAGCACCTTGCCCCTCGCCTCCAGCGCGCCATCGAGCAGCGTGTGGAGCTGGCCCATGGCGTGAGCCTTCGTCGGATCCGCGAACGAGGCCGGGTTGGCGATCAGCTCGGTGTGCGAGGTCAGGATCTCGCCGATGACCTTGAGCCCCGCCGCCCGCAGGGCTCGGCCCGTCTCGGTGAGGTCGACGATGGCATCGACGATGTCGGGAACCTTGGCCTCGGTGGCCCCGTAGCTGAGGCTGATGCGGGCCTCTATGCCCCTCTCGGCGAAGAAGCGACGGGTCAGCTCGGGATACTCGGTGGACACGCGCACCCCGTCGGCCAGGTCGTCCACCGATGCCACCGGTGAGTCGGCCGGGACGGCGAGCACGATCGTGACCGGACGGGCGGTCGCCTTGGAGTAGTGCAGCCGGCCGAGGGACTCGACCTTGGCCTCGGTCTCGGTGATCCAGTCACGTCCGGTGATCCCCAGATCGAACAGGCCGTCGGCCACGTACCGTGGGATCTCCTGGGGGCGCAGGATGCGGACCTCGTCGATGCGGGGGTCGTCGACCGTCGCCCGGTAGTCGACCGCCGAGGAGCGAGACACCGAGAGGTCGGCGGCCTCGAAGAGCTCGAGGGTGGCTCGCTCCAGCGAACCCTTGGGCAACACGAGGCGGAGCACGCCGCTCATGGTGCCCGCCCCGCCGCATCCCGGCCAACCCTGATTCTCATCCAGTGCTTCTGGCGTACCTGATGCACCGCATCGGTGCAGGACGTACGCCAGAACGAGGATCTTTCCCGCGGGGCTAGGTCACGCCGACGAGGTCGACCACGAAGACGAGGGTCTCATCGGGCCCGATGGCACCGGGGGCGCCTCGCGAGCCGTAGGCCATCTCGGGCGGAAGGGTCAGGCGGCGTTGTCCCCCGACGCGCATCCCGGCCACGCCCTGGTCCCATCCGTCGATGACCTGACCAGCGCCGAGGCGGAAGGAGAAGGTGTCGCCCCGGTCCCACGAGGCGTCGAACTGCTCGCCGCTCGACCAGGCGACGCCGACGTAGTGGACCTCGACGTTGTTGCCCTTCGTCGCCTCGTCACCGTCGCCGACCGTCAGGTCGTCGACGACCATCGCCGTGGGCGGGTCGGTATCAGCGGGGATCGTCACGTCAGGCTTGGCCATGCCCCTGACCTTAGAGTGCGACCCGCGTCCGTGATCCCGGTGCCGATGTCCGATCGGTCGACGCGCGCTCGTCGTTCTGATGTGGGGGCGACTGGCGCCTCCCGACACGAGGAGATCCACCATGCGCTACCTGGTGCTGCTGTACGGAGACGAGGCGTTGGACCCGACGCCCGGAACGCCCGAGTTCGACGCCGACATGGAGGGTTACGTCGCGTTCAGCGAGCTCGCCGGTGACGCGATCGTCGGCGGCGAGGCCCTGCAGCCGAGCAAGACAGCGCGCACGGTGCGCCACGGCGACGGCGAGGTGCGGGTGACCGACGGGCCCTTCGCCGAGGTCGTCGAGGCGCTCGGCGGTTTCTACGTACTCGATGCGCCCACCCTCGACGATGCCGCCGAGCTGGCCCGTCACATCCCGGCCGTCGCCTCCGGGGCGGCCGAGATCCGGCCCATGGTCGAGTGGACCGACCTGGCCGACGAGAGGGGGCCCACACCGGCCGGCGCTGCTCGCTACATGGCGACCATCCACGGTCACGAGGACGGCGGCGAGACCCCCGACACCATGGCGTGGGACGAGGGCGCCCAGGCCCACGGACGCTTCGCCGAGGCTGCCGGCGATGCCATCGTGGCCGGTGCCGCCGTCCACCCGACGACGACGGCGACGACGGTGCGGGTGCGCGACGGCGAGCTGCTGGTGTCCGACGGTCCCTTCTCCGAAGTCGTCGAGGTCGTCGGCGGCTTCTACGTCCTGCGGGGAACTCCCACCGAGGTGGACGCGGTGGGGAGCCTGGTCCCCGTCGGGCCCGCCGGCGCAGTCGAGCTGCGACCGATCATGGAGCTCGGTGGCTGAACGGGGCGCCGGGCCCGACCTGGTGGCCGAGGTGTTCCGGGCCGAGGCGGGCCGAGCCCTGGCCACCGTGGCCCGCCTGACCGGCGACCTGGGCCGGGCCGAGGATGCCGTCCAGGAGGCCTTCGTGATGGCGCTGCGCCGATGGCCGACGACGGGGGTCCCCGACCGGCCGGGCGCCTGGATCACCACGACAGCCCGCAACCGCGCTCTCGACGTCCTTCGGCGGGAGGCCCGCCGGCCCGAGCGTGAGGCCGTCGCAGCCCGAAGCGCGCTCGAGGCGTCGCCGCCGATACTCCACCCCGTGGCCGACGACCAGCTCCGGCTCATGTTCACGTGCTGCCACCCGGCCCTGGCGTCCGACGCGCGAGTGGAGCTGACCCTCCGCTTGGTGTGCGGGCTCCGCGTCGCCGAGATCGCCCGGGCCCTCCTGCGGGGCGAGGAGGCTGTCGCCAAACGGATCCAACGGGCCAAGATCAAGATCCGCGACGCGGGCATCCCGCTACGGGTGCCGCCCCCGGAGCTGCTGACCGAGCGGCTCGCGTCGGTCCTCGACTGCGTGTACCTCACCTTCACCGAGGGATACGCGGCGACGGCCGGCGACGAGTTGATCCGCCACGAGCTCTGCGACGAGGCCATCCGCTTGGCACGGCTGCTCGTGGCCCTGATGCCCGGCGAGGTGGGCGCCGAGGCCCTGCTGGCCCTCCTGCTGCTCCAGGACAGCCGCCGCGCCACCCGGATCGACACCGAGGGCGGCATCGTGCTGCTGGCCGACCAGGACCGGGCGGCGTGGGATCACGACCGAATCGCCGAAGGTCTCGCCCGGCTCGACCAGGCCGCCCGCCACCAGCAGCTGAGCGCCGGCGCCGCCGCCTACCTCCTCCAGGCCGCGATCGCGGCCGAGCACGCTCGTGCCGCCTCCTGGTCAGCTACCGACTGGCCGGCGATCGTCGGTCACTACGACCAGCTAGTCGCCCTCACCCCGTCACCTGCGGTGGCGCTCAACCGGGCCGTGGCCGTGTCCTACGCCGACGGGCCCGCCGTCGCCCTCCCGATGCTCGACGCCCTGGCTGGCGACGCCCGCCTGGCGAGCTCGCACCGCCTCTACGCCGCTCGGGCCGATGTGCGGCGGCGCCTGGGACGCGCCGGCGAGGCTCGGGCGCTGTACATCGACTCCCTGGCCCTCGCCCCGACGGGACCCGAG
>Ga0136617_10002525_pt1 | contig 16265 bp, 6 predicted proteins | sample AntDrymUQ3222106_2_FD_129672 | JGI IMG/M metagenome (GOLD analysis project Ga0136617, IMG submission 129672) | Polar desert sand microbial communities from Dry Valleys, Antarctica - metaG UQ322 (21.06) | ecosystem: Environmental > Terrestrial > Soil > Desert | place: Antarctica: Dry Valley...
GGAGTCACCTCTTGACGAGCCTCGACTGGCACGCTCTCATTGCGCTCGGTACCGACGGTGGGCAACCGCTCGCTGATGGGGACCGCTTGGCCCGTGGGGTCCACCTGCTGTGGTCGATTCGCTCGGAGCTGGGCTTCCCCGTCGATGGCTATCACGTCTGGCGTCGACGGCACCGAGATCCGGAGTGGAGCTGCCTCGACTTGGGCCCCGAGGTGCTCCCGCCAGTGGGAACTTTGGCCTGGGAGTGGTTCGGCTACTGGCTGGAGGCGCGGCCGGGTCCGGTTGGCTGGGACCCCAATGCCTGCGGCAAGTTGGGGGCTCTCCATCTGCGGGGGAGCCAGGTCCTCGAGGTTCGATCGGCGCTCCTGCCCGCCGCGGTGGTCCGGGTACGGGGAACCGGCAGCCTGCCGGTGGTTGAGGCGCTGGTGGCCAGCGCCGGCGAGCTTGTGGTGGCCGCTCGGACAGCCGCGACAAGGACTGCGGAGGGCGAGTGGGTCGCAGAGCTCTGGGCCGACGGCCTGATCGGCGTTCGGCTAACCGGGGAGGATCTGCGGGTCTGCTGGATCTGCTTCGGTACCGCCGTCGAGGGCGGCTGGGAATTGCTCTCCGAGGACGCCATCCTGCTGCCTGTCGTACCCCGAGGTACCCGCAACGACGCTGCGCACATCCAGGGCCGGACAGCCACCCGGGACGAGGCCCGAGCGAGGCTGTCGGGCACCCTGGCGACCGGCGAGAACCTGGCCGCCGACTTCGCTGTTGACGTGGGCGATCTGATCGAGAACCTGCTGCATGGTGGCCGCGATGCTGCCCTGCCGCAGACGGCCGACGAATCCGCCAGCGCACGCACGCCCCCGCGCCTCGTGATGCCCACCGCGAGCGTGCTCGCGCTGGCGGCCCTCGACCCTGACATCAGCCGGATGCTGGGCCTGTACTGGCACGACCCGGTGGACTCCGGCAACTGGGATTATCGAGTCGTCGCACACCATGGCCCGGTTCGTTACCCGGGACGACGGGTGGGCTTCGACGACATCGAGGCCGGGGCCATCGGGACCGGCATGCTCACCCATGACGGCATCGCGTTCGCCGGAACCGCCGGACTGGAGGTTCGCGCCGGCAACGGTGGACCGGCCGTGCTCCGCGTGCCCGCCCCCCGGGTCGGCACCGTCGCCGGGATGCGACTGGACCCACCCGTTCCAGCCCTCACGATGCACGTGGCTGAAGGCACGTTCATGCCGTTCACGGCGTGGCGCGGTTCGGCGCGTGTCGACTCGGCGACAGGCAGCACCGGCGAGATCTTCCTTTCCCACGCCGCCGGAATCGATGCGGTGACGTGGACTTCTGGGCCCACCGACCTGCTGGACGTCGAACTGCACCTGGACACCGGCCGCGTGGGCGACCTGACCGCCCACGCATGGAACGTATCGCCGCAGCGTCCGGACCCCGTGCGTAACCTGGAACTGACTGCCGTGGCAAGCGCCGCTGAGTCGACCCGTCTACACCCCGACGGAGCGATCGACCGGGCGACCGGACTCGTTGGGCTCGACTGGGCCGCAGACTCTGTTCAGGACGTCCATCAGCCACTTCGGGTCCTGGTCGCGCGGGCTTTCCGGGGCACTCCCGCTGCACCCGTGGCCGGCCCGTTCGAACTGCGCAACTCTGAGCATCCTGCATTGGCCTTCGCTCGCTCGCCGGCACTGCCTGGGCTGCGGCCAGGACCGGACGTGCCGCGTCGTTGGACGGAACGGGCCCTTTCCGACGGGTGGTACGCCTGGCGCATCCGCGGCGTCGACGCCTTCGGTCGTCTCGGTGCGTGGAGCGCCGAACGGCAGGTCGAGGTGGCGCCGCGGACTAGTCCGCCGCCACCAGATCAGGTGCTGGCCCGCTACCTCGACCCGGCCGACCCGCACCTGCACGTCGACGAGCGAGCCCGCACCGACGCCGATGGTGCCGGGCTGCTGGTCGAGTGGACGTGGCCCGCGCAACGGCGCATCCAAGCCCCCCATGTCGAGCCCGACGGCGAGTTCCGGGTCCTGCTCCGCCTCGGCGATCCGAACCTACTCCAAGGAATCGTGCTGCGCGTGGGTGAGAGCCGCCTCGACACCGACCTCGACTGGAGCGGCGCGGCCGACGCCCTGGTCGGCGAGCTCCTTCGCCTCGGCGCGGCGAGCTTCGAGGTGACCGGTAACGGCACCGGCCAGAACATCTGGATCGCGGTCCGCGATCTCACTGCCCCTACCCTGCGACCGACCACAGGCCCATTCACGATCAGCCTCTCTGAGACGGGCGATCTGCGCGCCGACCTCGGTCGCCCGCTCGCGTTCGATCAACGTGTGCACACCCTGCCGGTGGGCCCGATTCTGCACACGCGCAGCCAGATCGCCGCTGTGCGTGGCACGACCGTGACGTTGGCTTCCCCGTTGCCGCAGCTTGTCGCTGATGCGCTGCCGGGGTGGCTGGTTTGCGGCGCGATCGCGTACCCAGTCACAAGCCAGGTCGCCGGCTCATCGCGTCTGGAGGTCGACGCGGTGATCCAAGCGGACGGCAGCACCGCGTTGCCGTTGTCAGGCCAGCCATGCGCGGTGTGGGCCGGCGCCAGCTATCAGGCGTGGCTACCTGGCGTCCGTATCGAGCCGGGCATGCAGGTCGCCGTGGCGCTAGCGCTGGTCTCCGTCAGCACGTCTGATGGCGACCCCTCGGTTGCCGACGATCCGGGCTGGAGTCGCCCCGGCCGGGGCGGGCTCGGGGGACGCCCCGGTCGCGAGGGACGAACGTCCCGCGTCGCGCGGGTCACGGTCCCACGTCGCACCCATCCGCCGCCCGTCCGAGTCGTCCTGCCACCCGAGCAAGACGGCGACATTTCAGCCGACCAGGCCGAGCCGGCGGACTGGTTCGGCCGCGCCCGCTACAGCCTGGTGTTCACCCCGGTGGCCGGCGCCGCCGGCTACCGCGTTCTGCGCGCCAGCACGGCCGCGTTGTTCACCCGCGACCGTGTCCAGCGTCAATCCGGCATTGGCCCCTACTCGAGCGGGCCCTTCGACGAAGGTGGCGCCTCGGAGGCCTGGCTCGACGAGCACTACCCGTCGCTGAGCGTTGCCGACCTCACCGCCGACCTTGCCACCCACCCCGACCCGGCGCGGGTGCAGGCCGCCTGGCGCGAATGGGGTGAGTAGTACTACCCCAACCTGCTGAACAGAGACGTCATGGCGTTGGCGGAGCGAGCGGGGAACGAGGAGGCGTTTCGGCCCGCGCACGACGGCATCGTCGCCGGCTCGCCGTATCAGGACACAGTGGACGGTCGCGGCCTCGGGCGGTTCGTCTACCGGGTGCGCAGTGTGGATGCATCGGGCAACGACGGGCCGTGGAGTGCAGCCTTCCCGCTCGTCGAGGTGCGCGATGTCACCGCACCCTCGACGCCGGTGCTGCAGTCAGTGTTCGGCGACGAGAACGCCGTGGCCATCACGCTGCGGGCCGGCGCCGAGCCGGACCTGGTGTCCTACCGGGTGTGGCGGGCCGAACGTGCCGACGCCCTCGCCGACGTGCGGCGCCGGCCGTCACACGCCGAGGTGCCCGCCACGGCCGGGCGGATGACCGAGATCTGGCGCGACGAGGGGTTGCCCGGTCTGCGGGACTGGTACTACCGGGTCGCCGCCGTCGACGCTGCCGGGAACGTGTCCACGCCCACGGCGGTGGTGAAGGCCCGGCCGGTGGACACGCGACCGCCCAATCCGCCCGTCTGGCTGGTCGCGGAGTGGATTGTTGACGAGGTGGGCGACGCTGTGCGCCTGATGTGGCGCGCTGACGAGGAATCGCTGACCTGTGTGTTGCAGCGCCGGCCATTGGGCGGCGGTGTGTGGCAGGCTGTGTCGCCGCCGATCGGCGCGACTGGGTCACGCCGTGACTTTGAGTTCGTCGATCGGAGCGCTGTCCCCGGTGCCGACTACGACTACCGCGTGTCAACGCAGGACGCCGCCGGAAACCCTAGCGTCGACTTCGCGATTCGCGAAGTCCGGGCGTAGGGGGCCGACGGTGCGCGACTACCACTTTCTTCGTACGCCGATCCGCGGCGAGGATCAGTGGAGCCTGCTAGACCTACAAGTCGGCGAGGCGTCATTGGTGGGCGATCCGCAGCCCGACCAGGTGTACCCCCAGACCCTGGAGATCTCGTTCGACGTCGCGCTGGGTACGACCGAGGTCCAGATCGCACCTCTGTGGGAAGGGTCGCTGATCTTTCTTCCGGATTCCACAGCGGGCAATCCGCTCGATCCGGCCGAGGTGTCGCTGGCGAACTACCCGAACTGGTCGGTCACGGGGGACATGGTTCTCACCACCATCGCCGGCACCGTCGACTTCGCGGACGCGTTCGCGTTTCACATTCCGCTGATCCGCCGAGTGCCGGGGTTGGTGCGTTATTCCAAGGTCCGGCTGACGCAGGATTTTCTGTTCACGACTCTGAAGAATGCGCTCCCGTTCTCGATCGTGTTCGACGGGGAAATCGTCTTTGCGGGTGATCCGCTGTTTCACGAGAAGCTGTTGATCAACGTCCTGCGGGGGACGGCGGGTGTGCCGTGTCTGCAGCCGCCGGACGATTCAGGCCTGGACACAGCGCACCAACCGATGCCGGCGGTTGTCCTGGAGCCGTCCGATAGCCGCACTGTGCTGCGGGTGACTGTGGCCAGTGTGTCGGAGAAGGTGAGCGACCTGGGCTGGTTCGAGCAGCGCCCGGAGTACGACGACCTGTCGGGCGAGCTGCTTGTCGATCCGGCGTTGCAAACCGAAGAGGACATTCGCTACAACCCAGCTCACCCGTGTCTCTCGGTTATCCCCGCATGGGGCCTGTTTCAGGCGGCGAGCCTGGCGTCCTACGCGCCCGATCATGCCGTGGGCGTGCCGGTCCGGGCTGCGCTGACGGCCGCTCGCCCCGACGGTCTGACATACCGGCGGGTCGATCTCTTCAGGCCGCCGATCCCGGGTGCTGTGGTGAGCACGATTCCGCAGCGGCCCTATCCCCAGTACCAGCTGTGCTGGACACCCGGTGACGGCCAGCCGACCCGGTCACTGCGCATTCCCCTGGCCGGGCAGGCGTACCTGCCGCTGGCCGACGGGCTCTACGGTTTCAGTGCCATTCCACGCTCCGCTGACCCAGCGATGGTGTTCCCCGGTGAGCAAGTGACCCTGAGCTTGTCGCGATCGGCTTCGGAGAAAGTCATCGGTCTACCCCAGGCCACGGTTGCGGTCGACTTCACCGGTGTCGACGCCACGACGCTCTACGTGCATCTGCGGATGTACGACTCGCTTTACGTCTGGGATGGCTACGCGGGGGTGTCCTCGAGGCGTGGCCGGCTGCAGGCCCAGGCGGAGTCGGACTGGAACGCCCTCGTCCGCGACTGGTACGTCCTCCCGGTAAACGAGCCGGAGAGTGCCAGCTATGCCCCCATGTACGGGTTCCTCCGCGAGTCGGCTGGACGACACGGCCTGGCGCCGGAGTTCCTGCAGTCGGTCTTCTTCGGAGAGGGGGTCGCTGTGACCATTCCCGCCGCCATCAATCGGCACGAGGTTTTCGATCCGCTGCAATTGGTGGACGGATTCTTCGACGTCGGGCTCGACCTGATCCTGTACCGCACCGGCGGCACGATGCTGAACGGCGATCCACCGCCTATTCCAGAAATCCCGGAGTCCGCAGTGGACGAACTGGCGGAGTACCAGTACAATCTCGTCGCCGAAGGCTACGTCGACGCCGCGACCGCGTCGGCGGTCTGGTGGAGCCGGCAAGAGCGCAACGAGAAGGGCCGGCTCATCCAGGTCGCTTCGATCAACGGCTGGGCTGCCGCGATCGAGTTGGTGGCCGCCGAGCTGCACGCGCGGCTGGACGAGATGGCGGCCTACCTGGCCGGCCAGGTCCCTGCGGTGGAGGTGCCGATGGAGAACCAACGTCGCTATCTGGCCTACGTCCGATTCAACGCCAGCCTGGCGACAGCGAAACGCCACGCTGACAGCCTGGAAACGCGAGCGATCAAGTGGTCCGGCACCCGGCCGACGGACCGGAGGGACGCCGAATACAACACCGTCCAACGACTTGCCACCACCCAGTGGCACGAGGCCGCCGGAATCTATCGCTAGCCACGGCTCGAGAGGAGGCCCGCTGATGCTGACCGCCACCGATATAGAAGGCAAGACGCTCGCCCCGCTCTCCCAGCTGCTTACCGTCGAGGACATCCCAGGAGATCTGGTCGAATTTCAGGCCGACCTGGCCGAGTTGCTCGAACAGGTGTTGTTCACCGACGCCAGCTACCAGCCCGTCGAGAACGGCTACCTCGGGAAGATCGTTCTGGTGCTGAACGACGAGGTGGTCCTCGCACCCTTTGGCGAAGTGCTCCAACTGGTCCTGGGCGCGGCAGGCACGCTCACTGTGTGCGAGGTGGAGCTCAGTCTGGAGTCCCGCCCAGGCGGGTTTTTCGTCCGCCTCAGCCTGCTCGACGTGTCCGTTATTCTCCGCGCCGCCGCCGCCATCCTGCAGCCGCTTCTCCCCGGCACGTCTGAGGCCGATCTGGCGGTCACCACACTCGACGTCGCGCTCGAGGCCGTCACCCTGAACTTCTCGACGGAGCAGCCGGTCGAGGTCGAGTTTGACACCGACGTAGCCGTGCCGCGCTGCATGATCGGCGAGACGGGCATCATCGTGAGTGCTGGCAGCATCCGATGGCTAACCCCGGGCAGCGAGGATCTGCCCGCTGCCACGCCGCCGGACTTCACCGGGATTCATCTCGACGATGTCACTACCGAGTTGGCCTCGCTCCAGCTTGCGAGCAACCCGGCGCTGCGTCTCGACTACGCGTTTCTCGGCCGGGGTGGGGTGACCGCCGCTGCCGCGCTCGAGCAGATCGGCCTCGCCGGATCGCTTTTCGGATTCGATTTCGAGCTCGACGCACTCGGCTTCACGCTCGTCCAGAACGCGCTGACCGAGTGCGCGATCTCCGGCAGCATCGAGATTCCCTTCTTCGACCAGGCCGTGGACGTCGCGCTGAGCTTGGCTGGAGACGGAAGCGTGCGGGTGGAGATCGCGCAGTCCGGTCCGGGCGGGCTTGTCGAGTTGGGCATCCCGGGTGTTGGCACATTCCGACTGGCTAGCCTGTCGCTGGGCACCAGCGATACTGGCGTGAGCCTGGGTCTCGGGGGGCTGCTGCAGCTCACGTTCGGAAGCCCGATGTTGGCGTGGCCGGCCGTCACGATCGACGGTCTGGTCATTGGCCCGGACGGGCAGATCACGATCGCAGGTGTCTGGATCGACTTGCAGCAGCCATTGGCGTTGGACCTCTACGGCTTCGGGTTGGAGATCACCCGGATCGGATTCGGCACGGAGGAGGACGGGCGCCGCTGGGTCGGTGTAGACGGTGGCCTGCGACTCACCGAGCTGCTCCCGGCCGGCGCGTCGGCGAAGGGGCTGCGGGTGATTTGGGACCCGTCTCGTCCCACGCAGCTGCCTGAGATCCGGCTCGACGGGGTCGGGATCTATTTCGGAGTGCCCGGAGTGTTCGCGTTCGAGGGCGAGGTGGCGCTGATCGAGGACCCGGCCAGCGGTGCGAAGCTCTTCACGGGAGAGTTGAAGCTCGCCCTCGAGGCACTGGACATCGGAGTCGATGCGGGCATCGCGATTGGCCGCGGCAACGGCTACACGTACGTGTTCGTCTTTCTGGGGGTGGATCTGCCGGTGCCGATCGCGGCTACCGGCACCGCCCTGTACGGAATGCGGGCACTTTTCGCGATGAACATGTCACCGACAGTGCTCGATGGTGCTTGGTACGGGTGGTACAAGGACGTCCCAGAGGTTTTCCAGGTCACAGACCCCAGCAAGTGGTCCGCCGATCCAGGGGCGTGGGCGTTCGGGGCCGGGCTGAGTATTGGCACCCTCATGGACGCCGGGTACTCGGTGAACACCAAAGCACTGCTGGTCGTACTGCTCCCTGGCCCGGTGCTGCTCGTTGAGGGCAAGGCCGACCTGTTCAAGGTCCCCGCCGACATCGGCAGCGCGACGCAGGAGGGCACGCTGAGCTTGCTCGCCGCACTCGACGGCCGGGCGGGCACGCTGCAGCTCGGGATCGATGCCGCCTGGTCGCTAGGCAGGGTTATCGACATCGCCGCAAGCACGGACGCCTTCTTCGACTTTGACCGCCTCGACGCGTGGCACCTTTGGATCGGCCAGGACGATCCGGAGAGCGCGCGGATCCGGGCCGAGATCCTCGCACTGTTTGTTGCCGAGTCGTGGCTGATGCTCGACTCGGCGGGCGTGGCAACCGGGATGGGTGTCAGCTTCGGAGACAGTTGGAAGTTCGGCCCGGTCCGACTCACCCTCTCGGCGTGGATCACCGCGCAGGCGTCGCTGTCCTGGCGCCCGGCGCAGCTCTCCGGCTCCCTGGGTCTTGGTGGCGAGGCCGGAATCAAGGTCGGGCCGTTCGGCATTGGCATCGCGGTTGAGGCCGGTCTCAGCGGACAGACGCCGACGCCCTACCTGGTCGCCGGCACGCTGTCGGTGGTCGTTGAGCTGCCTAAGCCGTTTAAGGACCTGGACGTCGACATCCGGCTCGAGTGGCGCGAGGACGCTACTCCGACCGTGGAGGACCCTTGGTCGGGAACGCTGCTGGAGCACGAGCGTTCGACCGAGTCCTGGGTCGCGGTGGCCGGCGGCAGCACCGGCGATGATCCGGCCGGTGATGCACCGGTCGTGCCACTGGACGCGCGGATCCTGCTCAGTTTCACCCAGCCGATGGACGACGAGACTGAGGTGGCAGACAACGCGCCTAGTGCCGCACCGGTCGTTCCGATCGGGGAGCATGACGCCACCTACACGCTCGTCGCTCTGGCCCTGCATCGCCAGCGCCGCAGCCACCCCGACACCGGCTGGGAAGACGTCACCGATACGGTCTTCGGCACCTGGACCGTCGACGCTGGCGACGCGGGCACTCGGCTCCAGCTCCTCGCCCGCAGCCCATTCGCATTCACTCGGTTCACCTCACGGCGATGGACCGATTCGTTCCTCGCGGCCCACCCCGTCTGGCCGTGTGACCCACCTCCACCCGCCCTTCGTTCCTGCGTCGACTGGCGCGACATGCCGGTCGGCACCCGGATGGGCTCGCTGTGGGTCCAGGGTGGGGCGACCTTCGCGACGAACGCCCCCCTTGAGGTGTACCCGGGTGCCGGCGACCACGAGCTCGCGCTCCTCCCCGCCGCCGTCGGCGAGTTTCCGCAGCCCGGCATGCTTTGGGTCGGGCTGCCCGAGCCGGCCGCGGAGGTGACCGCGTTCGTGTCGGTGAACCAAGGCGACCCCCTCACGCTGCGCGCATGGCGGGGCGAGCGAGAGTTGGGCAGCGACCGCCGCAACGGCGGTCGCGGTGAGCTGCAGGTCGAAGCGGGCGCGGGCGGCATTGACGCGGTCACCGTGGAGTGGGGTTTCAGCGTCGAGTCGCGGCTGGTGAGCCTGTGCTGGGTGACCACGGAGAACGCGGACGCGCTAGCGGCGTGGAACAGCAGCCAAGAAGGCCTGGACACCGCGGCTGAGCGCTGGTCGAGCGTCGAGCCCGTACTCGACCCTGATAGCCACTACCTCCTCGAGGTCACCACCCGCGCCGTGCTGCGCGAGGGCGGCACCGAGCTTCAGCGGGTCGAGCGCTCCCACGCGGTGCAGTTCCAGACCGGCGGGCCGCCCGGTGTGCTGCCCGAATGGATCGCCGACCCGCCGCCCGCCGAGGCCAACACCGCGGTCGGCTTCCCGCACGGCGGGGCGCTGGCCGACCTTGCTGGCTACGTCCACTGGATGATTCCCGACCCGGGCGCTGCCGTGGCGTACCGGGCATACGACCTGGGCTGCGAGTTCACAGCCGATCACGTCCAACAGATGTACGGCGCCGACCTGCGGGTGCGGCTGCGCGACGACAATGGTCTCCCGGTGCTCGACGCGTCCGGGGCGGAGCTCGTCTTCGACAACGCGTGGGAAGAGGCGCCGACGACCACCCTGAGCACCCACGAGTCGGCCTGGCTAAGCCGGCTGGATGCCTGCACCGGCGCGGTGCAGTGGGCGAGTCTGTCGAGCGACCTCCGGATCCATACTCAGGTCCCCGGCCTGCTCTACGACGAATTCTCCGGCGAGGTGTCCACCAACTGGACCACCGTCGTGCTCGACCCCACCGAGCCGCGGGATGCGAACTGGCATCTCGACGGCGGCGTGCTGCGGCAGGACGTGGACCTCACCGACGGCACGGTGTACCTCAGCGTGGACGTCGACGCCGCGGACCTGGCTCTCGAAACACTGGCGTGGGCGGGCTCCGGCGAGTACGGCCTTGTCTTCCGGTGGCAGGCGAACGGGGACCACTACCGGTTCAGTGTCGAACCTCAGCATCAACGACTGGTCGCGATGCAGGGGGGCGCCGTCCGTGAGCTGTGGGCATCGCGGGACGGCTATACACCCGACGCGGCGACCCGGCTGGCGGTCCAGGTCGAGGGCCAGCGGATCCGCTGCCAGGTGGACGAACGTCTCGTGTGCGACGTGGCGGACCTCGATCCCGACGCGCCGGCGTCCGGGTCCGGGTCCGGGTCCGGGTCCGGGTCCGGGTCCGGGTCCGTCGGGCTCTACACCGCGGCCAGCACCACGGTGGCATTCGACGAGGTCAGGGCCCGGTCCTGGCCGGGGACTGCGCTCGCGCCGCAGCGCGGCCACGTCGCTGAGTTGGAGGCCAGTCGGCCGCTGTTCACCGATGCCTTCGAGGACCTCGACGCCTTCACCGTGCAGTACCTGACCAGTGGCGAGGATGCGGGCGGCAGCTCGGCCGGCGCCGGCACGGCAACCATCGCGCGACCGCCGGCGGGCTCGTCGGCGGTCGTCGCACTGGCGGGTGACTCGGATGCGGAGGACTACGTCGTCGAATGCAACGCTCGCCCGGATGGCCATGGCAGCTTCGGTCTGGTTGCCCGGCACGGTGCGGGCGAATACTTGGCACTTCAGCTGGAGCCGGGCCATGGCCGCACGCTGATCGCTCGGTTGTCCGGATCGGGGGATTTCTTTGCGGTGCGGGTGCTCTGGCAGGACCCCACTGCCGTGGAGGTAGGCCGCGACTACTCGGTGTCGCTGCGCTGCGAGGGCGACATGATCACCATGTCGATCGATGGCGAGGAGGTGACAGTCGACGGTGGGGGGGTCCCGGAGCGCGGCCGGTTTGGCCTGCTGTCGGGGGTCCCAGCCCCCGCGGGCTGTGCGTTCACCGATCTCGTTGTCCGGTCCGCGCCGCGCGTCGCGGTGCATCGCTGGCGATTCGGCACCTCTCGTCACCTCGGCCTGCCTGACCTGCTCGACACCTTCGCGGGCCGGACGTGGCCGGTGGCGGATGCGTCACCACAGCCTGCGGCGGTCGAGCGCGACGCGGCTGATGCGGCGGCGGTGATCGCCGACGCGCAGGCAATCCTGGACGGCGTTCGATCGGCCCTGGCCGTCGCCGTCGATGCCGAGGACGCCATCGAGCTGGGCCAACTCCGCGAGCAAGCTCGAGCGGTCGCCGATAGCCGCAACCAGGTGGGCGCGGACGCCTACGTGGCCCTGGCGGGCACGCTCGGTCTGCCCTGGCGGCCGCTGCCGCCGGTCGTCGAGTTGTGCACGGTCGATGACGCGGGCGGAGTGCTGGCGCTGTTGCTCGAGGTGCCGGAGCCATTGCCCCGGGAGCGCCTCGGCGTGACGCTGACCGGGCCGAGCGACGACGGCGGGCGGGCAGCTCTGGACGACCTGGTGTTCGTCTGGAGCGACGACGGCTGCCGGGCGATCCTCGTGCGGCAGGGCGGCCTTATCTTCACCGCAGGGATGTGGACTCTCGACCTCGTCCTGCGCTTGGACGTCGGCGCCGAGCGAGCACTATGGCGGCGTGGCGGCAGCACGGCCCCCGAGGTTGGCAGCTTGCAGTTCCAGGTGGAATGACAGGGCGGCCAGTCGCCACATCCGCGGGCGGATCAATTGCTCGCACGGTCGCCTAGAACTAGTGCCAGATTCTCCGTGACATCATTCGTGGTGCGAGATTCCGATGACTGATGTGGGCTCAGCGTGTCAGCGATGGCCCGACTGGTGGCGGAGTTGCAGGTAGATGGCCACTGTCGATGGCATCGACTTCCCTACGGATCTGTGAGTGTTGGGGGTTCGAGTCCCTCCGAGCGCGCCAGCCAAACCGCAGGTCAGAGCCTAGCTTCGACGCAGTAGGTCTACCGCTGGATCGTCAGGATGATCTCTGGCCACGATCTTGGCCACGAAGCGCTGTACCCTGCGCTTCATGAGCGGCGAGCAAGGCGGACCTGCGCCGCGACGGCGCGGCAGCATTCGCGCCCATGGCACCAGGTTTCAGGCTCGTGTGACTGCCGGCGTCGACCCGTCGATGGGTGAACGGATCGTCCTCTACGACACGGTCGCGACCCGGCGCGAGGCTGAGCGGGCGTTGACCCGGTTGCTCGCTGAGGCCGACGGTTTGAAGTCGGCGCGACCAAGGCCAGCTTCGGCGTACTGCTCGACCGCTGGCCTCCCAGGCACGACGTCGGGGTCAGCACACGGGCGACCTACGAGAGCCTGATTCGCAACCACATTCGTCCCGCGCTTGGCTGGCAGCAGACCTTCACCCAGGCCAACCTCGACCGTGAGGTCGCCGGCACAGCGGGTGTCTGACAGCGGCGGGGGTTGTGGTGACCGGCGCAGGACAGTCGACAACATCGCGACGACCTCGGCTGACGTTTCCCGGTCCGCGACATGTCACCGTGACGCGCCAGGAGCCGTGGTCGCCGCCGGTGGCTTGGGGGTAGATGTACGCGTTGCTGCGCGCTGTCTCCTCGAGCGCCAGGTCCGCTTGTGGGATGAGCAGGTCGACAGCCTGCCGGGCCAGCGCGTTGACCTGGTTGAAGTCGAGGTAGCCATTGTTCGTGCTCAGGCGCCTTGACCAAGGTTGATCATGAGTCCGCCGTCCATGACGTAGGACGCTCCGGTCACGTAGTCCGCGTCCGAGGAGGCGAGGAAGACGGCGAGCTTGGCGATCTCGGCGGGCTGGGCAGCTCGCTTCCAGGGGATGCTTTGCACCTGCTCCGCGAGCAGCTCGGGGTCGTCGATCGCGGCCTGGTTGAACGGGGTAAGCACCATTCCCGGCGCCAGGCTGTTGACGTTGATGTGGTGGGCCGCGAGCTCGAGGGCGAGGGTGCGGGTGAGCATGCGGACCGCGCCCTTGGAGCAGTCGTAGTCCGAGCCGCCGGCGTTGGGATTGTCGGCGTGCACGGACGAGACGTTGATGATCTTCCCGGGTGCGCCGTCGGCGAGACGTAGTTGGATGAAGCGGCGGGCGCAGAAGAAGTAGCCGTACAGGTTGGTGCGGATCGCCCGGTCCCACACGGCGGTCGACAGCTCAGCGACGGGCGTGCCCGAGGCGTCGACGCCGGCGCTGTTCATCAGGATGTCCAGCGACCCGAACTCGGTTACCGCCTCGTCGAACAGCCGGGCCACCTGGTCCTCGTCGCTGACGTCGGCCTGCACGACGATCGCTCGCCGCCCAGCTGCTTCGACCTGCGCCTTCGTGTGGGATGCGCCCTGGTCGTCGTGCAGGTAGTGCACGACAAGGTCGGCTCCCTCGCGGGCGAACTCGATCGCCGTCGCTTGCCCGATGCCGGAGTCCGATCCGGTGATCAGCGCCGTCTTGCCGGCCAGTCTTCCTTCTGCTGCCCGGTCAGTCGTCATGCTGTTCCTCCAGTGAGTCGGCGAGATCGGTGTTCGGGTGGGCGAGGCGCCAGGCTGCGTTGATCTGCCCGACGTGGGAGAACGCCTGCGGGATGTTGCCCAGCAGCTCGCGATTGGTCTGGTCGGCTTGTTCGGACAGCAGGCCGAGGTCGTTGGCGAAGGCGCTGGCTCGGCGAAAGACGTCCGCGGCTGGTTCGAGCTGCCCGCGGAGCGCCAGACACTCGACGAGCCAGTACGTGCAGATCAGGAAGCCGTTGGGTTCAGCGGACCAACGGCGGACGAGTCCGCCGGCGGCGAGCTGCGTGTCGATCGCGTCGATCGTCGCCGCCATGCGGGCGTCGCCAGCAGGCAGGAAGCCGACGAGGGGCAGGATGAGCACCGAGGCGTCCAGGTCATCGGAGCCGAAGGCGCCGGCGTAGGCGCCGAGCGATTCGCTCCAGGCCTGCTCCAGTACCGCGGCGTGCACCTGGTCGCGGGCCGCACGCCAGCGCGCCACGGAGTCGGGCGTGGCGCCGATGCGCGGGGCAAGTTTGACCGCCCGGTCCAGCGCGACCCAGCACATGACCTTGGAGGAGGTGTAATGACGCGCGGCGTCGCGGGCCTCCCACATGCCGGCGTCGGGTTGCGACCATGCCTGCGCTGCGCGGTCGGCGAAGCCGACCAGTAGGTGCTGCACCGGGCCGTCGATCGCGCCCAGGGAATCACGTAGGACGTACGCGGCGTCTAGGACCTCACCGAGGACGTCGAGCTGCTGCTGCTCCCAGGCCTGATTACCGACGCGTACCGGCTGATTGCCGCGGTAGCCGGCCAGATTCGGCAGCTCGCGTTCGGTGAGGTCACGTTCGCCCTCGACGCCGTACATAATCTGCACCAGCTCGTCGCCGAGGTGCCCGGCAGCGTTGGCGAACCAGCTGTACAGGCGAGCGGGCTCGTGCGGACAGGCCGCGAGCCACAGCGAGCGGATGGTGAGGCTAAGGTCGCGCAGCCAGGCGAATCGGTAGTCGAAATTGAGTTCGCCGCCCAACACCTCGGGCAGAGAGGTCGTCGCCGCGGCGACCAAAGCACCGGACGGTTGGAAGGTGAGCCCCTGCAGCACGAGCGAGCTTCGGCGGACCTCGGCCGGAAAAGCGCCGTCGTAGCTCGTGTGCTGGGCGGCCCAGGACTGCCAGGCCGCAATCGTGTCGTCGGTGGTTGCCTGGCCCGCAGTTGCCGACGGACGCCCCGACGCCGGTGGCGGCTCGAAGGACGCGGCGTAGTCGGCCCGAAGCTCGACCCTCTGTCCTGCCGACACGGCGAAATCGGTGACGGCTCGACCGTCGGTGCAATTCCAGGTCACCGGCCCAGAACACGACAATCGCACGGGGCCGCCGCGTGCCTCCACGCCCATCTCGGTGACCCGAACGTGCGGCCGGGTTCGGCCGTATTCCATCCGGGGCGCGAACTCGCTGCACAAATGGACCGAACCGTCCAGGCCCTCGATGGTCCGCAGCAGGACGTGTGGACTGCGCAATCCGATCTCATGGCCTCGGGCGCCGTGCTCCAAGGCCAGCGTGTCGGTGACCGTCGCGGTGCCGGTCGCCGTGACGAATCGGGTGCATAGCACGAGGGTGTCCTCGACGTAGCGTCGCGTGGACTCAAAGCTGTCGGACGGGTGCAGCGTCCAGTGACCGGCGTCGGGGTCGAGCAGCCGCCCGAACACCGATGGCGAGTCGAACCGCGGCACACACCACCAGTCGATCGAGGCGTCCCGGTCGACCAGCGCCGCCGAGGCGCAATCGGACAGAAAGCCGTAGTCACCAATGACCGGCTGCCGCCACGGATCGCTTGGTTGCGCCATGCCTGGTCTCCCCTCGGACGTCGCACTGTCGTTGGCGGGTTAGGAGAAGAAATGCGTCACCGGACGGGGAACCAACTCGCCATCGACGATGACGTCCACCTTCTCGTTGTAGAACGCGATCAGCCCGAGGATCGGCAGCAGCTGGCGAGTCGGGAAGGCGTAGGCCCAGGCCAGGTCGGCATGGACGGCCCCGTCGACGGCAACCGACCAATAGCTGCTGGTGTTTCCCTTGTACGGGCACGACGACACGGTGTCGGAGGGCACCAGATGCTCGAAGTTCACCACTTCCCGGTCGAAGTAGTAACGGGTCGGCAGGCCGGTCTCGAACACCATCACCAACGCACTGGACTCGGCCAGCACCACACCCTGGAGCTCGATCCGAACCGTGCGAGTGGATCGCAGCGCGTCGACTCGGGTGTAGGGGTTTCGCGGATGCACGAGGACCTCCTCGTCCTCCTCGAACCACGAGTCGAGCGCCTCCCACGCGAAACGCACGGTCCCAGCGACGCCGGCGACGGCGTTGTCGGTGTAGACGTGCGCGGCGCCGGGCCGAGAAAGACCGCCCGCCCGCAGCCCGTGCCGCCAGGCCGTTCCCCGACCGAGTTCTTCGGCGTGCTTTTCATCGACAAGCACGCCGGGTCCCACATCCTCGAGCGGGATGTAGTACTGCGGGTAGTTCGGCCACTCCCACAC
>Ga0136617_10002528_pt1 | contig 16261 bp, 15 predicted proteins | sample AntDrymUQ3222106_2_FD_129672 | JGI IMG/M metagenome (GOLD analysis project Ga0136617, IMG submission 129672) | Polar desert sand microbial communities from Dry Valleys, Antarctica - metaG UQ322 (21.06) | ecosystem: Environmental > Terrestrial > Soil > Desert | place: Antarctica: Dry Valley...
CGCACCACGCGAGCACGACCGGCGCTCGACTACTGATCGCAGCCCGGATGCTCGCACTGCTCACCGCCACTCTCAACGAGATCAGCCGCCTCACGGCGGCTGATACTTCGACAGGCTCCTAGGCCGCCTGGCCGTTGTCGTCGTCGCTGTCGTCGCTGTCGTCGCTGTCGTCGCTGTCGTCGGCGTTGGTGGAAGTCGCACGCTCGGCGGCCACCAATCGCTGGATCAGGCCGCCCGGCTGTGGCGCGGCCGGCGGCGCCTGGCTGCTTCCCGACACCGGAGCCACGATCGCGGCCTTGACGGCCTTTACGAGGCCGGCCGTCTGCCGGACCCGGGAGAGGTCGATCTCGCCGTCAGCCTCCGTCTTCTCGAGTTCCGCGATCGCTGCCTCTGCCCGGGCGAGGAGTCTGCTGTCGATCTCGAGCACCCGAGCGCGCAACTCCTCAGACCCAGCGAGACGCTCCACACCCTCACGCCCGGCGCGGTCCTCTCGCGCGAAATTCAAGACGCTCGATGGCGAGATCCGGAACGACGGAAGGCCGCTGAGCCCGCCGGCGAACGCGGCCGTGGCGACGACGTTGGCTGACAGGCCGCGGTCAACCGCCGCAACCACGGCCGCCCGCTGCGCGGGAGTGAAGTCAGACTGAGTTTTCGACATGCGCCAAGTCTGCGCTGCTCGGCGGATCGACTCGGCGTTCTCCCGCTCGCGCGCGACGGCGAGTCGGCCTATCCGTCCACCGCGCTTGGGGATCGACCCGCCGGCTCATAGGGTCGGCCCATGCAACCGCGACTACTGCTGCTCGTGACCGTCGGCCTGCTGCTCGCCGTCACCCCGGCCGCGAACGCGCACAACTCGCGCGGCTGGTACTGGTCCGACTATCTCGCCGAAGGCCGAGTGCTGGCGCGCTACAGCGACGTCTACGAAGTCGAATGCACCGGCTGGGGCCACTCGATCCGGGCCCGGGACAGCCGCCGCGCCCGGCTCTACCGGCACTTCGACTGCCTACTGACCTACGAAGACGGCTACATCGAGGAGGACGAGCTGCACGTCACCCGACGGCGCGGCTTCGTCATGAGGGACTAACGGGACTACGCCTCGAGCGCCCACAACTTCTCCAGCGGGTCGTCCGGGTCGGGCTGCGGCGTCGAGAACCAGGCACTAATGCAGAAGATCTCCTCGCCCTGCTCGTTCAGCTCATCGCGCTTCCAACGGAAGTCCGCAAGCTCCATGTCGCGGAGATCCCCGAGTGTCACCACGACCTCGATGGGATCCATCCAGCGCCAGCCATCGCCGCAGCCATCGCCGACGCAGCGGCGGCAGGTGTGCTGCGAGGTGACGCCTACGCCCGTGGCATCGCACCAATCGCACGGCACCTCTCCGACTTCGGTCACCACCTCTGCGGTCGTCCACTCGCCGCCGCTCTCGAGAACTTCGAGCACAGTGCTCTGCTTCTCTGTCAGCACGCGGCTCATCGCGTCGTCTCCCGCCGCTCGAGGAGGAAGTGCAGCAACGACCGAACTTCCTTCTCCTGATTGCAGAACTCGCAAGTTCCTGACAGGTTGCCGACTGTGTTGTCGCCGCCGGCGCTTCTCGGCTGGATGTGGTCGACCGTGCCGGCCGGGCGCGCGCCGCAGTAGCCGCATGCGTCGTTGCGAAGAACGGCCCTGAAGACCTTCGATCGGCCAGCGAGCGAGTACGGCAGTTCGTACGGCGCCTCGCTCGAATGAGTACGGTGCGCGGGCATGGGGTTACCTCCTGTGCCGCGCCCCGGGACGTCTTCAACACGTCGCCGGGGCACTTCGTTGGGCGGGTGAAACCGCACCGTAGCCCCTGGTCGGTGACCGCGCAACTATCGCCCCTTCCCGCTTTAGTACGCCCTATCCGGGGGGTAGGACCGGCCATCCGACCCGCCTCCCGTGCACACTCCAGAGGTATGGCCTCCCGCACCACACAGCCCTATCGCCGCTCGGGTGCCCGTGAGCCCTCGCCGGTCCTCTCCACGATGACGGCCGGCCGAACCTTGTACGGGCAGCACCCGTCCGATGTGGCCCGGAAGGCGCAGAAACGCAAGCGCCGACGCAGGCCCGGTGCGCTCTCGCTCAAGGTCGCGGCGCTCCGGGGCGTTCCTAGCCGTTCTGGCGGTCGGTAGGAGCCGAACCCTGGTCTTGGGCAGTCCGAGGCGTTCCGAAGGGCTCAGCGGCTCTGCGCGAGCCGCTGTTCGCGACGACGCCAGGCGGCTTCGACCGCGGCGCTGTTGGCGGGCGAGTCGCGCTGCTCGAGCGCAGCCTCCCGCCGGCGCCACGCCCCCTCCGTCGTGACGCGCCGCTTCGGCGTGCTCTGCTTGCCGTTGCGCTCACGGATGGACGCGGCGATCTCCGGGGAGCGATCCTCATGGGGCACGAGCGGCAGGAACTCCTGCAGCAGCCGGCCGCCCACGGTCGGCGGGCGCCGCTTCTCCTCGTCCCGGATCGACTTCACGATGTCAGCCCGCTTGTAGCGAGTCGGGCGCTCAGACCACAGCAGCGAGTCGTCGCCCTGTGGGCCGGCCTGCGTCGCCTTCTCCGCCGCACGGTAGGGCGCCGCGAGCCCGAGCATCTGGTCGAGCACGATCCGGGCGCGCTGCTCGGCCGTGTACTTCCCGCTCATGCGGCCCTGGTTCTCACCCTCCACCCGGAAAGGCCGATCACGAAACGACGTCTTCGAGTAGACCTGATCGAGCGCCGAGACGACGAGCGGCGGCAGTAGCCCGGTGACGTCCTTCGGCGAGCGGACGTTCGTGATCGCGTTCAGGACCGGGTTCGACCGGGCGAGGTCCACGCTCTTGAGCTTCCCGTCCTTGGAGAAGTACAGCTTGCCGAGCGCCCACGGCAACTCGTCGCCGCCGAGCAGCTCGCGGACCTCCTCGACCTGCAGGCGCCCGAGCTGCCCCAGGATCGCCGACATCGTGGGGTGCTTCATCGGCATCGTTAGAAAGGTGAACCGCAGCGAGTGGCGCAGGAAGCCGTAGAACATGACGGGCCGGCCGAGCAGCCGACGCTCCCGGGCGGTGTACGTCGTGTAGTCACCGAGCACGCCGTCGACGTGCTCCGCGTGACGCTCGAGCGCAGCCTTGTTCTTGAGGATCGCCTTCATCTGCGGCTCGGGTCCCAACGTGACGATGTGCGTGAGCCGGTTCTCAAGCCGGGCGATCGCCTTCGTGTTCTGACCCATCCGGCGGTACGCGTCGCGCTTGACCTGCGAGTACAGGACCGCGCGCCTGAAGGCGTTGTTCTGCGCGTTGTCGACACGGAAGAGGAGATCGAGCGGGTTGCCGCGCCCGAGCTTCTGCAGGAACGTCGTCTGCTTTAGCGCCCGCCACGAGTCAACCATCTGGTTGATGGCCTCCACGCGGGTCCGGGCCGCGCCGATCTTCGTCTGCTGCACCGCATCCTCAAAGTGGCCGATCCCCACGTACGGCTCGACCGCCGCCTTCTCCGCGTCGGAGAGCTTCGACCACCACAGCTGCGCCTTGACGACATCACCGGGGCCCGTGCCGGCGATCCCGGTCAGCAGTGCGTTCGACGCGACCTGGAACTGAAGCCACGCCGGCGAGAGGCCGAGCATGACCCGGGCCTGCTTGCCCTTCACGACGTCGTACGCGCGGCCCGCGAATCCGGACGGCCGGGTGTCGGCGTGGATCTCGTCATACAGCGCCCTGGGCACGACGGAGTAGGTGTCCGCCCAGTCGGTCGGGTTGCCCTCCTCGTCCTTGCCGCGCGGCCGGCGGGTGCTGCGGAACGCCTCGGGGTTGCGGGCGACGTCCTCGATCGTCACGGCCGCCTCGTCGACCGCGTGGCCAAGGCCCTCGGCGGTCGGCTCCTCGCCGCGGCCGGTGTGCTCGCGCTCCGCGTCGTGCGCGCTGCGAGCCTCCCGGTAGCGGCTCGGGTTCCAGAACGCGACGGTGGCCGGGTCGATGCCGCGCCGGTCCAGATCGTCCAAGAGCTGGCTGAGCGGCTTGTTGCGCCCCCACTCGAACGCGTGGCGCTCGAATGAGTCCGCGACGAGATTCCAGTTGCGCTTGCGCTTGATCCCGCGCGCCAGCGACTGCTCGAATGCCTCCGGGCGAACGTCCTCCCGGCCGGTGCGGAACAACGCGCCCGTGTAGCGCTTCGGGCCGACCACCGCCTTCGCGCCGCCCACCGCACGATCGGAGTAGCGGACGCTCGGGCGCTTCTCAGACGGGAAGTAGCCCGGCCGCTCGAGGCCATCACGCTTCGCGGTCTGCTTCACGCGCCGCAGGAACTGCGCGTGAGACTCCCCCCCGCCCGCTTGACCCCGAGCAGCTCCGCCTGCGGTGCGTGACGCCGCAGCTGCGCCTGTACCGGATCAAGACCCGGGTCGGCGTCGGCCACGCGCCGCTCGCGTGCCTGCTCACCGCGGACCGTCTCGCGCAGCTTCGGCGTGAACGCCCGCTCCGGGCGCTCGAGCAGCCGGCCGATCACCGCGAGCTCATCGTTGGTCGCCTTCAGCACCCGCGGGACGACGGTCCCCTCAGCCTCCCGGTTGACGACGATCTGATCGCGGCGACGCTGGAGCATGCGCCGCGCCGCAGCCGGATTCGCCGGCAGCCCGAGCTGCATCGCGTACTTGAACGCCTGGCGCTCGTGGCGGTCAAGGTTGCCCAGTTGCTTGCGCGCCCCCCGGTCGACCTCGACGGCCTGCTCGCGCTTCATCCCCACCAGCGCCCGGCCCTTCTCCTGCGCGTAGTCGCGGCGCTGCTTCGCTCCCGCGCGCCGCGGCACCACCTCACCGCGGGCGACCGCCTCACGCAACAGCGCATCGACGGGCTGATCGCCCGCTTGCTCGACCCGCCGCCGCTGCCCGCGGGCTCGGCGCTCATCGGCGGCCTTCTGCGTCGCCGCCCGCAACAGATTCGGGGAGAGCTCCTGCGCGCGGCTCTCTCCGCCCGAGACGCGAGTACGCCGGCGAGGCTCCGCCGCGACGCGCCGCGCGCCCTCGCCCAACCCGCCCTTACGAGCCGCCGCCGAGAGGCCCCGGCCCACGGTCGCGCCACCTGCCGAGGTGACACCCGCCGCGTCGAGCAACTCGGCCGCGAGACCCTCCTTCGCCACCCGCTCGGAGAACCGCTTGACGCCGCCCGGGGAGGACAACCCGCCGTAGCGGCGCCCCGCGTCCTTCGCATAGTCCTTCGCGACGTTCTCCAGCCCACGCCACGGTTCACCGTGCTTCGAGCCCTCATACGTGTCGACTGCGACCTTGACCACGCTGCTCGGGATGCCGGTCAGCGCATCACGCAACCCCTTCCCGGTCTTGACCGCCACGCCGCCGGGGTCGCGCACGATCGCGCTGCCCGCTCCTGTGGTCAGCCGCCCGAGCGACCCCGCCACCGAAGGAGTCCCGAGCGTGGCCGCATCGATCGACGCACCCGGATTGCCGCTCCGACGCCCTAGCTTGCTTCCCGACTGAACCGTCGCCGGCGCCGCGAGCGCGCGCAGCAGACGCTTGGCAAGCGGCGCCTTATTCCCCTTCCGAATGTTGCGGTTGTAGCGAGCCGGGTCTGAGGCGTAGAGCTGGGCGAATGCCTCGATCGCCCGCCGTTGGCTGCGTTCTGTAGCCCGGATCGGATTCGGGTCGAACGTCTCCGCAGCCTGGCGACGCAGCTTCCGCCTCTCCGCCTGCCTCTCCACCCGCCGAACCCTCGCCGCCGACCGCTGAACGACCCGCGCACCCGCGCGCCTCTCAGACGCGCTCCGCGGCGCACGGTTCTCCCGCGGCGCAGGACGGAGCATTTGCCCGCCCGGACCGTGCGGCACCATCCGAGGCGTCGGCGGGCCCAGCTTTGGCTTCGCGCGCTTCTTACGTCGAGGACTGAGCGTCCCCGAGCCGAACGGGCCACCGCCAGCCATTAGGGACGGCCGGTTGTGGGATGCGGCGTGTAGCCCGCATCGGGCTTGCGTCCGTACAGCGGCGCGGACCGGGCAGCCTTCTTGCGGTACTGCGCGTAGGTGGTCACACCCAGGGGCGAGACCTTCACCCCGCGCTTGTGCAGCTGGCGCTGCGTCTTGCGCGACAGGTGCGAATCGTAGGTGTGGTCCAGTGCCGCCGACAGCAGCAGTTCGGACTTCGCCGCCTTGACCTCCGGAAGCACGACCGCGGTTCCATTCTTCTCCGCCGGGATCCCCTGGGCGAGCGTGGCCGCGACCTTGTGCCGATCCCAGCCGCGCGCCTTGAGCGTCCGCGCCTGCCGCGCCAACCGCTGAACCTCATCGGCCGCTGCACCTTGCGCAGTCGGCGTGACCCACTGCCGCTTCGGCTTCGCCCGGGCACGCTGCGACGCCGCCTGCCGGTTAGCGGCCGCGATCGTCTCGCGGCTACGCCGGTCCGCCGAGCGATCCCGGCTCGAGAGCGTCTGCCCTCGGCGCGTCACCGACCGACCCTGAGCCGCGTCAACCAGCCGCCCGAGCTCCGTCGCTGCGCGCAGACCCTCCGACTGATCGAGCCCGGTGAGCTGCTGCGCGACCTTCCCGAGTTCGCCATGAGCACGGTCCTGGGCGGCACGGGTGGCGAACGCCTGGCCGTCCGCGGCGCGGACACCCTGCTGCTGTAGGTCGACCCGGGCCGCGGCGCCCGCCTCGATCGTCCGACGCTGAGCCGCCTCGGACTCGGCGCGAGCAGCCTCCGCGATCGAGCCTGCCGCCGGGCCGAGCTTCGCGAAGTCCGCTGCGATCCCAGCCGCCGGGTGCGAGTAGTCGCCCGTCACCGCAGAGAGACCGGCGCGGGCCTCATCGTAGACCTGCTGGACCCTCGGAGCGGCTTCACGGATCGCGCCGCGCTGCACCCGCGACGTCGTGCGAGACGCCGCAATGTCCGCGTCACGCTCCGCATAGACCTGCTCGACCAGCGCGCGCAGCCCGCGACGCTCGGGATCGGTCGCCAGAGCCGCCGTCGCCTGCGCGAGCGGTGCGTACTTGCTGTGGAGCGAGCGGCGTCTCTTGGCCATGGCCTCCGATTTTGGGCTACTCGGCGGATAGTGCGGGCGCCGTGCGTCCGGAACCACGTCCACCTGAGCGCCGACACTCCCGGACTATGGACGCCGATCGCGAACGGGAGCTACAGATTCTCGCGGCCGACGCGCGCGCGGCACGAATCGAGCGCTTCTACGTCGCGCTCGATCAGGTGGTCGCCGGCACTGAGACCGACGACGACATCGACCTCGCGGAAGCCGGACCCCTACTGGACGAGTGGCGCGCTCTCATACAGGCCGGAGCGGTTCGTCTCTCACCCGACCGCGAGCGGGCGCTGTTCACGACCTATGCGCCGATCACGGCACACAGCAGCACCTGGCACGACAACTAGACCACGCCGGGACCACGTTCTCGGGCGTTCTCCGCGCACCCCACGGCACCGGGGGTCTCCTGCTGCTGGGAATCGCGCCGGCAGGCCAGCGATGCCCCTGATGCTCTTGCGCTACCACCCCCCGGGCGGGTCGAGCGCCGGCGGATCGAACGTCCCGGCCCCTAGTCGGGCCGAAGCGTGGGCGGGACAACCCACTCGGCCGACTTCTTGAGGCGCCGTCGCCTCTTGCTGCCTTTCGGTCCCACCACGTCGCCGTGGGCAGGCTCCTCCGCTACGGGGCTGCGTCGAATGTCCTGGTCCTCAGCGCGCACCGCGCTCGCTGAGAGGACGGCCACGCCCCAGCGATCGGGATCGCCGCCGAAGATCCGCTCTGGAAGATCGTCTGGAACCCGCTCGAGCAACTGCAGCGTGTCACCGAGGACGATTGACATCTCGTCGGTACCGGAGGTGTTATCGAAGGCGGCGCTCTGGAACGCCCACTCGCCGTCGACCACATCGCACTGCGCTGTTGGAATCAGTCGGTAGAGCGCAACCTCATCTCCCACCGGCGCATCATCCGATGGCCCCTGCGGCTCGCTCACGTAGCGAGTTCAGCGGCATGCAGACGATCGACGACGCTCGCGAACAGCGGTCCCGCTGTGTCGATCGGCTCCTCCCGCTCGTCTTCGCCGTCAGCGACGAGTAGTTCCAGCTCCCCGCGTGATTGATCGAACACGGCCTCGACCTCAACGTCACCGTGCCTCCACGCGAGCTGGACGCCTCCGCTACTCAGAGGCCCGATCCACGGCGCGGGCGTGTCGGCCCGCATGACTTCGGATAGGAAGCGGATCGCCGCAACGATGTCGCCGGGGTTGAGGGGGGGGCTGCGTCGACCATCCCAGTCAGGTCTGAGTTGTGTCAGCTCGTCGAGCCGCTGCGACACGGGCTCCCACCAGGCAGGCTCCGCCGGGCCGTTGACGTGGATCGACCACGGCGGCGTCCACCCGGGCGCGGGATAGTAGATCGCCCGGTAGTTCTGGAGGCTCGACGAAGTCTGGATGTTGAATGCGATCGCCATCATCAACTCCCAGTGTGGCGCTCCCAGAGGCGATGCATCTCCGGCGTCGTCAGATCATCGAAACCAAGCACGACCCACTCGTGCGCTACGTCCAGTGCTTCCATGGCCGCCTCTGGATTCCCTTCCGTTGGCATGACGCGCCCAGTCATGGTCACCATGTAGATCGGCGATATCTCGCTCGCTTTCAAGGCCGGAGTGGCCGAAAGGTACAGACGTCCGGCGGGGCGCTCAACACCAAGACTCGTTCCGGGGATCCGCCATCGGGCCTCGAGTTGGGCGTCCTCCGGCTGGCCAAGGAACCCGGCGGGCTTCCCCGGGTTGAAGCGGTTGATGATCCGGGCCAGGTCTGGGTGATCATCGTCAGCCGACGAGCCGGGGAACTCGATCGCGTTGACGTACACGAGTTCGACGAGGTTGATGCCGGGGATCGGGCGTCCGGCATCGCGGATGCACCCTCGGAGAACCTCCAGGTGGCGTGTGAAGGTGTCACGCAGCGTGGCGTAGCGCGGATAGGCGTCCGAGTCGTCCATCCGCCGCCAGTTGAGCGAGAGGCGATCTGGCTGTAACTGCACTAGCTGTCGTTGATCCTCGCTGAGGAACCACGATCGCGGCAGGCCGGCCTGCGTGTCGAATCGGATCTCGAAACTGGGCGTCCGAGGTGCGACGTCGAACCGCTCCACGAGCGGGGCGAGGAGCGGCTGCTGCTCACTCCGAGGGAGCTCCGCCTTGACCGCTGTTCGGAAGGCCGCTAGCACCTCGAGATCCACGGCAGGAGCGGCGAACTGCACTGTCAGGACGACCTCGACCACGGGAGGGCGCCCGAAGTGGAGAAGATCGTGCGAAGCCGAGCGGGAACCGAGTGTGGACAACTGACCATCGAGTCTAGAGAGGCCGCCGGGCCTGGTCCTCCGTGGGTGTGTTGCGAGACGTGTGGGACCCACCACCTGGCTCAGAGCGGATGGCGGCACCGGCCGGGCGCAGGTTCGCGGCGGGCAGGGACGCGCGCCATTTGCGCGCCAGAGACCGTCTGAGTGCGGCGGATTCGACCGGAGTCAGCCGGAGAGTCAACTACGCCTGCGTCATGACGCGTGGCCGAAACTGGCTCCGCGACGTGGATGACGCCGTGCCCTAGCCCCGCTTCGAATCCCCGTAGCGGTACCTCACGAACCCGCCCTGCGAGGCGGGTTTCGTCGTTCCAGAGGGACGCGTGGGCCAGGCCCGTACGCTTCTCGGATGGTGAGCATCAGCCCGATTCTCTCGGCATCGCAGCTGGCGAGCCTCGCGAGCCACGGCGAGGAGCGGACCGCGAACGTGGGGGACGTCCTGTTCGAGGTCGGCGACGAGCGCTATCCGTTCATCGCGATCATCGAGGGCGAGGCGGCGATCCTCGACAGCGCGGGCGACGAGATCATCCGGCACGGCGCGTCGGGGTTCCTCGGGGAGCTCAACCTCATGACCGGGCAGACGGTGTTCCTGACCGCCGTCGTTACGCAGCCGATGCGGTACATCGCCGTGGAGCGCGAAGTGCTGCGCCCGCTCCTGTTCGACGACGGACCGCTCGGCGATGTGCTGCTCTCGGCCTTCATCGCGCGCCGCGAGGCGCTGCAGCAGCACCAGGGCATCGGCGTCGAGGTGGTCGGCCCTCGCTCGTCGCCCGCGACGCGTGAGATGGTCGACTACCTGCGGCGCGCGCGCCTGCCGTACACGTGGCGCGATCCAGAGCATGACGAGGACCCGGACGCCGCGGCGCTGGTCGGCGCCCTGGATGCGGTCGAACTGCCGCTCGTGCGCCTGCCCGGTGGGACCGAGCTGCGCCGGCCCAGCGGCGGGGAGGTCTGGCGCGCGCTAGGGATCGGGGCCGAGCTGGGCGCGCGCGAGGAGGTCGACCTCGTCGTGGTCGGCGGTGGTCCCGCGGGCCTGGGCGCAGCGGTCTACGGCGCCTCCGAGGGGCTCGACACGCTCGTCGTCGAGAGCACCGTGCTCGGCGGCCAGGCCGGCGTCTCACGGCGGATCGAGAACTACCTCGGCTTTCCCGCGGGCATCAGCGGCGGTGAGCTGACCGCACGCGCCGTCACCCAGGCGCGCAAGTTCGGCGCGCGGATGGCCACCCCGTATCGTGCCGTCGCGCTGGAGCCGGGTGCCGATCGCCACGTCGTGCGGCTCGACGGCGGGGAGGAGATCGCCGCGCGCGCCGTCCTCCTGGCCACCGGCGCCGACTATCGCCGCCTCCCGGTAGACGATCTCGAGGACTACGAGGGCATCAGCGTCTTCTATGCCGCCGGCCCGCCCGAGGCCCAGCGCTGCGGGGCGACTCGCGTCGCCGTCGTGGGCGGCGGCAACTCCGCCGCACAGGCCGCGATCTGGCTGTCCCGCGGGGGCGCGCTCGTGACGCTGCTGCACCGCCGCGCCGACCTGCGCGAGACGATGTCCGACTACCTGATCGGCGATCTCGCCCGGAACGGGGTCGCGGTGCGCGACCGGTCCGAGATCGCGGCGCTGCACGGGTCCGACGGCCAGCTCGAGGCGGTCACGCTGCACGACGGCGACGAGCTTCCCGTCGCGTTCCTGTTCCTCTTCCTCGGCGCCGTGCCCTGCACCGACTGGCTCGGGGCCGGCGTCGCCCGGGACGAGAAGGGCTTCGTGCTCACCGGCGCCGACGCCGGCGCGGTCGAGGCGCTCGAGACCTCGCTGCCCGGCGTCTTTGCCGGCGGTGACGTGCGGTCGGGATCGCTCAAGCGCTGCGCGACCGCCGTGGGCGAGGGCGCCACCGTCGTTCGCCTCGTGCACGAGCGGATGGCGCCCGTGCCCGCCTGAGCGTCAGGCGAACTGCTGCAGCGCCCGCAGCGTGAGGAGGCATCCGACGCCGCAGATCACCAGCGCGGAGGCGGCCGGGAGCACGGCGATGGCCCGGCCCGTGACGTCGATCCGCACCGCGAGCCGCCCGGCGGAGACGACTGCGAGGCCGAGCGTGGTGAGCGTGCCGGCGAGGCCGAGTGAGAAGGCGACGATGAGCAGAAGACCCAGTGCGACCTCCTGCTGGGAGACGGCGGCGAGCAGCACGACGAGCGCCGAGGGGCACGGGATCAGCCCGGCGGCCGCGCCGGCGGCGATCAGGCCGCGCGGGGTGATCTGGTCGGGGACGTGGTCGTGGTGGTGGTGGTGGTCGTGGTCGTGGTGATGGTCGTGCGGGTGTGCGGCGGCGCGCTGCGCTCGGGCCCAGCGGATCCGGTTGCGGAGGACGCTCGCGCCGATGACCACGACCAGGACGCCGGAGAGGAGATTCAGCCAGGGGTAGAGCTGTTCGGGGAGCACGTACCGCGACAGCAGGAGGGTCACCAAGCCCAGCGCAAACACCCCCGCGGTGTGAGTGATCGTGACGACGAGGCCGAGCGCGACGGCGTGCCGCGGAGTTCCCCGCGTGCCGACCAGGTACGCGGCGACCATCGCCTTGCCGTGTCCGGGGGAGAGCGCGTGCACGGCGCCCCAGCCGAATGCCGCCAGCAGCAGGAGGACCAGCACGCCCTCGCCCGAGGCGGAGCGCTCGAACACGCCGGCCAGCCCGTCGCCGGCTCGGTTGGTCGTCGTGGCCGCGGCGCCTCCGAGGGCCCGGGGCGCGACGAGCGTGCCGGTTCCGCGCTGGGCGGTGAACGTCGCGGCCGGCTGGTCCAGCGGGCTGTCGAGCAGCTTCGTGGGGTAGCTGCGCAGCTCGTTCGTGGGGTCACCGGAGGGGGCGTCGGAGCGGACGGCGGTGTCCTCGCCGGGTCGGGCCACGATCGCCTTCCAGCCGACCCGGTCGGCGAAGGTGCCGTCGCGGAGGGCGATCCGAGCGGGCATGCGGACCGGCGCCCACAGCGGGAGCACCACGCGCGTCACGCGCAGGCCGCCCTGGCCCGGGGGGAAGGAGATCGACGCTCCGGAAGGCGTCCGGAGCGCGACCCGGCTGCCGTCGACCGTCAGCGCGAGCGAGCGCAGCACCTCGGAGCGCTTGCGCGCGAGCACCGCCGCACGCGGGACCCCTCGCTCCTGGAAGGTCGGGATCTCGGCCTGGTCGAGGACGTAGCGGAGATCGACGCGATCGGCGGACACCGAAACCACGGTCAGGTGGTTGACCGAGAAATTGCCGAGCGGATGCGCGCGCGCGGATCCCGTCGCCATGAGCAGCACGAGGACCGCGACGAGCGCGCACCAGCCGCTGCGCCGGCTCATCCGAGCCTCGCCAGCGCCCGCCGCGCGCGCGGCGCCCACAGGGGCGAGAACCGCGGGTTGTCGGCCAGCGATAGCGCCAGCCAGCGGCGGGCCAACCCGCGCCGGCCGGCGTCACGCGCGCTGATGCCCGCATGGAACCGGAACATCGGGTCGCGCGAGCCGAGTGCGAGCGCTCGGCGCCCCCAGGCGAGACCCTGTTGCGGGTCCCCCGCACGGGTCAGGGCCCAGCCGAGCGCGTCGGCCGAGCGGACGCTGGGCGCAGAAGCCCAGGCCCGTCTCGCGAGCACCACCCCGCGGCGCGGATCGCCGTGGTCTGCCTCGAACAGCGCAAGCTCGCTGTCCGTGTTGACGCCGTTGCCGCCCAGCAGGGCCTGCTCGGCGCGCACGAGCGCCAGGTCGCGCGCCGCCCGCGCCGGCCGGCCCGCCGCGAGCTCGGTCTCGCCCAGGGCGACGACGTACTCGGGAAGCGGCAGCCGGTTCACGACGCCCCTCAGCGTCGCGGCGGCGGCATCCAGATCACCGCGGGCGGCGCGCACGCGCGCGAGGCCGGCGCGCGCGGGAAGATGGCGCGGGAACTGCGCCAGCGCCCGGCGGTAGGCGCGCTCGGCGGCGTCCGGCCGGCCGTACGCGAGCTGCAGGTTGCCGAACAGCGTGCCGACGTAGGCCGAGTTCTCCGGCGTGCCGCCGCCCGCAGACACGGCCAGCTTCATGGCCTCCGTCGCGCCCGCGAGGTCACCGTGCAGCTCACGGAAGTAGGACACGCGCGAGTAAGCGGCCAGGTCCGGCTTGAGATCAATCATGCGCTGCAGCGTCCGCTCGGCCTGCGCGTAGCGGCCGAGCTCCAGGGAGGCGTCGACGACCACCCCGTAGGGCTTGATCACCTCCGGAGCCAGCCGGCGGGCGCGCAGGCCGTCGCTCAGCGCGCCGCGGAAGTCGTGGCGGGCGAGGCGCAGCGCGCCGCGCTCGGTCAGCGCCGCCGCGTGATCCGGCGCCAGCGACAGCGCACGGTCGAGCGCGCCGTCCGCGCGCATGTAGAAGGTGGGGTCGCCCGTCTCGCGCACCTTCTGGAGATAGACCGAGGCGAGCGCCGTGTAGCCGTCGGGATCTCGCGGGGCGGCTCGCACCACCGCCTGCTGGCGGGCGATCCGCTCGTCGGTGGAGGCGCCGGGACGCAGCGGCGCAGTGCGCGCGAGCGGATCGCCCGACGGACGCCGGGGATCCTCTGAGCCGATGACGAGCGAGAGCCCGGCGAAGGCGACGAGGAAGCTCACCGCCGCGGCGATCAGGATGAGGCGCGCGCTGCCCATCTCCGGGCGCTGCCACCGACCCGGCCGCGCGCGGGTCCTCGGGGGAGGATCGCGCGCGGCTGGGACGGCATGCGGGTCAGCTCGGGTTCTCGCCCGGCGTCGGGGGGTGCAGCGGCTCCTGGCGGTCCTCCGTGGGCGACCCGCCGATCTCGTTCTTGAGCGACGGCGCGTACGGGAAGGTCGGCAGGAAGTCCTGGTCGTTGCGGTCGACTCCGTCGCCGAGCGGGAGCTTCTTGCCGCCCTGCGCCGGCGGGACGAGATAGCCGCCGACCACGCGCAGCGTGATGTCGACCGCATCGTCCCCGAGGCGCCGGCCGTTCGGGAAGCCCGCGTTGTCACCGCCGATCACGCCGAAGCGGTTCTCGGTCGCCGACGGCGGGACGCCGAGGTTGATCTTCAGCGTGTCCGCGGGCGCGGGCCTGCGCCCGATCTGCGTGACGTTCGGGATCCCGGTGAGCAGCGCCTGGACGATGTCGGTCCGGTTCGTCTGCTTGATGCCGAGGTCGAAGAGCTGGTTCAGCGCCGCGGCGGGGAACGGGGCGAGCGCGTACTTGCCGAAGTTCTTCAGGTCCCCGGACGGCTGCGTGCGATTGAACTTGTCCTTCAGCGCCAGCGGGATCACCAGCTCGTTGATCAGCGGGTTGCCGAGCCGGCTGACCTGGACGTAGCGCGTGCGCACGCGGGTGCGCCGGTTCTTGCGCCTGACGATCAGCGCCCGGCGATCCGTGGAGGCCCACACGCCGACGACGGCGTTGGCGGCCGTCGGCCCGCTCACCGCTGAGCCGCCGCGCGCGACGTGGCCGTCGGCGACCTGCATCACGACCGACTGAACGCCGTAGCCCGCCAGCGTGTCGATCCCGCCGCCCTGGTTGCCGGTGCCGGCACCCTCGAGGTTGACGCTGTCGAAGACACGGTCGAGCGGGATGTAGAACGGGTCGTCGCGCTGCCCGGCGAATACCTGGCCACCGCCCCGCAGCGGCCGGATGGCCTGATTGGCGAGCGCCTCGTAGTTCGGCATCGTCTTCTTGCCGATGTTGCTGGGAGCGACTGGCAGGTTGCGGCCGATGACCTTCGAGGAGATGAGCCGCCCGCGCGGGCTGTAGCGCAGTCGCCTGACCGTCATGCGCTGGCGCTCGAGCTTCGGGTCGTTGATCGAGTTGATCGGCGGCAGGGCGACCGGGTAGCCGATGCGCGAGCTGTTGGGCGGGATGGTGCGGAAGGTGAAGCGGAAGCGGACGTCGTACTTGCCGTCGCCCGTGTTGTCGAAGTTGATGTAGTACCGCGCGCTCGGATCGAACTTGTAGAAGTTCGGTCCGCCGCCCGGATCCTCGAACGGCAGCCAGTTCGCGACGACCGTGATCGACCCGGGCCGGTCGCGTGCCGTGAACGCGTACAGGTCCGTGTCGTCAGCCAGCGGGTCCGCCGAGGTCAGTGGCGCCTCGCGGTGGCTCGAGCCGGTTCCCAGACTCACAACGAGAACGGAGGCGGCCACCGCCGCCGCTACGGCGGCCAGCAACACGGACAACTTGCGCATGCGAACTCCTCGCACCAGGGACAGGTAAAGCGATCCTAAACTGGTAAAGACGAACCCGCAAGGGGGCGCCGGGCCGCCCGGCGCCCCCCCGCTCACCATTCAGCGCTTCAGCCGGATCCGCTTCGTCGTCCGCCAGCCGTTGCCGGCGCCGTCGCGGACGTTGAGCTGCGCCGTGACCCGCACACCGGTCCGCGGGGCGCGGGCGACGAGGCGGCGGCCCCTCCGGTTGAGCCTCACGCGCACGATCTTCGCGCGCCGGCGCGTGGCCGTGAAGCGCGCGGTGCCGAGCGCCCTGCTGCCGCGCAGCAGGCGCACGGTGCCGCTGCAGCGCCGGGTCCCCACGCAGCGCACCCGCAGGACGGCACGGCCGAGGATCACCCTCGCGGAGTTCCCGATGAGCCGAACCCGCTGGCGACCGCCGAACACGATGTTGCAGCCGGACACGAGGTCGCGCCGGTCGACCCTCGCGATGTCGAAGCCGCCACCGCATCTCACCCGATCGGCTTGCCTGTCGCGTGCGCGGATCACGTCGTTGCCGGCGCCGCCGGCCAGCTGGTCCGCGCCGTCGGTGCCCGTGATCCTGTCGTTGCCCCCGTCGCCGTTGAACGTACTCGTGATCAGGCCTGCCAGCCCGTTCGCGCCGGTGATCCTGTCGTTCCCGTCGCCTGCGTTGAGGACGAGTCGTTCGCTGGTGCCGATGTCGAGGTTGAACGGTCCGGGTGGGGTCGGGCCGGTGCGGTCGAAGAGGACGCGCCCGGCGGTGGTGGAGGGCCTGACGGTGAACACCTCGCCGCCACCGC
>Ga0136617_10002529_pt1 | contig 16260 bp, 12 predicted proteins | sample AntDrymUQ3222106_2_FD_129672 | JGI IMG/M metagenome (GOLD analysis project Ga0136617, IMG submission 129672) | Polar desert sand microbial communities from Dry Valleys, Antarctica - metaG UQ322 (21.06) | ecosystem: Environmental > Terrestrial > Soil > Desert | place: Antarctica: Dry Valley...
GCTACCGCGAGGGCGTGCGCGCGGACGACGTGCCGGCGCTCGTGACGGAGCTGCGCGGTGGCTGACGAGATCGTCCTCGCCGGCGCCGAGGGGCGCGACCTCACGAAGCTCGCGGAGTTCAGGGCCGTGGGCGGCTACGCCGCGCTCGCGAAGGCCCGCGGCCTGGAGCCCGCCGCTGTGATCGAAGAGCTCGTCGCCTCCAACCTGCGCGGCCGCGGCGGCGCCGGCTTCCCGATGGGCAGGAAGGCGGGCTTCCTCCCCAAGCCGGGCACGAACCCGAATCCCACCTACCTGGCGGTGAACGCCGACGAGTCGGAGCCCGGCACCTTCAAGGACCGGGAGATCATGCGCCGGGTGCCGCACCGGCTGATCGAGGGCTGCCTCATCACCGCGCACGCGATCGTCTCGCGTCACATCTTCATCTACATCCGCGGGGAGTACCTGGAGGAGTTCGAGATCCTGCGCGCCGCGCTCGACGAGGCGCGCGGCGCGGAGCTCCTGGGCGGGGTCACGGTCGTGCTGCACCGCGGCGCCGGCGCCTACATCTGCGGCGAGGAGACCGCGCTGCTCGAGTCGCTCGAGGGCCAGCGCGGCCAGCCCCGTTCGAAGCCGCCGTTTCCGGCAGTCTCGGGGCTGTACGCCTCGCCCACGCTGATCAACAACGTCGAGACGATCGCCTCGGTGCCGGCCATCGTCGAGCGCGGCGGAGCGTGGTTCGCCACCATCGGGGCCGGGCCGGCTTCCACAGGCACGCGCGTCTTCTGCCTCTCCGGCAACGTCGTGCGCGGGGGTAACTACGAGCTGCCGATGGGCGCGACGATCCGTGAGCTCGTCTACGACCACGGCGGCGGCATCGCGGACGGGCGCGAGCTGAAGGCGATCATCCCGGGCGGCTCCTCGTTCCCGGTGCTGACGCCGGATCAGATCGACACGCCGCTCGACTTCGACTCGGTTGCCGAGGCCGGCTCGGCGCTCGGCTCGGGTGTCGTGATTGCGATCGACGACCGCTGCTGCATGGTGCAGCTCGGCCTGCGGGTGGCGCAGTTCTACATGCACGAGTCGTGCGGCAAGTGCACGCCCTGCCGCGAGGGCACGCGCTGGATGGTCGCGCTCCTCGACAAGATCGAGGGCGGCCGGGCGACCCACGGCGAGCTCGACCTGCTGCTCGACGTCTGCGACCGGATCCTTGGCAAGTGCCTGTGTCCCCTGGGCGACGCCGCCGCGATGCCGGTGGCGAGCTACGTCGACAGCTTCCGCGACGAGTTCCGAGAGCATGTCGACGCGGGGACCTGCCCCTTCGGCGGATCCTCCTCGCTCGACCGCCTGCTGGCGCCGGTCGACCAGCACTCGCTGCACCCGACCGTCGAGGTACCCGCGTGAGCGCGCCCGAGCTCGTGACCGTGACGGTCGACGGGCGGGCGGTGCAGGTGCCGCACGGCACGGGGCTCGTCGAGACGGGGCTCGCGGCCGGAGTCGAGATTCCCGTCTTCTGCTACGAGCCGCGGCTCGGCCCGCCGGTCGGCGCCTGCCGCATGTGCCTCGTGGAGATCGAGGGGATGCCGAAGCTCCAGGCCGGCTGCACGCTCGTCGCGCAGGACGGGATGGTCGTGAGCACGGCCGCCACCTCGGAGAAGGCCGCCGAGGGGCAGAACGCGACGCTCGAGTTCATCCTCGTCAACCACCCGCTTGACTGCCCGGTCTGCGACAAGGGGGGCGAGTGCCCGCTCCAGGATTTGACCTTCCGCTACGGCCCCGGCAACACGCGCATGACCTTCCCCAAGCGCACGTTCGACAAGCCGATCCCGATCAGCCCGACGATCGCGCTCGACCGCGAGCGGTGCATCCTCTGCTACCGCTGCACGCGCTTCTCCGAGACCGTGTCCGGTGACGGGCAGCTCGTAGCGAGCAACCGCGGCGCCCAGTCGCTGATCACGACCTTCGAGGACGAGCCCTACCGCGCCCCCTTCTCGGGCAACGTGATCGAGCTCTGCCCTGTCGGCGCGCTGACCTCGACGCAGTACCGCTTCGAGGCGCGGCCGTGGGAGATCCAGAACGTTCCGACCGTGTGCGCCCTGTGCCCCGTCGGCTGCAACATCAGCGCCACGACGCGCGAGGGCAAGGTCAAGCGCATCATTTCCCGCAACCACCCCGAGGTCGACGAGGGCTGGCTGTGCGACAAGGGCCGTTTCGCCTTCTCGCACCTGCGCGCGCCCGACCGGATCACCGAGCCGCTGCGCCGCGTGCGCCGGCGGGGTTTCGCGCCCGTCCCCTGGGACGAGGCCCTCGACGAGGCGGAGCGCCTGCTGCGCGAGGCGGGCGACCACATCGTCACGGCGCTCTCGGGCTCGGAGACGATCGAGGGCGCCTACGGGCTGGCCCGCCTGCTGCGCGGCCTCGGCGCCCACACGGCCATCCTCCCCGAGGAGACGAGCGACGCCCTTGACGCCTACCGGCTGCCGCTCTCGGCCATCCGGGACGCCGAGCTCGTGGTCGTGCTCGGCGACGAGCCGGTCTCCGAGCGTGCCCCCGTGCTCGACCTGTGGCTGCGGGCAGCGCGGCGCGCTGGAGCGGAGGTCGTCACCTGCGGCCCGGCCGGGAGCACGCTCGCAGCGCCCGGTGCCGCCGCTCAGGTCTGCCTCGACCTCGCGGCTCCCGGGAACGAGTTGGGCGAGCGCCTGCGAGCCGCCGCCCGCGCGATCCTCGTCTGGTCGGGCCCCGGTGGCCAGGGCGGGGCGCAACTCGCGGCGCTCGCCGGCGCACTCGGCTTTGCCGGGCGGGAGGGCTGCGGCGCCTTCTACGTGCCCGCTGCGCCGAATGCCCGCGGCGTCGCCGAGGCCTGGTCGGCCGCCCTCGACGACGAGGGCTCGACCCCCGACCCGATCAAGCTGCTCGTCGTCTCGGGCGACGAGGCGGCCTCCAATCCCCACGTGCGTGCGCTGGCCGAGCGGGCCGAGTCGGTGCTCGCCGTCACGATGTTCCAGGGGCTCGCCGTCGGCTGGGCCGACCTCGTCCTGCCGGGCACGAGCTACCTCGAGCGCGACGGCACGACGATGAACCTCGAGGGGCGGGTGCAGCGGCTACGGCGTACCGTCACCCCGCCCGCGCCGGACGAGCTCGCCTGGCTCTCGCAGCTCGCCGGGCGCTTCGGGATCGAGCTCTCGCCCCATCCCGCAGTCCTCTTCGCCGAGCTCTCGCCGCGCCTCTTCGGCGGCCTGCCCTTCGGTGAGGTGGGGGAGCGGGCGTCCCTGCGCCCACGCAGCGCGCCGGCTGCCGAGCACCGGCTCGAGCCGCCCGCCCTCCGCCGTCCCGGCGACGGCCATCGCCTCCAGCTCCTGCGCTACCGCCCACTCTTCTCCGGCGCGGCCGTCGAGCGGGTGCCCGAGCTCCAGTTCCAGCGCCCCGCGCGCGAGGTCGAGCTCTCCGCGGACGACGCCGAGCGCCGGCGCATCGGCCCCGGCGACGAGGTCACCGTGCGCTCGAACGGCACGTCGGCCACCCTGCGCGCGCGGATCGACCGCAGGCTGGCGCCGGGCGTCGTTCGCATCGCGGACGAGCACGCGGGCGACCTGCACCAGCTCGTCGAGGTACTGAAGAGGTGAACGAGGCCTGGTGGATCAGCCTGATCAAGGCGGTCGTGATCATCAACCTGGTGCTTCTGACGTTCGCCTACATGACGCTGATCGAGCGCAAGGTGATGGGCCGCATGCAGCTGCGCTACGGGCCAAACCGAGCAGGGCCGTTCGGCATGCTGCAGCCCATCGCCGACCTGGTCAAGCTCCTGCGCAAGGAGAGCTTCTTCCCGGCGGCCTCGGTCGACGCGCTCTACATCGTCGCCCCGGTGGTCTCGGCCGCGACAGCCCTCGCGGCCTTCGCCGTCATCCCCTTCGGTGCCGGCTGGACGATCTTCGGCCAGGACGTGGAGGGGCAGGTGGCCGACCTCCCGATCGCGCTCATTCTGATCTTCGCGCTCGGGTCGCTCGGGGTCTACGGGTTCATCGTCGGTGGCTGGGCCTCCGAGTCGAAGTACGCCCTGCTCGGCTCGATGCGCACGTGCGCGCAGCTCGTCTCCTACGAGGTCTCACTGGCGCTCTCGGTGCTCGGCGTCGTGATCATGGGGCAGTCGCTCTCCCTGACCGAGATCGTGGCCAAGCAGGGGGAGACGATCTGGTTCGTGGTACCGCAGCTCGTCGGTCTCGTCATCTTCTTCATCGCGGGCACCGCTGAGACGAACCGGGCGCCCTTCGACCTGCCCGAGGCCGAGCAGGAGCTCGTCGCGGGTTACCACACGGAGTACAGCGGCATGCGCTTCGGCCTCTTCCAGATGGCCGAGTACATCAACCTGATCACGCTCTCGGCGCTCTGCGTGACGCTCTTCTTCGCCGGCTGGCACGGCCCCTTCCTGCCCGGGCCGATCTGGTTCGTGCTGAAGCTGCTCGCGATCCTCTTTATCTTCATCTGGATGCGGACGACGCTGCCGCGCCTGCGCTACGACCAGCTCATGCGCTTCGGCTGGAAGGTGCTGCTGCCCCTTGCCACGCTGAACGCCGTCGTCACCGCCTTCTTCGTCGTCCTGGTCGACTAAGTGCACCCGACCGAAAATACGCCCGTGCCCTGGCGGCTGCAAACCGGCGCCGGGCCGCGTCCTCGGTCGCGCCCGTATCCTCCGGATACGAACGCTCCCTGCGTCCTTGCCCAGCTTGGTTTTCACCGCCAGGCTCATGACCGTCCTTCCGGCCGGGAGCACTGAGAGCCGCGATGTCGCCACAGCCATTCGGCTCGATCAAGGGCTTCGGGGTCACCTTCAAGCAGATCTTCAAGAAGCCGATCACCCAGCAGTACCCCGAGTACAAGCGGCCGGTCTACCCGCGCTTCCGCGGCCGGCACCGCCTCTGGCTGCACGAGGACGGGCTCGAGAAGTGCGTCGGCTGCTCGCTCTGCGCGGCCGCCTGTCCGGCCGACTGCATCCGCGTCGTGGCTGCCGAGAACACTCCGGAGAACCGCGTCTCGGCCGGGGAGCGGTATGCGCGCATCTACGAGATCAACCTCAGCCGCTGCATCTTCTGCGGCTACTGCGAGCTCGCCTGCCCCTTCGACGCGATCACGCTCGGCAACGAGTTCGAGATCTCGGAGTACTCGCGCGACGACCTCATCTACACGAAGGACATGCTGCTGGCGCCGCCGATCAAGCGCGTGCCGGTCGCCGACCGGGATCTCTACGACACGCCCATCCCCTTCTACAAGAGCGACTCCTGATGGGCAACGTGATCGTCTGGATCGTCTGGTTGGCGGCCCTCTTCGGCTGTATCGGGTCGGGAGTTGCGGTCGTCAGCATGACGAACCCCTTCTACTCGGCGATCGCCCTGATCGGGAACCTCGGCTCGCTCGCCGTCTTCTTCCTGCTCCTGCAGGCCGAGTTCGTCGCCGCGGCGCAGGTGCTCGTCTACGCGGGCGCCGTCATGGTCATGTTCCTGTTCGTGATCGCGTACCTGGGCGGGCAGGCCGACGCGCCGTGGGCGGGAGGCTCGTCCTGGCAGCGCTGGGCTGCGGTGATCGCCGCGTCGGCGCTCCTACTCGAGATCATCATGGTGATCGGCCTCAAGGCCGGCGGCCGGCTCTCGGACGAGGCCGAGGTGCGCGAGGCGTTCGGCAGCCCGGGTGACATCGGGCGCCTGTTCCTGACCGACCACCTACTCGCCTTCGAGATCACCTCGATCGTGCTGCTCGTGGCGGCGATCGGCGGAGTCGTGCTCGGCGCGCACTCGCGGCAGTCCGAGCCGCGCTACGAGGGACCAGCGGGCGTGCCCGTCTCGCGCGAGCGCAGCCTGCCGCCCGAATCCGTCGCCGCGACACCGCACGACGCATCCGGTGCCGGGGTGCCCGGGTGAACGGCCCCGACGTCACCTGGTACCTCGCCGTCGCGGGCGTCCTCTTCGCCACGGGCGCGCTCGGGGTGCTCCTGCGCAGGAGTCCGCTGATCGTCCTCCTCTCGCTCGAGATCATGCTGAACGGCGCCAACCTCGCCCTTATCGCCTTCGCGCGCCAGCAGGGCGATCTCGACGGTCAGATCTTCGCGCTGGCGGTGATGGCCGTGGCCGCCTCGGAGGTGGTCGTCGGGCTCGGGCTCATCGTGGCGATGGCGCGCCGCCGCCTCGTGCTCGACGTCGACGAGCTGACCACCCTGCGCGGATGAGCATCGCCGCCTGGATCTGCCTGCTCGCGCCGCTCGGCGGCGCCCTCGCGATCACGCTCCTCGGCGAGCTCGTGCCGCGGCGGATCGCCGGCCTCGTGGCGACAGGCTCGGTCGCCGTTGCCTTTGCTGCCGCCGTCGTGCTGTTCGTGACGGTGCTCGGGCGCGACGGCGAGGAGCGTCAGGAGCTGACGACTGCCTGGAACTGGCTGAGCGTGGGCGACCTCGATGTCGGCTTGTCGCTCCTCGTCGACCCGCTCTCGATCATGATGGCGCTGATCGTCGCCGGGGTCGGCTCGCTGATCGTCGCCTACTCGATCGGCTACATGGCCGCAGACGACGAGGAGCGGCGCTTCTTCGCCTACATGGCGCTCTTCGTCTTCTCGATGCTCCTGCTCGTCCTCGCCGGGAACTTCCTCATCCTGCTCGCAGGCTGGGGGCTTGTCGGGCTCTCGTCCTACCTGCTCATCGGCTTCCACCACGAGCGGCCGAGCGCGATCGCAGCCGCCAAGAAGGCCTTCATCATGAACGCGGTCGGCGACGCGACCATGGCGCTCGCCTTCTTCCTGCTCGTGTACGAGACGGGCACGCTCGACTTCGTGACCGCCTTCGAGCGCGTCGACGGGCTGAGCTCCACGGTCGTCAACCTCGTCGCGCTCGGCCTCCTCGGCGGTGCCGTCGCCAAGTCGGCGCAGATCCCGCTGCACACGTGGCTCCCCGACGCGATGGAGGGCCCGACGCCGGTCAGCGCGCTCATCCACGCGGCCACGATGGTGACCGCGGGCGTGTACCTGATCGTGCGCGCACACCCGCTCTTCGAGGCAGCTCCCTCCGTGCAGGATCTCGCCGCCGGGCTCGGTGCGGTGACGATCGTGGTGGCGGGCCTGATCGCGCTCGTGCAGACGGACATCAAGCGCGTGATCGCCTACTCGACCATGTCCCAGATCGGCTACATGTTCCTCGCTGCCGGGATCGGCGCCTACGCCAACGGCATGTTCCACCTGATGACGCATGCCTTCTTCAAGGCGCTGCTCTTCCTCGCCGCCGGCGTCGTCATCCACGCGCTCGTCGGCGAGCAGGACATGCGCAAGATGGGCGGCCTGCGGCGCCTCATGCCGCGCACGTGGATCGCCATGCTGATCGGCGGCCTCGCGCTCGTGGGCCTGCCGCCGCTCTCGGGCTTCTTCTCCAAGGACTCGATCCTCGCCTCGGCGCTCGCCACGGGGGACACCTACGGGTACGTGCTGTTCGCAGCGGGCCTCTTTGGCGCCCTCCTCACGGGGATCTACACCTTTCGCATGCTCTTCATCGTCTTCACCGGCGAGCCGAGCGGCTTCGTGCGCGAGCACCTGCACACCGAGCACGGGGAGGGCCCGCGCTGGATGACGGCGCCCGTTGCCGTGCTGGCGGCACTCGCCGTCGTGGGAGGCGCTGTCCAGATCGCAGGCATCTGGCACCCGCTGGCGGACTTCCTCGACTCGATCGTCGCCGCCGACCGCGAGAGCCTCGCCCTGGTCGAGCCCACCGTGACGCAGGACTGGGTCACGAGCATCCTCGCGGTCGGCGCCGGACTCCTGGGCATCGGCGTCGCCTGGCTCATCTACGGCGCTCGCCGCGTGGCGGCTCCACGCATGGTCGCGCTGCGCAACCCGCTCGAGCGCAAGCTCTACTTCGACGAGCTCTACCAGACGGTCTTCTACTACCCCGCCGTCGGCATCGCCCGCGGCTGGACGCGGTTCGTCGAGGGGCCGCTGATCGGCGGCTCGATCTCCGGGGTCGCGGGCGCGACGCGCGGGCTCGGGCGCGGCGTCGGCCAGGCGCAGACCGGCTTCCTGCGCACCTACGCCCTGGCCATAGCGGCCGGCCTCGCGGTGCTCGCGATGGTGTTCGTGTCGGTGCGCTGAGATGCTGACGACCGCGCTCATCCTCGTTCCCCTCGCCGGCGCACTCGTCGTCTGGCTCCTGCCCTGGTCGCGCTTCGCGGCGGGGTCGATCGCCCTCCTCGTCAGCCTCGTGGAGGTCGGGCTCTGGGTCACAGCGCTCGCCGGCTTCGACTTCGGCGAAAGCGGGCTTCAGGACGGCGCGCGCGCGAGCTGGTTCAGCGACCTCGAGGTCTCCTACCACGTCGGCCTGTACGGCTTCTCGCTGTGGCTCGTCGGTCTGACCGTGGTCGCGATGGCGGCCGCGATCGGCTACGGGCTCTGGGCCGGGCGCGAGCGGGCGCGCACGTACTTCGGCCTCATGCTCTTCCTCACGGGCGCGGTCGTTGGCGTCTTCACGGCGCAGGATCTGCTGCTCTTCTACGCGTTCTTCGAGGGGATGCTGATCCCGCTCTACGCGCTGATCGGCGTCTGGGGCGGGCGCCGGCGCCAGGCCGCGACGATCAAGTTCGTCATCTACACGGTGGCCGGGTCGCTGCTGATGCTCGTCTCGATCATCGTCTTCGGGCTCTCGCAGGGCACCTTCGACCTCGTCGACTCGGGCACGAGCGACAGCCCCTGGCTCTTCCTCGGCTTCGCCGCCGCGTTCGCCATCAAGGCGCCGCTCTTCCCCCTTCACGGCTGGCTGCCCGATGCCTACCGCGAGTCGCCGCCCGAGGTCGCGGCAGTGCTCTCGGGCGTCGTCTCCAAGGCGGCTGTCTACGGGTTGCTGCGGATCGCGATCGCCAAGTTCCCGGAGCCGGCGGACGACTTCCGCTTCACCATTCTCGTGCTCGCCGCGGTCGGGCTCGTGTACGGCTCGTTCCTCGCCTTCCGTGCGCCTGACATACGGGGCGTGATCGCGTACTCGAGCCTTGCGCAGATGGGTCTGATCACGCTCGGGCTCTTCGCGGGCAACAGCTCGGGCTTGAACGGCGCAGTTCTCATGTCGGTCGTGCACGGGCTCGTCTCGACGACGCTCTTCCTGCTCGCGGGCGGCATCGAGCGGCGCGCCTCTACCGGAGAGCTCGCCTCGCTCGGCGGCATGGGGAGGGGGCGCCCGCTGCTCGCGACGATGCTGATGACGGTGGGCGTCATCGCGCTCGCCGTGCCGGGGTCGGCCGCCTTCGCGGGCGAGTTCCTCATCCTCGCCGGCGTCTTCGATCAGGGCTGGCTGTGGGCCGTGATCGGCGCCGCGGCGATCGTGCTGGCCGCGATGTACGTGCTGCGCCTGATCTCCGCGGTCCTGCACGAGCGGGACGGGAGCGCCGTTCCCCGCGAGGCGCTCGATTTGCGCCCGGCGGAGCTCGGCCTGCTCGTGCCCCTCGTCGCCTGCCTGCTCGCGCTGTCGGCGTGGCCGGCCGCCGTGACGGATCGCGCGTTCTCCGACGGCGACGTGCGGACGCTCCAGGCCGTGCAGCGCGGTGACGGGAACGGCTCCGCCTTCCTCGCCTCCGTTGTCCGCGAGTGCAGGGAGCCCAGGCAGCGGTATGCAATCTCGGGTAGCGGCAGCGGCGCATCGCACATCACCTTTGTTGTCTGCCGCGAGGGTGACGACGCCTGGACGGGCTACGCGCCGATCGATGAGGAGGAGAAGCCGTGACCGAGACGCCGAGCGTCGACTGGTTCGCCCTGTCGCCGATCCTGGCCCTGCTCGCGGCGGCCGGGATCGCGCTCCTCGGCGCCGTGCTCGTGCCCGCGGGCTGGCGCAAGCCGCTGGCGGCGCTCGCGACGGCGTCCGGGTACGCGACGGCCTTCGTCTTCTCGGCCCTCGTCTACGCTCGCAGCGAAGACGCGAGCCTCGTCGTTGCAGACAGCTTCGCGCGCGACCGCTTCGCCACCCTCGCCGCCCTGATCGTGTGCGGCGCCGGTCTCCTCGCGGTCGGCGTCTCCTGGAGCGAGCGCCTCGGACACGGCGAGCGCGAGCATGTGGGGGAGTACTACGCGCTGCTTGCCGCGGCCGGTGCCGGGATGGTGTTCTTCGTCGGCGCGAGCAACCTGATGGTGCTCTTCCTCGGGCTCGAGTGGTTCTCGATCTGCCTCTACGTGCTCACGGCGATCGCGGCCGAGCGCGTCGCCTCGCTCGAGGCGGGGCTCAAGTACCTGATCGTCGGCAGTTTCGGCTCGGCCGTGCTGCTCTTCGGTTGCGCGCTCGTCTACGGGGCGACGGGCGAGCTCGGCTTCGGCGCCATCGCGGAGGCGACGAGCAGGCAGGGGCTCGTCAACGACCCCCTTCTGCTCGCCGGCCTCGCCATGCTGATCACGGGGCTCGCCTTCAAGGCCTCGGCTGCGCCGTTCCACATGTGGACGCCGGACGTCTACGAGGGCGCGCCAACCCCCGTTACCGCGTTCATGTCCGCGGCCACGAAGACGGTCGCCCTGGTCGTGACGCTGCGCGTGCTCGTGACCGCCTTCCCGGAGCTGGACGAGTTCTGGACGATCGCCATCGCGGCGATCGCCTGCATCTCGCTCGCGGTGGGCAACCTCGCCGCGCTCGTACAGCGGGACGTCAAGCGCATGCTTGCCTACTCCTCGGTCTCGCACGCGGGCTTCATGCTGATCCCGATCGCGGCCGGTAACGAGCTCGGCGGCCGGGCGCTCCTCTACTACCTGATCCCCTACTCGGCCATGTCGCTGGGCGCGTTCGCGGTCGTGGCGGCGAGGGAGCGCGAGCTGCGGGCGCCCGTGACGCTCGACAACCTGGCCGGCTTCGGCTGGGAGCGGCCGCTGCTCGGCGTCGCCATGTGGGTCTTCATGCTCGGCTTCGCCGGCCTGCCGCTGACGGGCGGCTTCGTGGGCAAGTTCTACGCCTTCTCGGCTGCCTACGAAGCCGGGTGGACGTGGCTCGTGATCGTGGGCGTCGCGGCGACGGCGGTCAGCCTCTACTACTACCTCGGCGTCGTGCGGGCGCTGTACATGCGCTCGGGGGCCGAGCTGCAGCCCGTGGTCGTCGGCGGCTCGCCTCCCTCGGAGCGCCTCCTGCAGGGCGCCGTGCTCGCGTGCCTTGGTGTCACCGTCGCGTCGTTCTTCGCCGTCCAGCCGCTGATCGAGCTGGCGCGGGACGCTGCGGAGTCGCTGCCCTTCTGAGCTCTGTCAGTTCCGGCCGGCAGGCGACAGCAGTGTGGTCGCGCGCACTCTGTCGGTGAGTACGGTGCCCGTGCGGGTGTCGACGACGGCAACCGTCCGGCTCTCGCGCTGCACGTAGAGGAAGGAGCCGTGCGTCCAGAGGACGCCGTCCGGACGAAGGCCTGAGGCCGTGAGCGTCCAGCGTCGCGCGCCGTCCGGCTCGAGGGCGATGAGGGCTTCCCCGGCAGCCGTCACGAGCGCGCCGTCCGCCGGGACGACCGCCGACGCGCTCTCATTGAGACTGTGCGTCGTCCAGTTCCGCGTGTCGACGACGTGCAGCCCGGCGGGATCGGATCGTTGTGCCGGTCTGCCCCGTACGTCGGTGCCCACGCTTTCGTCGGAGCCCGCGATCGCCAGCAGCCCGCCGCCGAGCCAGGCCGCCTCGCGCTGCGGCCCCTCGCGGCGCTTGGCGTGCGCGGCAGGCTCGACCCAGTTCCGCAGCCGACCGAGCAGCGACACCGGTCGCGCGAGCTCGTGGAGGGAGACCGAGAGGTCGGCGAGGCGCACGTCTGCCACGGGCGTGCCTCCCCCGAGCACGTACGCGTGTCCGGCCTCGGGATCGACGGCCAGTCCTGGAGTCGGTCCGCCGCCACTCGGGTTGCCGTCCTCGTCGAAGCGGAAGCCGGCCGGGATCGGTGAGAGCACGACTCGGCGCACAGAGCCGTCCGCATCCGCGACGGCGAGGGTTGCCGCGCCGACACGGTCGCTCGGTGCCAGCAGCAGGACGAGCGAATCGCCGGCGCGCTCGACCGCCACCACCGAGGCAGCGAGCGAGACGTTCCGCACGACCTTGCGTCGCACGGGATCGATGACGGCCAGCTCGTCGTCACGGACGAGCACGATCCGATCAGGCCGGAGCCAGCTGATCATCCGGTGGCCAAAACCGCCGGGCGGAACCGCGAAAGCGGGCCCGAGCCGCCGGGTGCGCAGGTCGAGCACCCGCAGCGCAGGTCGAAGGGCCGGCTTGCTGGTCGGGCCGCGCGTCAGGGCGAGCCGCGACCCGTCGGGCGAAAAGGCACTGCCCGCGGCAAAGCGACCGAGCGCGATCGGGCGCCCGGTGCGCCGGAGCGTGGCCGGCTCGACGCGGGCGAGGGTGCCCGCCTCTCCCTGCCACGAGATCGCGTAGAGCGGGCCGGGCTCTGGCGCCGCGCGCAGCTCGGGTGAGGAGGCCGTGGCGGACACACCGACGGTGCCCACCGTCAAGGCGAGGGCGATTCCCGCGAGCGCCGCACGAGGCACCGTCATCTGCCGACAGTGTAGGCGCGTGCGCAAGTGGCTTCTTCTAACCACGCCGAGCCGCGAGCTCCACTTCGGTCGGCCGCTCTGCCTGGCGCCAGGCCGGCACGACGAGCGGGCTGAGGGTGCACGCCAGGTAGACCAGTCCGAACGAGACGAGTGTTGCGCGCAGCCCGACCCATTCGACGCAGACTGCACCGAGCAGAGCGCCGATCGGCGCGCCGGCCATCACGCCCGCCGTGATCGCGCCGAAGACCCGTGCCCGCAGCCGCTCGGGTACCCGCTCGTACTGGATCGTGCCGAGAATCGGGTTGATCGGCCCGATGCCCATCCCGGCGATCGCGAAGCCGGCGAGTACCGGGCCGACGCCCGGCAGCGCGGCAAGCAGGAAGAAACGAGACGGCCCGCCGAGCGTGAAGCCGGCGACGAGCGTCGAGACGCGCGGCAGACGATGGCCGATCCAGGCGAAGACAAGGGTTCCCGCCAGCGCGAAGATCCCCATCGCCCCGCTCATCAGTCCGAGCGCGACGACGCTGTCGAGGACACGGTCGGCGTAGACCGGCATCAGCACGCCGCCCATGGCCGCGTCGAGCATGTTCGTCACGAGCACCATGACCACGATCGCCCGGATGAGCGGCGTTCGCCACAGGAACGCGTAGCCCTCTCGGAGCTGCGTGAGGTAGCCCCCAGGAGCCTCCTCGTGGGTGCGCGCCGCTGGTGCCGGCACGAACGCTCGCACCAGTAGGGCCGAGACCGCGAAGGTGGCGGCGTCCACGATCAGGACGTTCGCCGGCCCGAGCACCGCGATGAGGACGCCGGCGAGCGGCGCGCCGAGCATGTTTCCGGCCCGAAAGACGCCGTCGAAGAGGCTCGTGCCGCGCTCCAGCGTCGTCCCCGCCCGCTCGACGAGCTCGGGCAGCATCGTGTCGCGTGCCGTCTGCCCGGGTGCGTCCAGGAGCCCCCCGGCGAAGACGAGCGCAAGCAGCGCGGCGAACGGCAGCCCGACCGTGTGGAAGAGCACAGGCACGAGCAGAACCGACAGGCCGCTGGCGAGATCCGAGACGACGCTGGCGCGGCGCAGTCCGAGCCGGTCGACGATAACACCGCCGAGCGCGGACGAGATCACGACCGGCAACAGCGCGAAGAAGCCTGCGAGACCCGTCTTCGCCACGCTGCCCGTCGTCTGTAACACGAACCACGGGACTGCGAGCTGCGTGATCCGGCTCCCGGTGATCGAGATCGTGTTCGCGGCGAGGAGGGCCGCCAGCGGCAGGCGGCTCCTGCTCACAGAGCGATCCTCTCAGGCCCGTTCACGCCGATCCCGGTCTCGTCAGAGCTCCCATGGCAACCGCTATCGCGAGACCTTCAGACGAACGACATCGCCGAGCTCCGGCACGTCCTGACGCGGCTTGAGGGCTCCTAGGATCCGCTCTCGGGCGCAAGCCGCCCCGGCTGCACGCGCAGGATCCGCGCCGCGCCGTCGGGGAGCCACCAGTTCCAGCGACCCATCAGCCGCATGATCGCGGGCACGAGCAGCGCGCGGATCACCGTCGCGTCGAAGATGATGCCGGCCGCGAGCCCGATGCCGAACTGCTTGATGTCCGTGCCGGGACTCGTCGAGAGCACGAAGAAGGCGAACATCAAGACGAGCGCGGCGCTCGTCACGAGCTTGCCCGTGCGCGCCAGGCCGAGCGAGACCGCCTGCACCGTGTCGCCCGTCTCGTCGTAGGCCTCGCGCATACGCGTCAGCATGAAGACCTCGTAATCCATCGAGAGCCCGTACAGGAACGCGAAGATCATCAACGGGATCCAGGAGATGATCGAGTCGGTCGCCTGCACGTTCCAGATCGCCTCGCTGCCGTTCCCCTTCTGGAAGATGAAGACGATGATTCCGTAGGCGGCGCCGAGCGAGACGAGGTTGAGGATCACCGCCTTGAGCGGCAGCAGGATCGAGCGGAACGCCCGCATCAGGAGGATGAACGTCAGGATGATGACGAACGCCAGCACGTACGGGAAGCTCCCGTAGACGGCGCTGATGAAGTCGCGCTCCTCGGGCGCAATGCCTCCGAGCGTGATCTGCGTGTCGCCGCCCAGCTCCCGCTCGAGGGGCGGCAGCACGTCCTCCTGGAGACGGTCGATGAGCCCGCGCGCCTCCCTGCTCGAGCCGTCGACCGCCGGGAAGGCCTCCACGATCGCCGTGCCGTTACGCCGCCACTCGCTCGGCGCGACCGCACCGACGATGCCGTCCGTCGCCTCGAGGCGACGCACGATCGCGTTCAGCCCCTGCTCGTCGGCTCCGTTCTCGACCACGACCTCGAACGGCTTCAGCACCCCGTAGGAGATGCCGGCCTCGCGGAACGCGTCGCGCCCGTCGAACGCGTCTCCCGCCCCGGGGAAGTCCTTTGCCTGCGCGTCGCTCGGGTTGAGCTGGACGCCGAAGAACAGGAGCACAGCCACGATCGCGGTGCCGGCAGCCGCGACCGGCAGCGGCCTGCGCATCACCAGACCCGCCCAGCGGTGCCAGAGGCCACCCTCGTCGCGGCCCTCGACGAGCCGTCGCGGCAGCACTCGCAGGCTGTTGATGCGGTGGCCGAAGACGGCGAGGAGCGCGGGCAGGAGCGTGATCGCGGCAATCACGGATACCGCCGGAATGAGCATCCCACCGATCCCGATCGAGCGGATGAAGGGCAGCGGCAGGAGGATCATGCTGAGCAGCCCGACAGCCACGGTCGAGCCCGAGACGATCACGGAGCGCCCCGCGTGGCGCATCGTCTGCACGAGCGAGTGCTCGAGGTCGTTGCCGTGCCGGAGCTCCTCGCGGAAGCGGAAGATCATCAGCAGTGCGTAGTCGATGGCAACGCCGAGACCCACGAGCGCCACCAGGAACTGGACGATCAGGGACACGTCCGTGATGTAGGTGAGTACCCAGATCAGCGAGAACGTGTTGAAGATCGAGGCGACCGCGATCAGGAGCGGGATCGCAATGGCGGGCAGCGTGCCGAAGGTGAAGAGCAGGATCACGAGCGCGCCGAGACCGCCGATCGTCGCCTCCACGAGCACGCTCGGGCCCTCGCCTCCTTCGGCGGAGGCCTCGAACAGCGGATCCTGTCCGGTCAGGAAGGTCTCGACGCCCGGCGGCGCAGCGTCCTTGAGCGCCTCGCGCGTCGGCTCGATCGTGGCGACGCCCTCGAAGCCCGCTTCGCCGGCGGGGTAGATCTCCGCGAAGGTGACCCGCCGGTCCTCCGAGACGTAGACCTCGTCGCCCGTCGAGAAGAACGAGCTCGAGCGAGAGCCCGGATTCTCCGCCACAGCCCGCTCGATCGCTTGCTCGACGCCGTCGATCTTCGTCACGTCGCCCGTCTCGGAGCGGAAGACCGCGACGAACGGGGCGAGCTCGCCGTTGCCGAAGGTCTCGACCACGCGCTGGTTCGCCTCGTAGGCCGAGTAGCCCGGGATGGAGAACTGCTCGAGCCAGCGGTCGGAGACCTGCGCCGCCGAGAAGACGCCGAAGGCGGTCAAGGCAACCCACGCGGCGATCACGGCCCAACGCCGACGCAGTACGAAGTGGGCAAGACCGGCGAGCATGTGCCGGGTTCTACACCACTGCGTGGTAGCCATGCGGTGAACGTCCCTCTTGCGGCAAGATAGTCGGCGGTGGCCGAGCGCATAGTCGTTCTGGGAGGTGGCTCGACCGGCGAGGCATTCGTGGCCGCGCTGCGCCGCCACGAAAGCGAGGCAGCGCTCACGCTCGTCGAGCGCGAGCTCGTGGGTGGGGAGTGCTCCTACTGGGCC
>Ga0136617_10002530_pt1 | contig 16260 bp, 14 predicted proteins | sample AntDrymUQ3222106_2_FD_129672 | JGI IMG/M metagenome (GOLD analysis project Ga0136617, IMG submission 129672) | Polar desert sand microbial communities from Dry Valleys, Antarctica - metaG UQ322 (21.06) | ecosystem: Environmental > Terrestrial > Soil > Desert | place: Antarctica: Dry Valley...
CCGGGCCCGGGTCGTGGTCCCCGCCGGTGGCGAAGGGGAGCGGCTGGGTGGTGGGTTCCCTGGTGCGCGCCGTCACGCGGTCAGTGTAGGCACTGGACTTGACGGGAAGAGTCAAGTTGGCCCTTCGGCAGCTCCGCCGATCACGCCTACGCTCGCCCAGCGAGCGTAACGACCGACGGTCAGGCCGAGACGGTCGGCAGGGCGGTCCGATCGCTCCGCCAAGCGGGCGGAATCGGCCGTTCGGAGGCTCCCCAACCGCCTTTCGCTCGCCCAGCGAGCGGAACGACTGACGGCGAGATCCCGACGCACCGCACTCCGGTCGGTACGCTCGCCCAGCGAGCGAAGCGGCGCTCGCCCGCCGCCCGCCCGCTGGCCCGCTCGCCTGGCCGACGGCGTGGCCGGAGGGGGGCCACCGGGCAACGTGGAACTGATCGTGCCGCCGTACACTCGGCCGATGAAGGGTGATCGAGTCGAGATCGTGGTCGATACCGGGAATGGCGTGCAGACGTTCGAGATCGGTGCGACGCGCGCCGGGCGACGGGTGGACATCTCCGTGTCGCGTGGCGTGGTGGAAGTGAGCGAGGTCACGCGCGGTGGCACGCCTATCCGAACCGGCCGCTTCATGGCCACCCGGATCGTGGCCATGGTGGAGCACCCGGCAGGCGAGGAACGCGGCGCGTCCTGAAGTCGAGCGCCACCGGAGGACCACATGACACTTGAGAAGGACGAGGGCGGCGTCGTACGCACAGCGGGCAGGCTGGCGGCGGCGTTGCCCCGCTCCCACTGGACGAGTGGGAGGCGGCCAAGGACACGCTCCATCTCTGGGCGCAGATCGTCGGCAAGATCCGGCTTGCGCTTGCCCCGGCGCGCAATTCGCCCGACTCGCCCGTCCGGACACAGGACCGCCGCCGGATGGTCTGCCGGCGGCGGTGGATGAGGTGTGAGTCGTCCCTCTGGAATGACCCGCTAGGAGACGCCCTGGGCTGGCGCAGAGGAGTCGCTCGACCCGGACGAGCCACCTGACCCGCCGGACTTGAGCGCGGCCAGACGCGCTTCGACCTCTATCTCCGCCCCGGCATCATCGAGGGAGGCGAACTGCTCCTCGATCGACGAGGCGCTCACCTCGGCCATGCCGCGGGCCATCGCCTCCTCACGCCGGATGCGATCCTCGAAGCGATTGAGCTCGCTGGTGGGATCCATCACGGAGACATTCTTGACGGCGGTCTGCACCTGCGTCTGGGCCTGGGCCATCTTGGCTCGGCTCACCAGCTCGTCCCGCTTGGAGACGAGCTCCTCGCGCTTCGTGCGCAGCTTGTTGAGGCCGTCCTTTAGCTGGTCGGTGAGCTCCGTCTGCTGAGTGACCTGGCCGTGCATCTGGGTCACCGACTGCTCGAAGCTGATCTGCTTGCGCAGAGCCACCTTGGCCAGCTCCTCGAAGCGGGCGGCCTCATCGGACTTGCCCTGGCTGGTCAGCTGACCGGCCATGCTGGCAGCGGCCTGTGCCTTGTTGCCCCAGTCGGTGGAGGCCTCGCGCGACTCACTCAGGTCCTCTTCCAGCATGCGCAGATTGCCCACCGTCTGGGCGACCGCCTGCTCCGCCTCAGCGATGTTCTCGGTGAAGTCCCGGATCAGCTGGTCGAGCATCAGCTCGGGGTCTTCTGCGTTGTCAAGGATGGAGTTGACGTTGGCCCGGACGAGCGAGCTCACCCGAGCAAGGATCGATGACGCCACGGTCTCTCCTTCGTACTAGCTGCCTGTTGGTCTCCATCGCGCGGCTGGTGCCGCCGACGTTCGTTGATGTCGCCCTCTCGGGCTCGGTACCGGCGGATGCCTCGCCGCTGGGCTCATCACCATCCGCCTCCACCACCTCGGCCGCCGCCGAAGCCGCCGCCGCCGCCGAACCCTCCGGAGCGACTGCCGCCCCCGAAGCCGCCCGAGCCGAAGCCACCGCCGAAGCCACCTCCGAGCCCGCCGCCGAAGCCGCCTCCTGAGCGTCGACTCCCGCCGCCGCCGAAGAGGCCTCCGCCACGGCGCGAGCCCCCCCCGCCGAGCACCTGGCCCAGCACGACGCCGGCCAGGATGGAGCCCACGTTGATATTTGGACCGGAAGGTGCTGGTCCGACGAAGCCGCCGCCCCCGCCGCTCGCGTCCTGCTGCGCCAGGGCCAACGCCTCGTCTGCCAGGGCATCTGCGGTACGTGCGTACTGGGCGGCCTGTGCCAGGTCCGTCGGCCGGAGAGCGCGAGCCTGCTCCAGATAGCGTTGAGCGTCATCCAGTCGATTCCTGGCCCGCCGTCCGAATGACTGCCGCCGTCGATAACCACTGATGAAGTCCTCAGCCTGAGAGATGCTGTTCTCCGCCGAGGAGATCGCGTAGTCCACCGACTGGGCCGCTCGTTGCCGGTGCTGCTGCTCTTCACGAAGCCCGACAAGGAGCTGGTCCGCCGTGCCGTCGATGGCGGCCACCTGTCGCGTCAGGGCTGTCACGTCGGGACGATCGGAGGCGGCGGCGCGGCGCACCTCGGCGAGCGCCGCTTCGGCCTGAGCCAGCGCGGCGCCACGCTCCGGAGCCGTCCCTCCATCGACTGCCGCGCGTGCCTGCGCAAGGTCGGCGCTGACTGCCTGCACCTCGGCCTGCAGCTTGGTGGACATGTCGGCCAGGGAAGCAGACGTCTTGTCGATGGCGTCCAGGAGCCCGACCGCCTCGCTCACGCGCTCCTGGGCGGCCCGCGTCTCCACGGCCGCCTTGGCGCGGTCCTCCGCGGCGTCGGCGGTCTGTGCCTCGGTCAAGTGTTTCCTGGCGGAGGTCAGCCGCTCCGTCGCGGCGTCCACATTACCGGCCACGGCCTGCCAGCTGGGAGCGGCATACCGGTCCAGCGCGGTGAGGGCTCCCCCTCCAGCGGAGAGCCGGCCCTCGGCTGCCTCGATGCTGGCTGGCAGTGAGGCCAGGACCGCGGGGAGGTTCTTCTCCAGGTCGCGCAGGCCCTTGATGGCCTTGGCCTGGGCATCCACGGCTGCCTGAGCGCGGGTCGTGCGCTCGATGGTCTCCTGGATCATCTGGCGTCGTTGCTCAGGTGTCTCGGGCTCGGAGTCGTCAAGGGCCTGGCCGATGGCGAAGGCCTGGTGCAGCTCCTCACGCGCAGAAGCCAGCGATTTGGCCAGCGCCGCAGACTGGCCGGCCCCGAACTGGGCCTCCACGAAGCCCAGCTCCTGCTCCGCGTCTCGCAGCGCATCGTCGGTCTTGATGAGCATGGCGTTGGCCTCGCGACCCAGTCGCTCCTGCTCGGACGCCTCCTGGAACGCGGCCTGACGGTCCGCGCGCTCCCGCTTGAAGCGGCTGAAGAGCCACCAACCCACGCCGCCCACGATGAGCACCAGCAGGATGGGCAGGACCGGCAACCCGCCGCTACCCGAACCAGAGCCGGTATCCGGGCCGGGCGCCGGACCCGGGGTGACGGTCGCTCCGGCACGCGGCGTCGCGGCCGGCACTGGTGTGGCGGGACCCGCGATCGGCGTGATGGCCTCTTCCAGACCCTGCGCCGCCACCACGATCGCCTGGGGAAAGTCGCCCGCCCCCAGCTCCGCCCCGAGCTCCGCGACGATCGCGTCCACCTCGTTCTGGGAGACATCCGAAGTGAGCCCCGAGCCGAGCTCGAGCCAGTCGGTGCGATCGTCCAGCGCGACCACGAGGAGGGCATCGCGCGCGCCGAGCTCGTTCTCGTTGGCGACATCGATGGTGAACCCGCTCACCTCGAGCGGTCCGGTGGTGTCCACGAACAGGGCATAGAGCTGCACGCCGGTGTTGTCGAAGAGCGACTCCTGAGCCGCCCCGATCCGGTCCAGACCGTCAGCCAGCTCGCCGGTCTCGTCGACCACGGCGCCGCTCAGGACCGGCACGTGGTCAGCTCGCACGGGCATCGCCCCGAACATGATCAGGACTGCGGCGAAGAGGGCCGCCGTCATCGCCGCGGTGGCTCGGAATGCGACCGCCATGCGTGGCGCGCGGCGCGGGAGGATGATGTCACTGGGATGATCGTATGCAGTCAACGGGACAAGCGTAGCGCCAGCGGCCGGGAACGAAGTGTCCCGTCGTGGGCGGCGTTGCTGTCATCAGCGTTGCGAGATGGCGTTCTTCGTCGCGCGACGGCGGCAGCGGCTAGGCTCCGGGGGATGAACGCGGAGGGCTTTGACGACCTTGATCCGGATCCGCTGCTCCAGCTGCAGCTCTGGCTGGAGGAGGCCGCCGGCGCCGGCCTTCGGGAGCCGTACGCGATGTCGCTGGCTACCGTGGCTCCCGGTGGTGAGCCGCAGGTGCGCGTCGTCCTGCTTCGTGCCGTGGAGGTTCAGGGCCTGACCTTCTACACCAACCGGGAGAGCGAGAAGGGCCGCGCGCTGGCAGCCCATCCCCGGGCAGCGGCGGTCCTCTTCTGGGATCCCCTGGAGCGGCAGGTTCGCGTCACGGGTCCGGTGACGGAGGTGGATCGCGTCGAATCAGCGGTCTACTTCGCAGGCCGGCCGCGCGGCAGCCAGCTGGCGGCCTGGGCCTCGGAGCAGAGCCGCCCCGTGGCCGACCGGGCAGCGCTCGAGGACCGATTCTCGGCAGCTTCCGTGCGCTTCGCCGGGGGCTCCGTGCCGCTGCCGCCGTTCTGGGGCGGCTACCGGATCGCACCGGTCCGATATGAGTTCTGGCAGGGCCGCCGTGATCGCCTTCACGATCGCCTCCAGTACGCGCCCGATGGACGCGGCGGCTGGGATCGCAGGCGACTCATGCCATGACCGGCAACATGAGCGACCGTAGCAGCGGGCCACATACCGGCGTCGTGATGGCCATGGCTCTGGGGGCCGCAGCCATCGCCCTGGCCATGATCGCGGGACGCAGCGATCTCCTGACGGTCGCACTTCAGCCGCCGGTGCCGGTGAGCTGGCTTCTGGGCGCAGCGGCAGCTCTGGTGGGTATCGTCCTGTTGCTGCGGAGCGCGGATCAGGTGGGCACGGCCGCCGAGCCGGCAGAACTGATCCGGGCGATCCGCATCGTGTTCCTCGCCGTGGCGGCCTTCGGTGTCTCCGCCGGCTGGTTCATCGGGTCGCCGGTGCCCATCGTGGCTGGACTGGTGATCGCCGGCGTCGATGTCCTGGAGACCACGTTCCTGCTCATCGTCACGGGACGCGGAGGACCTTCCCAGGGTTGAGGATGCCCAGCGGATCGAGCGCCTGCTTGATGGCCCGCATGACCCGCACCGCGTCGGGACCGCGCTGAGCTTCCAGGTATCCGCGCTTCGCGACGCCGGTGCCGTGCTCGCCGCTGACCGTGCCGCCCAGGGCCAGGGCCGCGGCGTAGATGTCGTCGCGAGCGGCATCGATGCGGGACGCGGCTCGGGGATCGTCCCGATCCATGACGTAGGTCGGATGGAGATTGCCATCGCCGGCGTGCCCGAAGACCCCGATGCGCATGGCATGCTCGGCCGCCACCCGCTCGATGGCGGCCAGCATCTCCGGCACCCGGCTGCGCGGCACACCGACATCGTCCATGCGTGCCACGCCCGCCTGCTCCAGCGACCAGTGCGCCTTGCGACGAGCTTCGCGCAGCCAGTCCGCCTCCTGGGCGTCCTGCGCGCGCGCCACGGACGTGGCACCGGCGCGCTGGCAGGCCTGCGCCACCCGGTCCAGCTCTGCCGCCGCTTCGCCGCCTGCATCTGACTCGACCATCAGCATCGCCCCGGCGTCGCTGTCAAGGCCCAGGCGCAGCGCGGCATCCACGGCCCGGATGGTGAAGCCGTCCATCAGCTCGAGCGTGACCGGGATGACGCCCTGACGGGTGATGTCGGCGACGGCTTCGCCGGCCTGGCGGACGGTCTCGAAGAAAGCCAGCAGGGTCAGCTTCGGCGGGGGCATCGGGAGGAGCCGCAGGGTGGCCTCGGTGATGATGCCCAGCGTCCCCTCGGAGCCGATGAAGACGTGCGACAGGTCGTAGCCGAGGACATCCTTGACGTTCTTGCCGCCCGTGCGGATGACGGCCCCATCGGCCAGCACGACCTCAAGGCCGAGGACCGCATCGCGCGTGACGCCGTACTTCACGCAGCGCAGCCCGCCGCTGTTCTCGGCCAGGTTGCCGCCGATGGTGCACCACTCGAAGGAGGCCGGATCGGGCGCGTAGAAGAGGCCCTGCTCTGCCGCTGCGCGGCCCAGGTCGGCATTGATGACCCCTGGCTGGACCACGGCACAGAGGTTCTCGGCGTCGATCTCCAGGATGGAGCTCATCTGGGTCATGACGACGGTCAGGCCACCTTCGACGGCGATGGCCCCGCCCGAGAGGCCGGAGCCGGCGCCGCGCGGGACCAGCGGGACGCGTTGTGCGGCGGCGAGCCGGACGATGGCCTGGACATCGGCTATGCAGGTCGGGAAGGCGACGCCCAGCGGCTGCCCGGGCTGGAGGTAGGGCGTCTCGTCGAAGCGGTACGCCTCGGTGTCGGCAGGCTCTGTGAGGAGTCTTAAATGCGGCAGCGCCTCTCGGATCGCGGCCAGGAATGGATGCCCGGGATCCGAGAGAGCCGCTCCGGTCATGTCCTCTCGCGAGCGACGAGCTCCACGATGAGACGTGCCGGTGCCGCCAGCGGTATCACTCGAACGCACGATTCCTCGGGGAGCCCCACGATCCACTGGTCCTGACCATCCGGAGAGCGTACTCCAGGCCGTATTCGCCGCGGGCTCTGCCACCGGTCATCACGCTCGCCCAGCGAGCGGCGCCCACGCTCCGTAGCGGTACTCACGCTGCATCACGGAAAGAGCCGCGCCCGCGGAGCGCGACACACGCGCTTCCCGCCACCGGACGGTATCCTTCGCGCTGCAGGACCGCCCCAGCGCGACTGCGTGCCCAGTCACACCTGCCCGTCACTCTCAGAGGACCCTTGATGAAGGTCGGCGTCGTAAAGGAGACCGTGCCCAACGAGCGGCGCGTCGCGCTCGTGCCGGAGCTCGTCGGCAAGCTCTCGGCGGCGGGGCTGGAGGTGCTCGTAGAGTCGGGTGCCGGAACGAGCGCCTGGGCCCCCGACTCGGCCTACGCGGAGGCGGGTGCCACGGTCGTCTCCCGTGACGAGGTCTACGCCCAAGCGGACCTCATCCTCCGCGTCCAGAAGCCCTCCGCCGCCGACGTCGGTGCCATGCGCCAGGGTCAGGCCGTCATCGGGCTGCTGGGACCCTTGACCGATCCACAGACCGCCCAGGCGCTGGCCGAGCGCGGCGTCACTGCCATCAGCCTGGACATGCTGCCGCGCACGCTCAGCCGTGCCCAGACCATGGATGCACTGTCATCTCAGGCCAACGTGGGCGGCTACAAGGCGGTCATCGCCGCGGCCGATGCCTACGGTCGCTACTTCCCGTTGCTGACCACGGCGGCGGGCACCGCCCGCCCGGCCAACGTGCTGATCCTGGGCATCGGCGTGGCCGGGCTCCAGGCCATCGGCACGGCACGGCGCCTGGGCGCCGTGGTCAAGGCCTACGACGTCCGCGCAGAGACGAAAGAGCAGGCCCAGTCGCTGGGCGCGCAGTTCCTGGTCCTGAAGTCGGTGGCAGATGCCTCCGGTACGGGTGGCTATGCCCGGGAGCTCACGGCTGAAGAGCGTGAAGCACAGCAGCAGGAGCTGAACGAGCACATCGCGGGCATGGACATCGTCATCACCACGGCCCAGGTCCCGGGACGCCGCCCGCCCGTGCTGGTCACCGCCAAAGCGGTCGCGGCCATGAAGCCGGGCTCCGTCCTGGTGGACATGGCGGCCAGCGCGCTGGGCGGCAACGTCGAGCTCTCCCAGGCGGGCGAGACGATCGTGACCGACAACGGCGTGACCATCATCGCGCCGGACAACCTGCCGGCCACCATGCCGGCCGGCGCCAGCGCCTTCTACGGCCGCAACATCTCGGCCCTGCTGCTGCACCTGGTCAAGGACGGCACGCTGACGCTGGACACCTCCGATGAGATCACCGCCGGCACGCTGATCGCGCACCAGGGCCAGGTGGTGCACGAGGCCACCGCCAAGCTGCTCACGCCGCCGACGCCGACCACGCCAACCACGCCGCCTGCGCCGACGACGCCGACCCCGCCGCCTGCGCCCGCGGCGGCCACAGGAGGGACCAGCGCATGAGCGTCGAGCTGCTGAACTCGCTGGCCATCTTCGTCCTGGCCATCCTGCTGGGCATCGAGGTCATCAGCAAGGTGCCGGCCACGCTGCACACGCCCCTGATGTCCGGCGCCAACTCCATCCACGGCATCGTGCTGGTGGGCGCCATGATCATCGCGGCCACCGCGGACGAGCCGCTGAGCTATGTGCTGGCCTTCGTGGCGGTGACGTTCGGGGCCATGAACGTGGTGGGCGGCTACGTGGTCACCGACCGGATGCTCCAGATGTTCCGGCGGCGTGAGACGCCCGGCAGACCGAAGGCCGAGTGATGTCCCAGGAGAGCATCTATCCCTTCGTCTTCTTCGCCTGGCTGGCGGGAGCGGCGGCCTTCGCCATGGGCCTCCACCAGATGAACTCGCCCGCCACGGCACGCGGTGGCAACCGGCTAAGTGCGGGGGGCATGGCCCTCGCTGTGGTAGCCACCCTGGTGTACCTGGCGGCACGTCCGGGCGGACTGAGCGGCCCGGCCTGGGCGATCATCGCCGGGGGCATCGTGATCGGCGGCGGAGGTGGCCTCTACCTCGCGCGCGGCGTGAAGATGACCGCGATGCCGCAGTTGGTCTCGCTGTTCAACGCGGTCGGCGGCGGGGCGGCGGCCCTGGTGGCCATCGAAGATTTCCTGCATATCGTGGGCACGCCCGAGGCGACCATCTCCACGACCATCTTCGTGGTGCTGGGCGTGGTCATCGGCTGCGTGACTTTCAGCGGCTCGCTGGTCGCGTCGGGGAAGCTCCAGGGCCTGGTGCCGGGGCAGCCCATCATCTTCCCCGCCTCGCGGCCGCTGACCATCATGCTGGGTCTCGTCGCGGTGGGCGGGACCATCCTGCTGGTCCTGGGAGCGGCGGACAGCGTGGCCCTCAGCAACGAGGTCACTCTGCTCGTGCTGGGCGCCATCATCGTCTCCGCCCTGGTGTTCGGCGTGACCATGGTGCTGCCCATCGGCGGTGCGGACATGCCGGTGGTGATCTCGTTGCTCAACTCCTTCACCGGCACGGCCGCCGCCATGGCCGGCTTCGTCATCAACAACCCGGTGCTCATCATCGCGGGTGCCCTGGTCGGGGCCGCTGGCGGGATCCTCACCAAGCTCATGGCTGACGCCATGAACCGCTCGCTCCCGAATATCCTCATGGGAGGTTTCGGAACGGGTGACACGAGCCCGGCCGGCGTGGCCGGCGCGGAGGGGGGCAACGTTCGGGAGGTGGGCGTCGACGATGTGGCCATCCAACTGGCCTACGCCCAGCACGTCATCGTGGTGCCCGGCTACGGCCTGGCTGTGGCCCAGGCTCAGCACGCCGTGCGCGAGCTGGCGGAGCTGCTGGAGTCTCGCGGCGTAGACGTCAAGTACGCCATCCATCCCGTGGCCGGCCGCATGCCGGGCCACATGAACGTGTTGCTGGCGGAGGCCAACGTGCCCTACCCGCAGTTGCGCGAGATGGAGGAGATCAACCCGGAGTTCGTGCGCTGCGACGTGGCCCTGGTCATCGGCGCCAACGACGTGACCAACCCGGCCGCCCGCGCCGACACCAGCTCGCCCATCTACGGCATGCCCATCCTGGACGTGGACCAGGCCAAGTCGATCGTGGTCATCAAGCGATCGATGGGCAAGGGCTACGCCGGCATCGAGAACCCGCTCTATGTCGACCCCAAGACGGGCATGTTCTTCGCCGACGCTAAGGCCGGTCTGGAGCAGCTCGTAGCGGCGGTCAAGGCCGTCTAGCAGAAGGGCGCCATCGGTGAGCGATCCGCGAGTCGAGCTCCAGGCCGAGGTCGATGTGCCCCGAAAGGCGCTCTACGGCATGGTCGCCACATCGGAGGGCCTCGCCGCGTGGCTGGACGAGGTCGACTTCCGGCCGGAGGTGGGAGCGCCCGTCCGGTTCCGCATGCGCGATGCTCAGGCGACCGGCGAAGTGCTGGCCGTGGATCCACCACAACACGTCAGCTGGAGCCTGGACTGGCCCGAGGAACCCATCGGGACACTCAGCGTGGTCGCCTTCGACCTGGTCGACCATGGGCGCCGGACCCACATCACGCTGCGCCAGGTGGGCTTCCGGACGCGTGCTCAGCGTGACCTGCACGAGGAGCTGTGGCGCTACTGGTTCGCTCGGCTCCTGGAAGCGGCGCGACGCGTGGTGGGCGCCGATGTCACGGCCGCCGGAGCCTCCACGGCAGTGGGCGCCTCGACAGGAAGCCCGCCGACGGGGGAAGGCTCCTCGTAGCGCGTCGCCGCGCGGCGCAGCTCTTGGCCCACCTCCCGACGCAGCTCCGGGGGCTGGAGCACCTCCGCATCGGCGCCCCAGCCCAGGATCCAGATGCGGATCTCGCGCATGCCGGCCACGCGGCCCGTCCAGCGCAGCGACCCGTCGGACAGCAGCTCCGTCTCCTGGCTGGGGTGCCAGCGCGTCTCGGCCGCGCGCCGCGCGACGGACGGCTCGAAGCGGATGACCACCTCCACAGGCTCCTCGTCCGAGATGACATCCCAGGCCTGCAGCAGGTCACGCGCCGGTGACCGACCGGGCTCCGACTCGAACCGTCGCGGCGTCAGGCTGGCCTCCAGGATGCGCTCCACCTTGAAGGTGCGACGCGCCTCGCGCTCCTCGTCCCAACCGATGAGGTAAAGGGCGTGCGTCAGCGCGGACGGCTCGATGACGTAGGGCCGCACCCGCGTCCGGCGCCGCGGGCGCTTCGCGTCATACGCCGAGGGGTCGTAGACGATCTCCACCACACGTCGATCGGCCCAGGCCTCGGTGAGGGTCCGGAAGACTCGCGTGAAGCGCTCGTTGCGCGGCGCCTGCGCGACCGCGTCCACGGTCGCCTGGATGTGCTCGGCGAGCACCGGCGGCAGCACCTGGGCCAGCTTCACGAAGGCGCCGATCAGCTCCGTGTCGTGCTCATCGGACGCCTTGGCCAGGACGCGCGCCGCCAGGAACAGGGTCATCGCCTCGTGGAGCGTCAGCTTCAGCGGCGGGAGGAAGGCGCCTTCCTCCATGCCCCATCTCCCGGCGTCCTGCCAGAGCGGCAGGCCAGCCTCCTCGTTCATCGCCCGCAGATCCCGGTAGACGGTCCGCTTGGAGGCCCCGATGCGATCGGCGATCTCCTGGGCGCTGATCCCCTCAGGATGCGCGTGAAGGATCATGGCCACCCGCAGATACCGTGCCGCGCGGTCCCACTTGACACTGCCGCGTTCGAGTCGCGGGTCGCGGTCCACTGAGTCCGGGGCTTCGTCCATGCTCATCCAGCGTACGCGGTCAGGGCGGCAGCGGCGGTCCGCTGCCGCGGTGTGTCGCGGAGAGCTCCGCCTCCAGCATGGCCGAGACCCCGGTCGCCGGGAAGGCCTCGCCCGGGTAGCCGCTGACGGTCACGATGGCACGACCAAGCTGGCCGTCCCCGAAGACCCACCAGTCGATCTCGCCGCGCCAATCCGGCAAAGCGTCGGAGCGCTCGTCGAGGTCCTGGCCGGCGATCCAGCGCAGGGCGGGCACCGCGTTGAGGGCGGTGGGCCCGTCGATGGCACGGCGGCAGTGCCGGGCGGTCGCGCCATCGAAGAGGTCGAATCCCAGATCCTCGGCCACCGTTCCCGGCTCGCCCTCCGGTCGGGTCACGGCCGCCAGGACGGGTCCGTCCAGCGTCAGGTCGCTCGGGCCGAGCGTCTCGAGGAACCCGAGCGGACGCGCGTTCGCATCGCCGCGGTCCACGCTCCACAGAACGCGATCTCCCTGAGCCTCGTACAGCAAACGGCCCTGATCGAAGCGGCTCTGGAGCTCGCCGCTCCAGCGCTCGCTGGTCCCGGAGCGCTCTCCGCTGATGGTGGCCTGCGCGACCGGCTCACCATCGATGGCTCCGCTCGCCTCGATGGTCACGGTGGCCGTCGGGCCCAGCCCGGATGGCTCGTGGCAAGACGGCGGCACGAGCCCGGGATCGGTGGGTCCCCAAACGGAGACGGGCGCTGCCTGTTCCCGAAGCTGTTGCTCATTGGCGATGGCCACGCCGCCGAAGGCGATCGTGCCCAGCACGGTCAGGCCAGTGCCGATACCTGACGCCGTGAGGAGCCGGCTGGGCAGGTGGCGCGGGTCAGGGACCAGGCGTCGGGCGATGCCCAGCGCCGTGAAGGCGCACGTGCTGCCAAAGGCGAGCACGGCCGCATAGGCCACCTCCAGCGAGGGCAGCAGCGACTGGCGGCCACCGGCCAGCAGGGCATCGATGACCAGCAGGCCCAGCGGCGCGATCAATAAGGCCGAGGTAAGGCCCAGGTAGATCGCCACTGACCGGATCCGGCGGTCGGAATCCGCTGGCGGCCAGATCAAGGAGACCGCGACCACGACGGCGGGGAAGAGGGCCGCCGTCCCGACCAGCAGATCAGCCGGGCCCCCAGGTCGATAAGCGACCAGGATGGCTACCGCCAGGATCACCCAGAGGAGGAGCAGCAGCGCGGCCAGCAAACGCAGTGCGAGCGATCGTTCGGGCATCGGCGGGGGGAGGATAGCGCAGGCTGAGCCCCGTCCCGCGTACCATCGGCCGGTATGGCTCGACATTTCACCCGTACCATCACCACGCCGGCCGCTGCGCGCATGGCCCGCGACTGGAACCGGCCACTCATCAGCCTTCTGACCGACTTCGGGTCACGCGACCCCTCCGCGGGCATCATGCGCGGCGTGGTGCTGGGCATCGCGCCCGAGGCGTTGATCGTGGACATCAGCCATGACGTCGACGACTACGCAGTAGCCGACGGGGCGCTCCTCCTGTGGAGCGCTCTGCCCTATATGCCCATCGGATCGCACGTGGCCGTGGTCGATCCCGGCGTCGGCACGGAACGGCGGGGGGTGGCCCTGGAGACCGCCCGCGGCGACTACCTCATCGGGCCCGATAACGGGCTCTTGATCCCCGGCGCCACGCGCCTCGGTGGCATCGTTCGTGCCCACCTGCTGGAGAACCCGGCCTACCGGCTGCCAGTGGTGAGCTCATCGTTCCATGGCCGCGACCTATTCGCGCCTGCGGCGGCGCACCTGGCGCTGGGAGTCCCGCTCGAGGTGCTGGGGCCGTCTCTGGACCCGATGGGACTGGTCGCGTTGGACTGGCCGGAACCCTGGATCGGCGAGGGGGAGCTGGCCACATCGGCCATCTACGTGGACACCTTCGGCAACGTGAAGCTGAGCGCACTCGCCGCGGAGCTGGAGGAAGCGCTCGTGTCCTCGCGATCGACAGGGCGTCTGGAGCTCTTCGCGGGCCACCCGGACATCGCGACCACGCCCTCGAAGGAGGTCAGCTGGGCGACCACCTTCGGCGACGTGCCCGTGGGCGAGCCGCTCATCCTTTCCGACTCGTACGGACGCTTGACCCTGGCTGTGAATCAGGGTTCGGCCGCGGAGGTGCTGAACCTCGCGGCGGGTGCGGAGGTGTGGATCCGCGCCCTCGGGCAGGCACGGGCTGTGGCAGCCACGGCCGACGCTCCCACGGTCACATTCGCGCCGGAAGGCGACTCGCCGTACGCGCCGGCAGCCAGAGAGTCGTTCACGGCCGGCGTGCGCAAGTCGTTCTCAGAAGCCGCGCGCGAGCCGGTCCCGGCCGATGTGGGCGAGTGGCCCGCGCCGGAGCCGCCGTGGGTAGTGCCCGATGCGCCGAGCGTCTACGCCCCGGCCGCACCATCGTGGATGGCGCAGACCTCGCCCGAACCGGCGCCCGAGCCGGAGCCGGCACCCGAACCCGAACCCGAGCCGGCGCCGGACCCCGAACCCGAACCGGAGCCGGAACCCGAACCGGAGCCCGCGCCGGAGCCCGAACCGGAGCCCGAACCGGCGCCGGACCCCGAGCCCGAGCCCGAGCCCGAATCCGAACCCGAACCAGAACCGGCGCCCGAACCCGAGCCCGAAGCGGAGCACGAATCCGAACCCGAACCCGAGCCCGAGCCCGAACCCGAGCCCACACCAGCGCCCGTGCGGGCTCCGCGGCCGAAGCCCGAGCCAGTGCAGTGGGACCGTGAGTCCGGGGTCAAGAAGACGGAAGAAGAAGCGCGCGCCGCGTGGAAGGCGATCAGCGGCGAGTGAGCTGACTGGGATTCCTGCGTCTTACGGCTCCGGGCGGTAGTAAGCGAAGGGACGACCGTTCGTGACGCGATCCCCGTTACGTGGCCGCGCCAGATCACGCTCAGGCAAGGAGCAGCATCGGCAGGTCAGCCCGATGGAGACCGCGATTCCCACATACCACCGCCCTCATCCGTAGACCGCGGAACGGCGTTGACAGGCGCGTCGCATCCGGCCGATCGAGGCTCCGTCGGCACCAGGACAGACGACCCGGGCGGTCTGCCGGGAAGGGCCAGCCGGTCGGTCACTGGAACGTGACAGGTGCGAACCGACCCTCGGCGGCTCGACTCGTGAAACGGGAGGCTGAAGCGCTGGCTCCCCGCGGTCATCTCGCTCGCCCTATGTCCCACCTGACCGCGGAGAAGCTTTCACGCGATGTTGGTTCCCTCCACGTTGGCTTCGCCGGTCAGTTCGCTCTTGACACGTGCCGAGCGGAAGACCCCCGACCGATCCGATCGGGGGCTCTCGCCAGAGGCTCTGGGTCTGCTATTCCACGATGGTCAAGCTCGCGGCTGGTGTCGCGACGGTCAGCGGCGCGACGAATTCCGCTACGTTGAGGATCTGCCTCAGATCCGGCACAGAGGTCTTGACCCGCACCCTGAGCGTCCGTGTGCCCGAGGCATTCACCGGCACGGTGCCCACGTTCCAGGAGACACGCCGCGTCGCAGCGTCGTAGGACCCGCCGTTGGACGCTGACACGAAGGTGAGCTCCGCGGGAAGCACGTCCAGGATCCGGGCATCCGAGGAGGCTGCCGGTCCCAGGTTGGTGTAGCTGATGGTGTAGCTGAATTCGCCTCCCTGCGGCGCGGTGGCGGGTGCGGCCATGGTCAGCGCCACGACCGGGTCTTCGATCACCGACGTGCTGCCCGCATGGGACAGGACCTGGAGCTCGGCGGCCCGCAGGTTGTTGATCTGAGCTGACGTCCGGCAATCCGCATTGTTCGTCGGATCGGCGTCGTCGATGTGGTACTTGCCCTGGCCGGTGCACTGGTTGTCCAGCGCGACTAGGCGCACATGCGTGGCCATGGAGTCCTTCACGTCGAACTCCTTGAGGATGAGGTTCGGCGCGAGCGGCCGAGTGCGTGAACTCGACCGGCGTGGTGCAACGGGCCAGCTGAGCATGGCGCTGACTCGGACTCGGCCGACGAGATGGGCCTCCGCACCAGCCAGGTCGACGGTCACGGTTCACGACGGCCTCCTCGGTTGGAGCGACCGCCGTCCACTCCCGCCTCCGCAGCCCGACGTTCGGGCGCTCGGAAGGATCGAAGGCGTACATGACCCACTGGCGCCGCTCGTTGTGCGGGCTCGGGCGCCGACGTGCCAGCCGGTCGGCGTGGCGTCGTGGACTGCGCTCCAAGCGGCTTCGAATTCGGTCACGCGGGGGGCCTGCGCACTAGAGCTGGAAGTAGACCTCCGTCTCCTCCACGTCCAAGTCACCCAGCGGCTCCACTTCGGGAATGACGTTTGCCCATGGAGGGCGACCCGGCGACGCGAAGGAGAGCGGCGTGAGTCTTCCAGCCGCTACGTTAGGACACACGGCTCGCCGGCGGTGAGCGTCGCCGGCGAGCCGTGTCATTTGGTTCGTGGCCGTCGTTCGGCCAGTGTCAGGTCACGGGTCGATCTCGATCGAGTCGACGACCGCCTGAAGCTCGGCGCGGTCCTCATCGGAGCTGTCCGGGTAGTGCCGGGCGACCACCACCAGGCGGTTGCCATCGACGTCGACCACGTACACCACATCGGTGTTGCCGGCGGGGTTGCAGCACAGGCCGCTCGACATATCGGGGCCCGCCCCGGGCCAATAGCGAAGATTGCCGCTGGTGCAGGTCGCCGTGTCCAGATCGGCCGGCACGGTGAGCTCGATGCGTGTGGCAGGAAAGCCACCCAGCATCACCTCGGTCGGCGCGGATGCCTGGCGCCCCTCCTGGTCAACCAGGAGACTGACTAGCTCATCGACCGTCTCTCCGGCATCGAGGAGCGACTGGCGCGTGTCCTCCCATTGGCAGGCGTCTCTGAAGA
>Ga0136617_10002531_pt1 | contig 16257 bp, 12 predicted proteins | sample AntDrymUQ3222106_2_FD_129672 | JGI IMG/M metagenome (GOLD analysis project Ga0136617, IMG submission 129672) | Polar desert sand microbial communities from Dry Valleys, Antarctica - metaG UQ322 (21.06) | ecosystem: Environmental > Terrestrial > Soil > Desert | place: Antarctica: Dry Valley...
GGTCCGCAGCTGCGGCTCATCGGTCACGCAGTTTTCTGGGTTACCCAGCTGCTCGCGCAGCCAGCAGCGGGTATGGAATCGGCAGCCGGACGGCGGGTTCACGGGACTGGGGACGTCACCGCGCAGAACGAGGCGCTTGCGGCGACGCCGGGGATCGGGCTCCGGGACCGCTGACAGCAGCGCGACCGTGTAGGGATGACGCGCATCCCGATACAGCGTGTCGACATCCGCCAGCTCCACGATCTTGCCCAGGTACATCACGCCCACGCGGTCGCTGATGTGCTCCACCACCGCCAGGTTGTGAGCGATGAACAGGTACGTCAGGCCCAGCTCCTTCTGGAGGTCGTCCAGGAGGTTCAGGACCTGGCTCTGGATCGACACGTCGAGAGCCGAGACCGGCTCGTCGCAGACGATGAAGTCCGGGTTGAGTGCCAGGGCGCGGGCTATGCCGATGCGCTGCCGCTGACCTCCGGAGAACTCGTGCGGGTAGCGGTGGATGTGGCTCTGGTTGAGCCCTACCTTGCCCAGGAGTTCGCGCACCAGCTCCTCGCGCTTGGCACGGTCGCCCAGGCCATGCACAAGGGGACCTTCCCCGACGATCTCACCGACCGTCATACGTGGATTGAGGCTGGCGTACGGATCCTGGAAGACGACCTGCATATCCTCGCGGACGGCCTTCATCTTGTTGCCGCTCAGCCCGAAGATGGGGCGATCCTTGATGGAGACATCGCCCGAGGTCGGCGGCAAGAGCCGCAGGATGACCTTGCCGAGCGTCGTCTTGCCGCAGCCCGACTCACCCACCAGCCCGAGGGTCTCGCCGCGGCGTACGTCGAAACTGACCCCATCCACGGCCCGAACCGCACCGAGCCTCCTGATGCCCAGCAGCCCGCCCCGGATGGGAAAGTGCTTGACCAGGTCGGTGACCCTGACCAGCACCTCACCCTGGGCGTCCGGCGCCGCTTCAGCCCCCGAAGCCCCCCGCCGGCCAGCATGACTTCCGGTGTCCTCAGCGGGGCTCCACATGGGAGTGCCGCTCGATGCGCCCGGCCCGTCCACACGCTCCTGCGACATATCGCTCGCTTCCTGTCCGGTCATCGGGCCATCACCGTGAACTCCTCGGCGGCTCCCTCGGCAACCTCCGGTGGAGCGTTCTCGCCGATCTCGGGCGGGTCGCCGGCCGGTGTCAGCCAGCAGCGTGAGATATGACTGGGGCCCACCTGGCGGACCGGCGGTGCGGTGTCGCAGACGGGCATGGCGTACGGGCAACGTCGCTTGAACAGGCAGCCCGTGGGCAGATTCAGCGGATTGGGCACGACACCCTTGATGACCTCCAGGCGCTCGCGCTTCTCCCCCAAGCGCGGGATGGAGGCGAGGAGGCCCTTGGTGTACGGGTTGTGCGGGCGCTCGAAGATGGTCATCGCGTCGGCACGTTCCATGACCTTGCCGCCGTACATCACCACGACCTCGTCAGCCATCTCGGCGATGACGCCCAGGTCATGCGTGATGAGCATGATGGCCATCTTGTTCCGCTCCCGGAGCGTCTTCATGAGCTCCAGGATCTGGGCCTGGATGGTCACGTCGAGCGCCGTTGTTGGCTCGTCAGCTATGAGCAGCTCAGGGTTCGTCGAAAGCGCCATGGCGATCATGACCCGCTGGCGCATACCACCCGACATCTGGTGCGGGAACTGCTTGGCGCGCTGCGCCGGCTCCGGGATGCCCACCTGACGGAGCATCTCCACGGCACGTGACCAGGCATGACGTCGACTGACCGCCTCGTGCAGCTCGACCGCCTCGGCGATCTGGTCCCCGCAGGTGTAGACGGGATTGAGGGAGGTCATCGGCTCCTGGAAGATCATAGAGATCTGGTTGCCGCGGACGTCTCGCATCTCCGTATCGTCATATTCGAGGAGATCCTTCCCCCGGAGCAGCACCTTGCCGCCCACGATCCTCCCCGGCCGCTCGATGAGCCGCAGGACCGACATGGCGGTGATGCTCTTGCCGCAGCCTGACTCACCGACCACTCCCAAGGTCTGACCGTCGCGGATCTCGAAGGTCACGCCGTCCACGGCACGGACGGTGCCGTCCTGCGTGAAGAAGTGGGTCCGCAGATCGAGGAGCTCGAGGAGCCGGCCGGCTTCTGGCGTGGCCGCCGGCGACACCATGTGCGAGGAGGACGTCACTTGCTGGCGATCCGCTGACGGGGATCGAGCGCATCACGGATGCCGTCGCCCAGGAAGCTGGCCGAGAGTACGATCAGTACCAGCACCAGGCTCGGATACAGGATGCGCTCGGGCGCTGAATAGAAGTAGATGCTGAACTTGTTGAGCATCGTGCCCAGGCTGGCTTCGGTGGCGCTGATGCCGAAGCCCAGGAAGCTCAGCGCGGCCTCCGTGACGACGGAGTCGGCCACGCCCAAAGCCGCAGCCACGACGAGCGGCGCCATAGCAGAGGGCAGGATGTGCCGCGTGATGATCCGCCGGTGGCCGGCTCCTAGTGCCTTCGCCGCCTGCACGAAGTCGGCGCCGCGCAGCGCCAGGAACTCCGCCCTGATGAGACGCGCGGCCAGGGTCCAGCCGGTGATGCCGATGGCGATGATGATGACTCTGACGTCGCCCCCACCGAAGAAGGAGACGATCATCAGGATGATGAACAGCACGGGCAGCGAGAGCACGATGTCAACCAAGCGCATCAGGAGGTTGTCCACCCAACCACCCGCGTAGCCGGCGATCGATCCCACGAACGTGCCGATGCCGACGATGATCATGACGGCGGCCCCACCGATGATGAGCGACGTCTGGGTCGCCTTGGCCAATCGCACGAACAGATTCACGCCGAGCTCATCGTGACCGAGCGGAGCGGTGAGGGTGGGTCCCGCGTTCCGCTCCGTGAGGTCTGTCAAGCGATACTCCAGGCCGGTGAACGTCGGCACCACGATGGCGATGGAGACCAGCACCAGCAGGGTGAACAAGGCGATGACTGCCAGACGGTGCTGGACGAACCGCTGACGCGCCAGTTGCCAGTACGTTCGGATAGGGATGAGGTCGACCTCATCGACCTCATCGCGCATGCCTGCCGCGGTCGCGTCTGCAAGGGTTCGATCGACCGGCTCGATTCGCTCCATGATGGCTCCCTAGTACTTGATGCGCGGATCGACCACGCCGTACAGCACGTCCGCGAGCAGGTTGCCCAGCACGACGGTAACGCCACCCACCATGGTCAGGGCGAGGACGGTGGGGTAGTCGCGGACCGTCACTGACTGGACGAACATGGCGCCCAGGCCTGGGTAGCTGAAGATCGTCTCGGTGATGGCGGCACCCGCCAGCAGGGCCGGGATGGAAAGCCCCAGCAGGGTGACGATGGGGATCATCGCGTTGCGCAGCGCGTGTTTGCCCAGCACCCGACTACGCGGTAGACCCTTGGCCTTGGCCGTCCGGACGTAGTCCTGGTGCAGGACCTCCAGCATCGAGCTGCGCATGTACCGCGCCCAGCCGGCGATCTGTTGGATGGCCAGGCTTCCCACGGGCAGCACCAAGTGCCAGATCAGATCGGGGATATCGCCCGACTTGCCGAAGCTCTGCATCCCGAACAGCGGAAAGGCCTTAAGGACCACCCCTCCGAAGTAGAGGAGATAGAGACCCAAGATGAACGACGGGATGGCGTAGCCGATGGTCGCCAGGGTGGTGATGAACTTGTCCGTCCAGCTGTACTGCTTGACCGCCGCCAGGACTCCGATGGGCACTGCCAGGACGATCGTGACCAGAAGGGCAGCACCCATCAGCCGTACGGTGGCAGGCACGCGCTCCAGCACCTTGTTGAGCACCGGCTGCCCGTCGAGAAAGCTATAGCCCCAGGCGTCGACGCGCCACACCTGGACGAAGGCGGTGATCCACTTGACGAATTGATCGAGGATCGGTTGGTCGAGTCCGTAGAGGCGGATCAAGGCATCGAGCTGGGCTGGGGAGATCCGCGGGGTGCGAAAGCGATCGATCGGGCTGCCGGGAGCCAGCTGCACGATCATGAAGACGATCACCGCCACCCCGAACAGGATGGGAAGCGCCTGCAGCGTCCGTCTCACGATGTAGCTGAACACGCTGCCACCTCCGTCTCATTGCTGCACCGTCCCACGGTGATCTTGGTCGGTCGTTCAGTGCGCCCCGCGCTCCCGGAGTATAGAGAGACCGCTGATGGAGCCGTGGTGGCGCCACCAGCGGTCGAGCGGTCACGCTCGGGATGACCCCGAGTGTGGCCGTGCTACTGCGCTGTCTTGGTGATCTTCTCGAGCTCCCAGAACCATGTCGGCGTAGCCATGGTCTCAGGCGTCCACTCCGCGTCCGTGTAGTTCAGATCGGCATTGACACCCTCGCGGGCGATGTCCGACCAAGCGAACATGTACGGCAGCTCTTCGGCGAGGATGGCCTCGAAGCCCTGATAGATCTCTGCGCGGGCCTCCTGGTCCAGTTCCTTGAGGCCCCTCTCGATGAGCTTGTCTGCCTCTTCATTCTCGAAGCAGATGTAGTTGTAGGTATCAACCTGCTCAGGCGTGGTGCACTGGCTGGAGTGATAGATGGCGTACGGATCCGGATCGAAGCCGCTACTCCACCCACCGAAGTAGGCGTCGAACTGCTTGTCGAGGACCGACGCACCGGCCTTGCCCTGCTGGGCATGCGGCCATGAAAGCATGGGCACCAAGACGGTCCCGAAATCGACCTCCTTGATGGTCATGGCGAAGCCGCAGTTCTGGTTTGCCTGGTCAGAGAGCAACTGCATGTAGGCGATGCGGTCCGGCTTGCCGGCGCGCACGAGCACTTCGGTCGCAAGGCGCTGTCCGTCCTTCTCGTAGACGCCATCGGCGCCCTTGGTCCAGCCGGACTCTTCGATCAGAGCCATGCCGGCGGCCGGGTCATGGGCCAAGATCGGAAGATCCTGGTTGTACGCCCATGAGGCGGGCGGGATGTCGGCATAGATCGTGATGCCCTGGTCCAGCGTCGCGGCGGCGACGATATCCGCCTTCTGGACGCACATTTCCAAAGCCTGTCGCAGATTCTTGTCGGCGAAGAGCTTGCCTTCGCGCAGGTTGAACTGGAGGCCGAAGTAGCCGAAGTCCGGATACTCGGCGACCTTGAGGTTCTCCTGACCCTGCACCTGGTTGAACGACTCGGCCGTCATCGAATACTTCCAGTCGATCTGACCGGCGATGAGGGCCTGAGCGCCTGCCAGGTCTTCCGTGATGATGGGCATGAAGAGAGACTCGAGCGCCGGGGCGCCGTGATGGTATTCCTGGTTGGCCGCCGCTTCGATGTTCTCACCGGCGTTGAATGCCGTCACGTAGAAGGGGCCGCTGCCGACCGGCTCCCGGGACACGTCCAGGATGGGATACGCGGCGGCGATAGCGTCGACGCCTTCAGCCTCACGGCTGGTGGCGAAGTCACTGAAGACGGTGATGAGGGCACCGACGTAGGCAGCCTCGTCAAGCTCTCCCGTGGGCAGGCCATCTTCGCCTAGCGCCGGATAGAGCGCGGCGTCTGCCGCTGGGACCTCGAGGCCGCTCACGCGCCCGAGGAGGGCCTCGAGCTCGGCGCGGAACTGGACTGGGTTCGCACTGGTGGCCGGGTTCTCCGGATCGGCTTCTTCGTCGATTTCGAGGGCGGCATCAGCATCGATGCGCTCCTTGAGATCGGCGACCTCTTCCTCCGTGATCTGTCCACTGGCCTCCTGAAGGCGCTGGAACGAAGCCTCGGTGGCTTCCTTGCTGTCGATCGCGATGCCCGGCAGGATGGTCGTCGCGAATGGGGCGTACTTGTCGGCGAGCACGAACTCGACGGTGCGCTCGTCAAGCGCGGTGACCGACTCGAGCACGGGGACCGACTCGGTCTCCGGATCGTTGTCGGCGTCCACGGTCACGAAGGCGAGGCAGATGGACGGGTTGAAGCGGCAGTTCGCACTGTTGGCCATCTCATAGGAGAAGACCACGTCCTCCGCCGTGAGGTTCGTGCCCGTCGGCTGGAAGGTGGCGTTGTCGACGAGAGTGACGGTCCAGGTGAGCCCGTCCTCGCTGATGGTCGCCTCTTCCGTGGCCAGGTCCGGCACCGGGATGAGGCTCTCGTTGTAGCGATAGATGGCGCTGTACAGCCACGAGACGGCCTCAGCGGTGGGAACGTCCGAGTTGGCGTTCGTCAGCTGCGTGATCTGGCCATCAAGGGCGTAGACGAGCGTGCCTTCCGCGGCCGGCGAGCCGGACGGCTCGACGCTGGCGGAGGGTTCGGGCGAGGTGTCACCCGACGGCTCGGGCGAGGTGTCACCCGACGGCTCGGGCGAGGTGTCACCCGACGGTTCGGGCGAGGTGTCACCCGACGGCTCGGGCGAGGTGTCACCCGACGGCTCGGGCGGATCGCTGGGTTCCCCGCTGGTGGGCGGGGCATCGGAAGGGGCTACAGCGGTGGGGGCTGTGCTGGCACCTGGTGTGCCTTGGCAGGCGGCCGCCACCATCATGATCGAGGCCCACATCGCGAGGCCTCGCCGAGTCCGGAGACTCATCAAAGTCCATCCTCCTCTGTCAGGCGTCGTTGACCGAGTGGCTCGATCGCCCAGTTCACCGGTGGCCGGTCCGTCACGGGCGCAGCGAGCGCACGTCTCCCACGGACTGGCCAGAGGTTGCGGCATTATAGGTTGGCGCGTGCGTGGGGTGTCAAGGCACGGTGCCCGCGGGAGTCGCCCTGACCTGGCCCCATTCCGAACCGGCCCCATGCGGTCATCGGTCGGAGCGCTGCCAGGACCACAGATCCCAGGCATAACGGGGCGCCCCAAGATCGATCTCCTCGCCCTCCGAGCCCGCCACTCGATCGGAGATGGCGGCGTGGGACGCGTCGTACAGGATGGGCACACTCGGCGGGTCCTGGGCCATGAGGGTCAGGGCCTGTGCATAAAGGGCGGTACGCGTCTCGTGATCGGTATCACTGCGGGCCTCGGCCAGGATGGCATCCAACGCGGCGGAGGCGTGGCCCCCGGGGTTCTCGCCGATGGGGTCGTCCGCGCTCGTGGCGCGGCTGCCCTCGAAGGCATACACGTCGGCCGCTGGGTCGCTGTCCAACGCGCGAGCGACAAGGAGCGTGTCGAACTGGTTGGGCCACTGGAGCTGCTGTAGCAGGACATCGGTGGAAAGGTCAAGTTCGCGGACCTCCAGCTCGATTCCGCACCCGCCGAGCTGATCCGCGGCGGTCCGGAGGAAGGCCAGTAGGTCGGGGCGGCCGGTGCGTACCCCCACATCGCTCGAGAGCCGGACGCCGGCACGCGTGAAGATCCCTTCGCTGTCCCGCTGCCAGCCTGATCGCTCCAGGAGCGCCGCGGCCGCCGCGGGATCGGGCTCGACGGCAGGAGCTGCATCGTCCAGGGCCCACGATCCCATGGATGTCGCGGCGACCGCCGGGATGGCGTTCCAGCCGGGCACCGCCGTGGCGGCGGCCGCGCGATCCAGGCAGAGGCTGAACGCTCGTCGCGTCACCGGATCCGCATAGATCTGACCCGGACGGACGTTGAAGATGATCGATCGGATCATCGGCTCGGGGTGTGCCGCGACCCGGATCTCCGGATCGGCCGCCAGCGCGGCCACCTGGTCAGGTGCCAGGCGCGCGATCCAGTCGACATCGCCCGCTCGTAGCGCCGTGGCTGCGACGGCCGGATCACGCAGCACGACCATGCGGATGCGCTCCAGCGATGCCGGCTCGGGAACGTGGCCATCGTGTCGCAGCAGCGCAACGGACCTGCCGGGCTCGTATGTTTCGAGGCGGAACGGACCGCCGCCGAGGGGCCGTCGAGCCACATCCACGAGCGGCACCGCTGCGGCGAATGCGTCCATCCCCTCGGCCCCGAGAAGGCCGGCCAGCTCCACGACCACTTGGAGCAGCGCAGCGGCGTGATCCTCCTCGTCGATCACCTCATCCGCACCGACCGATCGCTCCACCGGTGGCGGGGCGACGCCGGCCTCGGCGAGGATCTCCTCCAGCTCGGCGGTGTGGTCGGCCAGCCGGCAACCGCTGGGAGGCGCCGTCACGAGGCAGCGTTCGGCGTTGGTCTCAGCGGTGATGCGATCGATGCTTTCCCGTAGAGTCGCCGCGTCAAGCCCGCTGGCGGCATCACGAACCTCCGCCGTGACCTCGCGAAGGGCATCTTCCGAAAGGACCGGCAGCGCGCCCAGCACCTGGCTGAGGAGCGGCGCCCAGGGCGCCCGCAGGACCACCTGGAGTCGAGCCGGATCGATCGCCCTGGCCTCCTTCACGTTAGCGGCCACGGCCGCGCACAGGTCGCGCGCGAAAGGGCAGGCGCCCGACATCGCGAGGCGCAGTGAGAAGGCCGCGTCGCCGGCCGTGATGGGCTCGCCGGTGTGGAAGGATCCGCCGGTGCGTATGGGCACCGTCCAGGTGAGGCCGTCGTCGCTTACCTCTGGGAGCGCCGACGCCACGGCCGGCTGAGGCACGAGCGATCGGTCCAGACGGTAGAGCGGGTCGTAGAGCAGGTCGTTCAGCAGCGCGGTGGCGTCATCGATCGGACCGGGGATGAACCGTTGGGGATCGGCCGAGACAGCCACCACCAGCTCTCCCGGCATCCGTACGGCACCGGGCGTTGCTGACGGCGCAGCGGGTGCGGATGGCCGTGACGATGTCGGCGGAGGCGGCGGCTCCAGCCCCAGGCAGGCCGCGGAGAGGGCCCCGACCAGGACGACCACCAACGCCGTCCGTCCGCGCCGGGTCACTCGATCACGTGGGGCAGGGCGCCTCTGCCCCAGTCATGGGCTGCCAGCGCAGCTCCGGCCTGCGGGCCGCCGAGGCCTCGTCCAACCGACGCACCGGGGCCGTAGTAGGCGCGGCCTTGACGCGCTCCGGATCGTCGCGAGCCTCCCGTGCGATGGCCAGGAGGGCATCCGCGAAGAGATCGAGAGTCTCCACCGATTCGGTCTCGGTCGGCTCGATGAGCAGGCACTCGTCCACGATCAGCGGGAAATAGATGGTGGGCGGGTGGAAGCCATGGTCGATCAGACGCTTGGCGACGTCCAGCGTGCGGACGCCGGTCTCCTCGCGCAGCACCCGACCGGAGGCCACGAACTCATGCTTGCAGGGACCGGCATAGGGCAGCTCGTAGCCCTCCCCCACACGCTGGCGCAGGTAGTTCGCGGCGAGGACGGCGTCATCGCTGATCTCCCGCAGCCCGCTGGCCCCATGCGCCCGGATATAGGTGAAGGCACGCACCAGCACGCCCACATTGCCCTGGTAGGCGCGTACGCGGCCGATCGCCGTGGGGCGTTCACCCGGGCGCTCCAGCCGGAAGCGGCCATCCGGGTCCTGCACCACGAGCGGTGCGGGGAGGAAGGCAGCCAGCCGCTCGTTGCAGGCCACCGGCCCGGCCCCCGGCCCGCCGCCGCCGTGCGGCGTGGAGAAGGTCTTGTGCAGGTTGAAATGCATCACGTCGAAGCCAGCCTGGCCAGGACGGAAGCGGCCCAGCACCGCATTCATGTTGGCGCCGTCCATGTAGGCCAGCGCGCCCGCCTCGTGCACCGCGTCGAGCAGCTCCACGATGCGGCGCTCGAAGAGGCCCAGCGTGGAGGGGTTGGTCAGCATCACCGCCGCCGTGCGCGGTCCCAAGGCGGCCCTCAGTGCATGAAGATCGACGCCGCCGTCCGCCGCCGATGGGACGGTCACCGTGCGGAAGCCGGCCATGGAGGCCGTGGCCGGGTTGGTGCCGTGCGAGGAGTCGGGCACGATCACCTCGTTCCGGTCGCGGTCGCCGCGTGCCTCGTGATAGGCGCGGATCATCAGGATGCCGGTCAGCTCGCCCTGCGCCCCGGCCGCCGGTTGCAGCGTCACGGCGGCCATGCCGCTGATCTCCGCGAGGGCTTCCTGCAGCTCGTGCATCAGCTCCAGCGAGCCATGGGCCAGCTCGTCGGGGGCCAGCGGGTGAAGCGTGGCGAAGCCGGACAGCCGCGCGGCCCACTCGTTGAGCTTGGGGTTGAACTTCATGGTGCAGGAGCCCAGCGGATAGAAGCCGCTGTCCACCGAATAGTTGAGGTGCGAGAGGTTCACGAAGTGGCGCACCACCTCAGGCTCGTTGAGCTCCGGCAGCGCGAGCGGCCTCTTGCGCAGCGCGGACGTGGGTATGCCGGCCAGCGCGTCCTGGGGCGGATGGGGCACCTTGCCACCGCCACGACCGGGCCTGGAAAGCTCGGCCAGGGTCGGTTGCAGCGCGCCACCCACGGCTGGCCGGCCGGCCGGGCCTGGACGCGCCTCTTCCGGCGCCGTGTCAGCGCCCACCAGCGACGCGCTGGCCAGGGCCGTGCTGACCGGACCGGTACCGTCGCTCAAGCCAGCACCTCGCCAAGCGCGCTGGCGAAACGAGCGATCTCATCTGACGTGGTCACTTCCGTGGCGCACACCAGGAGCGCGTCGCGCAGGTCGGGGTCGTGGGGATACCAACGGGCGAGGGGCAGGCCGGCCAGCACGCCACGCTCGAGCAGGTGGGTATGGGCGGCCTGCGCGTCGGGCACACGGATGGCGAACTCGTTGAGGTAGGGAGCGTCGTGGAGCCGCCCGGCGCCGGCTTCCGTCAGCGCGTGTTCCAGCTCCCGGGCCCGGGCGGCACCCAGCGACGCCACGTCGCGGAGCCCATGGGGGCCGATGGTTGCCAGGTAGACCGTGGCGGCCAGTGCGCAGAGCGCCTGGTTGGTGCAGATGTTGCTGGCAGCCTTGTCACGGCGGATGTCCTGCTCGCGTGCGCGCAGGGTCATGACGAACGCTCGGCGCCCATCGAGATCGCGCGTCTCGCCCACCAGCCGTCCGGGGATCTGTCGCATGAGCGCGGTGGTAGTGGCCAGGATGCCCAGGTAGGGACCGCCGTACTGCGCGGCGATGCCCAGTGGCTGCCCCTCCCCCGCCGCGATGTCCGCGCCGTAGTCGGCGGGCGTCGCCAGCACGGCCAGGGACACTGGTTCGATGACGGCGATGAAGAGCGCACCAGCGGCATGCGCCAGCCGCGAGGCGTCCTCCATCGGTTCCAGCAGGCCGAACGCATTCGGCTGGCCCATGAGCACCCCGGCCACGGGACGGTCCGGATCCGCCAGCGCCCTCTCCAGGGCGGCCATGTCCGTGGTGCCGTCGGGCAGCGTGGGCAGCTCCTCGATGAGCAGTCCCGCGCCGGTGAAGTAAGTGCTGGTCACGTCGAGGTAGTGCCGATGGATAGCGCGACTGGCCACGATCCGGTCGCGGCGCGTGGCACGGACGGCCATGAGCGCCGCCTCCGCGGTGGCTGTCGCCCCGTCATAGTGCGACGCGGAGACCACGTCCAGACCGGTCAGCTCCGCAAGCAGGGACTGATACTCGAAGATGGTCTGCAGCGTGCCCTGGCTGATCTCCGGCTGGTAGGGCGTGTAGGCCGTGTAGAACTCGCTGCGTAGGAGCATCTGGTCGACCACGGGCGGCACGTAGTGGTGGTAGACGCCGGCACCCAGGAAGGAGGCCAGATCGGTCCGGTTCCGTCCTGCCAGCACCTCGAGTCGCCCGGCCAGGTCCAGCTCGGCCATGGGCCCGGGCAAGTCCAGCCGGGACGTGCGAACGCTGGCCGGGATGTCCTCGAAGAGCGCGTCCACCGAGTCGATCCCCAGGGCCGCCAGCATGCGGCACCGATCGTCGGCCGTGTGCGGACCGTAGGCCATGGACTCAGGCAGCCCCGATCCGAGCCCGGTACGCCGCCGCGCCCTCCAGGGCGTCCAACGCGGAGGGATCGTCCAGCCGGACGCGCAGCATCCAGCCCTCGCCGTACGGGTCGCTGTTGATGAGCTCCGGCGTCCCGGTCAGCTGCTCGTTGACGGCCACGATCTCGCCGCTGACGGGGGCGAAGAGGTCGCTGGCCGTCTTGACCGATTCGATGGCCCCGAACGTGGAGCCCGCCTCCAGCCGGGAGCCGGCGGCAGGCAGCTCCACGAAGACGATGTCGCCCAGCTCGTCAGCGGCATAGGCCGTGATGCCCACGGTGCCCTCGTCCGACTCGAGCCGCAACCACTCGTGGTCCGGTGTGTAGCGCAGATCCTCAGGCACGTTCACGCGCGGCGCTCCTTGCCCTGCATGGGCTGATGGGGGCCGGCCCTACGGCCGGACGGACGATGGCCCCTCGACCCGACGGTCACGGGGGGCGCTTGTAGAACGGCAGCGAGACGACCTCGGCGGGCACCCGGGTGGCGCGGACGCCGACCTCCAGCATGGTACCCGGCGCGGACGCGGAGACGGGCACGTAAGCCATGGCGATGGCCTCGCCGAGCGTGGGCGAGAGCGTCCCGCTGGTGACCTCGCCGACCGATGCCGGCTCCCCACTGAGGTGGACGGGATAGCCGTGCCGGGCGATACCCCGTCCGCGGAGGCGCAGCCCCACCAGCCGCTTTCGCGGTCCCGCGTCGCGCGCCGCCTCCAGCGCGGCCCGGCCCACGAAGTCGCCCGCCTTCTCGAACTTGACCAGACGGTCCAGGCCGGCCTCCATGGGCGTCGCGTCGGGCCCGAGCTCGTTGCCGTACAGCGGCATGCCCGCCTCGAGCCGGAGGGTATCGCGAGCACCCAGACCAGCCGGCACCAGGCCTTCTGCGGCCCCCGCCGCGAGCAGCCGATCCCAGACGGCCGTGGCGTCGTCCGGCCCGAGGAAGAGCTCGAAGCCGTCCTCGCCGGTGTAGCCGGTGCGAGCCACCAGTGCCTGTGCACCCGCCGCCTCCCCCTCCGCGATGGCGTAGTACTTGAGGGCGGCCAGGTCGACATCCGTGAGTGGCGCCAGGATGCCCCGCGCCAGGGGGCCCTGGATGGCCACCAGCGCGGTGCCGGCCGACGCATCGTCCATGACCGCCTCGAAACCCTGGAGGCGTGGCTCCAGCTCCTCCGCCACCCGCTCGGCGTTGGAGGCGTTGGGCACCACCAGGAACCGATCCGCGCCGAGGCGATAGACGATCAGGTCGTCGATGATGCCGCCGTCCGGCGCGGCGATCATGGAATAGTGCGCGCGCCCGACAGCCAGTCGCGTCGGATCCGTGACGAGCGCGGCAGCCAGTCCCTCCGCCGCGCCCGGGCCGGTGACCCAGATCTCCCCCATGTGCGAGAGATCGAAGAGTCCCGCCGCGCGGCGCACGGCATGGTGCTCGTCGATGATGCCCGAGTACTGGAGCGGCATCTCCCAGCCGCCGAACCCCACCAGCCGGGCGCCCAGCGCCACGTGCCGGTCGCGCAGCGGGGTGCGGCGCAGCGTCGGTGCCTCCGCCGTCATGCCTGACTGCCGTCCGTCAAGGGCACCAGTCCGGCCAGCGGCAACGCCCGCTCCACGATCTGCCGCTCCGTCTCGAAGGTCATCAGCGCCTCGGCCTCGGGCAGCGGGACCCAGCGCACCTCGTCGAACTCGTGGTCGTGCGCCGAGAGCTCACCGCCGGTCGCCTCCATCAGGAAGTAGTGCACCGTCTTGTGGATCCGTGAACTACGCTGGACGAACCAGTACTCGATGGCGCCCACCGGCTCCAGGATCCTGACCTCGAGCCCGGTCTCCTCGGTGACCTCGCGCAAGGCGGTCTGCTCGGTGGTCTCCGCGCCGTCGGGCGTGCCCTTGGGCAGGGTCCAGGTCACCCCCACCCGTTCGCGGCGGCGCTTGCCCAGGCATATCTCGGGACCATGGGCCGCGGTACGGATGACGATCCCCCCCGCCGAGGTCGCCTCCGCGATCGGTAGCCGTGTCCGGGAAGCGGCCTTCAGCCGCGCCACGGCGCCGAGCCGCGGGTGCGCAGGCGGTCGTGTGGCGCCCAGCTCATGCGCGGCTCGCGACGCAACGCGGTGACCGGGGCGCGAGCGTGGCCCACCCCCTCCACCGAAGCCGTGCCCCGGCACGCGTCTCGCAGCGCATCGAAGGGATGCAGTCGAGCCGACGTGCCCTCCGAGCGGCGGGCCGGCGTGGCGAACGATCGATGGAGTCCCAGCCGACGCTCGCGGCGGTGGACCTGGGGGAGCACATACCGGGCTCGGGACCGGCCGGCACGGATCGCGGCCACGCTGTTCTGCATGCTTGGCATGGTAGCGACTCGGTGGGCCTTTGCAAGGACCCTGGTGGCGCGCGACGATCACCGCCAAGGCTCGTTCATCCCTCGGCGAGGAGCTCGAGCAGCCCGCGGGCACGCTCCTCCGCCAACTCTCCACGACTCTCCGCGAGCGCGACCTCCCGGTGTGCCACGGCGACGTAGAGCTCCATCGCGCCCGGGGCCAGCCGGCGCATCGCCTCGAGGTGCATGGCCACCGTGCCACGGTCGCCGCGTGCCAGCGGGCCGGTGAGAGCAGCCCCGATACCCAGGCTCTCCGCGTTGGCCAGGGACTGGCGGATGAGCGGGCCGTAGATGGCCAGTGCGCCCACCTCGTCCAAGCCCGCGCCCCGGGCGACCTCCGAGATCGCGTCGAGGAGGCCGATGAAGCCGCCCGCCGCCAGCACCGCGGCCGCGTGGTAGCCCGCCTTGCCGCCCGGTGGCAGCCGCACCGGCTGCGCCCCGATGGCCTCGACCAGCTCGCTCAGCAGCTGTAGCAGCGACTCGTCGCCCTCCAACGCCACGGTGGCACCGTGAAGGTCAGCCACGGCGCGTTCCGTATCGGCGAAGGCGACGAGGGGATGGAAGCTGGCCGCGCCGGAGCCCGCCGCAAGGGCCGGCTCCAGCGCGCTGGCGTCCAGCGCGCCGCTGGTGTGGACGATGGCCTGTCCGCCGTAGAGCCGCAGCTGCCCGGCCACCAGAGCGATCGCGTCGTCCGGAACGCACACGAAGATCAGGTCGACCGCGTCGAGGACCGCCGCCGCCGCCTGGTGAGCGCTCGCCGCGGGCACCAGCGTGGTGAAACGGTCGCGGCGCCCGGCATCGCGCGAGGCGACCGCGGCGACCGGCCAACCGGCGCGGCTGAAGGCGACTCCCAGGGCGGTGCCCACGCGGCCGGCCCCGACGATGCCGATGCGCGGATGCCCGCTGGGGTCCGCCGGCGGGTGTGGGTGCTGGTGCGCGTCCGGCTCGTGGCCGAAGCCGGGGGCGCTTTCTGTGTCGTGCACGGCGCCCGCATCGTCGCACACCACGGTCGGCCACTCCCCGAGCGCGGATGGCTGACCCGGCGGCGTATACTCGGGGTGAGTCCGATACCGACGCGACCCGAGGCGGGCACACCCGTCAGGCGCCGTCCATTCCCGCCCGGCGGGAGAAGGAGGCCCGACCTCGATGCACCGCACGACTTCCGACACCCGCGCCAGCGATCCCTTCGGCGCGCGCGCCACCCTGCGCACCGGTCAGCGTGAACTGGCCATCTACCGGCTCGATCGCGCCGGAGTGCCCGACCTGACGCGTCTGCCCATGACGGTCAAGGTGCTCCTGGAGAACGTCCTCCGTCACGCCGGACGCGGCTCCGTCACGGAGGCTGATCTCCGGACGCTGGCGGGATGGCGACCGGGTGGCTCGAGCGACGTGGAAGTGCCCTTCATGCCTGCCCGCGTGCTGCTCCAGGACTTCACGGGTGTGCCCGCCGTGGTGGACCTGGCCGCGATGCGCGATGCGATGGCGGATCTGGGCGGCGACCCTGCGCGGATCAATCCGCTGGTGCCCGCCGACCTAGTCATCGACCACTCCGTCCAGGTCGACCGGTTCCGCACGGTGGACGCCTTCGCCTATAACGTCGACCGCGAGTACGAACGCAACGGGGAGCGCTATCAGCTGCTGCGCTGGGCCCAGACCGCGTTCTCCGACCTGCGCGTGGTGCCGCCGGGCACCGGCATCGTCCACCAGGTCAACCTGGAGTTCCTGGCCCGCGTCGTTCAGGTCCGCGACGACGGGGACGGCGAGGTGGCCTTCCCCGACACGCTTGTGGGCACCGACTCCCACACGACGATGATCAACGGCCTCGGTGTGCTGGGCTACGGCGTGGGTGGCATCGAGGCCGAGGCCGTCCTGCTGGGCCAGCCGCTCTACCAGCCCTTGCCGCACGTGGTGGGCATCCGCCTCATCGGCTCGTTGCCGACCGGCAGCACCGCCACGGACCTGGTCCTGGTGGTCACGGAGATGCTGCGCAAGCAGGGCGTGGTCGGCTCCTTCGTGGAGTTCGCCGGCGACGGTCTGTCTGACCTCACCGTGGCCGACCGGGCCACCATCGCCAACATGTCGCCCGAGTACGGCGCCACCACGGCCCTCTTCCCCATCGACGAGGAGACGCTCGCTTACCTGCGCCTGACCGGTCGTGA
>Ga0136617_10002532_pt1 | contig 16255 bp, 20 predicted proteins | sample AntDrymUQ3222106_2_FD_129672 | JGI IMG/M metagenome (GOLD analysis project Ga0136617, IMG submission 129672) | Polar desert sand microbial communities from Dry Valleys, Antarctica - metaG UQ322 (21.06) | ecosystem: Environmental > Terrestrial > Soil > Desert | place: Antarctica: Dry Valley...
CGAAGGCCGAACTGGCGGATGAGCCGTTCACCAACGTGGACGTCACCCTCAGAGGGAAGGTAGCTCGCTTCCCTCCGGCGAAGGAAACCGCTTCCCCGGCCCGCAACTTCGAGCACGCCGAGCATCAGGTAGCCGCCGAGGCCACGGAGCGTTTGATGCGGTGCAGGATGGCGGTGAGTCCCTGGGTTCGGGTCATGCCGAGAGTTTCGCTGAGACCGAGTTGATCCAGCAGGTCGCTTGGAATCCGGGCGACAGCGGCCGGCGTTTCACCATCGAGGCTGCGGGCCAGAAGTGAAATAAAGCCTCGAACGGTAGGAGACTCCCGCGGCACGTCGGCGTGGATGTGTACTCCCCCGCGGTCCACCTCGACCCACAGGAAAACCTGGGTCTGACACTCGTGCACTCGATTGTGTCCCAGGTGTTTTTCGGCTTCGAGCCGCTCGGGGAGCGGTGGCAGCTTCTTGGAGTAGTCTAGCAGCGTTTCGAGCCGGGTGTTGCGGTCGGCCGCCTGAAAGCGCGGTATCAGGGTTTCCAGGGAAGGCATGGCTCAGACGCTCTGCATCGGATTTCCCTTGAAGGTGGCACAGTAGCCGCCCGGAGGCTATCCCTCAAAAGACGCCAGTATGTGATGGAACTTACGTCGCCCGGGAGGGGTTTTCCCTAATTATAGAGCTCGCGCCACACTCGCGGAGCTGTCAAAACCGAGATTCCATGACCACGATCGCCACTCCCAGCAGGGTTGATGCCCGTGCCATTGCCGGGCAACTGCTCGAGGCCAGAGCCAGAACCTTCCTGCTTGTAGCTCCTTTGACGCAGGACGAGCTGCACGCCCAGCACGATCCGCTGATGAGCCCTATCCTCTGGGATCTTGGGCACATAGCGTACTTTGAGGAACTTTGGCTCACCCGTAACCTGGACGGGCCAGTCGAGTTCGTTGAAATGCCTGGCCTCTTCAATCCTTTCGAACATCCCCGGAGTGAGCGGGGTTCCCTTGGCCTGCCCGGAATCGACGAGTGCCGGGCGATAATGGACGAGATTCGGGGAAAAGTGCTCAAGCGGCTTGCCGCCAACGACTTTGACCCCGCCAACCCCCTCCTTCGGGACGGGTTCGTGTATCAGATGGTGCTTCAGCACGAATACCAGCACAACGAGACCATGCTGCAAACGCTTCAGCTCAAGCGGGGCCGGCCCTATTCGCCCACCGTACGGTTCGAAGGGCCGCTGGGCGATTCGGACGGACGGCTTCGAGGGGGAGGCGGTGCCATGATGCACTTCCCCGGCGGAGCCATCGAAATCGGAACCGACGATAGGTCGGCAGCTTACGACAACGAGCGGGAACGCCACACGATTCACCTTGCCCCCTTCTGGATCGACCAAAATCCGGTGACGAACGCCGATTTCACCACCTTTATTGCGGCCGGCGGTTACTCGACACGGGAGTATTGGTCGGAAGCCGGTTGGGAATGGGTTCAAAGGTCGGGCGCCCAGGCACCTATGTATTGGCGCTGGGAAGATGGCGGCTGGTTCACGCGCTCAATGGATCGGGCCGGCCCTGTGCCCCCCTCGCACCCTGTTTGTCATGTCTCCTTTCATGAGGCGGAGGCGTTCGCCCGCTTTGTCGGGAAGCGACTCCCCACCGAGCTCGAATGGGAAGCCGCCGCATCCTGGGACCCGTCGAATGGAACCAGAAGGACCTATCCCTGGGGCGAGCAACCGCCCTCAAAGGACCTGGCCAACCTGGATCAGCTGTCGTTCGGCACCAGGCCGGTGGGAAGCTACCCTCGGAACGTGTCCCCCCTGGGTTGCTACGGTATGATCGGCGATGTCTGGGAGTGGACCTCCAGCGACTTCGGTCCTTACCCCGGTTACCAAAGCTTCCCTTATCAGGAATACTCGGAGGCGTTCTTTGGAACCGAGTACAAGGTGCTTCGCGGCGGCTCGTGGGCCACTCGGCCCGGCGCCATTCGCACCACCTTCCGCAACTGGGATTACCCGGTCCGCCGCCAGATCTTCAGCGGCTTTCGGTGCGCGCGGGATGTCTGAACCAAGAATCTCCGGTAAGTGGGCCCGCACACCCCGGCCTGAGCGGCGCGAGGTGACGGCGCCAGGACATCGGCAGGTCAACCCCCGAATGCTGGCCGAGGTGGCCGCAGGACTGTCGGCCCCGCAAAAGGAGCTTCCTCCGAAGTATTTCTACGACCACCGAGGCTCCGAGCTGTTCGAGGAGATCACCAGGCTGCCCGAGTACTACCCCACCCGAACCGAACGGGCGCTGCTTGCCGGTTGGATGCCGACACTCATTCCCCATTTGGGAACCCGGGCCCTGATCGAGCTCGGGGCTGGTAGCGCCGAGAAGAGCAGAATCATCATCAAGGCCATGCGCTCGTCGGGAAAGGCCGATCTGTACGTGCCGATCGATGTGAGCGCCAGCTTTCTGGAGCAGACTGCCGCGCAGCTCCGACTGGAGTACCCGGGCCTGGATGTCGAGCCGGTGGTGGCTGACGTCACGGAGGAATTCAGCCGCCCAGGCAGGCTCCCCCATCCGGCGTTGTACGCGTTCCTTGGCGGCACCATCGGCAACTTCTATCCGCCGGCGGCCGTCCGGCTCCTGAGCCGGGTCCGGGCCGCCATGGACCCGGAAGACCGATTGCTCCTGGGCGTGGACCTTCGCAAGGATGTGAGCCGGATTGAAGCCGCCTACAGCGATTCCCAGGGAGTAACCGCGGCCTTCAACCGTAACATGCTGCTGGTGCTCAACCATGAGCTCGGTTCCAACTTCGACGCGGCGGCTTTCGAGCATCACGCATTCTATGAGCCCACCAGCCACAGAATCGAGATGCATCTCGTTTCGACGGTGGCGCAGGAGGTTCGGGTGCCCGGGATCGGGCCCGTGCACTTTGCCCAGGGTGAATCGATCCGGACCGAGATCAGCTGCAAGCACAGCCGTGAGAGCGTAACCGAGCTCTTCCAGGCGTCCGGCCTTCGCATCGAGACCTGGAGGCCCGACCCGGACGCGCTCTTTGCCCTCGTGGTGGGAGTCGCCGGATGACCACTTCGCAGCGGGCGATGCTTGCGGCCGATCTCGCCGAGCGAGCTTTCGCGGGCCCCATAGCCGGGTCGTTGACCCCTCGCCGCATTGGAGCTGAAGTCGAGCTCATCCCGGTAGAGTTACACACGGGGCAGCGCTGCAGCATCGATGCTGAGGAAGGCATTTCCACTCTTCCGTTTCTCCGCCGCTACGGCGGCAGGCAAGGGTGGGGAGAGAGCTGCACCTCCAAGGGAACCCCATGCTTTACCCTTCCGACCGGAGGCACGTTGACCTTCGAGCCGGGCGGCCAGCTAGAGTACAGCTCTCCGGCTTGCCGCTCGGCCAGTTCGCTCCTTGCCCTGCTGCGCTCGGTGGTCATTCCATTGCGTGCGGCTGCCGCAACCGAAGGCATCGATCTACTGGCAGTGGGCATAGATCCGCTCAACTCGGCGGAACGGGCGCCCATGCTGATTCATGCCAAGCGCTATCAGCGCATGGCCGATTATCTCTCTCGCCGGGGCCCCGCCGGGGCCCGGATGATGCGGCAGACGGCGGCATTTCAGGTGAGCGTCGATTTCGACGACGAGCCATGGCTGCGTTGGCGGGTGCTCAACGCGGCCACGCCGTACGTGGTTGCGATTTTCGCGAACTCCCCGATCTATGCGGGAGAGCTGACGGGGCATCAGAGTGCCCGGGCAGACGTCTGGCGGAACCTCGACCCGGCGCGCACCGGTATCCCCTACGACGAGCGCGCCCCCGTTCAGGCGTACCTCGATTTCGCGTTGGCGGCTCCTGCCATCCTCTTGCCTACCATGGACGGGGAATATCGACCCTTGGGAGAATGGCTGACGCGGGCAAACCTGAGCGCTGAGGAGTGGCAGGACCATCTCAGCACGCTCTTCCCCGAAGTTCGGCCCCGCGGCCATCTCGAGCTCAGGTCGGCCGACGCCATTGCTCCCGAGTGGTATGCGGCGCCGCTGGCGCTGATAGTCGGAATATTGTACGACTCCCGCGCTCTCCGCGCGGCTGCCGATCTGTTGCCGATTCCCGACCTGGGACTTCTCGAACGCGCCGGCAGGCTGGGGCTACACGACTCCTCCATTGCGCGAACGGCTGTCGATCTCTTCGAGCTGGCCCTGGGCGGTTGCGCCGGACTGGGTTCAGGTTACTTCCATCCCGCGGATATCGAACAGGCACGCGTCTACTTTGAACGCTTCACCAGACGCTCCCGCGCGCCCGCCGATGATGTCATACAGGATGCCATCGCTGCCTAGGTGAGATAAAGGCTTTCGTGCAAGCCATCCGCGTTCGTAAGACGGGGGGTCCCGACGTCCTTCGCTACGAGCAGGTCGAGCGGCCCTCACCGGGGCCAGGGCAGGCGCTCGTTCAAGTCGAAGCCGCCGGCCTGAACTTCATCGAAGTGTATCAGCGAACCGGACGCTATAAAGTCGCGCTGCCGTTCACTCCCGGATCCGAGGCCGGGGGCACGGTCATCGAGACCGGCGACGGCGTGTCGGGAGTGAAGGTTGGCGATCAGGTGGTTTCCCAGAGCTTCCTGGGCTCGTATGCAGAGTTAGCCCTCGCCCACGCGGAACGACTGGTGCGGCTGCCGGCCGGAGTAACCGTGCGCCAGGGCGCGGCCGTGATGCTCCAGGGCATGACCGCTCATTATCTCGCCTGTTCCACCTTCCCGTTGGCGCCAGGACACACCTGCCTCGTGCATGCGGCCGCCGGGGGCGTGGGGCTTCTCCTGTGTCAGATCGCTCGCCGGCGTGGAGCTCGCGTTATCGCAACGGTGTCCAGCGAGGAGAAGGCGGTCCTGGCTCGCCAGGCCGGCGCGGATGAGGTGATTCTCTACACTCAGCACGACTTTGCAACCGAAGCGAAACGGATTACCGGGGGCTCCGGCGTACAAGTAGTGTACGATTCGGTTGGACGAACCACGTTCGCCAGGAGCCTGGACTGCCTGGCCCCGCGGGGGATGCTGGTGCTCTACGGTCAGTCCAGCGGGCCGGTAGAGCCAATCGACCCCCAGGTCCTCAGTCAGAAAGGCTCCCTTTTTCTCACCCGGCCGACGCTCGGCCACTATGTGGTGACCCAGGCGGAATTCCTGAGCCGCGCTTCGGCGGTGCTGGGCTGGGTGGGGGATGGCTCACTAAAGGTGCGCATCGGAGGTGAGTTTCCCCTGGCGGCGGCGGCCGAGGCGCACGCTGAGCTCGAGGCCCGGCGGACGACGGGCAAGGTGCTCCTCATTCCGTGAGCACCCCGCTGCCCGCGGTCGTGTCAACCGAGTGGCTGGCAGCCAGGCTGGAGACTCCCGGACTGCGAGTGTTAGACGCTTCCTGGTACCTGCCCGGCAGCGGACGCGACGCAGTCACCGAATACGAGGCCGCACACATTCCCGGCGCGGTCTTCTTCGATGTCGATGCCAATAGTGATCTCAGGTCTCCTCTGCCACACATGCTTCCTACGGAGACTGAGTTCTCCGAAAGAATGGGGAGCCTGGGCCTGAATGATTCAGACGAGCTCGTGGTCTACGATGGATCAGGAGTGAATTTGAGTGCGCCCAGGGTCTGGTGGATGTTCCGAATCTTCGGCCACCACCAGGTGGCGGCACTGGACGGGGGCATTGGTAAGTGGCGCCGCGAGCACCGTCCTATAGAGGAAGGCGTGGTAACCCTTCCTTCCGGGCGCTTCACCGCGCGCCTGGACCGGCACCGAGTTCGAGATCTTCTTGCCGTTCGCAGCAACATCCAGCAGCGGTCGGAGCAGTTGGTGGATGTGCGGTCCGCGGGACGCTTCGCCGGCCTGGAGCCGGAGCCCCGCCCCGGTCTGCGAGGTGGTCACGTGCCCGGCAGCGTAAACCTGCCATTCACCGCTTTGGTGCAGCCTGATGGTACGATCCTGCCACCGCCGGAGCTGCGTCGCCGGGTGGTGGAGGCTGGAATTGACCTCTCCAGGCCGGTTGTAGCCACCTGTGGCTCCGGTACCAGCGCGTGTGCCCTGGTGCTCAGTCTGCACTTGCTCGGCCACACCCAGGTGGCCGTGTATGATGGTGCGTGGGCCGAATGGGGGGGACGAGCCGATACTCCTATAGAATGACAACCCAATCCCAACGGCTAACCGCCTCTGTGACCTCAACGAGGCCTTCGCTTGGGAGCGCCAATCTTGGCGTCGGCTGCATCGTGCTCTTCCTGCTCCCGTTTGCGGCAGTCGGGTTGTTCACGGCCGTGATGGCCGTGCAACGGGCGGGGTCCAGGAATTGGACCGACGCACTCCTCTTTGCTCTCTCTGCGGTCACTTTTGGCGGTGTGGGGTGTGGTGGCATCGCCGTCGCCCTCGCGGGAAGGCGAAAGCTTGAGGCGCAGGCCGCTTTTGAAGCCACCCACCCCGATTCGCCCTGGCTGTGGCGGTCGGACTGGGCCTCCGGACGAATCGTTGACTCCAGCCGGGCCGCCATGTTCACGGGGTGGATCTTTGCCGTGTTCTGGAATCTGGTCAGCCTGCCGGCCGGTTTCCTGGGGGTGCGCGGCGCCATTCAAGATGACAAGCCTGCCGCTCTCCTTGCACTGCTCTTCCCGCTGGTCGGTATCGGACTCCTGGTCTGGGCGATCCGCTCGACACTGCGTTACCGGAAGTATGGTGTGTCACGGCTCGAGCTTTCCACCGTTCCCGGCGTTATCGGTCGCGCCCTGATCGGGCTGGTCCGAGCCCCCGCCAGCGTGCAGCCGGACGCAGGGTTCCAGGTTACGCTGAGCTGTGTACGCCGGGTGGCGACCCGAAGCGGGAAGAACACCTCCACCTCGGAAAGAATCGCCTGGCAAGAGGAACAAAGCGTCACGGGCGAGCCCAGCCGCACTGCCACAACAATGGAGACGCACATCCCCGTGGCTTTCCGGATTCCAGCCGATGCGGAGGCGTGCGATGACACAGACTCGAACAATCGGGTTCTGTGGCGGCTACAGCTGGTGGCGAGTATGCCGGGGGTCGACTACCGGTCTCAATTCGAGGTGCCGGTGTTCCGGACCGCGGGTACAAACCAGCCGCTGTCGATGGACGAGGAACGGCTCGCACGGTCTCCACTTGCCGGGTCGGAGTATGAACAGCCGGCGGACTCGCGCATTGTGGTCACCTCGAACCGTCGCGGCACGGAGATCGTGTTTCCAGCTGCCAGGAACCCGGGTGCCGCAACCAGTCTTACGCTCTTCCTGGTGCTCTGGCTCGGATGCATCGCCCTTCAGATGTATTTCCGGGCCCCCATCGTATTCCCAATCATCACGGGACTCTTCGGCCTGCTCATGCTGATCGGAGTGCTTGATCTGTGGCTCGAAGTCTCACGGGTGACTGTGGACGCGGGGACTCTCACATGGGCAACCGGGTATCTCTTCCCTGGCCGGGAGCACGCGCTCGGCGCATGGGAGATTGCCGACGTAACTGCCTCGATAGGGATGCAGGCGGGGGCCACCGTCTATTACGATGTGACGGTCGTGCGGAATAATGGTAAGAAGACCAAGGTGGGCCGCTCGGTGCGAGACAAGCGAGAGGCCCAGTGGCTGGCGGGGACGCTAAAGAAGGCGGTTGGCTAGCCAATCACCTCGCCGGCGGCGCCAGATTCCCGCAAGCAACAGCGGTTCCCATGTTGGCGGCTGAGGCATGCACGTCCACGTAGTGCTCTCCGGTCCTGGGCAGGGGGAGAGGCAAGGAAGCTTTAGCCGTAGCGCGACCGCCGTTGTCCACCTTGAGCGGCTTGTAGGAGTCGGTGGGGCCCACGATACCCTGGTCCGCACCGCACCGGCCGCGATGGATATGCCAGGGATGCACTCCTCCAGGAGCTGCATTGGCGATCTCGACGTGAGCTTGCGTCTCACCCGCGTTTTTCTCATCCGCGCCCATCCAGCTTCGGCCACCTATCTGGAGCGCACCGGCCAAACTGGCAGGAGTGGACAAGGTGCCGTTCCAGCGAGGTCCGATTGGCTGCGCGCTCGGGTTGATCTCGACCGCCTGGCGGCCACCTCCACACGAAGCAGAGGCGAAAACTGCAAGGATCAGACTGGCGACGGTGTGAGCCTTCATGGTGTGCTCTCCTGGGGTGGTCGGCATGCGAGTAAGCGGGGTGAATCCCGCCTTTCGCGGGCTACTATATGGCCCGGGTACCGCACTGCCGCAGTGACGAACGACACACCGCCTACCGGAAGTAGCGATCGTAACGAAAGGCGTCCCCCGTTTCCCAAGGGCGATATCGGTTCGCGAAATCGACCCGGTCGCCAAGGGCAGGATGGCTACCCCGCCAGAGCATGTACAGGAGGCCGGGGCGGGGCAGCGACAAGTTCTCCTGCTGGAGCCGGACAAATGTAGTAGCTGCCGCGTGGTTGTTGCGAGTTATCTCCAGAGCAAACCTGTCGGCTTCGTGTTCCTGATAGCGGCTGAATGCCAGCACTCCGGGAGTCAGGATCAGTGAGACGATACTTCCCAGCAGCAGGAGCAGCGGGAAGGAAGCCACGTCGGACAGGCGCTCGAAGCGGAAGCGACCGGCATACCGCGCAATCATGCGTCCGGCAGTCAGGTGTACCACGTAGAGCGAGACTGTTGTGAAAATCGTAGCTCCCAGAATCACGGCCAGCGTGTGCCGCAGGACGAAGTGTCCCATCTCATGGGCGGCGACGAAAAGGATCTGCTCCGGCTCCAGCTTGGCGACGATCGTATCCCAGAACACGATGCGCTTGGTCCCACCGAAACCCGTGACGTAGGCGTTCACCGCCTTGGTGTCGACACTCTTGTCGACCTGATATACCCTGCTCCCCTCGATGCCCGCCCGTTCAGCCAAAGTCAGAATGCTGGATTCCAGGGCTTTGTCCTGCATTGGGCCGAAGTTGTTGAAGATCGGATCCACCCAGACGGGCGTGATCACGAGCAGCAGGGTGGTCAGGGGAATCGCGGCGAGACCGGCATACAGCCACCACCGCTGGGGACTACGCCGCAGCAGCAGATAGGGAATCCAAAGCACTAGTGAGAAGCCTATCCCGCTTACCGCCACGCCCTTAAGCCATTCGCTCATCCACCGGCCCAGACTCTGGTTCGACAGGCCGTACTCATGCTGCCGCAAGTATCCAGCGTAGTAGGCGAGCGGAAGGGTGAGCAAGGCAGTGAACAGGACAAAGAGCAAGGCGTAGAGTGCCACCGTCGGAAACCAGCGGCGCCCGCCCCCGTGGGCCAGATTGCGAAGCCGGGCCGAAAGCCCGCTGAACAGCAGAAAAGCGGGGATCAGGACACCGAAGGCGGTCTCGACTGTCCAGAGCAGGTTGCCGCTTTGATGATACCGAATGGCCGTCTCGCTCGGATCTGGGACGGCGACCGTCTCGGCGGTCCGCGCTTGCATATAATTAACCCTTGGTTGATGCGGGCTCTCACCTCACGAGGCTATTATGCGTGCGCTCTTCGGACTTCTCGCTCTCTGTGGTCTGGCCGGTATCGTCTCCGGTATCATCACCATGATCCGCGGCGCAGGGACGGCCCCGTTCAGCTACGAGAACTATGGGGGGCCGGGTGCCATCATCGGCGGCCTGCTGCTGTTGTCGGTGGGACTCTATCTCCTCTCCATCTGGCCCCGGAGCGAGTCGCGCGCTCGAACAAAGCATCACGTCTAGCTCGGTACCATCACCCGAAAGAATCGGAGGCGACTATGCGACCGCAAGCCCTGATTGGAATCGTCCTCATCGTGCTCGGTGCGTTCGTCATCTTCAGGGGCATGAACTATTCATCGCGCGACGAGGTCTTGAAGGTGGGCGATGTAAAGGCCTCAGTAGAATCAAAGAAGGCGGTTCCCACCTGGGCTGGAGGCGTTGCCCTCGTCGCCGGAATAGCTCTCCTGGCGACCGGCATGAAGCGGCGCGCCTGAGCCCTGCGCATTGTGACCCATCAGCGGATCTATAATGTGGTCCGGCGAATCCCCCGGGGGCGCGTGGCTACATACGGGCAGATTGCCTCGCTTGCGGGTATCGCCGGCCACGCCCGCCAGGTCGGGTACGCCCTCCATGCCCTGCCGGGCGGGACTCTCGTGCCGTGGCACCGCGTCGTCAATGCGGCCGGCGCCATCAGCGCTCGCGCGGCTCCGGGCGGAGACCTGGTCCAACAAATCTTGCTGGAAAGGGAGGGGGTGTGCCTGGACGCCCGCGGCCGGGTGCAGTTGGATCGGGTACGCTGGCAGCCAAGACGACGGCCCACCCGCTCATGATCGTTCACGTGCTCGGTGTCCCCATGGACCTCGGCTCCGGCCGGCGGGGGGTGGATATGGGGCCATCGGCCATTCGGATCGCGGGGGTGGCCGACCGCCTGAGGGAGCTCGGCCATAAGGTCGTTGACGATGGAGACATCGTCATCAAGAACATGGAGGAGCTCAAGGTCGGGAACGAGCGCGCTCGATACCTGGGAGAGATCGCGCGCGCCTCTGCTATTCTCGCCCGGAAGGTCGAGCGCATCATGGACCGGGGCCATTTTCCGCTGGTGCTGGGTGGTGACCATTCGATCGCGGTCGGCACGGTGTCGGGAATCGCCGCGTTCGGCCAGCGGCAGGGAAAGAAGCTCGGCCTGCTCTGGATCGATGCCCATGGCGACATCAACACACCCGAGACCTCTCCTTCCGGCAACATTCACGGAATGCCGCTGGCCGCTCTGCTCGGCTTTGGTGTCAGGGAGCTCACTGAAGTCGGCGGAGTATTCCCAAAGTTGGAGGCGGAGAATATCGCGCTGGTTGGAATCCGGAGCCTCGACGGCGGTGAGAAGAGTCGCTTGAAGGAAACCGGGGCCCAGGTCCACACTATGGCCGACATCGACCGGCACGGGGTACACCGGATCATGAAGAAGGCGCTGGCCCGGGTAACCGACGGGACCGATTACGTGCATGTCAGCTTCGACCTGGACGCAGTCGATCCAACTGTGGCCCCGGGGGTCGGTACCCCGGTCAAAGGCGGGCTCGACTATCGCGAGGCTCACCTGATCATGGAGGTCATAGCCGACTCCGGTGTGATGACGTCACTGGAGATGGTTGAAGTCAATCCCATACTCGATCAGGGCAACGCTTCGGCGAGCTTTGCCGTGGAGCTGGTGCAGTCGGCGTTCGGCAAGAAAATCCTCTGACCCGGACCAGCTTGCCCTGAGCCTGTCGAAGGGCGTTGCGGGCTCGCCACCAATTGCCAACTGCGGCGGAGAGTGGCTAGAATAGGGCGGATCAACGAAGCGGGCGGATGCCGGACTTCGGTGTGAAAATGGCTTCACGAGACCGATCGGGGGATGCAGATGCTACAGTACGATCAGAATCCCCAGCCAATTCGCCCAGCCCCCCTTCCAGCTTGTCGCTCCAGGGCCAAGGGACACGCGGGCAGTCGGCCATTGGAGGCCAGGGTCAAGCCTGAATACCTCCACCTGTACCCGGGAGTCGATCCGAAGCAGTGGTATCAGGTGGTGCAGGAGGGAGAGTACAAAGACGATATGGAGGGACTCTGGATCCAGGTTATCGATTGGGTAACCTACGTTTTAGCGAAACACTTCGATCTGCAGGATCGACCCGAGGTACACTGACGCTTCACTGCTGAATTGGCTCGGTCAGCATCTCCCGTACTTTTCTCGTCAGCTGCTCCGTCGTGAACGGCTTCTGAAGGAAGAGGCAGGTCGGATCGAGCGCCCCTTCGTCTACCACGCGTCGTAGGGGAAATCCTGACATATAAAGCACTCGCACCCGCGGCCAGCAACGTGAGATCGTCTGGCCGAGCTGCCGCCCGCCGATCCCCGGCATCGCCACGTCGGTAACCACGCCGTCAATGCGGCTGGAGGCCCTCTGGAGCATACGCACAGCCTCGTCTCCCCCACTCGCCTCCAACACCCGATATCCCTGCCCCAGAAGGATGCGTGCGGCGAGCCGGCGAACCATTTCCTCGTCGTCCACGACAAGCAACGTCTCGCGAGCGGGTGGCGTCACTGCGCAGATTCTCCCTGTTGCGAGAAGCAGATCGAAGCGGCCCAGCAGCGCAGCTTCGGAGCACGCGAGGAAAAAATTCGCGAGGTCGCCCGGAGAGGGGCAACGGGCCCAATGGCGATAACAATGAGCCCCAACGCAGCGACAAGTATACGCGGTGCCCAGGACGAGGCCGTGCTGAGTGTCACAGGTTGCAGTGCGATGGGCTCACGCCACCGGTGGAATCCCGCCCTCTACCACTCCACGGCAAGAGACGGAAACCGACGACTATTTCTGACGCCCGGAAGACTTGAGGAAGTGCAGCATGTCTGCCGTTCGCTCGAAGACCCTCACGTCGGGGCAGGCGAGGGCACGCTCGCGTGGGTCCAGCTTCAGGTCCAGGTGCGGCCAGCGGCGGTTGCGGAGGTGCAGCGCGGCCAGCGGGGCACCCACACGTTCGCAGAACGCGCGCAGCTCATCGACATCATTGGTGGTGGAGAGCACGTGAGACCAGCCACGGGCAAAGATATTCTCCCGGTCCATCACGATCACAGCGTCAGGCCGTCCTTCAGGAACGTGACGGTTCGCTGGATCACCTCGGCATCCCACACCACCGCCCGATGGCCCAGACCGCTCGTGGCCATGAACTGCGCCCCGGGCCAGGCGTCGGCGATCTCTCGGCCCTGTATAAATGGGACATCCTCGTCGTTACGGTCATGAACCACCAGAGCCGGGGTGGCGGCCATACCGCGGGCCAGCGTAGGCACGTGCAGTTCCTCCCACCGGATCCGAAGACGATACTCGAGGTTGCGCCGCATCACCGCGTGTACTCGGAGAGGAATGCGCAGGTGCTTGGCGAAGGCGTGAGAGAACAGAACCACATCGGCCGGCGATGACAGGAGAACCGCGCGCTGAGCCCTGAGGCCGTTTCCCAAGGCGAGAGAGACCGCCGCGCCGCCCAGGGAGTGGCCAACCACGCCGTAAATGGGATCGAACCTCTCCCCCACGGCGCGCAGGGCGCTGGCGAACTGCGGAAGCGAGGTCTGGTTCCCCATCGACTCCCCGTGCGCGGGGGCGTCGAACAGCACGACACGAAAGCCCGCAGCCGCCAGCGCCTGCGCCAGGGTGCTGAACCTTCCCGCGCGGCTTCCCCATCCGTGAGTCAGCACCACAACTGGTCCTTCGCCCCAGGTCCAGGCAGCAATGTCGTGGCCTTCACTCTGGACGGTGTGCCGGGTTCCCGTCGCCAGGAACGCCTCTTCCACGGCGCGTGGCGCGTTCCGGGGCGGCCGGCAGAAGATCGTCTCGGCCCAGCGCGCCGCCATCTCGGGAGCGACCGCCCCAACAGTGCGGAACGCCGTTCGGAGTAACCACAGGGGTGGGGCTGTCTTCAACTCAGGGACTCCTTCGAACCGCGGAAATGCAGCCGGGCGTGCGTCTTCCCTGGAGTATGCCTGTAGGACTGGACCGGTGCCAAGGTCGCTGGTGGTGACGAACGTCACCCGGTCCGCCGGCGTCACTGAGTTACAATGGACACTGTTCCAGTGTTTCAGTGAACCTGTCCATGAAGGAGGGCCTGATGTCCGAGTCAAACGCCTTCGATCGCGTCTCCCCGGTGGAAGACCCCGCTTGGAAGGCTGCCTGGGAGACGGAGGATAATTACTGGTTCGAAAATTTCACCAGCCGGCCTTATGCGATAGGGCCGGATTTCTACGATCGGTTCCGCCCTGCGTACCGCTATGGATTCGAGTCGGCCCAGCACCATGTGGGGCGTGATTGGGACGATGCAGAAGCGGACCTGCAAAAGGGCTGGGACCGCTACGAGCACCGGAGCGAAAACACTTCGACCTGGGATGAAATCAAGGAAGCGGTGCGTGATGCCTGGAATCGGGTGTCTGGCGCTACCACTGCTCGAGCTGAGGAGCGGAATCCGCAAGTGCGCGAATAACCAGGCGCCGAGCGGAGACGGCGAGTGACTTTGCGTGCCACCAAGGCGCCAGTCGGCCGGACAACCGGGGAATCGGTCCGCGAGTACGGCCGCGGCGTCGCCGGAGGGCTCCTGTTCAGCCTCCCCCTCCTCTATACCGCGGAGGTCTGGTGGGCGGGGACTACGATGGAGGCGCCGCGCCAGCTCGCCTACCTGGCCATCACCTTTTTGCTGCTCCTCGGTTATAACCGGTACGCCGGACTCCATCCGGACAGCAGCTGGACCGAGGTGGGAATCGACTCCGTCGAGGAGCTGGGCCTGGGCCTGGTGCTCTCGGCGCTGATCCTCTACACTCTGGGCCGCATCGGCGGGCAGCAGCACATCGACGACAACCTCGGGCGTATTGTGGTCGAGGCCATGACCATCGCAATCGGAGTCTCCGTCGGAACTGCCCAGCTCGGCGGGGGAGAGTCAGAACCGGGGATGGCCGGCACCGACAGGGTGACCTTCGGCGGGCAGCTCGTGCTCAGCTGTTGCGGGGCGGTCCTGTTCGCGGCGAACGTGGCACCTACCCAGGAGGTCGGAGTGCTCGGCACCGAAATGTCGCCACTCCGTCTGATCGGGGTTGCCGTGATATCCTTGTTCCTCGGCGCCGTCATCCTTCACCACAGCGACTTCCGAGGTGCCCAGCGCTGGGTTCGGGCCGACACGATCGGCGCAATGTTGCGCGGAACGGTGGTGACCTATGCCGTCGCTCTTGGCGTGTCGGCCGCCATACTCTGGGTGTTCGGGCGGCTGGACGGCGTGGGCGTCAACACGATCGTCGGGCAGACTATAGTCCTCGGGTTTCCCGCAGCCCTGGGCGCGTCTGCCGGGAGGCTTCTGCTGCAATGAAGCGGGCCCTCGAAAAGAACAGCCTCGAATGGACGGTGTTCGGCGTAGCCCTCATTCTACTCGTGGCAACGCTGGCACATCTCGTACGCGAAGCCGTCACGGCCGGTGCGAGTCCGCCGGAGGTCGTGGTCCAGCTGGGTACCCCGAAGCGGGTCGAAGAGGGCTTTCAAGTTCCCGTGACGGTGGCTAACCGGGGGGATCACACAGCCGAGGACCTGAGCGTGACGATTACCCTGGCCCTCACCGCGGAGCGTGAAGAGGCGGTGCTCACCATCGCATTCCTGCCGCCGCGGTCCAGGCGAGACGGATGGGTAACGTTCCGAGGCGACCCGAGGGGAGGAGAGCTGCAGGTGGGACCGGTGGGGTACGCGTCGCCGTAACCCCAACGGACCCTGACCCCGGTCCTCAGCCAGGGCATATTACGTCATGGCTGATTCTATCCGCGATCTTCTCTTTGGCGGTGTCTCCACCGCGCGCGACCTGGTGGAGGCCGTCGAGCCCCGCCGTTCCTTCGATGATGTGGTTCTTCCGGCCACGACCGTGCGGGCTCTCAATCACGCTCTGGCGCTGGTGCGCAAACACGACCTCATCTTCCAGCAGTGGGGCCTGGCGGAACGGCACTCGAGCGGGTTAGGACTCGCCTTCCACTTTGCCGGGCCGCCGGGCACCGGCAAGACGATCTGTGCCGAGGCGCTGGCGTGCGCGCTCGACAAGAGACTTCTCGTCGTCCGGTATGCGGAGCTGGAGTCCCGCTGGGTCGGACAGACGTCGAAGCATGTGGCCGCGGTCTTTCGGGCGGCGGCGCGCCAGGATGCGGTTCTCTTCTTCGACGAGGCCGACGCTATCGCCGGCCGGCGCTTCACCTCGATAGGGGCGGGGTACGAGCGCGAGGCCAACGCGATCGTCAACGTGCTCCTCCACGAGCTGGAGAGCTTTCCCGGTGTCGTCATCTTCGCCACCAACCTCGCGGCCAATATCGATCCCGCATTCGAGCGCCGCATCCGGACCCACATTCTCTTCGAGATGCCTGATGTGGAGGAACGGGAGCGGATCTGGGGCGTCCAGCTTCACGCTCGCAAGACCCCGCTGGGCCAGGACGTGGACTTCCGGGCTCTGGCGGAGGCGTATCCCCGGAGCGGCGGCGACATAAAGAACGCGGTTCTCAAGGCGGCTCAGATCGCCACCGTGGAGCCCGGTCCAGATTCCGAGAAGCGGATCCACCAGCGGCATTTCATTCAGGGCATGACGGAAGTCATGGCGGCCGAGAACGTCATGTCTCAGTCGCTGTTCGATGAGGCGGGTGCTGCGGGCCCGCTCAGCGGAGTGATGGATCGGTTGGCGGAGGGCCAGGAAGAGCTGCGAGGAGAGCTGGGTGTTCTCGCGGAGCGGTTCGACGCTCTGGAACAGGGACAGGGGCGGACTCTCGAGTCTTTCGCCCTGGCGAGCCGGCGCCGGGAGC
>Ga0136617_10002534_pt1 | contig 16250 bp, 14 predicted proteins | sample AntDrymUQ3222106_2_FD_129672 | JGI IMG/M metagenome (GOLD analysis project Ga0136617, IMG submission 129672) | Polar desert sand microbial communities from Dry Valleys, Antarctica - metaG UQ322 (21.06) | ecosystem: Environmental > Terrestrial > Soil > Desert | place: Antarctica: Dry Valley...
AGCGCGGCGAAGGCCGCCCTGGTCGCCGGGGCCAAGGCATCGAGATCGAGGTGACTGCCCACGGCAAGGTGGCGATCGGCCGGGATGGCGAAAACGGCTGCGCAGGAGGATGCGAAGCGCCGACGCGCGTCCTCCAGGCTCAGGCCCGGCCCCTTCGGCGTGACGTTGGTCAGCACCACGATGCTGCGCCTGACCAAGTCGGCGTACCCATTACGCGCCAGCCAGTCCAGCGCGCCTTCGGTGGTCAGAACGCCGTCGGCAGTGGCCGTGGTGGCCAGCACCAGAGCATGTGTGCCCGAGAGCACCCGCTGCATCAGTGGCGTAGCCACACCTGCGCCGCAGTCGGTGATCATGATCGGGAAATGCCGGTAGACCGCATTCATCGCGCCGGTGTAGACCCGCTCGTCCATCTCGGCGCTCTGGGCTGCCGTACGCCCGCTTGGAAGTACCCACACGCCTTCGGGCGATCGACCCAGCGAACCGGCGAGGATCTCGACCCGTCCAGGGTCGCCGGTGACGGCGAGGTCATGCGCGCTGGCGACCGGCAGCACGCCCGTCCGCAACGGGAGGGAGCCGTGCCGAGTATCAGCATCGAAGAGCAGAACGTTCTCCCCGCGTGCCCGGGCGTACGTCCTGGCCATGGCTACAGCCAGCGTCGTCTTTCCGGTCCCTCCCTTGAGGCCGATGACGGCCATCCGACGTGGGGAGGAGATCGGGGCGGCCAGCAGTGCGATGGCCGCGTCGTCCTTGGTAACCCGACGACCGCCGCGTATGCGGCGGCCGCGTCGGCCGGTCCTGACGAGTTCGGCGACCCACGGGTCCAGGTGCGGCGGTATGGGCGGTACGTGGTGGCCCGTCGTCTGGTGGGACCCCGTCGTGGAGTGCGAGCCCGTCGTCGGGCGCGGGGGTGGCGTCGTCATCTGTACGTTGCTTCGCTACCCACGGACAGCAGCCTATGACGTGCAGGGACGAGGCGCTGTGGGGTGGTCGGCCACAGCCTGGAGAGCAACCCCCGGCCACAGCATGTCGCGTCCCGGGCTGTGCCACGATGTGCCTCGTGGGCTCATTCCTGATCAAGGTCGGCGTCAATGCAGTAGCCATCTGGCTGGCCACGCTGGTCGTTCCGGGTGTCGGCGTCAGTGCGCAGATGGGGGAGACCGGGACGGTGGAGAACATCCTCACGTTCCTGGTCATCGGGCTCATATTCGGTTTGGTCAACGCGGTCATCAAGCCGGTCGTGAAGCTGTTGTCGTTGCCGTTCTACATCCTGACCCTGGGCCTGTTCGCTTTCCTGGTCAACGCGCTGATGCTGCAGATCACCGAATGGATCTCCGAAGCGACGCCGCTGACGTTCTACATCGACGAGTTCTTCTGGGATGCGGTACTGGCCGCCGTCGTGATCACGTTCATCAGCATGATCTTGAATCTGATCCTTCCTGACGGCGACTGAGCACCAGCCTCACCCCCTGGGGTGAGAGGTAGTTGCCGTACGAGGGTGACGCGGGGCCGTCGCCGCGCTCATAACGTTCGCACAGAGGAAAGGAATCCACTGTGCGAACTCTCGCTACCGCCCTATCGCTGCGCAAGCCGGCCAGTCGTCGACTGGGTGCGGCCGCGCTCGTCCTACTCTTCTCCGGTCTCTGCCACCTGGTCGTGCTGCTCGTTTTCAGCCAGCAATGGGCCGGCCCGGTCTCGTTGCGCAAGCCGATCACCTTCGGTGTCTCGGTCGGCATGCTGTTGTGGACCGTCGGCTGGGTGATCGACCGGCTGCCGTCCCGGCCCCGCCTGGAGAAGTCCCTGGGCCTGTCCCTGGCGCTGTCCGGCCTGGCCGAAGTAGCCCTGATCACCGTGCAGGCCTGGCGGGGAGTGCCCTCGCACTTCAACTACACAACCGTCGAGGACCTGGTGGTGTTCGTGGCCATGGGTGTATCGATCGCAGTTCTCTCGGTCGGCCTGCTGATCACCACTGTCTGGACATTCGTGTCGCCCCCTGCTGACCGGACGATCGCGCTGGCCGTACGCGCCGGCATGGCTCTGGTTCTGACCGGGTTGGGCATCGGACAGTGGATCATCGAGATGGGCAACGACTTCTTCGAACAGTTCGACAGGGTCCCGGACCAGGTGCTGGCCGGGGAGGCCGGTGTGCCGACGTTCCCGCACGCCATGGGCTTTCACGGGATCCAGGTCTTCATCGTTGCTGCTCTGCTCACCGGCCTGATCGGGATGGGCGCCGTTGCCGCACAACGGGTCCTCAGGTTGGTGGTGTCCGGATACTCGGTGATGCTGCTGTGGGCCGTCGTGCAGGCAGCCAGCGGCCGCGGACCGTTGGACGTGCTCTGGCCGGGAAGCGCTCTCGCGGTGATCGGTGTCGGTCTGCTCGCGGCGGCGGCCGTGCAACTGTTCGACTCCTGGCGCCGCGGCGAGCGCTCATCCACCTCCGAGGACTCAGCGACCTCCGAGGACTCATCCACCTCCGAGGACTCAGCGAACTCCGACGTCGATGCCGAGGCGGCCGTACCGTCTGCCCTGTGAACGCCGCAGCGGCGGCCAATCGGGCGCCTCGCCTGAGTGTGTCGTTACCCGAACTACTGATGGCCGGGATCGCCGCCGTCCTGATCACACTCGAGGTCTGGGTGTTCGACCCGGGCGGCGCGACGGCGGCACGAACCGTGGCCGGACTGGTCGCCGCGGTTGCTCTCGCCTTTCTGCGCCAGGCGCCGTTCGCCGCGTACGTGGTCAACGGACTGGCGGTCTTCGCGCTGGTCGGGCTCGGGTTTCCGAGCGACTTCTACCAGTACACGAACCTGATCGCCCTGTTCGGGGTAGCGAGTCGGGCCGATCTGCCCAAGAGCCTGATCAGTCTCGCCTTCGGCTACGCCGGCATCGTGTCCTACTTCCTCCGCTTTCCCGACGAGGGCTCGGCGGCGGTGGCGGGCGCGGTCCTCGCGGTCTACACGACCGGCTGGTTCGCCGGGCGGGCCCAGCTGGCCAGGGTTCGCGAAGATGCGGCGAGGCGGGAGAACCGAATAGCCGTCGCCGAGTTGACAGCTCAGCGCGCCGAAGGAGACCTGGTTGCGCAGCGTTCTCAGCTTGCCCAGGAGCTGCACGATGTCGTCGGCCACGCAGTGAACGTGATGGTGGTGCATGCCGGGGCCGGACAGGGGCTTCCCGCGGCAGACCCGAAGGCGCGGGAGATCTTCACGACCATCGCCGCGACCGGGCGAACCGCGCTGGCCGACCTCGATCGAATGCTGGATGTCCTCCAGGGCAACGCGCAGCGTTCCCCGCTACCGGGCCTGCCCGAGCTCGAGGAACTCTGCAGCGCGGTCCGGTCAACCGGGCTCGACGTCGATCTGTCCATCGCGGACGAGGTGAAGGCGATCTCGCCCAGCGTCGCTCTGACGACCTATCGGATAGTGCAGGAGGCCCTGACCAACGTCGTCAAACATTCCCACGCCACGGCGGTACGAGTCGAGGTGAAGGTCGGGGGTGGTGGAGGCACGGGGTCAGGCGAGATTGCAATCGCCGTGCGCGACAACGGAACCGGTGGCCAACCCGTACCGGGACGGGGTCTGGGTGGCATCGCCGCGCGCGCGGCCTTGCACGGCGGATCGGCGCGGTACGGGCCTGCCGACGAAGCCGGGTTCGAGGTGTCGGCGCGACTTCCGGCGAAGGCATCGTCGTGATCATGAGCGGGCCCGGTGTAGCCGTACTTCACCGCGAGCGCTCATGATCAGGGTGGCCCTGGTCGACGACGACGCCCTGATCCGTGAAGGCCTACGGATGATCCTGGAGCAGGCCGGGGACATCGAGGTCGTCGCGACAGGCGGGGATGGTCGCCAGGCCGTCCGGATCGCCCGCGAGATTCGTCCCGACGTGATGCTGATCGACATCCGGATGCCGAACCTGGACGGGATCGAGGCGACCCGGCAGATCACCGCCGAGGCCGAGCCTCCGCGGATCATCATCCTCACCACGTTCGAGTTGGACGAGTACGTCTTCCAGGCGCTACGAGCCGGCGCCAGTGGATTCCTGCTCAAGCGCACCGAACCCGAGCGGTTGGTCGATGCCGTACGGGTCGTGGCTGCGGGTGAGGCCCTGTTGTCTCCGTCGGTGACCCGCCGGCTGATCGACGAGTTCGGCAAGCGCCCCGCCTCGGTCTCCCCGGAGCGACTCAGCGAGTTGACCGAGCGCGAGCGTGAGGTGCTGCTCTGTATCGCGCGGGGACTGTCGAACAAGGAGTTGGCCCAACAGCTGGTCATCGCCGACAACACGGTCAAGACGCACGTGAAGCGGATCCTGACCAAGCTCGGTGCCCGGGATCGCGCCCAGGCCATCGTTATCGCCTACGAGTCCGGGTTGATGTCCTGAGCTGGTGGGCCGGCCACGGTGAGCCGCGGGAGGAAGATCTGGACCAGCGGACCGATGAGCAGAGCGTAGGCCGCAGTCGAGAAGCCCAGCGTCCCGCCGAGCGCCCAGCCGATGGCGACCACCGCGATCTCTATGCCCGTACGGATCAGTCGTACCGATCCGCCCGTACGCCGCACGATCCCGGTCATCAACCCGTCCCGCGGTCCCGGCCCGAGCGCTGCCCCGATGTAGGCGGCGGTCGCCAGCCGTCGCGGCAACCGGTAGCGAAGGGGCACCCGCGCCATCCTGCTGACCGACCTATCCGAGTGAAGGGCACCCTCTGCCAATAGGTCCGATACAGGGTGCCCTTCACTCGGATCGAAACGGCTTCATTGGCCAAGGTCGGCTCTGGCTAATCATCGATTAAAGAGTCACGATGGAGCGGCCATGGACTCCCTCTGCGCCAGTCACGAGACGGCTGCGGCATGACTGCTGTGAACCCATGGCTGGCCTTGCCCAACGGCACCCCCAGCCACACGTTGACCCGGCAGATCCGGGCCGCGCACCAGGCGCTGATCACGACCCCGGTTGACCGGCCGGGCCGGCGCGGCGACGTCCGCCCGATCGTCTGGGATTCCTGGCAGCGCAGTCTCGGTAGCGGCGTCGACCCTGACGGAGGCGCGCCGAGCGTGGACCTCGTCGACGATGCCCTGCGCGCCTACCGGGACGCCCACCCATTGGCGGCAGTGATGCCGGTGATCCGCAAGCTCCTCGTCGAGGATGCCGAGTCCGACAAGATGATCGTCGCCGTCACCGACGCTGTCGGCTGCCTGATGTGGGTCGAGGGCGATTCCCGGCTGCGCGCCCAGGCCGAGGGCATCCACTTCGTCGAGGGCGCCAACTGGGGCGAATCACACGCGGGTACGAACGCGCCGGCGATCGCCCTGGCCCTCGACCACTGCGTGCAGGTCTATGGCAGTGAGCATTTCCACCGGCGCGTCCAGCCGTGGAGCTGCAGTGCGGCGCCGGTGCACGATCCGATGACCGGCGAGCTGCTCGGAGCCCTCGACGTGACCGGCGGGGATCACGTGGCCTCCCCGCACATGCTGACCCTCGTACGAGCCGCGGCCGCGGCTGCCGAGGCCGAACTTCGCTGGCAACGGCTGCGGACCACCCCCGAGAAGCTGGACCGGCGCCAGATCGCCGACCCGCCGCCGCGTACGTCGACCCTCGAGGTGCTCGGCCGCGACCGTGGCTACCTGTCCCTGCCCGGTCGCCAGATCGAGCTGTCTCTGCGGCACTCCGAGCTGTTGCTCCTGCTGTCCGAGGCCGCGGTGTCGGGGGAGGGGCGTACAGCCGAGCAACTCATGCACGAGACGCACGGGAGCGCCTCGGAGGTCACCGTCCGCGCCGAGATGTCCCGGCTGCGGGGTGCGGTTGGCCAGGACGTGCTCGCCTCGCGTCCGTACCGGCTTGTCCGGCCGCTGGACTCCGATCTCGCGCGGGTACGTCGCCTGCTCGACCGCGGCGCGCACCGACAGGCACTCGATCTCTACCGAGGGCCCCTGCTGCCGGCCTCGACCGCGCCGCACGTCGTCGAAATACGTCACGAGTTGGCTGACCGCGTACGGCAATCGCTGGGCCGAGTCCGCGGGGTAATCCGGACCGGGTAGTCGCGGTCGGATCTTCCCCGCCGTCGACGAAGCGTCCCGACGTTGCACCCGTTGCAACGTTTGGATGAGGTGAGCGTGTCCTAAGTCGCAACCTTCTTGTAACACTCCGTTGACGTACCCCGGGAGACCGGGGTCGTACCCGACGGCGGAGGAGTGCGAACTCGTGACCCAGATCAGCGTCACCGTGGACGGCATCAAAGAGGTGGATGAGGTCGAACCCCGGCTTCTCCTGGTGCACTACCTGAGGGAGAACCTCGGCAAGGTCGGGACCGTCGTCGGCTGCGACACCAGCAACTGCGGCGCGTGCATCGTTCATCTCAACGGTGAGTCGGTGAAATCCTGCTCCGTCCTGGCCGTACAGGCCGACGGCTGCGAGGTCACCACTATCGAGGGGCTGTCCCAGAACGGCGAGCTGCACCCGATGCAGCAGGCTTTCCACGACAAGCATGGTCTGCAATGCGGCTTCTGCACGCCGGGGATGATCATGGCGGCGGTCGATCTCCTGAAGGAGAACCCGAACCCCACCGAACACGAGATCCGGGAGGGCATCGAGGGCAACCTCTGCCGCTGTACGGGCTATCAGAACATCGTTAGCGCGATCCAGCAGGCCGCCGGCCAGAACACCGGGGGTGCCGCGTGACCATCACCGAGGATCGAGTCGAGGCTTCTGGTCACTCGGCTAGCGACCGTCAGGTCGGCAAGTCGCGCAAGCGCAAGGAGGACCAGCGGCTGCTGACCGGCCAGACCATGTGGACCGACAACCACATCCTTCCCGGGATGCTGCACATGGCCATCCTGCGCAGCCCGGTCGCACACGCGAAGATCACCAGCATCGATGTGTCCGCAGCCCTCGAGCGTCCGGGCGTCGTCGCGGCGTTCTCCGGGCGGGACTTCGCCGATGAGCAGGGTGTCATCCCCTGCGCCTGGCCGGTCACACCCGAGATGGTCAATCCAGGGCATCCCTCGATCGCCGTCGAGAAGGTCAATCACGTCGGTGAAGCCGTTGCCGTCGTCGTGGCCCGTACGAAGTCGGCCGCGCAGGATGCGCTGGAGTCCATCGACATCGACTACGACGCCCTACCGGTGATCCTGGACATGGAGGAGGCGGTCAAGGACGGGGCAGACCTGGTCCACTCGCACACCGACTCCAACACCAGCTTCCGCTGGATCTTCGACGCGGGCGAGGCCGGTACCGGTACGTCCACCGACGAGGCGTTCTCCAACGCCGAGGTCACCGTGAGCCGCCGCTACATCCAGCAACGACTGATCCCCGCGTTCATGGAGCCGCGCTCATCCCTGGCCGACTACAAGGACGGCGGGGTGACCCTCTGGTCGGCAACGCAGATCCCGCACATCCTGCGGCTGATGATCGCGCTGAGCCTGGGAATTCCCGAGCACAAGACGCGCGTGATCGCACCCGACGTCGGCGGCGGCTTCGGGGGGAAGCTCCAGGTCACGCCGGAAGAGTTCCTGGTCATCCTGGCATCCAAGCGCCTGGGCAAGCCCGTGAAGTACACCGAATCGCGCAGCGAGTCCCTGCTGTCTGCCCACCATGGACGGGACCAGATCCAGTACGTCGACATCGCCGCGAAGCGGGATGGCACGGTGACCGGTCTCAGGATTCGGCTGCTGGCCGACATGGGCGCCTATCTGCGGCTGGTCAGCCCCGGCGTACCGATCCTCGGCGCGTTCATGTATCCGGCGATCTATAAGTTCCCGGCCTACAACTTCACCTGCGACGGGGTCTTCACGAACAAGACGCCGACCGACGCCTACCGCGGCGCCGGTCGACCGGAGGCCACCTTCGCGATCGAGCGGATCATGGACGAACTCGCTGCTGAGCTCGACATGGACCCGATGGAGATCCGCCGCAAGAACTGGATCAAGCACGAGGAGTTCCCGTTCACCACAGTTGCGGGTCTGACGTACGACAGCGGCAACTACGAGGCGGCTACTGACAAGGCGCTGGAGATGTTCGGCTGGGATGAACTCCGCGCCGAGCAGAAGCAGCGTCGCGACTCCGACGATCCGGTCCAGCTGGGGCTGGGCATCTCGACATTCACCGAGATGTGCGGCTTGGCGCCGTCTCGGGTGCTCGGTTCGCTGTCCTATGGGGCGGGGGGCTGGGAGACAGCCTCGATCCGGATGCTGCCCAGCGGCAAGGTCGAGGTCGTTACGGGCTCGAGTCCGCACGGCCAGGGCCATGACACCTCGTGGAGCCAGATCGTCGCCGATCAACTCGGCATCCCGTTCGAGGACATCGAGGTCCTGCACGGCGACACGGCATCATCTCCGCGCGGACTGGACAGCTACGGATCCCGGTCACTGGTGGTCGGTGGGATCGCGGTCGTCAAGGCAGCGGAGAAGGTCGTCGCCAAGGCACGCCGCATTGCCGCGCACCTGCTCGAGGCCAGCGAGGACGACCTCGAGTTCAAGGACGGCTCGTTCAGCGTTCGTGGGACACCCGATACCAAGGTCGGCATCCAGGAGACCGCCCTGGCTGTCTTCGCGGCGCACAACTACCCGGAGGGCATCGAGCCGAGTCTGGACTCCGAGGCCACCTTCGATCCGGAGAACTTCTCCTTCCCGCACGGAACCCATCTGTGCGCGACAGAGGTGGACACCGAGACCGGGCGGGTGACGATCCGCAAGTACGTGTGCGTCGACGACATCGGTGTACTGGTCAACCCACTGATCGTCGAGGGGCAGGTTCACGGCGGGCTCGCTCAGGGCATCGCGCAGGCCCTGTTCGAAGAGGCCGTGTACGACGCCGAGGGCAACCTGACCACCGGCACGTTCGTGGACTACACCCTGCCGACAGCGGCGGACCTGCCGCACTTCGACACCGCCAACACCGTGTCGCCGTCCACCACCAACCCGTTGGGGGTCAAGGGAGTCGGCGAGGCCGGCTGCATCGCCTCGACTCCGGCCGTCGTCAATGCAGTCGTGGATGCCATCCGGCACAAGGGCATCAACGACGTACAGATGCCGATGACCCCCGAGCGGGTCTGGCGGGCTTTGCAGGGCGACCAACACAGCGATCGAGCCGCCGAGGGGACCAATGCCTACGGCGGGGCGACCACAGAGGGCGACGACCTGCTCGAGACCGGAGACCCATCATGATCCCGTCGGCGTTCGACTACGTCAGGCCGTCGTCGGTGGAGGAGGCAGTCTCGGCTCTGGCTGGTGCCGGTGAGGACGCGAAGATCATGGCCGGCGGCCAGTCGCTGCTCCCGATCATGCGGCTGCGGCTGGGAAATCCCTCGACGGTGATCGATCTCGGCGGCATCGCCGAACTGCGCGGGGTACGCGAGGACGGCGACGCGATCGTGATCGGTGCGATGACCACGCATGCCGATGTCCTCAAGGACCCGCTGATCGCCGAGCACGCGAAGCTGATCGTGCAGGCGACGCAGACCGTCGCTGATCCTGCGGTACGCCACCGCGGCACCTTCGGCGGGGCACTGGCACACGCCGACCCCGCCGGGGATCTGCCCGCGGTCGCGTTGGCCCTGCAGGCGGACTTCGTCCTGTCCGGCCCCAACGGGTCACGGACCGTCCCTGCAAGTGAGTTCTTCGTCGACTACCTCACGACGGCGATGGCCGACGACGAGGTGCTGATCGAGATTCGGGTGCCCAAGCACACCGGGTGGGGCAGTTCGTACGAGAAGTTCAACCGGGTGGCGCAGGCCTGGGCCATGGTTGGTGTCGCGGCGCTCATCCGCCGCGAGAACGGCCCGATCGCGGAGGCTCGGATCGGGCTGACGAACATGGGCCCGACGCCGATTCGCGCCACGGCAGTAGAACAGGCTCTGGCCGGCGCGGGTGACGACGACGCGGTCGCGAGTGCGGCGGCGCATGCCGGACAGGATGCTTCGCCCAGCAGCGACCTGAATGCCCAGGCCGACTACCGAACGCACCTGGCGACCGTCCTGACCAAGCGCGCGGTCCTGGCAGCGGTCAAGGGGTAGGGGAGAGCAGTCGCATCCGTACGCGGCACCGACATAAGGTAGGCAGATGCAGCTAGAGCATTCCTTCACAGTTCCGGTGCCGGTTGACGATGCGTGGAGGGTGCTGCTCGACATCGAACAGATCGCCCCCTGCATGCCCGGCGCCATTCTCGACTCCGTGGACGGCGATGACTTCACCGGCCGGGTCAAGGTGAAGCTCGGCCCGATCAGCCTGACGTACAAGGGGAAGGCGTCCTTCGTGAAGAAGGACGAGGCGACCCATACCGCGGTCATCGACGCCGCCGGCAAGGATCAGCGCGGCAACGGTACGGCTGCGGCGACCGTGACCGCCACGCTGAAGTCCGAGGGTGGTTCCTCGACCCGGGTCGACGTCCTCACCGACCTGAACATCACCGGCAAGCCGGCTCAGTTCGGTCGCGGCGTGATGGTGGACGTGGGCAACAAGCTGATCGGTCAGTTCGCAACCTGCGTGGAGGGCAAGCTCAGCGCGAACCAGACCTCCGACAGCGGCGCCGACTCGACCGAGAGCTCAGCCGGTGGCGCGGCCGCCGTTGTCGCCGCAGAGTCCACGGGGGTAACCGGCGGAACGTCCGGCACTGCCTCCGCGCAGGCCAATGGTGGGTCCACTGGTGGGCGACACGCCGCAGAGGCGGCGGGCGCTCGGGTCGCCGAAGGGGGCAGCCCCAGCGCGACGAAGAGCTCTCCGGCGAGCAGCGCGGCGAAGAGCACCTCGGCAAGCAGCGCGGCGAAGAGCACCTCGGCAACCACCTCGACGAAGAGCACCTCGACGAGCAGCGCACCGCGACCGCGCGCCGTACCGGCAAGGGAACCCGAGCCGATCGACCTGCTGGAGGTAGCCGGTGGCAGCGTCCTGACCCGCATCGGCATACCCGCGGCCAGTCTGGCAACTGCTCTGCTGATCCTGCTCTTCATCATCCGCAAGATCCGCAGCTGACCGACCCACCTCAACCTCCTCGCGGTTATGCGCACAACCGCGAGATGGCGCCCGGTCAGGCCTCGGTGCGGTCGGCGTTGGCGTGGATCGCGTCGTGTACGTACTGCGCCAGACCAGGAGCGATCTTCTCGTAGGTGGCGGTGAACCTCTCGTCGGCGAGATACATGCTCCCGAGGTTGCGGTGCATCTCCACCGGGCAGTCATAGAACCACCGTGCGATGTGCTGGCGAGCCTGTTCTGCGCCGTCCATCGCCTCGGTAGAGCTCGCGCCCAGACCGGCTGTCATCGCTGCGACGAGCGCGTTCGTCGATGCCTGACCCTCGGCCTTGATCGCCTGCCAGTCCTGCTTCGTGAACTTCGTGGTACGCGCGGCCGACTGCCGGTAGGCGTCGGTGTCTCCCCAGCGCTGCTGTACTTCTTCCTCGTGCTCGTCGGGATCGAAATCCCCGAACACCTCCAGCTTCTCGGCCGGGGTGAGTCCCGTGGTTCCCATAGCCTGTGCCTCCAGTGTTGTGTCGATCGCGGCCACGATGCGCCGCAGCCGGTCTATGCGCTCGTTCAGCAGGCTTCGCTGCCGATGCAGGTGCTCGTACGGATCGGTGTCCGGCTCGTCGAGAATGGCGCGGATCGAATCGAGCCCGAAGCCGAGTTCTCGATAGCCCAACACCTGGGCCAGACGATCGGCATCTGCACTGCTGTAGCAGCGGTAGCCGGCCGCCGTCCGTTGACCGGGTCGCACCAGGCCGATCTGGTCGTAATGGTGCAAGGCCCGGACCGTGACGCCGGCAAGCTGGGCCAATTCCCCGATCGAGAAGTCCTGTCCGGTCTCCTCAAGCTGCTGGGTCATAGCAGCGACGGTAGGCCCTGACGTTAGGTCAGGGTCAAGCGAGATTCAGCTCGAGGTGCGAGTCAGTGCCGGCAACCGGAATCCGTCGGCCACGATCGCCGACAGCTCCAGGAACGCCTGCTCGGTCGGGCGATCCAGCTGCGTCATGTCGATGATGCCTCCCGTGACCAGGTGCCGGTCGTAGGGGATCTCGACGACCGCACGAACGCGGGCCGTGAAGTGCTCACGCAGCCGGGTCATGTCCAGCTCCTTGGTGGCCGGCCGTACGGTCGAGATCACAGCGACGGCACGGGAGACCAGCTCGCCATGACCATGGGCGATTAACCAGTCCAGGGTCTTGCTCGCTCGGCTCGCGCCGTCCACGCTCGGCGACCCAACGACGACCAGAGAATCGGCGAGGGCCAACGTCCCGGACATGGCCGAATGCAGCAGACCGGTGCCTGAGTCGGTCAGGACGATGTTGAAGTACCTGGCCAGGACGTCGGCGACGGTGCGGTACTCAGCTTCGCTGAAGGCCTCGGACATCTCCGGGTCCTGCTCGGAGGCCAGGACCTGAAGACGCGCGGCCAACGAGGTGAATGCAGAGACGTCGGTGAAGGATCGAATCGAGTCCACGTTGTCCAGCAGGTCCCGGACCGTGACGTCAACCTGACCTGTCAGCCGCTCGGCCAGGGTTCCTGCGTCCGGGTTCGCATCAAGGGCGACCACGCGGTCACCCCGGTGCTCGGCCAGTGTCAGACCGAGCCCCGACGTCGTGGTCGTCTTACCGATCCCACCTTTGAGCGACACGACAGCAATCCGGTGGCAGCCGCGAACCGGAGCGGTGGCTCGCTCGATCAGATTCCGGCGATGAAGTTCCGCCTGGGAAAGACCGGGATTGACGGCCCCGCCCGTGACGGCGTGGACGACCTTGCGCCAGCCGACCCTTGGTACGGCGGCTGTGGGCTTGACCAGCGAGCCCGAGGTCAGATCCGCGGCGGACATGTGCTGCGCCGGCGGTGGCCCCTGCTGGCTGGCGGGCTGCCACCCATGTGGGTCGGCCGGCGGTTGTTGCTGTTGATGCCACTGCTGGGGCGGGGCGGCCGAGCTCGGCGCGGCAGCGGGTTCGGCTGACCAGCGGGATTGAGAGCCGGGCTGGTCGGACTGCTGGCCGCCGTACTGACCACTGAATGAGGGGTTCCCGTAGGACTGCCCGGCACCGTGTTGGTGTGCCGAAGCACGAGGCGGGCTGGGATAGGCCGGTGGGGCCGGTGGGGCCGGCGGGGCTTGATTCATGGGTAGCGCCTGAGCGCTTGGAGCCAGCGCCCCATAGCTCACCGATACGTGATCACCAACCGGCTCCTGCGCGGTGGGCGAGTCGGCGAAGCTGTCGGACCCGGACGGCACGTCGAAGGCCTGATGTGGTCGAGACGGAGGGGAGACAGGCCTTGCGACCGGCGGGGCCTCGGTGTCCGAGCTCCAGCTGAAACCGCTGGGAACGTCAGTCGTCCAGGGCCGTGCGGGCGGCGCGGCGTTCGGCGCCGGGGAGGCGGCGGCCGAGGGCGTCTGCCCCCAACCGGAGGCTGAACCGGCGTTACGCCAGCTCGGCTCAGCCGGCGGCGTCGGCATCGGCACGCTGCTGGACCACGACGGCTGTTCGGTACTGACGGGCGCCTGCTGGGTCACGTCGCTTGCCTGCTCCTCCCGCCGAGGCGGCGCCTCCGGTTGACCTCCGACGCCGGCGAAGGAGGCGGCCCATCGATCGGCGTCCGTGCGCCGGATCTGTTCGCCGGCCTCGGGCCTGTCGTGATCGCTCTCGGAAGGCGTTTCCACCTGCGGTGCGGGCCAGAGGTTGGTGTCTGTCGCTGTGCCTGGGTGGGTCTCGGCGGAGACCTCTGGAGCGGGCCACCGTTGGTGCTGCGGCTCCCCATCAGCCACCTCGACCGGTTCTGCCTCCCACGGGCGGTCTACGGACTTGTCCCCGGACTCCGGTGCTGGCTCTTGCTCAGCGGCGTCGCTGCCTGAGTCGTCGGACGGCTGTTCGGTGCCGGGTACGTTGGCCACGAAGCGGCCTCCAGGTTTCTCGTCGAAGCATGAGCTGTCCCCCGCGCAGCACACGTCTGCGCTCGCGTCAGCCTAGGACAGGGTTCGCATGCACACCCACACCGGAGGACGATCGTTACTGCGCAGCGGCCCGGGCGGTTCAGCTCAGCTGCAAACGGCGCGGTCCTCGGTCACCAGTCAGCCGGGGTCACGTCCGAGCAGACCCAGCACCCGGTCCTGCAGCGGGGCATCCACGGAGACCTTCACCTCGGGGCCGAATACGACGATTCCGGGGCCGAAAGCGCCCGGGGTCCGCAGTTCCGGGCCGATCGTCTGCACGCTCGGCCACATGCGCTCGACCTCGTCCGGGTCGATGGTGTCGTCCTGGTCGGTGGCGCGGGCGAGATCCCAGCCGTGAATGACCATGTCCGCACTGACGACGCCGTCGATGTTGGCCTCGGCGGCCATCTGGCCCATCGGGGTATCGCATGGCGTTACGGCCAGTTCGGGGTCGTCGAGCACTGCCTCGATGTCGGCGCGCGCGGACCTGAAGGCGGCCAGCGGGTCGTCGTGCACCGTCGGCGCGGGAGTGAGCTGACGGTCCAGGGGGCGCAGCATCACCGCGTGCATGTCGACGATGTGGCCCACGACGTCGCTGGCGGCCCAGTCCTGGCACGGAGACTGGTTGTTCCACTGTTCGGACCGGACCGCGGCTACCTTGCTCTCGAAGAGGTCGGCGCGCCGCCGGTATCGCTCGGCGATCTCACTCATGCCGGCAATCCTTGCAGCTTCCCGCGCCCCTGAGATGCTGGTACGGCCGAACGGGTGATCGCGAGGGGAGACTGCGTTGGGTATCGCTATTGCGGCCGGGGCATTGGCCGGCATAGCCATGGGCTACGTCCTGCAACGAGGACAACTGTGCGGCGCTGCTGGGTGCGTTCTGGACAGGAAGTCGCGCATCGCCGTTCCCAGCTGAGCCGGCTGGTCCTCGGGTATCAAGGTGTAGCTGTCGTCGATCTCGACGAGTTGGGCGTCCGGGTACAGCTGCGCCAAGCGTCGACCGTGGTCGCTGGGCATCATCCGGTCCTCGCGGGCCCAGACGACGAGCACCGGCTTCTCGAACGTCGCGCCGCAGGCGGCCCATTCGAGCAACACCTGACGCGCGGGCACCGAGGTGACGTACTTGGCCAGGTCGCGCCGGATGGACTTGTTCGTCGTCGCCGGGTGGAACCATGTGTCCATCACTGCGGTGGGTACCGGGCGCTTGGACATCCAGCCCCATCCGCCAGGGGCCCGGCGGACCATCCGCAGCCGATGCGCCTGCATCATCAGAGCCAGCCCGCCGGGAATCTTTGCGGCGAGCACGATCGGGCGGGCTGGACGTGGCGGGTAGTTGTCGAACGCCTCGCAGGCGGTCAGGACCAGCCGGGCGATCCGCTCGCTCCCGCCGTGGGCGATCAGCACCTGCACCCCACCCCAGTCGTTCTGCACCAGCGTCACCGCACGCAGGTCCAGCCGCTCGAGGAACTCCCCGATCAACAATCCCAGGGCATGCAGCGAGAGGTCGGCGCCGGGAAGCATCGGATGCCGGTGCCCGCCCAGTGGCCACGTCGGCAACACGCAGCGATAGTCCGAGCGCAACTCGCTCACGACATGTCGCCAGACCGTGCCGTCCATGATCAGGCCATGGAGGAAAACCAGGATCGGCCCGTCGCCACCGGTGTCCTGGTAGTCGATCGTTCCTACGCTGAGCTCGACGGTCGGCATGTCTGTCCTCAACTCTCGCGGCGGTGGGTTATGTGGATTAGATAGAACGCTCTAGTTAGAGTATTCACATGGCCCGTCGCAAGCAACCTCGGAGTACGACTACGCCTGCCGGCCACGGGACCCGGGACCGGATCGTGCTGGCTGGGACTGAGCTGTTCGGGCGGAACGGGTTCAACGCCACCGGCGTCAAGCAGATCGTCGCCGAGGCGCAGGCGCCGTTCGGGTCGCTCTACCACTTCTTCCCGGACGGTAAGCATCAACTGGCCGAGGAGGTGATCCGGCTCTCGGGGCCCTTCTATCCACGGATCTTTGACCAGATCTTCGACGCGGCTCCGGACCTGCTGACCGGGATCTCCGAGCTGTTCGCCAGCGCGGCCGACACCCTCGTCGACACCGATTTCGCCGATGCCTGCCCGATCGCCACAGTCGCGCTCGAGGTGGCCAGCACGCACGAACCACTCCGCCAGGCGACGGCGGACGTCTTCGACCAGTGGATCTCGGCGGGAACCTCGATCTACGCGCGCTGGGGTCTCGACGAAGGCAGCGCCCGCAGCCTGGCCATCACCACGATCATCAGCCTGGAAGGGGCTTTCGTACTCAGCCGATCCCTGCGTAACACCGAAGCCCTCGCCGTGGCCGGCGCTGCCGTCGGGCACGCCGCGCGG
>Ga0136617_10002535_pt1 | contig 16246 bp, 15 predicted proteins | sample AntDrymUQ3222106_2_FD_129672 | JGI IMG/M metagenome (GOLD analysis project Ga0136617, IMG submission 129672) | Polar desert sand microbial communities from Dry Valleys, Antarctica - metaG UQ322 (21.06) | ecosystem: Environmental > Terrestrial > Soil > Desert | place: Antarctica: Dry Valley...
AACCAGACTCTTTGCCGAGTGAACGAATCCGTCGTGCGACTGGGCGTGATCCAGGGAGACTACCACTGGCATAAGCACGACGATGAAGATGAATTCTTTTACGTGGTCGAAGGCAAATTCCTGATCGATTTGGAGAGCCGCACGGTTGAACTCGAGCGCGGCCAGGGTTTCGTAGTTCCAAAAGGCACAATGCATCGCCCGCGGGCACTCGAACGTACCGTGATCCTCATGGTCGAAAGCGCGGGAATCATACCGACGGGCGACGAGTAAATGCTCCAGAGCGACCGTACGGGAGTAAAACGGAAAACCAAGGTGAACACGACACCATTAACTGACATCGCGCCTGATATATTTAGGAAGCGATACTTTTGGAAGGCTATTTCAGCGTTGAGGTGTCGGCAGAAACACTGCTCAAGTATTTTTCGCATATCACGACCGAGCTGGGACTGCGGACATACGGCGACCCCATCGTCCATGAAACGCGCGGCGCAGGAAAAAATGTCAATGAAGGATTCGACGGATTTGTGCCGTTGATTGACTCGGGCATCTACATCAGCGTATGGGTGAATCCCAAGTTCCTCTCCACGATTATTTACACCTGTGGCGAGTTCGACTCCGAGACGGCCGTAAACGCAGTCAAAGACTTCTTTCAGATTTCGGAATTTCAAGCGGCAATTTTCTAATCTTGCGAAGGAGAAGTATAGGAGGCGCGATGGCGGAAGTAAAAACGAAACCAACGGAAGAGAGTGTTTCTGGTTTTCTCAAAACGGTTTCAGACAAGAGTCGGCGAGAGGACTGCCTTACGGTGCTCGAGCTCATGAAAGACGTGACGGGCGAAGAACCTAAAATGTGGGGCAGCAGTATTGTTGGTTTCGGACGCTATCGCTACAGGTACGAAAGCGGGCGCGAAGGCGAATGGATGATCACGGGATTCTCCCCACGGAAGAGCGACCTGACCCTCTACATCATGCCGGGCTTCGAGCCTGCCTCGGAGCTCATGGCTCGTCTTGGTAAACACAAGACGGGGAAGTCGTGCCTATACATAAAGAAGCTTGCTGACGTCGACTTGGGCGTGTTGAGGAAGATCGTAGAGAAGTCTGTTAAGCGAATGGCTGGTAAGCGAGTTGAGAAGTAAGGGTAGCCCGTCAGGCGAGCCGCCCAAGAGTCTTATGCCAAAATATGTTGCCTTCCTGCGGGCCGTTAACGTTGGTGGCCATATCGTCAAAATGGACCATCTGCGCCAACTGGTTGAGGCCCTGGGGGTTTCCAATGTCGAGACCTTTATCGCCAGCGGCAATGTAATATTTGATTCGACCTCAAAAAGCACGAAGACTTTGGAAACGAAGATTGAGAGTCTACTTCGGGAGACTTTCGGTTACCGAGTTGCGACCTTTGTGAGGTCGATATCAGAATTGGCAAACATCGCGGAATACCAACCATTTGACGATTCGGAGTTGGATGCAGACGGAAATTCACTGTATATCGCCTTTACAGCAGACGCGCCCAGCACCGAATCCAAACAGAAGCTCCTGACATTCATGACGGAAGTGGACGACTTTCATGTGTATGGTCGTGAAGTCTATTGGCTTTCCCGGAAGAAGATCAGCGAATCCAAGTTTTCCGGGGCGCAGCTCGAGCGTACCCTGGGAATGCCGGCCACGATACGGAATGCAAACACCGTCAAGAAAATCGCGTTAAAGTACGCTTTATTCGCGGATAAGAAAGAGAAGGGTAGCAGCTCGAGCCTGCGCAGATCTGCGTTTCTCCGTGTTCATCTGTGGCCGCTATTGTGCTAACCCAGAGAGAGCGTGGTAGGCGAACAGTCAGCTCGGTAAGTAAAAGTAACCAGGGTGAGAATAAGTTGCCAGACTCTCAACCAGGCCCCAAGCGTCGAGGCTTTCTGAATCCACGAATGGTGAGGACGATCTCATTCTGGACCACCAGCGCCTGCATTCTGGTGGCGGTTGTTGCCTCCCTGCTCGCCATTTGGAACTTTACCGGGACCGACATTTTGTGGCGCACGGTAGCAACCTGCGCCGTGATCGGAGCGGGCACAGTCGCGTTCTACTGGGCTAACGTACTCTTCGGCAAGAATTCGGATTGATTAAGGCGTCCTGACGATCCACCAATTCAGACGAAATGCCCTAGTAGGACCGTTTCGTGTTGATTAGTGTTGTTTCGTGGATCGATTGATGCCATTTCGGGAACCGGGAGTGCTACACAGATCGCCAGATTAGACTAGTTGGCGTTATTAGAGCCGGCGGTGCTGCCTCTGGAGATTTGAGGCGTTGACCGCGGCTTCATGGGGACCAGAGCTTCGAAATTCTTGTAGATCTGCAGATACATTTGCGTCTCACGCGGAATCAGTATGCGCCACGACGAACCTCCGCGCTTCAAATAACCCGGCAAACGAGCCGCGTTTGAGTTATAGCCGGCAGCGACCAGCTCCGGTTGCGTTGCGAGTTTTGCATTGAGCGCGTATTGCACTTCTTCATTTGCTGCCAGATCGTTCCAGGTGTCTTGCATGTATAGCAGCATCGCCTGCAGCGCGTTTCCGTGATTGCGCATGCCCACGACAAAATCAGGCGTGAGACCCACGCCAGGATGACGCTGCTTCATGAGATTGTAGGCCCAGGGAATCATCTGGACCATGCCGCCAGCGCCGGCGGAGCTGACTGAGTAGCGATAAGTATCAAGTTCGTTAAGGGCAAAGAGTGAGTAAACTTCCTGGAATAGTGCGCCGCGGTTTTCCTGACGAAAGCGTTCGTGGTCAACGTGCTCGACCAGGCACAGGCGCTCAGCCACATCGACGATCCGAGGCGAGATAAAAACACCCTTCTCACCCAGACGCTTCGCCGCCAGATCCAACATGTTGCGTACATACAACTGGCCCGACTGTGCCAGTTCTGGCGAAAGCAGCGCCGGATGCGCTGAGGTGTAATAAGCCAACTCACGAAAAACGCCGCGCTTCTCAATCGGAAACTCAACCAGCAGCGGAGTCAGGGAGCGACCCTGGTTGTCGAAGATGGTTACTGAGGTGTTTACGCCGTTAGCACGCAGCACGCGAATACTCAACGGCACGCCTAAAGAACTAGTCGTTGTGAATTCAGAGCCTTTGGTGAGAAATGTTTCCTTTAAGAGTGTGACGTGATGGATGCGGGACGTACTCTGATCTAGAGCGGCGAGGGTTACAAATTGAATTGAAGACCCCATCGATGTCGGCATCGGACGCGACTTGAACAGGCGCTCCGCCTCCGCAATTCTCGCGCGGATCGCCTGCGGCGAAAGAAACCGCAAGTTCTTCTGTGATTCAGCCGCCTCAGGCTCTGTTCCCGCCAACTCAACTGATTGTGGCGGAACTACCATTGGTGAACCCGCCGCCTGTGACGGCTGTGGAATGGGGCTCGGGACCGGCTCTGGACTTTGCTTTTGCAGTACCGTTTGCGCAGGTGATTGCTGGGGCTTTTCCGATGGGGGCGCCGGAGAAGATACCCTGCGCGGGCGCGTTAATTCGGAGACTTCCGGTGATTGTGCGTGAGCAGCAACGAACGCAAGAGAAAAAATGAGTGGGGTGATGGCGAGGGAACCTAATTTCATGTCTTTTTCTTGGGCTATTAGACTTACGACCACTCGCCAGGGGCAGCGAGTATAGGCTTAGATTCGCCGATGCCCGTGCGAGTTGTCAACATGTTTTCCAGGGAACCTAAGTTAATCGATCTCAAACCCGACATTGACCACGGCCGTAATGTCTTTTTCCAGTGACGAGGTGTCGTTCATGCCGCTATCAGAGACTTCGTTTGAATCCGCCGGTGTGATCTGCAACACTCCCATCCTTGCAGTGCGTACGCTGCCAATGCTGCTGCCGGTGCTCTCCGCCACCTTTTCAGCTCGCACCTTGGCATCTTTGGCCGCCTCGGCAAGCATCGTGATCTTCTCTTCCCCGAGTTTGGTGTAGTGGTATGCAGGCGCCATCGACTCCAGCAGAATGCCCTGATTGATCAGTTCAGTGGCCTCGCGGGCAATCTTTGCGATCTTGTCCACGTCATTTGAACGCACTTCCAGCTCCTGTCGCAGTGAATACCCGGTGATCTGTCCCGTGTCTTCTCCCTGGTCGTTTCGGGCGTGCAAGGTTTGGGAAGAGATGGAAGAAATCGTGATTTGGTTCTCAGGAATGCCCTTGCCGATCAGGTACGACTTAACGCGAGGCACATTCTCGGAAAGAGACCGGTAAGCGTCCGAAAGCACGGGCGCCTGATAGGAAACACCCGCTTTCCAAATTACCAGATCTGATCTGATACGCTTGCGCGCCGAGCCGGTCACGGTAATCGTCTGATCACCGCGCTTCCCCTTCACAAAAGCCCATCCACCAATCACCGAGGCAAGCACTAACCCAATTGCCAGAGCGATACCGGCGCCAAAACCCGGACCAAACCTTTCGTCACTCATTCTGGGGGAACCTCCTGTCGAAGACTCAACGTTTCCAGTGCTGCACAATACACAAGTCATACTCGGAGCTCAACCGGTTATTAAGTTAGGAGCTCGCCTTTTCACTGGGACCGTGCAGCGAACCCTGTCAGAACGGCGAGGGGTAGCGAGCAGGTCTGATCTACGCCGCCTCTCAGCAAACCCTGTCAGAACGGTGAGCGGTAGCGACCCGGTCTGATCTACGCCGCCTCTCAGCGAACCCTGTCAGAACCACCCGGCCGTATGCTTCCCAGTTGAGACCCGGTCGCTACCGCTCACCGTTCTGACAGGAACACGTTCTCTAGGCCGGAACGCGCCGAAGTCCCAGCGGCACTGAAACTGAAACCAGGTTGCAGCTTGGTGACGCTGGTGCGCGCAGGCAATCTCGATTAGAATGCGCCAACTTTCACTGATCACCGTTCACTTAGAAGTTATTCCCATTGATTCCCATTCTTTAGTTCTGGAGCTTAGTATGCGCGCATTGAGAACCATTCTAACTGCGGTTGTGGCCCTCGCTATCATTACAACGGTCTTATCACAAGAAACCGGAAAACAACCTGGCGCCATCAGGCCTGCCCCGCCCCAAGGCAAAGGCCTGGTCGTGCTCCGGGCAGCTCGGTTGATCGATGGCACCGGCAAAGCTCCAATTAGCAATGCCGTCGTGATAGTGACTGACGAAAAGATCACTGCGGTGGGGGCCGCCGGCGACGTGCGCGTTCCTCCCGGCGCCAGGATTATCGACCTTGGAGATGCGACCCTCCTGCCCGGTTTTGTTGATGCGCACACTCACCTCATCGGCCGCGTGCTTGGTGATCCGGAGATCGAGACGTCCGCGGTTCGGGATTACGAATCTTTCGGGGCCATTCTCGGCGTTGGCAATGCGAGAGACACATTGGTGGCTGGGTTCACCACCGTGCGTAACGTTGGCGCGAGCGGCAGGTTTGACGACCTGGCGTTGCGGAAGGCAATCAACGAAGGGTGGATAGCGGGGCCGAGAATGCAGTCTGCCGGACACTCACTCGGCATCACCGGGGGCCACTGCGATTCAAATGGCTATCGACCCGGGCTCATGGATCGGTCTATCGAAGACGGCATTGCGAATAGTCCTGACGAAATACGCGCAGCCGTCCGTTTCCAGGTTAAGTATGGCGCCGACTTGATCAAGACCTGTGCGACCGGCGGAGTGCTGTCGGAAGGCGATGCCGTGGGAACAACGCAATACAACTATGACGAGATGAAGGTGATGGTTGATGAAGCGACTAAGCTGGAAAGAAAAGTCGCCGCCCACGCCCATGGCACAGAGGGAATCAAGATCGCCACCCGCGCCGGGGTGGCTTCAATTGAGCATGGATCTTTTATCGATGAGGAAGGCGCGCGACTGATGGCCCAGCGCGGCACATTCCTGGTGCCCACTATGATGGCTGGTGAGGTGGTGGAAAGAGCCGCCAGGAGCGGCATACTTAAAGGACAGCGGGCCGAGAAAGCCCTGGCTGCCGCCGCCGCTCTGCGCAACGGAATCAAGATCGCCGTAGCTAACAAAGTACCAATCGTTTTGGGTACCGACGCCGGCGTGATCGCTCATGGCACAAACGCGCGGGAGTTTGTGCTGATGGTAGAGTGGGGCGGGATGAGTCCAATGGAGTCGATCGTGGCCGGTACTCTAAATGGATCGAAGCTACTCGGCTGGGACAAGAACCTGGGCTCTTTGACGGTGGGGAAATGGGCGGACATCGTAGCGGTCTCAGGCGATCCACTGAAAGACATTCACAACATGCAGAAAACCGTCTTTGTAATGAAGAATGGACTTATCTACAAACAGTGACCTTTGCTGCTTTGGCTTAGATGGTTGTGCACATGACGTCGAGTCCTCTCGCGCTATTTGCTTTCGTGGACGGATACATGCAGGCGAGACGCCTGCGGTTGGAATTCAGAGTCAATCCGCCGCCCGACCGTCGACGTCCAGCCAATCGCGCGTGAGGTCGCACCAGAGGGCCAAACCGCGCCACTCTTTAAAGCCTGAATAGTAACGAGCAATCTTCTTGTCCGTCGCTTTGCGTCCTTGGTTGCGCATTTCGAAGAACTTCGCTCGGGTCCAGGAGTCCAGCGCCAGACCATCGTACCGGCCCAGGAGTTTGAGAACGTTCTCAGCAGCGTAGTCGCCAACTCCCTTAACGCTCTTCATCTCCTTGATGAGTTCTGCGGTAGGCAATGGGCTGTCAAGCCAAGCCTCCACATTCAAGGAGCCGGAAGCCACGCGTTCGGCAAGTTCCTTCAAATAAGGGGCACGATAACCAGCGCTCACTTCGTTTACGTAGAATTTTAAGGGCATCAGCGCCATCGCTTCCGGAGTCGGAAAGGTTCTCCGTCCCCCGGCCGACTCCCGTCCCAAACTCTGAACCAGCCCCGTGACCATCTTCCTGGTGAGTGACCATGAGCAATTTGTGGTGCAGATCATCTTCGCCAGATCTTCAAAAACGGTGGGCGCGCGAAGCAGCCGGCCTGCTCCCTGCTCCGACACCCATTCAAAATCGGGTGTCGCTTCCATCGTCCGATAAAAGACGGCCATATCATCATCCAGCCGCAGCATGTGGCGTACATCCCGGAGCACTTGCTCAACAGCTTTTTTCCGGAGCGTGCGAGACGGATCAATTCGCACCTCGCGCTTGTTTGCTGTGATTAGGACTGTGACGGGTGCGCCGTCTAAGAGATCGAGCGTGCGCGCGAGTACCCACCTGTCCCGGTCAATCTCGAATGGCAAGAGTTCACACCATCCATGACTGATCACGGTTCGCTTAAAACTGAAAGTGCGGGGCGTAGCTATGGATAGTTGCATAAATGACTTTAATTCGATTTCAGGATAAGACCAACGGTGACGTCCGATCAAACAGATTATGACCATGGACCGAGAGAGGTCGCAAACCGATAGGCGTGCGGGTATGCCCCCTTGGCAACCAACCGCCTGACTCCCGCGACAGTTGCCACTGAAATCCGACGTTGGAATGTGAGTTGGGCACTGCAGGCTAGACGCCTGCGCTCCCAGCATCAGGAACTTTGTTATGCTGTATGATCGTTGGACGCGAACATGGACCTCGAAACGATAGCCACTCCCGCACTCTTACTTGATGTCGAGCGCCTGGGGCGCAACGCGGCCCGAATCGGCAACCGCGTTCGCGATCTCGGCGCACGACTGCGCCCGCATGTGAAAACACACAAGTCGATTGAAGTAGCGCGCATTCAGACTGAGGGCCACTCGGGCGCGATAACCGTGTCTACCTTAGCCGAGGGCAGCGCCTTTGTGTCTCGTGGGTTTCAAGACATCACCTATGCCGTGCCGATAGAACCGGGTAAATTCAAAGCAGCGCTCGCGCTGGCCAAGGCCTGTCAGCGTCTAGGTTTGATCACCGACGATCCGGAGATTCCGGCGCTGCTCAACGAAGCCGCACGAAATGAGAACGTCCTTGTCGACCTATTTTTGAAGATTGATTGTGGCTACCACCGTTGTGGTGTGGAACCAGATTCCAAAGAGGCACTCGAAATCCCTGGGCGAATCTCCGATTCTTCGAATCTTCGTTTCGCGGGAATTCTTACGCATGCCGGCCACTCGTATCACTATCGCTCGCGAGCTGAGCGCCTGACCGTGGCCGGGCATGAGCGCGATGTGATGAGGCAACTCGCCGCAGAATTGCGGGATTCTGGAATCGACGTCCCGACTGTCAGCATAGGGTCGACGCCTACCATCACAGTTGTCGATCATCTTGAGGGGATCGATGAGGCGCGGCCTGGTAACTATATTTTCTTTGACGCATTCCAGGCCTCAATCGGAAGCTGCACGCTTGACGACTGCGCGTTGACCGTTCTGGCCGCGGTGGTACATCGGGATCTAAAGCGTAAAAAGATCGTTATTGACGCGGGGGCGATCGCCCTCTCGAAGGACCGCGGGGCGATTGAGTTTGATCCCACCTGCGGATACGGTCGCGTGCTGGATCTTGAAGGCCACAACCTGGGTCTTCGCCTCGACTCACTGTCACAGGAACATGGCGAAATTATGGCCGAGAATGGCGATATTTCGGGACTGAGAGTCGGGTCGCGAGTTCGTGTGCTGGCAAATCACTCGTGCCTGAGTGCCGCCCAACACTCACACTACCACGTCTTGGAGAGCGGTCGAATTGTGGATCGCTGGGAAATTCAGCGGGGCTGGTAGGAAGCGGCGTCAACACGGTCAGTCCAAGTGTCTTAAGGTCAAATCAGGACACTACTCGGTCAACCTGAAACTTGACAGAGCGAGCTTCCGGAACTAGACTAATCCCACTTGAAACAGTGTATGGAAGGCTGTACTCGGGTTTCCCTAATACTCGGGAAGACTTGGGAGCAGAGTCAATAACACTAAAGGCTCTCTACAGTATTACACGGTGAAACGTACGTCACCGCTTCCGAATCATAGCTGGAGCTTTCCGGCGTCGTTCGTCGCCCCAACCGGGCAGTCAGCAGGGCAGCCCGGGCTGGGGCGATGTCGTGTCCGGCCCCGTTTCAATTTCGCACCCGGCCCGCTACCTCACATAAATTGGATTTGATAGAATCCAGGGTTGCTCGCTGACGGACCCCGGGAGCTGGGGCAGATAGAGCTCGACCCGATAACTGCCACGCTCAGTTACAGTGAATTCCTTCCTGGTTAGTCCGCTCTCAATCTGAATAACGTTGCCATCTCGTAGTAAAACGATGCGGCTGGAAATGGGAGCCGTCACGTTTAGACGGATTTCACTTTCGAGTTTGATCTCATCACCCTGAATCCTGGTCTCGTTTGCGTTTGCACCGGTAAACCGAAAACCCGAGGAATCGGAGAATAGATCAAAGCCAATAAAACAATGGCCGGCAGCAAGAGCCCCACGCAAGGTTTCGGCATCAAGGACGCTGCCATTTGGAATGAGTACGTGGACCCTCACCAGTCGAAAACTTCTTTCGTAAGGATCGAGCTTGAGGCCCAGCAACGTGTTTCCCGAGGTGTCGTTGAGTGCCAGGCCGACGTTTGCGTGAGCGTCGTTTCCCGCGACCGCAACCAGCCTTTGTTTTCTGATCGCAATTGCACTGTCCCAGCGTCGCAGACTCTCAGCCGGTCGTTTATAAAAAGTGGCAAACAAGAGATCGGGGTAACTGCGGTATGACCAAAGTCCATCAAAGAACATTACGATTGAATTTATTTCTCGCGCGTTCGTGTAAACATTGTAAACCTCCACTCCGTCGTAGTCGGTTGATTCCCAGCTCTTGAATTCTTCGGGGTACGCAACAAACACCGTCGCGTTCCTAACTTTCGCCTGAGTGACGACCTGCTGAGTTGAGTGCTGATGAGTATCGGCGGCGGACCCATTTCCTGGTATAACCAACAGGCGGTCTGCCTGGGCCGTGCTGACCTCATTGCCATTGATAAAAAGAACCCCGGCATGAACTCCCTGCAAAGTCATCTCAGCAGTGCTGAAATTCGTCGATGGGTGCTCGGTCATAACAACGAAGTCCAATTGATTCGACTTAGCGGCCGCGATGATTTCGTCGAAGTTTCCAGTGCTATGTCCGCCGAGAAATGAATGGACATGCATCGCGCCCCTGTACTCAAGGACGTCGCCCTGAATTGCGACGCGTTGAGAGTTCGTTTGTTGAATTGCCGCGTTGAGGCGCCCCAATTTGTAACGGCGATAGGCAAAGGGAATCTGCGAGAGCAGGATCAGTACGAGCAAGAGCAGTAGGAGCTTCTTCCAAGTCTTCATAGGAACAGGACGTCACGCGAAGCTTTCAATCTTCGAAATCAACTGAGGCCACGTGCTCGCTAATGCTTCTACCCAGCTCGGCGACTCTAATGTGTGCGGGATTTATGGTGTAGCCTTGGAGCCCCGCGCGATCGTGAAAGACAGCGACCAGCCCCGTATGGTAAGAGCGCGGCAGACGCAGCACGTCGAAGCCAACTGACAGGCTCACGAGCTCGGGGATGGTACCAACCAGCGCGCGGAGAAGACCCACGTGCTCCTCGCGAACTTCATGTTCAATATCCACCCGATACTTCCAGATAACGATGTGTGTCAGCATAAGTTTCTCGAAGGATGAAGGCTGTAGTTTGGGCAGTAGCCCGACTGGTTAAGGAGGGCTCCTCAAGACACCCAGACTCTGCAAACAGCTCGAACAACCAACTCGCCATCCACCCATCTTGCCGAGCCCTCCTTAACAGTCGGGCTACTGCCACGGCTTCTCGCACCAGTCACGCGTAACCTGATGCCGGTAGTCAAAAAGCTTCCGCAGGCGGCTCTCGATCAGAAGCGGCGCAAGGGCACGTCCCACAAATCCCAACGACGGATCGTAGTCTATTTCGTCTCGCAGTGTCGCTCCATCCTTGTGAGGCTCAACTATGTGGCGATGACGCCAGCTGCGAAAGGGCCCTTTGATTTGAATGTCTTCGAACATGTGCGGCGGACGGTAAACGGTATGTTCGGCGATCCACTGAACTATGATCGGTCCAATAATCCGCGTCTCGACGATCGCTCGCGCACCGACTTCCGAAATCTTCGCACTCTGTATCACTCGGGCGCTCTCCCAGGGCGGTAGCAAGAGTACTAACGCTTCCGGTTGTTCGTGAAATGCAAAGACGCGTTCGGGGCTCGAAGGGATGAGACTCTGTTTCACGAAACGCATAAAACTGTGCTGTGAATCAAAACCTTAGTTTCTTACTGGTTGAGCAATTTCGACCAACCTAAACGATCCACTAAATCACACAAACCCACACGAAATCTTGTTAGTGCCATTTCGTGTAAGTTCGTGGATCGTGTCGACCTTTTAGCCAGAAACGCTTATCCGTGGAATCTTGAAGCATCCAAAGCGCCGACGCCGCTTCGCTCTGCCGGTGCACTCCAAAGAAATCATTTCAAGAATCGATCGAACCACGCGAGCGTTCGCTCGAGTGCATCTACCCGATGCCGCGGTTCGCGCAAGCCATGACCTTCGCGCGGATAGCGAACGAAGACAGTTTCCACCCCACGTCGTTTGAGCGCCATGTACATCTCTTCCGCCTGCGTAATGTGCACGTCATTATCCTGCTCGCCGTGAATGAAGAGCGTCGGTGTCTGCGCTTGCCGGACGTACCGCAGCGGCGACCATTGCCAGAGCTGTTCGTAATTGTCCCAGGGAAATCCACCAAATTCGGCATGAATCAAGTCCTGGTAAAGCGAAGTCGAATAAAAGCTCACCAGGTTACTGACGCTGGCGCTGGCCACGGCAGCTTTGAAGCGCGGGGTCTGCGTAATGATCCAGTTGGTCATGAAGCCGCCATAGGACCCGCCGGTCACACCCATGCGACCCTGATCGATCCACGAGTAGCGTCTGAGCGCTTCATCGACGCCCGCCATCAAATCTTTGTAATCGCCCCCGCCCCATTCATTCAGCGTCCCGTCTGAAAACTTTTGACCATAGCCGCTCGAGCCGCGTGGATTTAGATACAGCACCGCGTAGCCGCGGGCCGTATAAGCCTGAAAAGTCCCATTGAATCCCCACCCCGACATTCCGTGCGGTCCACCATGCACACTCAGGATCAGCGGATACTTGCGGTCTTCACGAAGATTAACTGGTTTCATCAACCAGCCCTGGACCGGTGTGCCGTCAAAACTTCTAAAGTTAATTTCTTCGGGCGCGATCGCTCTAACGGAACGCGTCAAAGAATCATTGTGAGCGCTCAAACGTCGCAGCGGAACACCGCTTCCTAGCCCAACCCATACCTCGGCCGGATGCAATGCGTCGGCTAAGGTAAAGGCCAATGGCATCGAGTAACTGTCCGTAACCCCACTCGGTCTCGCCACGGGAAGAGTCTTGCCCGCCACGCTGAAGCTGCCGATTTGAAATGCCGGAGAAGCCGCGACTGTCGCGTCGGTAACAGGTCGAGATTTTGAATCTTGATCCTCAAGTGTGGCGCTCAGTTGTCCATCAAAATAAAAGACCGACAACCTATCAATCCTGCGCGCGTCGAGACCGATACGGAAAACTGTTGTTTTGCCACGATCACCCGCCAGGAAAAGAATTGAGCGGCTGTCTGTTGACCATCTCGGGCTGCGCGCCCGCCGATCCTGCTGGGCGGTTAGATCCCTGCCCCCACCTCCCGCCGCCGCTACCACCCACACGTGAGTGTCTTCGGCCACGCTATCGATAGTTGTTACTTCTCGTTTCGTAGCGGTGTAAGCAACCCACTTTCCGTCAGGCGACCAACGGGGTTCATATTCGCAACCTTTAGTCTGGGTGAGCTGTCGTACTTGGCCGCCGAGGTCCACCGCAAAGATATCGGAATTGTTGTTAGCATCGGGGTCGGGTTCGTGATTTGAGAGAAAACCTATCTCGTCACCCCGGGCACTGAAGGTAATTGCGTGATCGTAGAAAAGACCAGAGGTCAGTTGCCGCGGTTCTGGTTTATCAACCTCTACAATCCAAACATGCGTGCGGCGATCATCGGAGAAGGAAGTTCGCGACTTGTACTGAATGCGATCTATGACGCGCGGGTCATCGGGTTTCCTTGCGGCTAGGGCGGCTTCTGAGAATTCTTCCCCCGCTGAAATGTAGGCGATGCGCTTTGAATCCGGCGACCATGCGAACGACTCGCCGGAGTAGGGGATGAAGAAATTGGTGCTCTGAGTCGGAGCCACAAACCGCGGCTCGGCTTTGGTGATGTTGACTACCCAAATGCCATTCTGGTCATCGCGATTCGACAGGAAAGCGATCCTGGTGCTATCAGGCGACCAGCGAGGCGTAGAAGCAACCCATGGTTGAGGCAGTAACTGGGACGGGGGGCGCGCGATTTCCCGCCAGTCTTGCTCTGGTTGCCGAATAGGTGTGGGCAGGCTCGTTGGGGGGTCGGGAAACTCGTGTCCGGTCCGGGCAAGCCAAAGTGTCGAGATCGTTCGGTCACCTTCCGTGGTTGAGACGACGTAAACAACCCATTGGCCGTTTGGCGATATCTGGGCATCGCTGACCCCTGCCACGCGCAGAATGTCAGCGGGCACCATCGGCCTGCGGCTCTGCCCGAAGGAACTCGTAAGCGGGATGGAAACTAGTAGAGTAGTGAGAGCGACAATTGGTAGTTCACGCAAAGACGCAAAGGTGCAAAGACGCAAAGAAAGCTTAGGGATAAAGTTAGTGAATCCGGAGAATGGCATTCTCATCTTTGCGTCTTTGCACCTTTGCGTCTTTGCGTGATCACTATGCAATCGGCATCATTCTAGCAGCCTGTTAACAACTCGGCTGATGCCATCCTTAATCAGCGCGCCACCGAAGTTGTTAAGAGTCCCAGACGCTTATCTGCCAGCCGCAGGTACGTTAGAAATTGCTTCTTATGAACCGGAGCTATTATCTCAAGCGACTTAACCTCAACAATAACCTTACCTTCAACAATCAAGTCAGGCCTAGAGCCGATCTTCATCCGTACGTCTTCGTAGATGACCGGCATCGGCTGCTGGTGAACCACGTGCAACCTCTTTTTCTAAGTTCATACTCCATGATTGCTTCATCGACTGACTTCAGCAAACCCGGACCAAGTTTCGTGTGCACGGTAAAGGCTGCATCAACAATTATTTTCGCAACTTCATTTTCAGTCATTGTGAGGATCTCCTGAAAGAGGAAGAAGTTTACGCAAATATCAGGTCAACTTATATCACCTTAACTGGCTGAGTTGCTGATTCAACAGTTCCCAAACCTGACGGACATGCCGTTCTGCCGTGCGAATGTTGCCAATTGAGAGCCGCAGCGTGAGCTTGTCGTTTAGTCGAGTGTGCGAGAGAAAGGCTTTGCCCGTTCGGTTCACGGCGTGCATTACTTCCTCGTTCAAGGCATCCCAGCGAGCATTGCGCGACCCCTCGTCCACCGCGTCGACTTGAGGACAGGCACGAAAACAGACCAACGACAAAGGCACCGGCGCCATCAATTCCCAATCGGGCGATTCTTCTACCCACGAGGTAAACAACTTCGCCAAACGGCAATGCTCGCGAATCCGCGACGCGAGGCCTTGGTGGCCAAAGTAGCGAATGATCATCCAAAGCTTCAGCGCCCGGAAACGACGACCCAGTTGAATGCCGTAATCAGAACCGTTGCGCACCCGTTCCTGCTCAGGCGTCCGCAGGTATTCGGGAACGAGAGAGAAGGCCCGCTGCAGTAGGTCCATGTGCCGGCAATAGAGAACGGATAGATCAAAAGGTGTGAATAGCCATTTGTGAGGATTAACGGCAACGGAATCCGCCCGCTCGCAACCGTCTAAAATATACCGGAGTTCCGGTACCACAGCCGCGGAACCGGCGTAGGCAGCATCAACGTGCAACCACATGACGTGCTTCTCACAAATAGGTACGATCTCTTTGACTGGGTCGATACTCGATGTTGACGTCGTTCCCACTGTCGCTACCACACAAAAAGGAACCATGCCCTGGCCCTTGTCCTCTTCGATTGCTTCAGCGAGAGCCTGGGCCTTCATCCGAAACTCGGCGTCGGTGGGAATCTTACGCAGACCACGCTGTCCCAAACCCAGCGTGATCACTCCCTTCTCGATTGAGGAATGCTGTTCGGAAACGTATACACGGAGCAGCGGCAGGTCAGTCCTCCCGCTCATACCTTCCTCGCGTATGCGCCGTTCCACGCCCTCGCGAGCGGCAGCAATCGCATGCATGCTCGAGACGGAGGCCGTGTCGTAAATAATTCCGCTGTAACCCGCATCGAGCCCCATCATCTGACGGAGCCAGTCAAGCACCACTTCTTCCAACTCCGTAGACGCCGGCGAAGTGCGCCAAAGCATCGCCTTGTTATCAAAGGCGGCCGACAAGAGTTCGCCGAAGATGCCCGGTGCAGATGTGGAGGTAGCGAAGTACGCAAAGAACGACGGATGGCTCCAGTGAGTTAGCGCCGGCACGATCAGCCGATCCACGTCAGCGATAATCTTTGCCATGGGTTCACCACGTCGCGGCGCTGATGATGGAAGCTGGGCCTTCAAATCACCGGGATTTATCTGAGAGAGCACCGGCATATCCTCGATACGCTCGAAGTAGTCGCTGATAAAGTCAATCAGTTCGTGGCCAAAGCGGCGAAACTCGTCGGTGCTCATGTCGCCAGACGGGGGAGCGTTTCCGTCATGAAGTTGTGGTGTTTCTTTCATAGGCTTATGCAGCCAGGTCACTCAGCGGCGGAAACCCATGTTGCTTACGTCCCGGCGGGCCATCAAACGCTTTCGAGGTTTTGTAAAGTTCAAGCCGACCATCGGACGCCCACTCTGAACATTTCGAGCGAAGAGCTTGCATCTCTTCAGAGCTTAGCGGCGTAAAGTTGCGTGCAATGCGCAAATTCTGACGTAGAACTCTCAGAGAGTCGATGCCGCTGACTGTTACCGCCACCGGAAGACTCATCGCATAACTCAATGCTTCCGTCGGGGTTACAACTCTCTTTTTTATCGGCGCGCCTTCACCACACATGCTTTTCATTCCCAGTGCGGCAATGCCACGCCGGTTCAATTCCGGCAACACCTTTTGCTCGAAGCTGCGAAACGTTCCGTCGAGAACGTTGAGCGGCAACTGACACGTGTCAAAGGGATAGTCGTAACTAAGCATTTCGAGATGAATTGAGGGGTCTTTATGTCCAGTGAAACCTAGGTAGCGAACCTTGCCTTGGCGCTTTGCCTCTTCCAACGCTTCGACCACTCCGTCTTTAGCGAAATGCTGGTCCGGATCGTTGTCGTAAACAACCTCATGAATCTGCCACAGATCGAGGTAATCGGTCTTTAGTCGTT
>Ga0136617_10002537_pt1 | contig 16237 bp, 14 predicted proteins | sample AntDrymUQ3222106_2_FD_129672 | JGI IMG/M metagenome (GOLD analysis project Ga0136617, IMG submission 129672) | Polar desert sand microbial communities from Dry Valleys, Antarctica - metaG UQ322 (21.06) | ecosystem: Environmental > Terrestrial > Soil > Desert | place: Antarctica: Dry Valley...
CCGGTCAGGTGCTCAACATCGCCTACCTGAACCCAGCCCAGGTGACCTCGGGCGGATTCTTCCCGAGCGGCGTCAACGGCGACATCAACACCAGCGCCGCCAACTGAGCGACCCAACCTACGGGCGGGCCGGCGCGGACCTTCGACCGCGCCGGCCCGCCCGTAGATGTTCGTACCCTTCGATGGGACCGTGTCATTCCCCGTCGACCTCGACGTGCTATGGACGCGCTCGCGCACTTCAACGACCGCACGGGTACTACGACCAACCGCTGACCCTGGAGATCGGTGCGTTCACGCCACCTGGCTTACTAGAGCCGAACAAGCCCGACCCCCGCCTCTCAAGATGAGACGGTAGCGCGCGGTCGGGATCCATACGCTCCGCCCAGTGGTTCGCCTCCTCTTGCTCCCAGTATTAGAGTGGTCAAATGTCCGATCGGCCGGCCTGTTGCGGTCTCACCCACACCGACGCGGTCGAGGACGCCCTGCGGACGATCTTCGTGCGCTCCGGCCGCAGTGAGCCGGTCAGCACGTCGGCGCTCGCGGCGCATCTGGGCATCACGGCGCCGACGGTGTCGACCATGCTCAAGCGGCTGTCCGACCACGGGCTGGTGGAGCGCACCGACGACCACCGCGCGCTGCTCACGCCGCACGGCCGCCAGCACGCGGAGGAGGTCGTCCGGCGACACCGGCTGCTGGAGACGTTCCTGGTCACGGCGCTCGACCTGTCCTGGGACGAGGTACACGACGAGGCGGACGTGCTCGAGCACGCGGTGTCCGGCCGGCTGATCGACCGCATCGACGAGGTGCTCGGGCATCCAACCCACGACCCGCACGGTGATCCGATCCCTCCACCGGCTGGCGGGCACGACGAGGACTGGGGGGCGCGGCTGGACTCGATGGCGCCGGGTACCCGGTTCCGCGTGGAGCGGGTCTACGACCGCGACAGCGACGCGCTGCGCTACCTCGCCGACCTCGGCGTGCGGCCCGGTGTGACCATCGAGGTACTCGAACACAGCCCGTTCGGCGGGCCGCTGTGGATACGGCTGGACGGGCAGCGCTGCGCGCTCGGTGACCCGCTGGTCTGCCTGGTCCATGGCCGGGAGGAGCGGTGACCGAGCCGGCCAGGACCGGGACCTCGCGGCGGCGGTTCCTCGCCGGGAGCGCGCTGGTCGGCACCGGGGCTGCGTTGGGGGCCGGCGCGCTGGTCCGGAGCGCACCGACCGCCCTCGGCTCGACGCAGCACGACGGACACGGCGCAGGCCACGACGCACCCGGCGCCGCCCACGACGTGCACGGCGGTGGGGCGGCCGGCCCGACGTTCCGCTCCGGCCGCGCGGTCGACCACGAAGCCAACAACTTCAACCCCACCGAGCTGCTGCGCGACTTCGACTACGGCACCGCGTCGAAGCTGCCCGACGGGCGCACCCTGCGCGAGTGGGAGATCTTCGCCACCGACCACGAGATCGAGGTGGCCCCCGGCGTCCGCTTCCCCGCGTGGACGTTCAACGCGCGGGTGCCGGGGCCGACCCTGCGCTGCACGGCGGGCGACGTGCTGCGGGTCAAGTTCGTCAACGGCTCGGCCCACCAGCACACGATGCACTTTCACGGGATCCACCCGGCCGAGATGGACGGCGTGCCTGGGATCGGGGCTGGGATCATCGAGCCCGGCGGCAGCGTCACCTACTCCTTCGACGCCGAGCCCTTCGGGCTGCACCTCTACCACTGTCACGTCGGCCCGCTGGCCGAGCACATCGCCCGCGGCATGTACGGCACGTTCATCATCGACCCGCCGCAGCCCCGGTCTGCCGCCGACGAGCTTGTCATGGTGATGAACGGCTACAACACGAACTTCGACGGCCAGGGCAACCAGCTCTACGCAGTGAACGGCATCCCGTTCCACTACATGCACGAGCCGGTCCGGGTGAAGCGCGGCGAGCTCGTCCGGATCTACCTGGTCAACATCCTGGAATACGACCCGATCAACAGCTTCCACCTGCACGGCAACTTCTTCGAGTACTTCCCCACTGGGACGCGGCTGCAGTCCGCCGACTTCACCGACACCGTCGTACTCGGCCAGGGCCAGCGCGGGATCTGCGAGGTGCGCTTCCCGCACACCGGACGGTTCATGTTCCACGCCCACAAGACCGAGTTCGCCGACCTCGGGTGGATGGGCTTCTTCGAGGTGACCGAATGACACGGGGCCGATGATGCTGCGCCGTGCGGTGAGCCGAACCCCGAGCTGGGTGCTGGCGGTCGTCGGCTTGCTGACCGTGGCAGCCGCCCTGCTCGCGGTCGCCGTGCTCGGCGGCCAGACGCTCCCTGAGCGGACCGGCCCGCCCATCGAGGAACTCGCCGTCGAGCGCACAGTGCTCTCGCCGGGCACGATCGAGCTGACCTTGCGCAACACCGGTCCCGATCCGGTGCAGGTCGGGCAGGTCGCGGTGAACGACGGGTACGTGCAGTTCACCGGGGGTGAGGAGCCGATCGGACGGCTCGGCTCCGGCACGCTGCGGCTCGCCGTGCCGTGGCAGGACGGTCAGCCGTACCTGGTCTCGATCCTCACCTCGACCGGGGCGGTGATCGAGCACCAGATCCCGGTAGCGACTGCGACACCCCAGCCCAACGGCGGGTTCGTCGGACAGATGGTCCTGCTCGGCGCTTACGTCGGGATCATCCCGGTCCTGCTCGGGATGCTGTTCCTACCCGCGATCCGCCGGGCCGGCCGGCGCACCGTACGCGTGCTGCTGGCGCTGACGGTCGGGCTGCTGGCGTTCCTGGCGGCGGACGCGACGATCGAGGCGGTCGAGCTGGCCGGGCAGACCGGCGCCGCCTTCGGCGGCGTCGCGCTCGTCGTGCTCGGTGCGGTCCTCGCCTTCCTGGCGTTGACGGCGGTGGCCCGGTGGCTGCAGGGGCGTCAGAGCCAGCCCGGCTCGGCACCCCGCTCGCCGGGCGGCCTGCGGCTGGCGCTGATGATCGCGATCGGCATCGGGCTGCACAACCTCGGCGAGGGGCTCGCCATCGGGTCGGCCTACGCGGTCGGCAACCTGGCGATCGGCGCCTCGCTCGTGGTCGGCTTCGCCGTCCACAACACCACCGAAGGCCTCGCTGTGGTGGTACCCGTGCCTGCGCGTCCGGTGTCGCTATGGCGCCTGCTCGGGCTGGGCCTGATCGCCGGCGCGCCCGCCGTCGCCGGGACGCTGCTCGGCTCGACCGTCGCCAACGCCGAGCTCTCGGCGCTGCTGCTCGGGATCGGGATCGGCGCAATCGCGCAGGTCATCGTGCAGATCGCCCCGAGCCTGCGGGACCGGGCGACCGGCCTGGTGGACTCCGCTGCGTTCGGCGGGCTGGCCGCGGGCGTGCTGCTGATGTACGCCACCGGCCTGCTCGTCGCCGTCTAGCCGTCCAGCCCCGGCATGATCGCCGTCTTGGTGGGTTAGCGTTCGCTCAGCGTACGTTTTCCCGCCAGAACGCGATCATGGAGTCCCGGCCCGCGGGCGTCAGCCGACGGATGGGCCCAGTCCGAGCGACTGCGGGGTGCTCGAGTCCGGCGACGGCTGGCGCAGCCCCTCGTCCAGCGACCCGAACTCGGTCATGAGCGCAGCACTGCCACCCCACGGGGTCTGCTCCTCGGCGACCAGCGAGTTGGTGGTGAGCAGCAGCCCGGCCACCGACGCGCCGTTCTGCAGCGCCGCCCGTGCCACCCGCAGCGGGTCGATGATGCCCATCTCGATCATGTTGCCGAAGCGGCCCTCGAGGGCGTCGAAACCGTCGTCGACCCCGAGCTCGGAGATCCTCGCGACCACCTCCTGGCCCGAGTAGCCGGCGTTGGCGGCGATCAGATACGCCGGCTCGGTCAGCGAGCGACGGACGATGTCGACGCCCACGGCGTAGTCGTCCTTCACGTCGAGGTCGTCCAGCGCACTCTCGGCGTGCACCAGTGCGGCGCCGCCACCAGCGACGATGCCCTCAGCCATGGCGGCCCGGGTCGCGGACAGCGCGTCCTCCACCCGGTGCTGCAGCTCTGCGAGCTCCGCGTTGGTCGGTGCGCCGACACTGATCACGGCCACCTTCCCGGACAGTGCCCCGATCCGCTCGTTCAGGACATCCTCGTCGACGCCGTAGGTCGCCCGCTCGCGCTCGGCCCGCATCTGGCCAAGCCTGAACTCGATCTTGTCCGACGAGCCGGCGCCGTCGATGATCGCGGTGCGGTCCGCGGTCACCCGCACCTGCGACGCCCGGCCGAACTGGCTGGCCTTCATGGTCTCCAGGGTGAAGCCGGAGTGCTTGCTGTACACCTCACCTCCGGTCACCGTGGCGATGTCCTCCAGCTTGCGCAGCCTGCGGTCGCCGAAACCGGGCGCCCGAACCGCGACGCATTGGAAGATGCCGTTGACGTGGTTGTGCACCAGCATGCTCAGCGCGGTGCCCTCGACGTTCTCTGCGACGATGACCAGCGGCTTCGGGTCCCGCATGACCTGGTCAAGAATGGGCATGAGCTGCTGGACCTGCGTGATCTTCTCGCTGCACAGCAGGATGTACGGGTCGTCGATGATCGCTTCGAGGCTTGCCGGGTTGGTCACCATGTACGGCGAGACGTACCCGTTGTCCCACTCGAAGCCCTCGACGAAGTCGACGGTCATACCGTGGATCGGGGACTCCGTCACCGTGACGGTGCCGCCGTCGCCAACCGTATGCACGGCCTTGGCGATGACCGCGCCGACCATGTCGTCGTCGTTCGCCGAGATCGCCGCCACCCTGGCGTAGTCATGCTCGGTGGCCACCGGGTGCGCGGCACTCTGCAAGTGCTCGACCAGCCGCCCCACGGCCATGTCGATCCCCCGCTTGACCAGCACCGGGTTGCCGCCGGCGCTGATCGCCTTCATGCCCTCGCGGATGACGGCCTGGGCGATCACGGTCGCGGTGGTCGTCCCGTCACCGACGATGTCGTTGGTCTTGATCGCCGCTTCCTTGACCAGCTGGGCGCCCATGTTCTCGAACTGGTCCTTGAGGTGGATCTCCCTGGCGATCGTCACGCCGTCGTTGGTGACGACCGGCGACCCGGTGATCTTCTCCAGGATGACGTTGCGGCCCTTGGGGCCGAGCGTCGACTTGACCGCCTCCGCCAGCTGGTCGACGCCCGCCAGCAGGAGGTTGCGGGCTTCCTCGCCGAAACGTAGTTCCTTGGCCATCAGTTCTCCCCGTTGAGTCGTTGGTCGGTCGCGCGGAACTACGGCACGAGAATCGCTCGACCGCGCACCCGGCCGTTGTCGAGGTCGTCGAGCGCCTCGACCGCCGAGTCGAGCGGGTAGGTCTTGGTGTGCAGCGTGACCTTGCCGGCCTGGGCGAGGACCATCAGCTCGGCGAGGTCGTTGTAGGTGCCGACGATGTTGCCGATGATGTTCTTCTCAGCGGCGATGAAGTCCAGCGTGGGGATCTTCACCTCGCCGCCGTAGCCGATCATGAACTGCGATCCGTCGGGCCCGGTCATCTGCCAGGCGTCGTTCTCCGCGCCGCCCTCGGCGACGAAGTCGAAGACGACGTTGGCGCCCTCGCCCCCGGTCAGCTCCTTGACCGCCTCGACCTGGTTGCCGTCGGCCGCGACGGTCTCGTCGGCGCCGATCTGCTTGGCCAGTGCGAGCGCGTCGGGGTTGCGGTCCACCACCACGATGCGGGTCGCGGTCAGCGCGGCGAGGCACTGGATGCCGATGTGGCCCAGCCCGCCCGCACCCTGCACCACGGCCGTGGTGCCCGGGTAGAGCAGCGGGACCGCCTTGCGCACCGCGTGGTAGGCGGTGATGCCAGCATCGGCGAGCGCGGCCACGTCGGATGGCTTGGTCTCCGGGTTGAGCTTGACGCAGGCCCGCGCCGAGGTGCGGAGGTACTCGGCCATGCCACCGTCGTTGTTGGAAAGGCCGGGGAAGAAGGCGTTGGAGCACTGCATGTCCTTGCCGGCCCGGCAGGCGCGGCACAGCCCGCAGCTGGGCTGCGGGTGCAGGATCACCGTGTCGCCCGGCGCGACGTTGGTGACGCCCGCGCCGACCTCCTCGACCCAGCCGGCGTTCTCGTGGCCGATCGTGTACGGCAGCTCCGGGCCCATTGCCTCGGCCCACTGGCCCTCGATGATGTGCAGGTCGGTGCGGCAGACTCCAGCCCCGCCGATCTTTACGATCACGTCCAGGGGTCCGGAGAGCGTCGGCTCCGGGACGTCTTCCACGACCGGAGGCTTGTGGTAGTCGTGCAGCCGGACTGCTCTCATGGCCTTCTCCTCAGAGTGGTCAGTTCTCGACGGCTGAGCCGACGCCGTACCTGGTCGCAAGCAGACTGAGGCAGTGGCCGGCGTTGGCTTCGATGTTCACGCGCGTACTGCGTACTCGCCGCAGGTGTAGAGGCAACGCATCCAGCCCGATGGCCGCGCCCTTGTCGTCCACGAGCAGCACCGCGTCGTCGTCGGCGGCGATGCCGAGCTCGGCCCTGCGCTCACGCAGGCGGTCAAGATCGGCCGACGGCGGAACGTCGCCGAGGCGCATGTCGGCCAGCTCCGATGGTTCCCTGCCCGCGGCCAGCAGCGGCCGAGCCACCCGGTCCTGGCCGGCCAGCATGGCCTTGCGGATGAAGGCCAGGCGCAGCTCGTCCAGCTCACCCTGCGCCTCGCCTTCGAACGCGGCGACGAATCCGGCACGGGCGGCCACCCCGTCGTTGATCGTCGGGGAGGCGAAGTGGTCCTCCAGGATGATCTCCGCATTGCTCACACCCTCGACCGCCGACACCGCGTCGTAGGCGTCGGCGACCATCAGGAAGGCGAAGTTCGGGGCGCAGAAGAAGGTGGGCAGGCGCAGATGCACCTGCGCCACCCCGTCCGCGGAGACGGTGCACGACGCCACGAACTGGAGCTCGACGATCGAGGTGTCCAGCTCGGGGTCGCGCACCGTCTCCAGCGCGGCAAGCGCGCGGGACTGCAAGCTCACGCCTGCGCCCCCGCGGTGTCGTCGACCAGCTGCTCGGCCGGCTGCTTGTCCTCGCCCGCGTCGGTCGGCAGCTGGCATTCTGCCGGGACGGGGATGTCGTACAGCTTGGCGGCGTTCAGACCAAGGATCTTCTTCTTGGTCGCCACCGTCGGACGCGGGTAGTCGCTGAACGCGTCGTCGTCCGGCATCTCCCAGTCGACAATGCCCTCGACCTGCCACTTCGGGGTCCAGATGTTGTAGTCGGAGCCGAAGGTCATCCGGTCCTCGCCGACCCAGAACAGCAGCTCACCCATCACCCGGTTGAAGAACTTCGGCCGGGCGTGCATCAGGGCGCCGATGACCACCGAGCAGCCGGCGTAGACGTTCGGCTCCTGTACCGCCATGTAACAGAAGTCGTCGATCCGCGGGATGCCCGCGTGCTCGATGATGAAGTTGAGGTCCGGGTGGTCCGTCGCAGCCGCGTCGACGTCGCTGGCGTCGAACGCGTCCTTGTCCAGCGGCCAGATCGTCGGGCCCTTGTGGACGTGGATGTTCTTGATGCCCAGCTCCTGGCAGCGCTCGAGGAACCGGTAGGCCTCCGGGTCGGTCAGCTTCCAACCACGTGAGCCCTTGTTCCACTCCGCTGTGTAGAGCTTCACGCCCTTCAAGTTGAACTCCGCGGCGTCCGCCTCGAGCTGCTTGAGCCCCGCATCGCCGTCGCGCGGGTCGAAGCGGCCGTTGGTGATCAGCCTGTCGGGGTACTTTTTGGTGAGCACGTCGTTCTGCGCGGCCGTGTTGAAACCGGTCTTGTACCACTCGGTGAGGTACGTGGACTGGAAGATCGCGACGTCGACGTAGCCGTCGGTGAAGACGTCCTTGACGAAGTCCTCTTCGGAGACCTTGAGGTAGTGCTCCCAGTCCCAGTGCGTCTCCGGCGGCGCCAGCTGGTGGTAGCCGTAGAAGCAGTCGATCCAGCCCTTTGCATAGTTCTCCGCGCCAGGCACCCAGTTCTCTTTGCTGGCGTCCCAGAAGTGCAGGTGGGTGTCGACGACGAAGTACTTCTCGCCATCCTTCTCATACATCGTGGTGGGTCCTTTCCCTGTAAGACCGCGGATTCGGGACTGCCAGCCCAGGCAGTACGGGCTGGCAGCCCCGATGGTCGATGGACCGGGTCGCGTCCTGCGCGGCTGCTATTTCGACGTCGCCTTCAGGTCGAAGTCGATGTATTCCGCCGCGTCCTCGGGATTCGCGAACATGATCGTCCGGTCATCCTCGTGGATCATGCGTCCGTAGTGCGTCGACATGTTCTCCTCGAACTCGGCAGCGTCGAACCAGCCCTCTTCCTCGCCGGCCGCGTCGTCCATGTCGGCGTAGACCAGGTCCATCCGGTTCTTCGCGTCGATCCTGATCATCGAGGGCAGCGGCGTCACCGTGACGTTGTCCAGCTTCCCCAGCACCTGCGCGATCAGGGCGCCGACCTGGTTGTTCATCAGCGTGAAGCCGCACTTGTTCGAGGACGTGTTGTTGGACTTGTACGGGCTCTCGCTCGTCTTGAACGAGGTCATTGGTTCAGCTCCTTCGGTACCTGCAGACCAAGATCGGACACGATTCCGCTGAAGCGAGCCTTCGCTCGGTCGAGACCGTCCTCGAACCGTGGCGGCTTGAAGTCAGGCTGCGACCACAGCGGCTGCAGCGCCCGTGCGGCCTCGAGGGCCTGCGGCACCCACTTGGAGAGCCAGCCCTGCATGATCTCCTTGTTGTGCTCGGCGAACTCCTTGTCGCTCGCCCGCGGCTCGAACATCGCGATCGTCATGCGAAGGTCGCGCTGCGAGTAGTCGTGCTCGCCGGCGCCGACGACCGTCGGTGTCACGAAGTCGCCGTTGCCGGCTGCGGCCTGCTGAACCAGGTTGCTGCGGAACAGCTCACCGACCAGCGGCTCGAACACGACGTTCGTTGCGAAGATCGACTCGCCCCAGTCGTTCTCGATGGCGGGCAGTGCCTCCACGAGCTTGCGGACGGGCTGCCAGGCATTGTCGGAGTTCCAGGTCTCGATGTGCGCGGCGCCGTCGAAGTCCTCGATCTCCTCGCTCAGCGTGAGGTTGTACAGCGCGAGGTCCTGCGCGAAGCGGATCTTGTGCATGCCGTTCGCGACGATGGCCGTGTTGTGCATGTTGGTCGGGCCGGACCGGTTGGCGTGGCTGAACACGTAGAGCCCGAGGATGTGCTCGATGTGCATCCAGGCGCCGACGTGATGCTCCACGAAGTGCACCCAGTTCGGGTTCCACTGGTCGAACGCCTTCGCCTCGCGGGCGAAGTCGATATTCGCGTTGAGCTGCCGGACGACGTTGGCGCCGTACCGGTAGAGCGTCATCTCCCATTCCTCGTTGGGATCGCGGAACTCGTGCCAGCCGTGCGCCGGCCAGTCGAGCCCCTTGCCGCCGCCGCCGGTGCCGGGGCCGCGCTCGGGCTCGGGCTTGTCCTGGCCCCATGCTTTGAGCTTCGTCCAGGTCAGGGGGTAGCCCACCTCACCGTTGGCGAAGCCGTAGATCCAACCCTGGCTGAGGTAGTGCCGCGGATCCGGCTGGACCTCGACGGTGACGTCCTCGTAGTGGGTCTGCTTGCGCTTCTGCGGTGTGTAGTAGTTGTACCGGCGCGCGGTCGAGTCCGGGAACTCCTTGGCACCGGCCTCGGCGTCGGTGAAATTGACTCTCGGTACGCTGCGTTCCTTCGCAGATGTCATGTCTTGCCCTCACCTTGGTTTCGGCCGATGTGCACCATCGGACTCGGGGCGATGAAGTCAGCCGCGCTGATGTCTGGAGCCGTCCTCCTTTAGTCGCCGGACTCACCGGTCGTGGTGAACTTGTCGTAGTAGATGCGCGCCTCGTCCACCCCTAAACGGGTCAGCGCGGCGATCGCCGCGTCGACCATCGGAGGCGGCCCGCACACGTAGCCGTGGGAGCGCTTGAGGTCGGACTCGTGCTGCTCCATGACGTCGGTGATCAGCCCGACCTCGCCGTCCCAGTCGTCGTCATCGCCCGGCTCGGACAGCGCCGGGATGTAGCGGAACCCCGGCAACGTGTTCTCCAGCTCTCGTAGCTCCTTCTCGAAGCACAGGTCGCGCCGCTGGCGCGCCCCGTAGTACAAGGTGGCCTTGCGCTCGATCCCCCGCTCGGACATCGACCGGAGCAGGCACAGGATCGGTGCCATCCCGGCGCCGCCGCCGACGAACATCAGGTCCGTCTCGTGGCTCTCGCGGAGTGTGAACACGCCATACGGGCCGGTCACGTCCAGCCGGTCGCCCTCCTTGACCTTGGTGTCGAGGAAGTGCGAGAACAGCCCGTCCGGATAGATCTTGATCACGAACTCGAGCGTGCCGTCCTCCCGGCTGGACGTGTTCGCCATCGAGAACGAACGGGTCTCCTCAGTGTCCGGAATCTTGAAGTCCAGGTACTGCCCGGGAAAGAACTTGATCTCCTTCGGCTCGACGAGGCGGAGCACCAGGTGGCGCATGTCGTGGGTCACCGGCTCGTTGGACACGACCTCGGCGACTGCTTCCTCGATCGGCAGCCCCGACCGGATCAGGTCCTCGTCGTAGTGCAGCAGCTCGATCGTCGTGTCCTCGTACGCGTGCGCCCTGCACAACAGGGTGAAGCCTTCCTCCCTCTCGTAGTCGGGCAACGCGAACGTCGAGTACTTGTCGAGCTCGGGATCCTCGCCGTCCAGCACGAACGACTTGCAGGAGGCGCACTGGCCCTCCTTGCATCCGTGCATGAGCATGACGCCCTGCTCGAACGCGGCGCGCAAGATCGTCTGGTCCTCATCGACCTCGATCTCGATGCCCACCGGTTCGAACCGGACGACGTGCTTATCGGCCATGTCTCCCTCGCCGGTTTGCACAGCGAACGGGGGCCCGAGGACCTACCTCGGGCCCCCTTTCGCGGTGTCTGACTTACTTGTCGGCTGGTGCCGGCCGTCCGGCCGGACCCTGCTTGATGTAGTCGGCGTGGAACGCCTTGCGCTCGTCGTCCGACATCTCGTTGAGGATCACGTTCGGGCTCAACAGCGGGCCCATCCGACGCAGGTGATCCGTGGTCCACATCTTCTTGGGATCCAGGTTCAGCGACGGCTGAGCGGTCATGGTCTTGCCGTCGTCGCGGACATAGCCCATGTCCTCGACGACATCCGCCCAGTTCCAGCCGTGGTAGAGCGTCTCCCACTCGCGCTTACCGGTCAGCCGGCCCATGTTCGGGGTCTCCCGGCCCTCGTAGGTCGGCCGGAACGCGGTCGTGTCGGTCCACGCACACATCTCGTGGCAGTACGTCCGCCACTGCCCGTCGACCTTGTCCATCACCATGTCCTCGCGGACCAGGCACGGGACCATGCAGACCCAGCAACGGTGCGGGTACACGTAGTCGACGGCCTCGGCCACGATCGGGTGGTGTCCGTTCGGCGTGGACAGGCGGTTGTAGTTCTCCCACCACTTGCCGTACCGGTCGTACCAGCCCGGGTACTTGAACTCGAACCACTCGAAGTCCTCGTCGGTCATCGAGTCGATCCGCCAGTAGTTGGCGAGCCAGCCCGTGGCGAAGAACTGCGCGACCTCGTGGACGTAGCCCTTGTTCCAGATCTGGTTCCAGGCTTCTTCGATGAGGTCGTGCGGGATCACCAGGCCATACTTCTCGAGCGGTACCAGGTAGCTGCGGTAGTAGTCGTCGTAGATCCACCGCCGCCACATCTCGGCGTAGCTCTCGCGCTCCTTGCGACGGTCCTTCGTGCCGTACTCGATGAAGGTTCCGATCGCGGCGTCGACCACGCGGTGGTTGTTCCACCACGCGTAACGCAGGTCGCGCTCGAGCAGCTGGTGGTTGCTCTCGTCGGACAGAGCCATCAGCAGCGTGGCGTAACCGTTGCTGATGTGCCGCGACTCGTCGGACTGCACCGAGTGGAACACCGTCGGCAACAGGTAGTCACCGTTGGCGGCCGCCTCGGCGGGCATCGCGACGAACAGCGTGTTGGTGAACGCCGTCTCGGCAACGATCGTCAGGTAGATGCTCGCCGCGGTGATGGCGTCACCGGTGATGAAGCCCTCGGCGAACTGACGGCCGATCGTGCCGCAGTAGTCGTTGTGGAAGTTCCGCAGACTGTTGTTGAAGCCTGCCGGGTCGATGTAGTTGTTCATGTACAGGCGCTTGAGGTTCTGCTGGATCGTCGAGTGCCTGACCTCGTCGATCATCTGGATGGCCTGGCCGTTGTGCAGCTCCGGGTTGGGCACCGTGTGGAACAGCATCGGCATGGACCGCGCCGCCGAGATCTCCGGAAGCGGGATGATCGACAGGAACAGCTTCTGCCATTCCAGCCAGCGCTCCTGCACCTGGCGGAACATGTTGCCGCGGATGGCGCCATCGGAGGCCCCGTACACGCGGTGGTCCTTCTCTTCCTGCATGGGGAAGTAGGACCGAAGGACCTGCTTGAGCGGGTCCCTCTTCTGAGCCTTCTGGAAGGTGTAGTCGGTGCCGTACTTCTGATACGGCGTGTGATACATCGGTTCCCAGGACAGTTCCTGGATCTTCTGGTGAGCCCTTGCCACACTCTGGCGACTCATTTGTCACACTCCTCGCCGTGTACTCGGGTCGGCTGAGGCCGTAAGCCGTCAGCTTCGATCACTGCACGCGGTTCTCAGTTCTCAGTTGGTTTCGTATCTATGTCGTGCTTGTTGCCGTGTCTGTGCAGCACAACCCACGTCCGGGCGTGCCGAGGTCTCAAGTTGAGACGATTCAAGATCGACTAGCTGCATACTCCTTCCGACATCTGTGCAGGTGAGGTGCCGGTCACGGGTCACGGTCGCTCGCCGAGCATGGTGTTGCGCAGCTCGGCGAGGTGTTCACGGATGTCCGGCTTCGCGTGCCCGGGACCTTCCGGCCCCGGCTCGATCCCCAGCGCGCGCAGCAGCTCCGCTGCCGGTTGCGCCGGGTGGCCTGCCTCGCCGAGGACGGGATGCAACCCTTGTGCCGACAGGTGGTTGAACACCAAATTGACGACACTCCACGGGTTGAACGTCTCGGTCACGGCCGGCTCGGATTCGCTCATCAAGGCGCCTCATCTCCCGGAGAGTCCCGTGTCCCGATCCCACACCTGGCTCTTGGCCCAACTTGTCTCAACCTGAGACATGCATCCGTTTGGGTCATACCTACAGTCAGAAGCTGGCCGGCGGTACGGTCGTAATGCCTACGCGCCCAGACTCCGCGTGGCCATCGCGGACCAGCGCAGGCCGGAGGGCAGCTCGTGGCGAAACGGCACCTGCAGCACAGCCCACAAGCGACGGCAGCCGGGCCGCCAGGAGCGAGCCCGTTGCTCGCTCGCGAACGGGAGCACTTCCTCACCGCCGAACCGGTCAAGCCTGGCGTCGTCCGCGACAGCATCATCGCATCCTGGAACCGCTCCAAGGAGTGGCTCGTCCCCGCGGATCACCTCGAACTGCCCTACGACCCCAACCCGAACCGCGACACCCGGCTCACGCACAGCGCCCGCAAGGTCATCAGCGACCTGGCCGACCAGCTCGCGTCCGAACCCATTTGCATCGTGCTCACCGACGCCGACGGCGTCGTGCTCGACCGTCATACCGGCGACTCCGCCCTGCGTGCCCATCTCGACCGGGTCAAGCTCAACGTCGGCTTCAGCTACTCCGAGCAGCACGTCGGCACGAACGGCATCGGCACCGCGCTGGAGGGGCGTGGCCCGGCCGAGGTGTTCGGCCACGAGCACTACGCCGAGCACCTCGAGGACCTGGCCTGTGCCGGCGCGCCGATCCACCACCCGGTCACCGGCAAGCTGGTCGGCATCATCGACCTGACGTGCTGGCGGGTGGACGCGAACCCGATCATGATGGCCGCCGCCACCACCGCCGCGAAGCGGATCGAAGAGGCCCTGTTCGAGCACTCCGGCCGCCATGAGCTGGCCCTGCTGCACGACTACCTCACCGCGTGCCGGCGCGGTCACGGCGCCGTGCTGGCGATCAGCGACGACATGCTCATGATGAACGACCGGGCGCGGGAGATCCTCGATCCCGCCGACCAGCAGATCCTGCTGGCCCAGGCGACCGAAGCGCTGAACACCGGCGGCCGCCAGCTGCTCGTCCTCGATCTGCCCAGTGGAGCGACGGCGCGCGTGCTGTGCAAGCCCAGCTGGGAGGACAGCTCGGTCGCCGGTGGGATCGTCCAGGTCCAGCTCACCCCACCCTTCGAGGTGGGTAGCAGTCGCCACGAGGTCATGCCGCCGTCCGTGACGCTGCCAGGCGTCGTCGGCGCCGGAACGCTGTGGACCAGGTGCAGCCGCGACGTGGACAGGCACTTCCGCAACGGGGAGTGGCTGGTGCTTGAGGGTGAGCCGGGTGTCGGCAAGCTGGCGATCGTCAGGGGCATGCACCAGTTCCACTCGCCGGCCGGGCACCTGCGGGTGTTCGACGGCTCCGCGGCCAGTGGCACCGAGCCGACTGCCTGGATCGACGAGCTCGCCGAGGAGATCGACGGCGGTACCTCGACGATCATCCTGCGCCACATCGACGAGCTGCCCGGCGAGATGCTCCGGGCGCTGCACGACGTGCTCGAGCCGCACCGCGAGTCCCCCGACATCGACCGTCCGTGGGTGGTCGCCACCCGCGGGCAGCGCATCCCGGACTACGACGGCGACCTGGACCGGCTGCTCCGTTGCTTCCCGCGCACCGTCGAGGTCCCCCCGCTGCGCCACCACATCGAGGACCTGCGCGAGCTTGTGCCGTTCATGATCTCCCGGCTGACGAAGGGCGGGTCGCTGACCTGCTCGGCCGAGGCGATGCGGGTACTGATGCAGAACCGCTGGTCAGGCAACATCGAGCAGCTCTACCAGACCATGCGAAAGATCGTCGCTCACCGGCGGATCGGCACGATCACCGTCGCGGACCTCCCACCGGAGTGCCGGGCGAACACGCGCCGGGTGCTAACCCCGCTCGAGTCCATCGAGTGCGACGCGATCGTGCAGGCCTTGCTCAACCTCGACGGCAACAAGGTCCGCGCCGCCAAGCAGCTCGGAATGTCGCGGGCCACCATCTACCGCAAGATCCGTGAGTACGGGATCAGGGTGCCGCACATTCCGGAGCAGCCGACCCGCCCCTGAGCATGACCAACCCGGACAGGGCGCGACCGGACTGGGTCACGCCGCTCTACCAGCGGGTCCTGGACCGGGTCGGCGCCAGCCCGGGACGGACGCTGCTGGACCTCGGGTGCGGAACCGGCCAGCTGTGCCGGATGGCCGCGGACCTCGGGGCGCAGGTCACCGGGATCGACCCGGACCGCGGCGAGATCGAGCACGCGGCCGCGCTGGTGCCGGAAGGGGCGTTCGACATCGGCGACATGCTCGCGCTCCCCTACCCCGCCGCCGGTTTCGACGGCGTGGTCTGCGTGCAGTCGATCATGCATGTGGCGAACCCGCTCACGGCGCTGCGCGAGGCAGCACGGGTGGCCGGGCCCGGTGCGCCGGTGGTGGTCACGGTCTGGGGCAAGGAGCAGGACTGCGACATCCGCGAGCTCGGTCGCGCCCTGTCCGGCCTGCTGCCCCGCCCGAACGCCCGCCCGAGCGGGGCCACGGTGCCGCCGCCGCTGTCGGCCGACGGTCGCCTTGAACGGCTGGCGACGTTGGCCGGCCTGGGCGTGGCCGAGGTCGGCGAGGTGGTGTGCCCGTTCTCCTATCCCGACGAGGACAGCCTGCTGCGCGATCTTCTCGACTCCGGGCTCGGACGGCAGGCGATGCGTGTCGCCAGCCCGGCCACTGTGCGCCGGGCCGTGGTGGCCGGACTGGCCGACTACCGGACGGCCGGCGGCGGCTACCGGTTGGACAACACGTTTCGCTACCTCGTCGGGACCCCCGCTCGGACGGCTATTTGACGATGGGGTTGCCCAGCGGCATGGGCCTGCCGCCGAGGGCCTGGTTGAAGGCGTCGTAGGTGATGTAGACGCCGATCAAAGAGAACACGATCGCGACGATCCCGGCGATCCTGCTGAGCCCCGTCGCGGTGCCGCCGCCGGCGTAGAACAGGAAGACCAGCAACAACGCGACGGCCACGAGAGCGATCAGGAGCGAGAAAGCCACCGGCAGGCGCAGGGCGGCCAGGGTGAGCACGGCGACCACGATCGTCCAGACCAGCGAGTACAGGGTGAATGCCTGCGCCCCCGCAGCCGCGTTCGCCGGTGCCCCTCCGATACCCAGCAGCAGGAAAGCGAAGCTGAACCAGAAGGCCGCGAAGACGCCGAAGATGCCGGCCAC
>Ga0136617_10002540_pt1 | contig 16228 bp, 13 predicted proteins | sample AntDrymUQ3222106_2_FD_129672 | JGI IMG/M metagenome (GOLD analysis project Ga0136617, IMG submission 129672) | Polar desert sand microbial communities from Dry Valleys, Antarctica - metaG UQ322 (21.06) | ecosystem: Environmental > Terrestrial > Soil > Desert | place: Antarctica: Dry Valley...
CATGCGAGCTTTACTCTCATTGAGAGACTCTCTCAGTTCAGACGAAATTTTGTATTGTAACCGATGCAACATAGTACACCGGCGGCAAAGTGTCACTAAGCACGCAGATTAATTACCCGTTTATCTTTGACTGAAGGTTTGTATGCCTTTCTTTACTTTGCGCTTCAAGCAACACGAAAGTTGCGTAGGTGGAGCCTGGCGTTATCTCCTTTCCTGATAAATCAAAACGGGAAGAATGAAAACACGCCGCTTGATTTTGGGGCGGTGAGACTCGTGCCGCTCGTGGTCTGTCTGGTCATAGTCAGCAAAGCGAGTTGCTGTTCGGATGGAACGCTGCTAATCGCTCCAATTGTCTCTGGTCTTAAAGCCGGTCCCATCCATCCTTCAATCGTCTGCGGCGTGACGTACCAAAAGTAGGTTGCGGATTCGTCGGCTCGTTCGCCCATTGGTACGCCCCAGATGGCGGCTTTTGGCGGCGGGACGACGGTATTGGCGCGCGTCGGATTCGGCGGGTTGATGATGTGCAGCGTGTAGAAATAGTTTGCTTGCACGGCGGTAAGAGTCTTGCCGTCAGGTGAGATTTGTTGTGCGCGTGCGCCTTGCCAGATGCGCTCATTGAGTTCGCGGAAGTCGTGAGGAAAGCGTCCGGTCTGATGATGAAATGTCCGTAGATCGCGTGCGAGCAACTCCATTGCAGGGACGGGCAAGTTGGCTTCGCGCGCGTTGTTTGCCGTCCACGCGGAATGGATGAAGGCAACGATCATTAGAATCAAAGAAAGTGCGGCGATGACGAATGTAAAGCGTAGTTTTCCGATGCGCGTTCCAGACTCTTGATTGATAGTTTGTTCGTTCGCCATCGCCATCGCCTTTCGTAAATTTTTGCGCTCAAAGGTTGAGAACACGGTTGAGCGTTGTATCGGGAGTCGCCGCTATTTCGTGCGCGGCGGGCGCGGCTGCGCCGTCGAAAATCGTAAAGAAGTGTCCCATCGCTTGCCGGGTTTTCTCTTTGATAATTTCTTCTTCATTGACGATCTTTGTGATCTTCACGCTTCCGCCCGCTCCGGCTTGCACTCCCGATTGGCTATCTACGATCTGCCCTGCTTGCTTCTCAATCTTCGCCGCTTCGCCAGGCATAGATGTTTCCACGGTGCTTGAAGTTGAGTTCAACTCGTCCTTCTTGGGTTCCGTTTCTCCAACGAGAGCGATTTGCTGATCGGCGACTCCTTTTAGCGAGAGTCTCTCGCTCGTCCTTTGTTCGGCTTCGATGAAACCCACGATGTGCGGTGCGCCGTACTTGCGCGGTATGACGCGCGGCGACTGTTTAGCTGACTTCGGATAAGTCCACTTCACCGGCGGCATCGTCTCGACAATCGTGATCGCTTGCCGATGCACGAGCAGTTGCCTGATTTCCGCCGGGTCAATTAGCGCGCGACTTGTCTCGTTTGTGCGCTCGCGGTCGAACTGCGTGCCGGGCGAATCATCGAAGCCGCGCCCCCAGACGGTTGTTTGTCCGACAAGCTCTGAAGCGTAGCGTGCCGTAACATGATCGCAGCCCGGTAAGAATGTTTTAGCGTTAATCGAACCTAAGATGGAGTTGAAGCCGTGTTCACCATACATGTCAAAACCTTGCGAGAGGTTTTGATAAAAGAGCATCACGCCGAAACGTCTGCCGCGCCCGACACCAGGCAACTCTTTCAAGTTGGCGATGGGGATGTGCGCCGCTTCGTCAACGACGAACATCACGGGCGTCGTCTTTTCGTCAACTTCGCCTGCGCGCAAATGCTCGACCGCTTGCCCGACGAACGTAGCAAGCGGAATCTTGTAGCGTGAAGCCGCGCCTTCCGGGATGACGATAAAGATCGCCGTCCCGGGCTTGCGTAAATCATCGAAGTCTATGTAGCGTGCGCCCGCGTCATGTTCACTTTCGACGATTGATGCGGTAACGGCTTTCGCGGCATCAATCGTGAACGGATTGATCTTCGCGGCGAGTCCTGTGAAGACGCTGCCGCGCGTCTGGTCAGGCGCTTTCGTAAATGTTCCCCACTGCACTTGCACATCCTGATTGTCGCAGTTGGCCAACTCGGTGCAGAGTCGCTCATAACTGCGAAGGGCGATGAACTCATGAATCATCGCCGGCGTCGGATGGTCAACAATTGAGGGAACGTAAAGCAGAATCGCCGTGAGCAACGCGACTTCCGCTTCCTGCCAGAACGGATCAGTCCCCGTATATTTCCCGCCTTCAATGCCAAGCATGATCGTCGCCATCATATGCGCGTATTCTTTGTTGCCCTTGCACTGCGGGATGAAATTCCACCGGTCGGAGCACTCAGGATTTTGAAAATCAATGCGGTAAATGCGTTTGAAGAAGTGCGCGCAATACTGAAAGAGTTCGCCTTTCGGATCAATGATGACAGTTGACCAGCCCGTGCGCCCAAGACAGCGCAGATAGTTCATTAGCAACACGGATTTACCTGAACGCGGCGGACCGAAAAAGACGAGCGAGCCGAGCGCAGTTTCTGGCATCAAGGTGAAGCGGTACGGCTTGCGAAGGGGGCGCGGCAGCTTGCCGATCTCCAACTCACCGCGCTGCAATCCTTCTTTCATCGAACGCGCGAATTTCGCGTCTTGCAAACAGAGCGGCGAAGCCCAGTTTGCCGTGCCGTAAGTCAGCAGTTGATTGAACCTGTAATACGGCAGAAGCGTTTGCCCCGCCTCCAACAGCGCGATGAGAAGCGCGGCGAGCATTAACCCCAGGTAAATCATCTGTCCATAAAATCCGACGACGAAATACATGGCAGCGAGCCACAAAAAAGCGGCAGACAACACGCCGCAAAACAGCACGATGGCGATTTGCCCAGCATCCCGCATACATCGCAAGAAAGCGTGGTACGCGGGCAGATAAGGCTCGTCGGCGCGGCGCGGAATGCCGCGCTCGGCGTCGTAGATTTGAATGCGGCTGATGAAATTCATCGTTAGGTTGTGTTCTTATGTTCGAGTCTAATTAGCGACTCTGCGCTCCGCGTTCGTGCGTCCATCGCGCGAGTTGTTCGGCGTTTGCGCCGTCGGGAAGGCGCGCGTCGAAGTAGTCCGCTTGCCATCCGGCAGCTTGCACTGCACTGGCAGACGCGAAGGCTTCCGGGATGGTTATGTTCTCTAAGCGGAAAGAGTGGAAGTAACGATGACGCGAGTTTTCTTGCCTGTCTTGCTGATTATTCTCCTCATCGGGAACACGCACGAGCAGCCCCGCTCCGTCTATACGCTCACGCCCCAAAGATAAAACTTCAATCCCGAAAGGCTCTGGGCGAAAGCGCAAATGAATCGTGCTTCGCTCGGAGATGAGCGAGCGTTGGTCAACTGACAACTCAACTCCGGGCGGCAGAAGATTGCGCCGCGCAATTTCAGCCAATAGTACTTCCACCGATTGCGCCGGGCGGCGTTCCACCGCGCGGGCGACTCCGGCGAGTGAGGCAGCAATCGCCACCGCGCTCGCTTCCCTCAATCTCCCTTCCGTGCGATACACCTCGCCGTCAAAAATGGGCGTATTCTGCGCTTGCCTTTGTTGATGGCGCATACGGCTGCCTCTCGTCTCTTCGCCTTGTGCAAAAGAGATGCGCGGGTTGTATCCGCCGTTGAGCGCACGTCGAATGTCACCGCCGAAAACAATCACCAAAGCAACAAGCGCGGCGGTTGAACCAACAACTATCTTTGGTGTAAGTCGCGGCAATGACCGAGGACGAAGCGACGAAGTTCTTGCCTGTGATTTTCCAGTTACGCTTTGTCGCATCACGCCGCATCCCGCATAAAGATTTGTTCGCGTCCGAAAGCTCGGGCAATCCACATATCAATCGCCGCATCCGGTTGGTGCGTCTCACTCGCCACGCGCGCCAACGCCAGCCGCAAACTTTTCGCCTGACTCTGCTGCTTCGCTAAGTAACCGACGTAAGACCCAAGCACGTTTTCATTCACTTCGCGCACCTCATCACGAACAAACGCCGCAAGCAAGTCAATCAACTCGCGTAAGCCCGGTTTATTCTGCACGCCGGGAATGGCTTTGATTGATTCATTGATCTTTACGACGGCTCTCACCTGATTCGGAGACGCTTCCGGGACGCGCGTCCGCAGTATCAACACTTCTTCTTCCGGTGTCGGTTTATCCAACCACGAATAGAAGCAGCGCGAGCGAAACGGCGGCGAGAGTTTGAAGCGCAGGGTGTTCGACGTGAAAATAGCGAGCGGAAACAATGCTCGGTTTGTGCCATTGGTGTTTGAGTCATAGAGACCGATAGGTTGATCGTAATGCGGAACGTAAGCGTAGCCGCACTCCAAGAGACCGAGCAACATGTCTTGTAGATGTTCCGGCAGCTTGTCCACTTCATCGAAAAAGAGAAGCGGAACCTTGCCCGTCTGCGCGGCGAAGTGAAACGCATCGAGCGCGCGTCCCAACTTCAAAAAACTCATTCGGTACTGCTCGCTCTGCGCTTCTTCCAAATTCTTTGTGCCGGATGAGACGGATTGAATGACGAACTGGCTTTGCGCTTCCCTATCCCATTCGTACATCAAGTCGCCCAACTTCAACTCGCTCATGCCTTGAATCGGAAACATCGTTAAGTTGAAAGCGAGTTGCGTTGCAAAAGCGACAGCGGATTTTCCGCTTCCGGGTTCGCCTTCGATCATCCAGATTTTCCCGCTTCGCAAAACTTGAATGTAATCATCGAGAAGCTGCGATTGAACGCGATAGCCTGCCTCGCATAAGCGCGCGGCGATACCATCTTTGCCTTCGTCGCGGAGCACTTCGCGCGGATTGAGTTGTTGCTGATTCGGTGCGGGTGGCGGAATCATTTATGTTTCCTTGCACTGCGAAAATTACTGTCCGGCAAGCGCGGCTAAAGCTACGCGGCGCATCTCCGGTGTCATGCGCGGAAGGGCGCGGCGGATCGTCTCGGCATCGCCGTTTGTCATTAGCTCCGCGAGTTCGCTTTCGGACATGCGTGTGGCATCTCTCGCATTCGTCGCATCGGAGGTGCGCTGCAAGTTTTCGCTCGACAAATCGGCTTCAACCCCCTGTATTTCGCGCGGGCTGGTCATCACGAGAACGTAACCCGGCGTGCCCGCCGGAACTTCGACAAATCCGGCGCGCCCTTGCCTGTAAGCGATGCCGTTTATCTCCTGCATCAATGGCGAGGTGACGCGCGGCGCGCTGTAACCGTAGATGTCTCCGGCGTACACGGGGCGTCTGCCGACTGTCGCTGCGACTGTTCCTAACGCTTCGACAAAACCCGCTCCCGCGATTCGCAAAGCCCGCGTCCAACCTGATTGCAGATTGCGTTTCTGCCCGCGCAAGCCCTCCGTGCCGTCGCTCCCCATGAGGCTTCCTTGCAACCTGACGAGCCGCCCCGTATTTTGGTCAATAAAGCCTACGAGTTGAACGTAAGCACGCCCGATTTCAAAGTCAGAGCCGCGCACTACGCCGTAAAGTTCAGTTCCGCGCGGCAAACTCCAACCACGCCCCGACGCGGCGCGCACAAGCTGCATTCGCACATAACCTTCAGCGCGCAAAGTGTAGATCGTGCCAAGCGTGCGGACAGGCAGCATCGTGCCCAACGGCGGCAACACGGCTTGCCCGCTCGTTTGATTCGCTACTGATGACTCGTTACGCAAGAGATTCGTCGGAGCTGTTTGAGTCGAACGGTCTGCGCTCAACGCACTGACGCGAATCGAACGCTCAGGATTCGGGCTTCCGGTTGAGACGTTCAGCGCGCTTCTGCGACCGGTAGCTGTGTCGGTTGCATCTTCGTTCGGTTGAAGCGTTCGCACCGTCGTCGGCGAGTTCATCACTGATGAAGGTTGCTGCTGCGCGCTCGTTTGCGGAGACGGCGCGACAGTTGCGGAATAATCGGGAAGCGGCAAGCGGTCTGTGATCGGGTTTCCGCTCAAAACGGCACTGCCGTTCGTGTTGGCATTGAGGTTCGACGAAGTTTGCTGTCCGGCACTGTCATTCGCCGCATTCGCGTTGCGTTGATTCATCTCGCGCCGGATTTCCTCAACGGTCAATCCTTGCGGCGATGCGTTGGCGTTAGTCCCACCGCTTGCGCGTTCGCGTCCCATTTGATTCTCGACGCGATATGTCTCGTCGCTTCCGGCGAAGAGCCACAAATATCCGACAACTACCAGCAGCGTGAGCGCGCTACTGATGATGCCAAACGAAAATAAGACACGCTTCCACTTTTTGCGTTTTTCTTCGCGCTCAATCAACTCAAGGTTCTCATCAGACTCATCGCTGTTCGCTTCAACAGGAGGCTCAACTGAACTCGCTGGCACGGTCTGCGTTGCTGTCTGGGTCACGTTGCGCGTTTCATCCTTCGCAGAGGTCTTCGCGTTCGTTTCACTTTCTTTTATATGACCGTTGCCATTCGATTTCAGGTCAGGGTCTAGCGTTGCAATGTTTTTCAGATCGGAGAGCGAAAGCCTGATGCGCTTGTGACCTTTTCCATTGCCGTTGCCGTTGTTAGTGTCGTTCGTGTACATCTCGCTCGCCTCCCTCGCCTCTTTTCAGTTCGCGCTGCTGAGTTCAGTCGCGGCGGGTTGGTCGGCTGCCGTCGTTTGTGCAACCGAGAGGCGCACGCGCTGCGCGGCATCAAGAATCGGCGATTCATAGATGATCGCGTAGTAGATAGTCGCGCCCGCCGGAATCGCTCCGCCCACGCTGGAGGTTTCAGTGTGCAAGCGATTGATCGAGCGCACTTGAACTGCGCGCCCCGCTTCGTTCAATGTCACAAGGTCTAAGTCGGGAGCGTCCGGCATGAGTCGCAAACCCTTCTGTGTAGTATTGCGAACAGCGATAACCGTCAATCGTCTGTTTGCGTCAAAGTCCACCGGAGCTATCGCCGCAACGGAAAGGCCACTGACGGGCGCGCTCCAACGATTGAATTTGTCGGGCGCGGCGAGCGCTTCACGAAGAGCGCGTTGAGATTCACGCTGAATGTCGTTCGGACGGCGGTGACGATTCTGGTTCGTGCGTTTGACGGTGCTGATGAGTTCGCCGCTTTCGAGCGTGACGCTTGCGGTTTGTTCTTTTTGTGTTGAATCATTCGTCTCCGCATCTTGGCGCGTCGCTTCAACCGCGTTGCCTGTCACGCGCCGCGAAGCGATGGAAGACGATGATTGTGTGGTCGGCGTTCTGCCGTCGAGATTGACCGCCAAACCAGCGGCGCGGCGTGCAGTGACGACATCATCACGTGCGTATGTGACGACGCAGCGATGCGCCATCCGCGCGACATCGCGCACCGGATAAAAGAGAAACGTCACGAACAATCCCGACTGCATCTGCACCGACACGGAAGCTCTGGCTTCATTGCCGTTCGCATCGCTTACGCCGTTCAAAAAGCCGCTTCCGGCGCGAAAGACGAGGTAGTGGTCAGTGGCGAGCGTCGGCGATTCGTCGTAGGTCACGATGCTTGAACCGCCGGGATGAACCGCAAAGAAATTGTCGGACACGGGAAACTCGATAACGATGGGACCGTGTTGCGCCAGCCCTAAACGAATCACCGGGTCTTCATTGCCGCGCACGGTGACGTTAGCTTGTCCGTAGAGATAACCGGGCGTGATGGGGTGCGGCGTGACCGTAACGACGGACGTAGTATTTTGCGGGGTAGCTGCGGCGACTCGGCGCACGGGCAACGGCGTTCTTCGGCGTATGCCGCGTCCCGCTCTGGGCGTTGCTTGACGACGAACATTCGCGCCGCTCGCATTATCGGATTGAGTTGCGCTTTGCGCGCTCGCGCTCGTCAACATCGCACAAGTGATAATTAATGAGGTTAAGACTCCGATGATTTTCTGACAGGGGATGATCATCTTTCATGCTCCTTGCGGCTTGCGCCAAAAATCTTATCTTCGCTCTCGCCCCTACATTCCTGAGGGACGTGCGGTCGTCGTGCTGCTGTCCGTCGCGCTCGTCTGCGGAGTCGCGGGCGAGCCTTGCGTGTTCGGCAATTCTTCCCAACCGAACCAAGTGATTTGATAGCCGGTGCGATTGTTTCTGTCAGCGCGTCCAAGTTCGTCGCGCGCGAAACGGACGGTGAGATTCAATTGATGCGTTTCTTCGACGGCGTGCCCTTCGACGACGCGCGTCAAGGCTTGCGTGCCGATGACGTGGACGGTGAACGGGTCTGCCGCGTCAACCCATACTTGTTGCTCTGTCCAACGCCCCTGCCAGCTTTCCGCCGACTGTTTTTCAAGCACTCGGTTGCGGCGCAAGTATTCGAAGAGTTCGCGCCCGCGCGACGGAATCATTAAGCCAATCGCTTCGTTCAGTTGGCGATCACGAATGTCTGGATTGTTGCCGTAGTAAAGATTCAAGAAATGCGAAGCGAGGTATTTCTTATCTCCCGCCATCGGCTCATCGGGCGAGAGCGAGACTGAATCGGTCAGTCCGAATTCGCGGTTGTTCATCACGACAACGCGATCTCCTCCCGCCGTGCGGTCAACCACAATGCGGTCGGGTCGTCGCAAGTAAAGCGTCAAGTTGAAAGCCGCTTGCACGAGAATGATGACGACGCAGATGCCGAGCGCGCTGAGCAAACGACGATTCGTCTCAACTGTGTCGGGATCGGCGACGTAATCAATGATGCGTTCCGACGTGCGCGCTTCGATATTCGCATCATCAGCGACAAGCATTGTCTCCTCTTCGCCTTTTTCGCTCTGCATCTCGTTTCGCGTTCGTGACGCGCTTTCGTCTCCAACCTCAGTGAAAACAATCGAGCTTGGGTGTGTCCGACCTTTGATCGTTTCAACCGCAGTCGCCATTCTTCGCCCCCGTTCCCTGAATCAGTGGATAAGCTCGTTGACTAATTCAATGTCCGCGTACTCGGATTCATTTCCGTCGCCTTCACCTGCCAGCGCGCGATAGATATCAACCAGCGCGCTTCTCATTCGGCTTTCTAAGTCTTCATCAATCGTTCGTTGTCGCTCCGCAGCTTTTTGCCTTTCATTCAATTCAACATCTTCATCCGTCGGGCGTTGGCGGCGCGAAGCAACAGTCGTAGCGGCGCGTTTCTCTCTCGTCATTGTGATTCACACCTGTCTCTCTGCCGCATCTTGCCATTGCCGATACAACTGCGAAGGAGCGTATTTGTAAGCCGCCATAACAACACGTATGCCATTCGGGCTGCTCAGCAAACCTCGCTCACAATTCGGAATAGCACTGCCGCAAAGACATTTGCTCATGCGGCCAAGATTGCTTATCAACATCTTGATTTGTTTTAGTCGCATCCATTGCGATCTAGGACTCGATAAGGAAACGGTGCGAAGCGTATATGACTCGGTGCGTGTCAAATACGCTTCGCACCGAGTCATATACGCTTCGCTTAACGTCGCGGCGCGCTCGTGCGAATGTACGTCGAACGCGGTTGAGTAAGGTTCGATTCCCGCGCGTTTGCAGGCACGCCGTTTACGCGAGGTGTAGCGACAGTGATGTTGGTTGCGGTAAGAGAGGTTCTAATCGAATGTGCCGAGCTTTCCTGCACGTTCGTCGGCTGCCTCACTTCCGCAGAAGACCTTTCATTCGCGGCATACCTTGATGTCGGGATGATGTGCGGAGTATGAGCGGCTTCTTCGCTCTGATTAACTGGCGCGAGAGAATCAACACTTTGATTGTTCTCTGAAACCTCAGTACTCAGCATCTGTAGAGACCTGTTATTTGCCGTTAAATCCGCCGTTGAAAAGATGTTTGAAGCGGCGACGGCACGCGCGACGGCAACACCACGCGCGACGTAATTGCGCGTCTCCGTATAAGGCGGAATGCCGCTCGTGCGAAGGCGGTTCGGGTTGATGACACGCCCTTCAGATGTGCGAAGCGCAACGCCTCGAAGGTACGCTTCAACCGCTCCTTCTCCGGCGTTATATCCCGCTAATACAAGATCGAGGCGGTTATCGAACCGCGCGGCGAGAAAGCGCACATAACGCGCCGCCGCGTGAATCGCTGCCACTGTGTGATGCGGATTGTTGAGTCCGAACCGAGCGGCGGTGGCGGGCATAAACTGCATCATCCCACGCGCGCCTTTCGGTGAGACGAGTTCGGGTCTGAATCTCGTTTCAAGATAAGCAATCGTCCACAGAGCGCGCGGATCAACGCCGTAAAGCTTCGCCGCTTCGAGTATCACGGGTTCGACGCGACGCGCACGCTCGTTCATCTCGCGCCATGCGGCGTTTTCTCTCCTCTCCTGCCCGCGAACTTCGCTTCGGCTTGATGCTCCCATCGCTGCGATGATAAGCAGCGAATACATCACTGCACGAACTGCCGCTATCTTTTTCACTTTCTCTAACTTCCTTTCATCAACTTCTTTATCCACTCAGACTCTCTTGTGCAACGAAGGTGCCAACGAGATCGTGAGTCAAAAGCGTGTGGCACTCACATTGCACAAGAGCCGCTCGCACGAGACCGAGATTCAAGCGAACGGCATTTCCTGTCCGCTCGCTTCCATCAACAACATTTGCATTTGGAGAGAAGAAGTGATGAAGAGCAAAATCAGAGAACGTTTGCGCGCTCACGCGAGCGAGCGGTTGGACTTGATTGATGCCGGACTGGGCGCGAGCGGCAAAACGCGAGCGGCTCGTTACGGTAAGGCGGCAATGCTCGCAGGAGTAATGCTCGAAGCGGTAGAACCGATCATCACGTTCGCTTTGGTGATGACTATCGCCGCCGTGCCGTGCTTCGCGCAGACGGGCGGCACGATCTTCGGGCAGGATCAATCAATGGTGCCGAACGCTATCAGGCAGACCGTGATCTTCGCCGCCGGTATCGCCTTCCTTATCGGAGCACTGACCGTTATCTGGGGCGCGTTTCAGTATTCGCGCCGACAGGAATGTATGAACTGCTTTATCGGCGGCGGTCTTTTGATGACCATCGGCGGCGTGATTTCACTCGTTAGCTACCTGTCTTCAGGTCGCGGCGTCACGGTTGATCGCACGCTCAACTAAAACAGATTCAACTTGCAAGCGAGGTTTTCGAGATGCAGGAACATCCCGTTCGAGAGCGCATCTACCTAGCCCTAGTGCGCTTCGGCGTACCGCACACCGATTGGAAGTACGTCTTTCTCGTCACGCTCGCCGGATTCGTGCTTCCCTTCATCCTGAATATCAGGCTCTATGGCATCCCCGTCCCGATGTTCACCGGAACGCTCGCGCTCGCCGCTACGGTCGCGTTCTTCAACTTCATTCGCTTGGGTCGTCGCCCTCTGTGGTTTCAGCACAGCTTGCGCGCACTCGTGACGAGTTCACGAGTGCGCGCCGCGTTGCCGACGGATGATTTGAACGAATCTTGGGCAAAGTAAGATGACGCACTGAAGTTCAAGAACGCAGGCGCAAGTCAGGCGTCGCGCTCATCAGCGGTCGCATCCGTGTTCCGCTTCGAGCATCTGTGAGGGATTTATGTTAATGAGCATCTTCGACCTTTTAGGCATCTGTTTCTCGCTGGCTATTGCCGGCGCTGGCGTAGGGTTAGGTCTTCGCTTATCACAGCTTCGGCGCACTGCCGCGCACTCGCTTGACGAGAACGATAACAGTCCATCGTCACACAGCGAAAAAGATGCGCGCCGCGAGCGTCAGCGTTTAGCTCGTCCTTTCGGGTCGCGCCGTATCACAGAGATTCACGGCATCAACCACTTGGGCTACATACGACATACCGACGGCAGCTATACGCGCGGTTATCAAGTCGAGATGCCTGCTACTTTCTACACCGATGATGCGGAAGTTGACCGGCTCTACAACGACTTTGCGCGCACGCTTCAAAGCGTCAGACAGCAAGGCTGCATCATCCAGTTGCGCCACGATGTATGGTCGGATTCAGGGCGTGCGCTGCGCGAACATCTCCAATCGCAAGCGCACACGAAAGACACCTACACCCCGGCGCGGATGCTTCATACGGTTGGACTCACGGGAACGGAAAGTTTGGCTCGTGGCGGCGGCTTTCAAGATGATCGCCTGACGCTCTGGGTGCGCGTTCCCGTCCGGCACGCGGACGATCCTTCGCGTCAGCGGCTCACAAGGCTTGCGCGCTTCCCTTCCGCGTTTATCAACGAATTGCGACGGCAAGGCATTAAGCGACTTACGCATGCACTGCTTGTCAGTTGGATGAAGACGAATCGTGAACAAGTCTTTGCCCGCGTTTGCTCCGCCGAGAGCGCGGCGTGCGAAACCGCCTCGCAAATCTTCTCGACCATTGAGGGAATGTCGCCCTTTCGTTTGCAACCGTTCACGCGCGAAGCGATGTGGCGCGAAACTTTCCTCGCTCACCGGCAAAACGAAAAAACGGTTCCGGCGCTTTCGCTCGTCGAAGCGGCTGACTTACGGCAACCTCTGTGCGGTGAGGAAGTTTCAAGCAAGGGTCAGTTCATGATGCACGGCGATTGCCCCGTCGCACTCGTCTCGCTTTTTCGCCCACCGACACCGATTGTTTCGGCAGGCATGTTGCGCGTGATGACCGCGAATCCTAACCTCGCCTTTAGGCATACCACGGTCATCGAATACATCACACTCGACCAGGAGCGTGCGAAATCACGCCTCAAAGACCAGCACAAGGACTTGAGCCGCGCGCAAACAGCAGTTTCAAGGAAGTCTCCAACGCCACTCGACGATGACCCCGACGCACAAGCCGCGCAAAGCGACATCAAAAACCTACGCGCTGAAATTGCCGGCGGACGCGAAAGTTTGATCGAAGCTCGCGCCTTTGCGGTCGTGTACGGCGAGAACGCACGTAACCGTGCCGAGATGCATGAATCAACTCGTTCGCTCGACGAACGATGCCGCAACCTCATCGCTGCTCTCGGACACTTGCCCGGTGCGGACGCGGCGCGTGAGTCCGCCCAAGCATTGCGCGCTCTTTACCCGCAATGTATCGCCGGAGAGTTAAGCGCGCGAGCGACGGGACGAGAGTTTACTGAAACGACGCGCTCACTCGCTCGACTCGCTCCGCTCGAATCAGTGTGGCGTGGAAGCAAACATCCACACACGCTTGTCACCACGCCGTCAAATCATCTCATCGGCTTCAATCTGTTTGACTCAACCGAAGTCACATCCCCTTTAGGATTACTGCTTGCTGGTTCACGCGGCGGTAAAAGCGTGCTGCTTTCGGAGATCATCACTAACGCGCTGGCGACAATCAAGAAGTTGCGCGTGCGCGTCGTTGATTACGGCAACTCGCAAGAGCCGTTGGTTGCCGCGCTTGGCGGAAGACACTTGAAGTTCGACCCGCTAGAGCGAGCGACGATTAACATATGGGACTATGAAGGATTGAAAGATGGGGACCCGCCTTCGGAACTGCAAAAATGGTACGTCGTCCAGGATGCGCTGCAACTTGCGCGCGTGGATGTGAAAGAGAGCGGTTCGACTTACGCCCGCTTCGCTGAGGACATCCTGACTTTGATGGTGCGCGAAGTTTATGCCAACGAAGTTCCGCGCAACGGTAAGGACAAGCCCAAGCATGAGCCGCGTCACGAACATCTGCTGGAGATGCTCGGCACTTACGAGTTCGACGATGCGGAAGCCGATGCCGTGAGAACGCAGCTTCGCATCGCGCTTGAGACTTTCAGAAATGATCCATTTATTGACGCACCGACTTCGCCGCAGTTCGCAGCAGAATCACCGCTCGATGTCTATGAAATGAAATCTTTAGAAAACTTCTCCGACCGCGTGCGGCAATCCTTGGCGTTCCGCATCGTCGCGCGTGTCATACAGAGTGAAGGACACCGCGAGCCGGACGGCACGCGCACGAAAATGTTGCTGGCGTTCGATGAGATGTGGGAATACACGCGCAACTACCCGAAGATCGTCGCGGCGATTGACCGCTATGCGCGCACGGGTGGCAAAGAGGGCGTGCTTACTCTCTTAGCGACACAAGCCTTCAAAGACATTACTGGAACGCCTGAAAGCCCGAACCCGATTGGTCATTCGTTGATGAGTAACGTCGGCGTGAAGTTTATCGGCACACAATCCGGCGACTACGCCGATATGGTTAAGAAGTTCAAGTTCACCGACGCTGTGGTTGACGCGATTGATTCAATTAAGAACCAGCCCGGTCGCTATTCGGAGTTCGTCGGTGTTTGGGGTGCAGGCGCGCATCAGCAAGCACAGAAATTTCGCCTCGTCCTGAACTCTTCGCTGAAACTTTGGACGTACACATCGAACCCTGATGAGCGCAACGCTCGCCAGCGCGTGCAGTTCCTCAAACCGCAGTGGCATCCGGTTCAAGTTCATCTCTGGCTGGCGGAGCATTATCCGCAAGGCTTGATCGGTGCGGGACTCACGCAGATTGATGAGGTGTTGCTGGCAGCGATGGAAGACACACGCGCGGCTTGAGCGTAAAGGATAAATCAAATGAGATTGAAGGCTCGCAGCAGACAAGTTCTGCTTGGACTTCTCATCGGTCTGATGCTCATGCCATCGCAAACGGTACAAGCGCAGTGGGTAGTCTATGACGGCGCGAATCACGCCACACAGATCGAGCGCATGGTGCAAGACGCGGCGCGATGGGTTGAAACGGTTAATCACTACGTCGAAGAGATCAATAGGTACGCGACGATGATTGACAATCAAGTCGAGCAGATCACCCGCTTGGGCAACATCATGCGAACGGCTGATGAGCAACTCGCGCGTAACCGCAACCTCATCAATACGGTCGCCAACTTCGGGCAGACTGTCCGGCAAATCTTCCAACTCCAGCAGGACATTCGCACGATGGTCAGCGCACGCATCCTCGCCGTGCAGAGGGTGTGGGACAGGATGCGAAACGGCATCTTCGATCCCCAGCAGAATATGCGCGACCTCGAAGAATATATGCGCCACTCCATCGGCAAACCTTCGCAGCAGCGCATCCAGTATCACGAATTGTTGCTTGAGCAAGACGCGGAGTTTGGCGAAGCCGTCTATAACCGCGAAGTCGCCCTCGGCAGACTCGCCCGTGCCGAACAAGCCCAACGCGCTTTGGAAGCCGCGCTTACCGCCGAGACTTCAAAGCCCGTCGGTGAGCAACAAGGCGTGCAGAGTCTTTTGCAGCAACTCGCGGATTGCAAACTCTACATCGCTACTCTTACGCAACAGATCGCCGAAAACACGCGCATCATCAATGACAAGATGACGCAGTTCGGCGTTCGCATCGACGCGCACGCTCGTTTCGGTCAAGCGGTTCTTAGAGAAACCGAAGCGTGGCGCGAGATGACGCGCGTGAATCAAGAAACGTTGAGAAGCCTCGACGCACTTTTCGATCCTGAAAATCCGGTTCAAGAAGTCTTCGATTTTCCCGCAGATGAGTACGAGCCATTTCAAATTCGATAGCGGCTATCGGCTAATTAAGTGAAGCGTGCTGATTGGTCTGAATCATCGCTTACCCGTCAAGGATGATATGAAGATTTTTTTACGGTCGAGGTTAGGCACAAACAAGAAAACGCGCAGTTATAACCTGCAAAGTTATGCGCGTCGTGACGCTTTGCGGGGACGATTGCTTGCTTTAATTGTTTGCCTGCCGTTCATTCCATTCGCTGCCCAGACGACCTTGGCGCAGACCGCAACTCCGACACCGATGCCTTCCGCATCACCGACCGCAGGTGCGCCGCAACAAGTCCGCTCGCTTGGTGAAATCGCTGCTCGCTTCGTTCCGGCGGTAAAACGCATTGTCGAGAGCGCGATGCTCAGGCGATATACCTTTCTCGCCACCGTTTTCGCGCAGCTTGTCATTCTCGCCGCTTTTCTCAAACTACAGAGCGATAAGCCGGGCGCAACGCGCGACTTCTTCGGTCAGGCAGGACGCGCGATTATCATTTTGCCACTCATCGTTTTGGGCCCGTGGCTCGTCAGCTATCTCTACACTTTAGGGGGTCAACTCGTCTTTCCGCTTCGCATCCCGTTGCGCGAAGCCGTCCTTGAGTTCGACGAGTCTTACACGCGCTTCACGATGGGCATGTTCACGACGACGGATAGAGGCGGCATCTACACGCCGATGCCGACCGGTGTTGATTCAATCGTCGGGGTGCTATCGGATAGAGATACGTCCGTCAGAACCGTCAACGAGATGATTGATCCCGCGCGCTGGGATATGACCAAGCTCTTTACGGTGCTGAACATCGCTCGCGGCATTCTCTCCTTTGGCGAGTTTGTCCTGGTCGTCCTGACCGGCTTCTTGATGATCGCATTCCGGCTGGCTGTCCCGTGGATGATTGCGATGAGCATAGACAAAGCGCTC
>Ga0136617_10002542_pt1 | contig 16224 bp, 23 predicted proteins | sample AntDrymUQ3222106_2_FD_129672 | JGI IMG/M metagenome (GOLD analysis project Ga0136617, IMG submission 129672) | Polar desert sand microbial communities from Dry Valleys, Antarctica - metaG UQ322 (21.06) | ecosystem: Environmental > Terrestrial > Soil > Desert | place: Antarctica: Dry Valley...
AACCGGCGGCCAGGACGGGCGCTACGACGATCAGGCAGTACGGGGAGCTCGCCGATCGCGGCGGCGATCCCGGAGCTGCGGCGCAGGCATGGACGAACGCCGGGTTCGGAGACGCGATGACCGCGCGGTGGCTCGGGGCGCGCTGCTTCGACGCCGTGGCGGCGCGCGCACTGGCCGATATGGGCGTAGAGCCGGAGCAGGCAGCCAAGCGCACCCGTGACGGCGGCGGTGGCTATGTCGACACGATCGCCTACAAGGTCGCCAACGGTGACCTGACCGCTCGCCAGGGCGCGGCTAGAACGCTGTCAAGCCGATAGATGTAAGCGGCGCCGGCTCGGCGCCTACTCAGAGCTCCACGAGGCCAACGTCCCGCTCTTATCGGCGCTCCTGAGCTCGTTGAGGCCGCCGAAGGGTTCGCCGTCCACGATGATTTGGGGGAAGCTCGTGAGCCCGGTGACAGCGACCAGCTCGGCCTGCAGCTCTGGGTATTCCGCCAGATTGACCTCTTCGAACGCCACGCCCCGCTTCGAAAGCAGCGACTTCGCGTGGACGCAAAAAGCACAGGACTCGGTGGAGAAGAGAACGACCTGGCTCGCCACGCCGACGACTATAAAGAGGCTGTTTCGCGACGCCGGGCTCGGCGCGAACTTCGTACTCTCAGCGGCGCGACTGGCCCGCTGCAAGTATGTGCGGTGTGCCTACCCGAGCTGCGACAAGGGCCACCGGGCGCTGCCTGTGCGGAGCGGTGCGCTACGAGATTCACGGGCCGCTGCGCGACGTCACGCTTTGTCACTGCGGCGAGTGCCGGCGTTGGCACGGGCACGTGTGCGCGGCGACCGCCGTCGAGCGCGATGACCTCCGCGTAGTGGCCGACGCCGGGCTGCGCTGGTTCGACAGCCCGCAGAGCGCCGCCCACGCCCGGCGCGGCTTCTGTGGAGAGTGCGGCTCGAGCCTGTTCTGGGACGCCCCCGGTCGGGCCACGATCAGCATCGCGGCGGGTTCACTGGACGCCCCGACCGGCCTGCGGACCACGAGGCAGATCTACACGGAGGACGCCGGGGACTATTACGAGCTCGAGCGGCTGCCCTAGGTCGTCCCGGCCGGCAAGCCCTTTTCGCGCTCGAGTCGGCTCACGCGCTGCTCCAGCGTCTCAACGGTGTCCTCGACTCCCGACACACGGCGGTCGGCGAAGAAGAGGGCGCTGCCCATCGCTACGCCCGCTCCCACAAAGGCCCCCAGTCCGGCAATCAACGCCACCGTCTCCAGAGGGTCGTTCTGCTGCCAGCGGTTTCGTCCTGTCATCGCTTCGCTCCTTGGTCGCCTGACCCTCTGCTTACCCGGGCTGCCCGACTCCATTGCTCAGCCCACTCGCTAGCCCAGTCGTCGAAGAACTTTAGGCGGGCGAGGAGCTTCGAGCCCGGGACGGTCAGCGTGTAGCCCGCGCGGTCGCTCTGTTCCACCAATCCCGCGTCGCGCAGCTCGCCGAGACGCTGGCTGAGGACGCTGGTGGACATTCCGTCGCAACGGGCCTGCAGATCACTGAAACTGACCGGCTCCACGCGAAGCTCCCACAGGATCCGAAGTGCCCAGCGGCGGCCGAGCAAATCGAAGAGCTCGGCGGTCGGAGGAGATGGGCGATCTGGCGAGGTCATGTTTCAACCGGGCCTACTTCGGAAACCGAAGCAATACCGTACACTTCGAAAATAGCAGCAACAGCGGCACACACCGCAGAAAGGGGGGCTCGGAATGAGCGTTCATCTCGACCGGCCCGACGGATCGAAAGTGGAGGACCGCGAGCGCACGGCGAACGGCGCGAGCGCGGCCGATAGGAGTCAAAGCGAGGCGAGCGACGCCGGCGGCGACTCCAGCGAGCGGCGTGCCGAGCGCGAGCAGAGTGTCCACCTCGACCGCCCACAGAGCCAGGCCCAGGAGGCATGGTCCGGCGCGGACGAGCCCGAAACGGCGACCGCGCGACCGCGCTGGTCCCAGCCCCGCAGCATGGCCGAGCGCTCCGACGTGGTGGTTGACGCATCACACGTGGCCGTGGACGAGCTTTCGCTCGAGATCGAGGGTGACCTGGGCATCAAGCACCTGCGCCTCGATACCAAGGGCCTGGAGGCGCAGCTTTTCCTCAAGGCCGATCTCGGGAACCTGGTCTCGCTCGTAGAAACCGCGGGCCGGCGCACACCTCCCATCCTCGAGAGCGCGAAAGCGAAGGAGCGGGTGAACGGCGGCGAGTCCAAGGGCCACTCATCCGCACGGCGTGTCGCTCCTCCCGCAGGGGCCGCCCTGGCCGGCTTGGCCGCGGGCGGCGCGCTGGTTGCCCGCTCGAAGCCAACCCGCTGGATTGCCCGGCGGGCGATCGACCGCATCAAGGGCCGCAGCGCGCTGCAGTCCCTCGTGCGCGGCCTGAGCTGAAAGGAGCAAGACATGACGACACAGGAGAAAGATGTGGCACCCGCGGCTCGCAAGATGCCGCCGAAGGAGGAAACCCAGGCCCAGGACGGCCGGGGCGGCGATAAGAACGGCGAGGTCGATGAGCACACCAAGCTGGGGCACGTCCTCGGCCGGGCCGGCACGGCGGTCGGCGATTCGCTCACGGGCCTCACTCGCCGCGGGGACGGGGACGCAAACGGAGGGGACGCAAACGAGGCGAGCAAGCCCTCGGGCGAAGCGCCCAAGGCGGCGGCTGTGGCCGCGTTGTCGGCCGTGGCCACGGTGGCCGGCCGCCGCCTGCTCGAGCGCCCACGGCGGCGGGTGGCGGGTATCCCCGTGCCCGGCACGCGCAGGCCGCGCAAGGGCGTGGTCAAGGACCTGGCGCGTCATCTGCCCGGAGTGGGCTAGGGCGGCGACACGCGGACCCGGCCTGAGCCGGGTCCGCGTTAGCCTTCCGCGCATGGCTTCTTACCTGCACACGTGCTACCGCATCGGCGACATCGACCGCTCGATCTCCTTCTACGAGAAGCTGGGCTTCGAGGAGCGGCGCCGGATGCCCATCGGTGACGAGGCCACCAATGTGTTCATGGGTCTGCCGGGCGAAGATCCGGTGCTCGAGCTGACCTACAACCACGGCGTCGGCTCCTACGACCTGGGCACCGGCTACAACCACATCGCGCTCGCCGTAGAGGACCTCGAGGGCACGCTGGCGGCGCTCGCCGGGGACGGAATTGAGCCCGAGAAGCCGCCCTATCGCCCGGGCGGGCGCACCGAGGGATCCTTCATCGCCTTTGTGCGCGACCCGGACGGCTACCGCGTCGAGCTGATCGGCCGCGACGCCTGAGCGCCGCTACCCTCGAATTCATGCCCCCGCGCACCGAGATCTTCGACCTCGGGCGACTCGGCCTCGCCTCCGGGGAAGGCCGGCGGCTGGACCTCGAGGTGCCGGTCGACGGCTTTGAGTTCGGCGGCCAGGACTACGCCGTTCCGGGTGGATCGGTGGAGGCCAAGCTCGACCTTTCGCGCACCACGAGCGGCTACTCGCTGCGGCTGCGCTTCGACGCCGCGCTGGTCGGCCCGTGCGTGCGGTGCCTCCGGGAGGCCGGCCAAACGGTCGCGGTCGACGCCCGCGAGGTCGATCAGCCCGGTGGCGGTGAGGACCTGCAGTCGCCCTATCTCGAGGAAGGCCATCTCGACGTCATGGCGTGGGCGCGGGACTCCCTGGCGCTGGCCCTTCCCACCCGGATCGTGTGCCGGGATGAGTGTCTGGGCTTGTGCTCGATCTGCGGTGAGAATCTCAACGAGGCCGGGCCCGGGCACGCCCACGAGCCCGAGCCCGATCCGCGCTGGGCGGCTCTGCGCGAACTCAAGCTCGACTAGGCCCCGCCCAGGCCCGGCCGCGACGGCCCAAGCGCCCGGCCTGGCTGGCGCGCCGGGACGCTATCCTTGCCCGGCCCATGGCCGTCCCCAAGCAAAGACAGTCCCACTCGCGCACCAACAAGCGCCGCTCGCAGCACAAGATGGAGGCGGCGGCGCTCAGCCACTGCCCGCGCTGCCACGCGCCGCGGCGCCCGCACCGCGTTTGCCAGAACTGCGGCACCTACGCCGGGCGCGAGGTCGTCGTGCGCCAGCCGGACTCCGACCTCGACGACGAGTAGCTCCGTGGTCTCCGTCGACGCGAACGGCGCCGACGGGGGGCCGGGCGCGGTCGCCGAGGGTGTACGGCGCTCCGGGTTGCCCGTGCTGCTGTTCGGGCCGGCCGCCGAGCTCGGCGCGGCCGGGCCACACGCGGAGATCGTCGACGCACCGGAGACGATCAAGGGTGGCGAGGAGCCCGCCGCCGCCGTGCGCGCGCGCCGCGACGCGTCGATCGTTCAGGCGGCCCACGCCGTCGGCGATGGACGCGCCGACGCACTCGTGAGCGCGGGATCGACCGGGCCGACGCTGGCCGCCGGCACCATTGCGATCCGGCGCATCCGCGGCGTTTTTCGCCCCGCGCTGGCCGTGCTGCTGCCGCTTCCGCACGGCGACGTGCTGCTGCTCGACGCCGGCGCGAGCGTGGAGGTGCGCCCCGAACACCTGGTCCAGTTCGCCTACCTGGGAGCGGGCTTCATGGAGGCGGTGCACGGCGTAAAGCGCCCCCGGGTGGGGTTACTCAGCGTGGGGGACGAGTCCGGCAAGGGGACGCCCGATGTGCTCACGGCACACGAGCGCATCGCGGAGGGCCCGCTCAACTTTGTGGGCAACGTCGAGGGCTTTGACCTGCCGACTTCAGCCGCCGACGTGATCGTGACCGACGGCTTCACCGGCAACGTGGCGCTCAAGGTGCTCGAGTCGACGGCCAAGACGCTAACCGGGGCCATCCGCGGCGCGATCCGCTCCGGCGCCGTTTCGAGCCTCGGCGGCCTCCTGGTGCAGGGCAAGCTGGCCGCCCTGGGCGACCAGCTCGATCCCGAGCGCGCGGGAGGCGCGATCCTCCTGGGGCTGCGCAAGCCGGTGGTCGTGGCCCACGGGTCGTTTGGGCCGCGCGGCATCGAGAACGCCGTTCGCCTGGCCCACCGAGCCGTGGCCGAAGACATGGTCGGGCGCACCACCGGCGCGCTCGAAGCAGCCGGGGTCTTGCGGTCCGCGGCCACTGCTACGGTCGCCGGGCCGTGACGAGAGCGGAGGTTCTACAACGTATCCGTGAGCACCTGTCCACCGAGTTGGAGGTGGATCCGCAGCGCATCGAGGAGGACACGCGCTTCAAGGAGGACCTCGAGGCAGACTCGCTCGACCTGGTGGAGCTGGTGGTCGAGCTCGAGGACAGCTACGGGGTCCGCATCCCCGACGAGGAGGCCGCCCGCATCGTGACGGTCGGTCAGGCCGCGGACTTCGTCGCCGCCCATGCCGCGGAGCTCGAGCACTGAGGGCCTCCAGGAACTGCTCGCGGAGCTGCCGGCCGAGCTGCGGCAGCAGGCCTTCACCCACGCCTCCTGGGTGGACCACCGCTCGCAGTCCTACGAGCGCCTCGCCTTTCTGGGAGACGTCGTCCTGAGCCTCGCCGTCTCCAACCACCTCTATCCGCGCTTCGAGCGCTACGGCGCCGGGCGCCTGACCAAGGTGCGCGCCCAGGCGGTGAGCGGGGCTTCGTGTGCTCGGGTGGCGCGTACTTTGGGCGTGGCCGGAGAGCTGCGCGCCGCGGCGCCGGAGGGCACGGGGCGAAGCGCGAACATGCTGGTCGACTCCGAGCGCGTGCTGGCCTCGATCTGCGAGGCGATCATCGGCGCCGCCTACCTCGCGTTCGGCATCGAGCGCACCGCCCCCGCCGTGGTCTCTTCCTTCGCGGCGGAGGTCGATGAGGCGCTCGAGCACCCCGTCGACTACAAGTCGGTGCTCCAGGAGCGCCTTGCCCGGCGAGCCGAGGCCGTGGCCTACCGGACGCTCGCCGAGGACGGTCCGCCGCACGACCGCTCGTTCGTCGTGGCCGCCGAGGTGGCGGGGCAGGAGCTGGGGCGCGGAGAAGGAAAGACGAAGAAGAGCGCCGAGCAGGAGGCCGCCCTGCAGGCGCTAGAGGGCTTCGGCTAGGGACCACTGTGCATCTGCGCTCGATCTCCATGAAGGGCTTCAAGTCCTTCCCCCACCGGACGAAACTGGAGTTCGCCCCCGGCGTTTCGGTGATCGTGGGTCCCAACGGATCGGGAAAGTCGAACGTGACCGACGCCGTGCTGTGGGCTCTCGGCGAGCAGTCGCCGCTCGCGGTGCGCGGCCAGGTGATGAAGGACGTGATCTTCGCCGGCGGCCACGGTGTGCAGGGCTCGGGAGCCGCAGAGGTCGAGGTCGTGATCGACAACGGTGACGGGCGCCTCGACACCGACTTCTCGGAGATATCGATCCTGCGCCGCCTGGCGCGCGACGGGGAGGGCGAGTACCGCCTCAACGGCGCGCGCTGTCGCCTGGTCGACGTGATCGAGGTGCTGTCCGATTCAGGGTTGGGCAAGGAGATGCACTCGGTCGTCTCGCAGGGCAAGGTCGAGCAAATCGTCATGTCTCGCCCACGCGAGCGCCGGCTGCTGATCGAGGAGGCCGCCGGGCTGGGCAAGCACCGCAAGCGCCGCCGCCGCGCACAGCTCAAGCTCGACCGCACCGAGGAGAACCTGGGCCGTGCGCTCGACGTCGAGCGCGAGGCGCGCACGCGTCTTCGCCTGCTCAAGCGCCAGGCCGAGGCCGCGGAGCTTCACGAGCGCCTCGAGCGCCAGACCTACGAGGCGCGCCACGCTCTGGCGCGCGATGCGGCGCGTTCCGCTCGTCTCGCGTTGCAGGCGGCCGAGGAGCGTGCCCGATTGGCCCGGGCGCAGCGCGACGAGGCCGAGGGGCTGCTCGGCGAGGTGGCGCGCCGGCGCGAGGCTGCCGAGGAGAGCTTTGCCGCCCAGAACCGCGATCGCGAGCTTCTTCAGGGGCGGGCGTTCGCGGCGCGGTCGGCGGCCGAGCGCATCGCGATGCGCCTCGAGCGGGTGGGTGAGCAGGCCCGCGCCGCGGCTGAACGCCGCGAACGACGGCTGCGCCAGCTCGAGCTGCTCGAAGCCGAGGCGCAGCGCGCGGCCGCGGCGGAGGCCGAGCCGCTGGCCGAGGAGCAGCTGCCGCGCCCGCCCGAGGAGTCCGCGCCCGAAGCCACTCCGCAGGCCGCGTGGGAAGCGCTGCATCCGGCCGACCGGATCCGGTCACTCGAGCGCGAGGTCCGCCGCCTGGAGACCGACCGCGAGGCGCGCCTGGGAGACGAGATCGCCGCCCTGGAGAGCGAGCGCGAGCGGGCCGCTGGGGTCCACGATCGCCTCGAGGCCGCGGCCGCCGAGCAGCACACTGCCTTCGAGGCGGCCGAGCGGGAGGTCGAACGCGCCCGTGCCGAGCGCCGCGAGGCCGAGCGCGCCACCGAAACGGCGCGGGCCGGCGCCGCCCAGGCCGGCGCCGAGCTCGCGGCGGTGAACCAGTTCCTGCGCAGCGCGGTTTCGGCGCCCGACGGAACGGTCACGCTGGCCGGCTCCCTCGAGGTCGACCCCGGCTACGAGCTCGCTCTTTCGGCGGCGCTCGGCTCGCGGCTTTCGGCCGCTCTCGTGGAAGACCTTCCGGCGGGTGAGCGCTGGCTGGACGGCCGGGCCGAGCGTGGGGGCACGGCTCTCGTGCGCTCCCGGGGGAAGCCCCAACCCTGCGCAGCCGGCCAGCCGGCTGCTTCGGGCCAGGCCGAACCCTGCGCAGCCGGCCAGCCGGCTGCTTCGGGCAACGCTGGGCGCCGCTCGGACACGCCGCCACCGGGCGCGCAGCGTCTGAGCGAGCGGGTGAGAACGGCCGACGCCTCGGGTGAGCCGGCGGAGGGGCTGCTGGCCGGCGCCTGGGTGGTCGATTCGCTGTCCGCCGTGCCGTCGAGCTTCGACGGCGTGGCGGTGACCCGCTCCGGTCGGCGGCTCGATGGAGCCACGGGCGAGCTTTCCCAGGCGCCCGCGGGTGGCGCGGAGCGTGTGCTCGAGGAGCGGAGGCGCCGCGACGACCTGATCGCCGCCTCGGAGGCCGCGGTCCGCGAGGAAGCGGCAGCCGGGAGTGCCGCCCAGCAGGCCGGCCAGGCGGTCGCCGTCGCGGATACGCGTCGCGAGGAGGCCGAGGGGGCGCTGCGCCGCGCCGGCCGCCAGGCCGCCGAGGCGGCCGAGGCCGTGTCGCGCGTCGAGTGGGTGATCGCTCGCCGGCGCGAGGCTCCGGACGAGGGCCCGGGTGCCGTGCGCCGGGCCGAGCTGCTCGCCGGCCTGAGGGCCGAGCGGCGCCTGGCCGAGCGGATCGACGCCGAGCGCGCCGGTCGCCGTCGCGCCCTCGAGGGGCTGCGGACCGGCACCGCGCGTGACACCGAGATCGTTCGCGCCGGCGGCCTGGCGGCTGCTGCCCTCGATGCCGCGCACCAGGCGGTGGCCGCGCGCCGCGACGCCCTCTCCGCCGAGCTCGAGGGCCGCGCCGCCGGCGGCGAGCAGGCGGCCGATGCGCTACGCGGCTTCGCCCGCGAGGAGGCGGAGATCCAGGGGCGCCTCAAGCGCGCCAGCGAGGCCGTGACCGGTGCGGAGGTGGCCGCCCAGCAGGTCCGCGACAGCGCCGCCGAGAGTGAGCGCGAGCTCAACGAGATCGCCGGCCGGCTCGGCCTCGAGCCTGAGGCTTCACGCGAGTCGCTGCCTGATGGAGAGCGCGAGGCGCTCAGCCTCAGGGTGGAGAGGCTGGTGCGCCGCCGGGAGCAGCTCGGGCCGGTCAACCCGCTGGCCAAGCAGGAGTACGACGAAGCGGTCGCCCACGTCGAGGAGCTGGAGACCCAGCGCGGCGATCTCGAAGCCGCGCTCGCCGAGCTCGAAGGGCTGATAAAGGAAACCGACCGGCGCATCCGCGAGAGCTTCGAGCAGACCTTCGAGGCGGCGGCCAAGAACTTCGAGGACGTGGTGCAACACCTGTTCCCGGGAGGCCGCGGCCGGCTGCGCCTGGTGCGCGCAGAGCAGACGCCGCGGCCGGTGATCGCCGGCGAGGATGCGCCCAACTCCCCCGGTGTCGAGCCGGAGGCCGAGGTCGAAGAGGAGGACGAGCCCGACACCGGCGTGGAGATCGAGGTCACGCCGCCCGGCAAGTCGACCAAGCGCCTGTCGCTGCTCTCCGGCGGGGAGAAATCGCTGGTGGCGCTCGCCTTCATGTTTGCCGTCTTTCTTGCCCGGCCGTGCCCGTTCTACATCCTCGACGAGGTCGAGGCAGCGCTCGACGACGTCAACATCGACCGCTTCCTTCAGCTCGTGCGCCGCTACTCCGACCGCGCGCAGTTCATCGTCGTCACTCACCAGAAGCGAACGATGGACGCCGCCGACACGCTGTACGGCGTGAGCATGGGCGGCGACGGCATCTCCCGCGTGATCTCGCGCCGCCTGGGCGGCGCGGGGATCGACGACGTGGCCGCCGCCTAAGCTCCGCGGCGTGGCACGCACCTGGCAGGAGCTCTTCATCACGGGCGAGGACGCCCCACCGCCTCCGTCTGACGAGGAGAGCATTGAGCGCAGGGGCTTCTTTCGCCGCCTGCGCGAGAACATGAGCAAGACCCGAGAGGCTCTGGGGGCCGAGCTGCAGGCGACGGTCTTCCAGTCGCTCGACGACGAGGCCTTCGAGCATCTCGAGGAGACGCTCATCTACGCCGACGTCGGGGCCTCGACCACGGCCACGATCGTCGAACGCCTCGAGCGCGAAGCGGAGTCGGGCGAGCTGACCGGCGGAGAGGATCTCTCGCGCCGCCTGCAGGAGCTGCTGGCTGAGACGGCGCGTCTTGAGGGCGACACCATCGACCTGACCGAGCACCCGACCGTGATCCTGATGGTGGGGGTCAACGGAAGCGGCAAGACCACGACGATCGGCAAGATGGCGTGGCACCTACAGAGGGAGCTGGGGCGCTCGGTGCTCCTGGCCGCCGGGGACACCTTCCGCGCCGCGGCCGCCGAGCAGCTGACGCTCTGGGCCGAGCGAGCGGGCTGCGAGGTCGTGCGGGGAGAGGCCGGCTCGGACCCGGGGGCGGTGATGTTCGACGCGATTGGGGCCGCGAAGGCGCGCGGGCACGACGTGGTGATCTGCGACACGGCCGGCCGCCTGCACACTCAGCAGCACCTGATGGACGAGCTGCGCAAGGTCCGCCGGGTGATCGAGCGCCAGGCGCCCGGCGCCCCCCACGAGACGCTGCTTACGATCGACGCCACCACGGGCCAGAACGGGCTGCGCCAGGCCCTGCTCTTTCGCGAGGCCGTCGAGGTGAACGGCATCGCCCTGACCAAGCTCGACGGCACGGCCAAGGGTGGCATCGCGCTGGCCATCGCCCAGGAGCTGGGGGTGCCGGTCAAGCTGATCGGGATCGGCGAGGCGCTCGAGGACCTGAGGCCCTTCGATCCTGACGACTTCGCGCGGGCGATTCTCACGCCATGAGCGGTCGAGGCACACGCGTCGTTCGGGCCGGCCTCCCGCAGGCACGGCAGGGCGAGCCCTTCCTCCCCGGGCCGGTCTTCGCGGCCCCCTTTCACCTGACCGGAGACCCCGCGAGCTCACCCGCGTCCTACGGTCGTTACGGCAACCCCACCTGGCAGGCCTACGAGCGCGCGCTGGGCTCGCTTGAGGAGGCCGACGCGGTGCTCTTCTCCTCGGGCATGGCCGCCGTCGCTGGCGTCCTGCTCACCGAGCTGCGGCCAGGCTCGGTGCTGGCGATCGACTCATCCTCCTACCTCGGCGTGCGCCACCTGGCCACCACCCATCTGCAGGCCAACGGGGTGGAGGTGCGCCTCGCCACGCCCGCCGAGCTGCCCACTGCGGCCAAGGGGGCGACCGTGCTGTGGCTCGAGACGCCGTCGAACCCCAAGCTCGAGGTCTACGACATTTCCGCGCTGGCGGCGGTGGGCGACGCCGAAGGCGCGCTGACGGTCGTCGACAACACCACGGCGGGGCCGCTGCTCCAGCGCCCGCTCGATCTGGGCGCGGGAGGGGTGATCACGAGCGCCACCAAGCAGATGTCCGGTCACGCCGATCTCCTGCTCGGCTACGTGACCACGCGCGAACCCGAACGCGCCCAGCGCCTGCGCGACTGGCGTCGCAGCGCTGGGTCGATACCCGGCCCCTTCGAGGCGTGGCTGGCGCACCGGTCCTTGCCCACGCTCGGCGTGCGCCTTGAGCGCGCCTGCGCGAACGCTGCCGCGCTGGCCGAGCTTGTCGCCGCCTGCGATGGTGTCGCCTCAGTCGCCTACCCGGGCCTGGATACCGACCCCGGCCATGAGATCGCCCGCCGGCAGATGAGCGGCTTCGGGATGGTGCTCTCGTTCGACCTCGAGACCGCCGAGCGCGCCGAGCGCTTCCTGGCGGCGGCCACGCTAGTCACGGACGCCACCAGCTTCGGCAGCGTCCACACCACCGCCGAGCGACGCGCGCGCTGGGGTGGCGACGACGTGTCCGAAGGCTTCATCCGTCTCTCGGCCGGTATCGAGGACACGGCCGACCTTGAGGCCGACGTCGACCAGGCTCTCGGCGCCTGCTTCAGATAGAGCGCTCACGCGCCGATAACCCCCCTAAACTTGGTGCTACATGGAGGAATGGGTTTGGTGGATGATCGCCGCAGGTGTGCTCGCAGTAGGCGAGATTTTCACGCTGAGCTTTTTCCTGGGTCCCGTCGCGGTGGCCGCCGTCGCCGCGGCGATCGTGGCACTGGTCGGTGCGGGTCTGGGCATCCAGTGGCTCGTGTTCATAGCGGTGTCGCTCGCCTCGCTGGCGGTCCTGCGTCCAATTGCCCAGCGCCATCTCAAGAGCCCGGCCCAGATTCGTACCGGATCGGCGGCCCTCGTGGGCACCCGCGCGGTCGTCCTCGAGCGCGTGGACGGCAGTGGCGGACAGGTGAAGATCGGCGGCGAGATCTGGAGCGCGCGCTGCTACGACGAGGACGAGGTTCTCGAGCCGGGCACACGGGTCGACGTCATGGAAATAAAGGGCGCCACGGCGCTCGTATCGGAATAAGAAAGGCTCGCTGAAGTGGCCACTCTGATCGTTCTCATCGTCGTCGCCGCCGTCGTGCTCGTCACGCTGGCCCAGGGCATTCGCATCGTGCCCCAGGCGCGCGCCGGAATCGTCGAGCGCCTCGGGCGCTACAACCGCACGCTCGACGCCGGCTTGGCGCTGGTCGTGCCCTACGTCGACCGCGTCAAGCCGCTGATCGACCTGCGCGAAACCGTGGTGTCCTTCCCACCGCAGCCGGTGATCACCGAGGACAACCTCGTGATCCAGATCGACACCGTCATCTATTTCCAGGTCACCGATCCGAAGGCGGCCACCTACGAGATCGCGGACTACATTGCCGCCATAGAGCAGCTCACGGTCACCACCTTGCGAAATGTGATCGGCGGCATGACCCTCGAAGAAACGCTCACCTCACGCGACAAGGTCAGCGCTGCGCTGCGCATCGTGCTCGACGAGGCCACCGGCAAGTGGGGCATTCGCGTGAACCGCGTTGAGCTGAAGGCGGTTGACCCGCCCGTTTCGATCCAGGAGGCGATGGAGAAGCAGATGCGTGCCGAGCGCGACCGTCGCGCGGCCATCCTCACCGCCGAGGGCGTCAAGCAGTCGCAGATCCTGACCGCTGAGGGCGAGAAGCAGAGCTCCATTCTGCGCGCCGAGGGCCAGCGCGAGTCGCAGATCCTGCAGGCCGAGGGCCAGTCCAAAGCGATCGAGACGGTGTTTGCAGCCATTCACCAGGGGGACGCCGACCCGAAGCTGCTGGCCTACCAATACCTGCAGATGCTGCCGCAGATCGCCCAGGGCGACGCCAACAAAGTCTGGATCATCCCGAGCGAGTTCACCCACGCGCTCGGCCAGCTGGGCGACGCGGTCGTTCCAAAGCCCAAGGCGGACAGCCAACCCCAAGCGCCCGCGAACGACCTGCCGCCCGTAACCTGAGCGACCGTTCCGGGGACGCTAGCCTCCCCGGAACATGTTCGACGCCCTTTCCGATCGCCTCCAAGCCGCCCTGGGCGACGTTCGCTCGCGCGGCAAGCTGACCGAGGACGACATCAACAAGGCCATGCGCCAGGTGCGCCTGGCACTGCTCGAGGCGGACGTCAACTTCAAGGTCGTCAAGCAGTTCACCGCGGCGGTCAAAGAGCGGAGCCTCGGAGCCGACGTCCTCGAGTCGCTCAACCCCGGCCAGCAGGTGGTGAAGATCGTCTCCGACGAGCTCACCAGCCTCATGGGCGGCGCGGGCCGCGACCTGGTCCTCGCTCGTCCCGGTCCGACGGTGATCCTGATGGCCGGCCTGCAGGGCTCGGGCAAGACCACGGCTTGCGGCAAGCTGGCGCGCCACCTGCGCGAGGAGCACAAGATGGACGTGGCGGTGGCCGCGTGCGACGTCTACCGCCCGGCCGCCGTCGACCAGCTCGTCAAGGTCGGCGCCCAGGCCGGTGCTCACGTGTATGAGCAGGGCACGGGGCGCAGTCCGGTGGACATTGCGGAGTGGGCGCTCAACGAGGCCAAGCGCGAGCGGCGCGACGCCCTGATCGTCGACACGAGCGGCCGTCTGCACGTGGACGAGGAGCTGATGGCCGAGCTCGCGGAGATCAAGAAGCGCACGAAGCCCCACAACGTGCTTCTGGTGGTCGACGCGATGACGGGACAGGACGCGGTCAACGTGGCCGAGCAGTTCGCCGAGACGGCCAACTTCGACGGGGTGGTCCTCTCCAAGCTCGACGGAGACTCGCGCGGCGGCGCTGCCCTTTCGGTCAAGGCGATAACGGGCAAGCCGATCCTCTACGCGTCTACGGGCGAGAAGCTGGGCGACTTCGAGCGCTTCCATCCCGACCGCATGGCCCAGCGCATCCTCGGCATGGGCGACGTGATGACGCTGGTGGAGAAGGCTGAGCGCCAGATGGACGAGCGCAAGGCCGTCGAGCTCGAGCGCAAGATCCGCAAGGACCAGTTCACTCTCGACGACTTCCTCGAGCAGATGAAGCAGGTGCGCAACATGGGCCCGATCGGCAGCCTGCTCAAGATGATGCCGGGCGTCGGCTCACAGCTCGGCGGCCTGAACGTCGAGGAGAAGGAGCTCGATCGCCTCGAGGCCATCATCCTGTCGATGACTCCGGCCGAGCGGGCCAACCCAAAGATGATCGACGGGTCGCGCCGGCGCCGCATAGCGCGCGGCTCGGGGACCAACGTTCAGGCGGTGGGCCAGCTCGTGAAGCAGTTCGCCCAGATGAAGAAGATGATGAAGCAGGTGGCGGGCGGCAAGATGCCCGACCTACAGCAACTGGCCGGTCGTCGCTAACCTCTCCGGGCCTATGTCCGTACGTGTACGCCTGACCCGAGTGGGAAGCAAGAAGAATCCGATATGGCGCGTGGTCGTCGCCGACGGGCGCTCGCCTCGCGACGGGCGCTTCATCGAGACGATCGGGCACTACAACCCGCAGACCGAGCCGTCGACGATCTTGATCGACGACGACCGCATGGAGCACTGGCTGGCCCGCGGCGCACAGCCGAGCGGGACGGTCAAGCAGCTGATGAAGGCCCGCCGCAAGAGCGCCGCCGCCGACTCTCCGGAGTAACGGTGGAGGACCTGCTCGAGTACCTGGCCCGGGCGCTCGTAGATGACCCCGACGCGGTCAGGGTGGAGGGCTTCGATGAGGACGATGGCACGATCGTGCTCGAGCTGCACGTGGCCGACGACGAAGCCGGCAAGGTAATCGGGCGGGGCGGACGCACCGTTGCGGCGCTGCGCATGGTCATGAAGGCCGTGGCCGTGCGCGAAGGGCACCGGGTGCTCGTCGACGTCGTCGATTGACGCTCGTGACGGTCGGCCGGGTGGGCAAGCCACACGGCTTCGACGGGAGCTTCTACGTGGAGGGCGCTTCGCAGCTTCTGGCGCTCGGCGAGACGGTTGTCGTCGGCTCGCGCTCACACGTCGTGGCGCGCCGTGCGGGCACCGACGAGCGTCCGCTTATCCGGCTCGAGGGCGTGGACGACCCCCGGGCTCTGCGCGGCGAGCCGCTGTTGGTCGAGGCCGAGCTGGAGGAGGACGAGTGGCTGGCCGCCGACCTGGTCGGGTTGGAGGTGGCCGGCCACGGTCGTGTTGAGCGCGTCCTCGACGGGCCCTCGTGCTCGGTGCTCGAGCTCAGCGACGGTGCGCTCGTGCCCTTTGTGCGCGATGCGGTGAGCTCGGTGAGCGCCGATCGAATCGAGATCAACGAGGGCTACGTGGGATGAAGATCGACGTGTTCACGCTCTTTCCGGATTGGTTTGAGTGGTTCCCGGGCCAGCGCCATGTGCGCAACGCACTCGCCCTCGGGCACGCGCTGGAGTTCGCCGACCTGCGCGCCACCACGCCACTCAAGTCGGGCCAGGTCGACGACACCCCCTACGGCGGCGGGGCGGGCATGGTGCTGCGGGTGGACGTGGTGGAGGCGGCGTTGGCGGCTCGCTACGGGGAGGCGCCTCCGCCCGGGCGCCGCGTCATCGCCCTGGCTGCGGGCGGGCGGCGCTTCGACGACGCCCTGGCGGACGAGCTGGCGGGGGAGGAGCAGCTGACCATTTTGTGCGGCCGCTACGAGGGCTTCGACGAGCGCGTGCACGAGCACCTCGCCAACGACGTGGTGTCGATCGGCCCGTACGTGCTGTCGGGCGGCGAGCTGGCCGCGATGGTGATCTGCGACGCCGTGCTGCGAAAGCTGCCGGGGGCGCTGGGCCACGCCGACAGCGCGTTCGAGGAGTCCTTCAGCCCGGCTCTCTGCGGAGCGCCTGAATACCCCCATTACACGCGTCCCTTCGACTGGCGCGGGCACACGGTGCCGCAGATCCTGGTCTCCGGTGACCATGCCAAGGTTCGCGACTGGCGACTCGCCCGCAGCCGCGAGCGGGCCGGCTGAGCTTCGCTACCATTGCCGCCACGCGCGACAGCCGCCCGGCGGGTCGCGCCTCTTCTATGTCCGGAGTCATCGAAAGCCTCGAGCGCGCCCAGTTGCGGCGCGTGCCGGTCTTCCAGGCCGGCGATCGCGTGCGCGTGCATTTCCAGGTGGTCGAGGGCACCCGCCGCCGCACGCAGGTCTTCGAGGGCGTTGTGATCAAGCGTCAGGGCAACGGTGCCCGCGAGACCTTCACCGTCCGCAAGCAGTCGTTCGGAGTGGGCGTGGAGCGAACCTTCCCGCTGCATTCTCCGAAGATCGAGCGGATCGAAGTGGCGGCCCGCGGCGACGTGCGGCGGGCGAAGCTCTACTAACTGCGCGATCGCGTGGGCCGCAG
>Ga0136617_10002543_pt1 | contig 16218 bp, 17 predicted proteins | sample AntDrymUQ3222106_2_FD_129672 | JGI IMG/M metagenome (GOLD analysis project Ga0136617, IMG submission 129672) | Polar desert sand microbial communities from Dry Valleys, Antarctica - metaG UQ322 (21.06) | ecosystem: Environmental > Terrestrial > Soil > Desert | place: Antarctica: Dry Valley...
AGCGGTCGCCGCCGATGTGCTCGCGGTACCAGATCCAGGCCTCGGGGTTGATCGGCTCGCCGACCGAGCCGAGCAGGCGCAGCGACGAGAGATCGTGCCTCTGCGCGTGCTCCGGCCCCCACTTCATGTGCGCGCGGATGGCGGTCGGCGCGGTGTAGAGGATGTCGACGCCGTAGCGCTCGACGATCGCCCACCAGCGGTCGCGGTCGGGGAAGTCGGGCGTCCCCTCGTAGAGCACGCCCGTCGTCCCGTTGCAGAGCGGCCCGTAGACGATGTAGCTGTGGCCCGTCACCCAGCCGATGTCGGCGGCGCACCAATACACCGAGTCGGGCTTGACGTCGAAGACGTAGTGGTGCGTCGTCGCCGTGCCGACGAGGTAGCCGCCGGTCGTGTGCACGATGCCCTTGGGCTTCGCGGTCGTGCCGCTCGTGTAGAGCAGGTAGAGGAGGTCCTCCGAGTCCATCGGCTCGCACGGGCAGCTCGCGGGGTCGCCGCTCTGTCCGCGGGCGAACTCGTGCCAGTCGTGATCCCGCCCCTCGCGCATCGGCACCTCGCCGCCCGTCCGCCGCGCGACGATCACGCTCCGCACCCGCGGGCACGACTCGAGCGCCTCGTCGGCAGTGCGCTTGAGCGGCACCCGCGAGCCGCGCCGCCAGGCCTCGTCCTGGGTGATGAGTACCTCGCAGCCCATATCGTTCAGGCGGTCGGAGAGCGAGTCGGCGGAGAAGCCGCCGAAGACGACCGTGTGCGGTGCGCCGATGCGCGCGCAGGCGAGCATCGCGACCGGAAGCTCCGGCACCATGCCCATGTAGATGCCGACGGCCGTGCCCTTCCCGACCCCCTGCGCGCGCAGGACGTTCGCAAAGCGAACGACCCGCTCCTGGAGCTCGGCGAACGTGATTTGCTCGCGGTCGTCCTCGGGCTCGCCCTCCCAGAAGTAGGCGACCCGGTCGCCGCGCCCCGCCTCGACATGGCGGTCGACGCAGTTGAAGCAGACGTTGAGCTTGCCTCCGAGGTACCACTTGGCGTAGGGCGGCTCCCACGTGTAGAGCTGCGTGAAGGGCTCGAACCAGGTCACGCGCTCGCGGGCCTCCGTCGTCCAGAGCTCCTCGAAGTCGCGTTCGTAGATCTCGGGCTGCGCGTTCGCGCCCGCGGCGAAGTCGGGGGGCGGGGGGTAGCGCCGCTCCTCGAGGAGGAGCGTCTCGATGCCCTCGCTCACGGCTCGAGGTCGTACGGGAACTGCGTGAGGTTCTCTGCGCCCTCGTCCGTGACGAGCAGGAGATCCTCGACCCGCACGCCGCCGTAGCCCCTGCGGTAGAGACCGGGCTCGACGGTGATGACGTCGCCGGCCACGAGCTCGTCGGCGGCGACGAGCCCGAGGGTGGGCGCCTCGTGTACCTCCAGGCCGACGCCGTGCCCGAGGCTGTGGAAGAAGCCGTTCTCGAGCGGCTTCCCCGGCTCCTTCGTCCGCAGGGTGGGCTGGCCGTGCGCGTCGAAGAGGTCGATCGTCGCGGAGTTCAGATCCGCGTCCTGGACGCCGGCCCGTGTGCCCGCGACTGCCTCCTCGAGCGCCTGCACGCACAGCCGATGCCACTCGCGGATGTCGTCGGGCGGCGTGCCGACGACGAAGGTGCGGGTCATGTCCGCATGGCAGCCGGAGGCGCGATCGCGTGGCCAGACGTCGATCACGATCGGCTCGTCGGGCAGGATCGCGCCCTCGCCCATGTGGTGTCCGATCGCGCACTGCGCGCCGTGCGAGACGATCATCTCGTCGGCGCTGCAGCCGTGCTCGTTGAAGGCCTGCTCGAGCAGGCTCTTGAGGCGTTCGGAGGTCACCGGCTCGCCGTCGGCCACGAGTGCCGCGCCGTTCGGCTGGGCGCGGCGAAGCAGGTCGCGCGCGGCCGCCATGCCCGTCTCTGCCGCACGCTGCGCCCGGCGGATGCCCGCGAGCTCCGCCTCGTTCTTGCGCCTGCGCCGCTCGGCGAAGAAGCGCCGGTCGGCGGTCACCTCGAGACCGCCCTCGCGCAGGTAGTCGGCGAGCTCCAGCGGAAAGCCGGCCGGCACGGTCGCCCGCTCGATACCCCACGCCCGACACGCGCGCAGCGCCAGCTCGCGCTGGATGGCGTAGCGCTCCATCCGCTGCGCGATCAGCTCGTCCTGCCCGTACTCCTCGGGGGTGTGCAGCTCCAGCCCGAGGCCACCCATGCGCGCCGCCTCCATGGAGTGGACGAGCACGTGGCGCGCGCCCTCGCGCTCGCCGTAGAGAAACGGGTCGGGAACGGCGATCGGCACCTCGTGCCGGAGCTCGGGCGAGCGGATCGAGTCAGCGAAGACGAGGACGTCGGGCACGCGGAGGATCGTAGTCGTTCGGCGCATACACTGACGCTGTGGAGGAGGCGGCCCTCGAACGCGCGCAGACGCTCGTCGACATCTACGACGAGCAGCTCTCGGCCGAGATACCCGCCGGGGCGGAGATCGTCGACGTGCACGTGCACCTCGGCAACGACATCGACGGCATGGCGGGCTCTTACGAGGAGCTCGAGGCGCTGCAGGGGGGCTACGGCATCGCGCGGGCGTGCATGTTCTGCCTCGACGAGCCCGACCGCGAGCCCTCCTTCCGCGCCGCCAACGACCGCACGCTCGCCTTCGCCGAGCGCTCGGGGGGGCGTCTCGTCCCCTTCGCGCGGCTCGACCTCACGGGGCCTGGCCCGATCGAGGAGGCCGAGCGCTGCCTCGACCGAGGCGCGCGCGGAATCAAGCTGCACCCGCGGGCGCAGAGGTTCGAACTGAACGACAAGCGCCTGGCACCGGTCTTCGAGCTGGCCGCGGAACGGCGCGTGCCCATCCTCATCCACGGGGGCCGCGGGCTGCCGCCGATCGCCGACCACCTGGCCGCGCTCGTCGAGCGCTATCCGGGAGCCCAGCTCATCGTCGCGCACGCCGGTATCGCGGATCTCGCCGGTCTGGCCGGGCGGCTGGGCGGGCGGAGCGGCGTCTTCTTCGACACCTCCGTCTGGAGCCCGCTCGACCTGCTCGAGCTCTTCCACCTCGTCGGCCCGGAGCAGATTCTCTACGCCTCCGACTACCCCTACGGTCAGCAGCCGGCCTCGCTGCTGCTCGCCCTGCGTACGGCGCGCCTCGCCGGCCTCGACGACCGGCAGCTGCGCGACCTGCTGGCCGGGAACGCGAACCGCCTCCTCGCAGGGGAGCCTCCGCTCGAGCCGACGGCTCCCGTGGGCAGCGACACCTTCGCCCAGCCGCTCGCCTTCGCGCGCATCCACCAGTACCTCTCCATGGTGACGCCGCTCCTGTGGACGCGCCAGGCGGACACGATCGGCGTGCTTGGGCTCGCCCTGAACGCCTGCAACGTGCGCGACGGGCATCCTGCCGAGGCCGACGGAATCCGCGACCTGCTTCTCTCCGCCGGCGAGCTCTGGCGCGGCCTGCCCGACCGCCCGGACAACGGCGAGCGCATGGTCGCCGCCCGGGCCACGTTCCGCCTCGTCCACCTGGCCGACATCCTGGCGGCGACGACGAGTGCTTAGCCTGCGCGTGAACGGTGGCGCCTACACAGCCGATCCCGAGGTCAGCCGCTCGCTCGCGGACACGCTGCGCGACGAGCTCGGCCTGACCGGGACGAAGGTCGCCTGCGGCGAGGGCCACTGCGGGGCCTGCACAGTCCTCCTCGACGGCGTTCCGACGCTGTCGTGCATCACGCTCGCGCACACCGTCGGCGAGCGCGAGGTGACGACGATCGAGGGTCTGCGCGACCACCCGCTCGTCGCCGCCTTCGTGCGCGCCGACGCTGTCCAGTGCGGCTTCTGCACCCCCGGACAGATCGTCTCGGCCTCGGCGCTCGTGGCCGCGAACCCCCGTCCGAGCTCCGACGAGATCCGGCACGGCATGAGCGGCAACCTCTGCCGCTGCGGCACCTATCCCAGAATCGAGGAGGCAATCTCCACGTGGCACGACTGATCCGCACCGAGAAGGAGGTCGAGGGCCGCTACTCCGAGCAGTGGATCCTCGTCGAGGAGGACGCGCTCGACCAGTGGCCGGCAGGCCCGCTCGAGACCGTCGGCCGGCCCGCGACCCGCCTCTCGGGTCCCGAGCGCGCCCGCGGCGAGGCGCGCTACATCGCCGACCTCAGGCTGCCGGGTCTCCTCCAGGCGGCTGTCCTGCGCAACCCGCACGCGCGCGCCCGCGTCAGCCGCCTCGACCTCGCCCCCGCACTCGCCGCTCCCGGCGTCCGGGCGGTGATCGGCCCCGACGACGCGCCGTGCCTCACCCTCGAGCCAGAGTACGAGGGCGCAGCGGTCGCAGCCGTCGCGGCCGACACAGCGGAGCAGGCACGCGCCGCCATGGAGCTGATCGAGGTCGAGTGGGAGCCGCTCGAGCCGCTGCTCGATCCCGACGAGGCGGTCGCCCGGGGGTCGCTCACCACCGACCCGCGGCGTACCGAGCGCGGCGACGTGGAACGCGGCCTCGCCGAGGCCGATGTCGTGATCGAGGCCGAGTACCGCACGGAGAGCGTGCTCCACAACGCGCTCGAGACCCACCAGGCCGTATGCGAGTGGACGGGCGAGACGCTCACCGTCCACATCTCGACCCAGTGGATCTGGGGCGTGCGCGCGGAGGTGGCCCAGGCGCTCGGGCTGCCGCAGGATCGCGTACGCGTCGTCTGCGAGTACATGGGCGGCGGCTTCGGCGCCAAGGGAGACGCAGGCGAGTACACGTTCGTCGCAGCCGAGCTCGCGCGGCGGTCGGGCCGCCCTGTGCGCTGCGCGCTGACGCGGCGGGAGGAGAACGTCAACTCCGGCAACCGGAACGCGACCATCCAGCGCCTGCGCATCGGCGCCCGGTCGGACGGGACGCTCACCCTCATGACCGGCGAGTACGTCTGCTCGCTCGGCTGGAGCGGCTGGCTGCCCTCGACCGCCGGGCCCATGCAGATGCTCTACGCCTGCGACAACGTCAGCACGGTCGAGTACGGCGCGAAGCTGAACACGCCGCCGATGGCCGCCTTCCGCGCACCTGGCTTCGTGGAGGGCACCTTCGGTCTCGAGTGCCTGCTCGACGAGCTCGCCGCCAGGCTCGACCTCGACCCGCTCGAGCTGCGGCGGCGCAACCACGCCGACAGCGACCCCGCCGACGGCCGTCCCTTCTCGGGCAAGAACCTGGCGGAGTGCTACCGCCGGGCCGAGGCGCACTGGGAGCGCCGGCAGGAGGTGCAGGCGCGCTCGCAGGGGCCATGGCGCCATGGTGTCGGCCTGGCGAGCCAGGTCTGGTACGGCGCCGGCGGTCCGCCCTCCTACGCCTGGATCCGCGTCGGCTCCGACGGGAACGCCACGGTCGTGACGGCGATGCAGGACATCGGCAGCGGCACGAAGACTGCGATGGCGCAGATCGCCGCCGAGGAGCTCGGGCTGCCGCTCGAGCGCATCAGCGTCGAGCTCGGCGACTCCGCCCGCGGCCCCTACGCGACCATTTCTGGCGGCTCGTCGACCGTGCCCTCGGTAGGCCCGGCCGTGCGCGCGGCCGCCGCGGATGCCGCCCGCCAGATCGTCGAGATCGCAGCACAGCGCTACGACCGCGAGGAGCGCGTGCTCTCGTTGAAGGGCGGCCACGTCATCTCAGCCGACGGCGGCTCCTGGCCGCTCGAGGAAGTCACGGGACTGCTCGATGAGGGGCAGATCCTCGGCAAGGGCGCCCGCGGCCCGAACCCGACCGGGATGCGCACGCTCACCTACGGCGTGCAGGTGGCTGAGGTCGCCGTCGACACCGAGACGGGCGAGATCCGCGTCGATCGCATCGCCGCCATCCACGACGTCGGCCGCGTGATCAACCCGCTCGGCGCGCGCAGCCAGGTCGAGGGCGGCGTGATCCAGGGCATCGGACACACGCTCTCCGAGCAGCGCCTGCTCGACCCGTCGACCGGCACCGTGCTGACGCGGACGCTCGACGCGTACCGGCTGCCGACGATCGCCGACGTGCCCGAGATCGTCACGGATCTCATCGACGTGCCGGATACCCACCTGACGAACCTCGGCGCCAAGGGCCTCGGCGAGCCGCCCATCATCCCGACCGCGGCGGCGATCGCGAACGCGATCCGCGACGCCACCGGAGCCGACGTGCGCTCGCTGCCGATCACGCGCGAGGAGATGCTGCGGGCGCTGCGCGAGGCACGAAGACGGGAGCAGGTTGGAGCTCAGGCAGGTTAGCTCGACGGCCGAGGCGGTCGCGGCGCTCGGCGAGGGCTCGGTCGCGCTCGCGGGTGGCACCGATCTCGTACCGCTCCTGCGCGACGCCATCGTGCGCGCCGACACGCTCGTCCAACTCGGCCCCGTCCTGCCGCGCGGGGTCGACGGCGCTCGCATCGGCGCCGGCACGACACTCGCCGAGCTCGAGGTCGACCCGGAGATCCCCCAGGCGCTGCGCGAGGCCTGCGCCGCAGCGGCCTCGCCCCAGCTGCGCTCGATGGGCACGATCGGGGGCAACCTGCTCCAGGCGACGCGCTGCTGGTACTGGCGCCTCCAGTTTCCCTGCTACCTGCACGGCGGCGAGCGCTGCCACGCGCGCGAGGGCGAGCACCGGGAGCACGCGATCCTCGGCAACGAGCGCTGCGCCTCCGCCCATCCCTCCGATCCCGCCGCCGCCCTGCTCGCGCTCGGCGCCACCCTGAAGACGGACCGGCGCACGCTCGGGGTGGAGGAGCTCTACCGCCTGCCGACCGACGACGACCGCGACGTGACGGCGCTCGCCCGGGACGAGCTCGTCCTCGAGCTCGAGGTGCCCGCTCCGGACGCGAGCGTCTACCTGAAGGCGATGGACCGGCGGCGCTGGGCGTTCCCGCTCGTCGGCGTCGCGGCGGTGCGGCGGGGCCGGGAGGTGCGGCTCGGGCTCTCGGGCGTCGCGCCAATCCCGTGGCTCCTGCACTCCGTGGACGGGCTCGACGAAGCGACCCCGCTGCCCGGAACCGCCTACAAGCTCGAGATCGCGCGGGCGCTCGTGCGGCGCGCGCTCGACGCCGTCCGGTGAGAGCCTGCCCCTGCGTGCTCGCCGGGCTCGTGGCGCTCGCCGTGGCCGGCTGCGGCGGTGACGAGGACAGCGAGGCCTCGGCCACGACCGCGGCGGCGACCACGGCACCGGTCGCGAGCGGGTGTCGTCGCGTATCGCAGCCGCCACCCAAGGGCGCCGGTCGCAGGCGCGCCCCTACGCAGCGGCTGACCGCACGAACGCGCTATCGCCTGAACTTTCGCACGAGCTGCGGCTCCTTCACGGTGACTCTCGACCAGCGCTCGGCGCCGCGGACGACGGCGTCGCTCGTGGCGCTCGCCCGCGCGCGCTTCTTCGACCGCACCGTCTTCCACCGCATCGTTCCCAACTTCGTGATCCAGGGCGGCGACCCGACCGGCACCGGCATGGGCGGTCCCGGCTACAAGACGGTCGACCGGCCGCGGCAAACCGCGCGCTATACGCGCGGCGTGGTCGCCATGGCGAAGACGGCAACCGAGCCCGCCGGGACGTCCGGCAGCCAGTTCTTCGTGGTCACCGCGGAGCTCGCGCAGCTGCCGCCGGACTACGCCATCGTCGGCCGTGTCACGGCCGGTTCCGAGGTCGTGCAGCGTATCGGCCGTCTGGGCGACCCATCCACCGAGCAGCCCCTGCAGCCCGTTGTCGTGGAACGCGTCACGGTCGCGACCTCGTAAACGGGGGCGCGAATCGGGGCGCCCATGGCTGGACGGGTCCGTTCGTCGTGGTCGGCGGCAAGACGCCGCCGCGGCCCGCGTCGTACTATCGGATCTTGTCCAAACAGGAGGACGAGATGCCTGCCCAGACGCCGAACGTCTTTCCGTTCATGCGCTTCGCCGACGCGGAGGGCGCCCTTGAATGGCTGTCGCGGGCGTTCGGATTCAACGAGCGCGTCGTCTATCGGGGCGACGAGGGCACAGTCCACCACGCCGAGATCTCCCTCGGTCCGGGCATCGTCATGTTCGGCGAGGGCGGTCCGTCGGAGCAGGGGGTCTACGTCGCCGTGGAAGACGTGGACGCCCACTATGCGCGGGCGAAGGCCGCGGGCGCCGAGATCGTGCGGGAGATCGAAGACACGCCCTACGAGTCTCGTGAGTACACGGCGCGCGACCCCGAAGGGCATGTGTGGAGCTTCGGGACCTACCGTCCGGAAGTGACGTGACCGGTCGAAGGTACCACTGACGGTTGTCAGCGAACAGGCGCGACAACTCGCGCTCGCTTTGCCCGAGGCGGTCGAGCAGGACCATCACGGCCGGCCTTCTTTCCGAGTCGGCGGCAGGATCTTCGCCACCTTGAGGGACGGGGACCACATGAACGTGATGACCGACGAGGGTGGCATCCTCACCGCTGTCCACAGCGAGCCCGAGATCTGTGCTGAGGTTTGGTGGGGCAAGCGCCTTACGGCCGTCCGCGTGAATCTGCGTCGCGTCGACCCGCAGATGCTCGCGAACCTCCTCGCCGAGGCTTGGGAGATCAAGGCGCCGAAGCGCCTGCTGCGAAGCTGAGCCAAGCCGGCGCCTAGACTCGGAAGCATGGCGAAGGAGGACGCCGAGGTCGCCGCCGTGGTGCTGGCGGCCGGCGCCTCGACCCGTTTCGGCTCGCCAAAGCAGCGCCTCCTGCTCGAGCCCGTGCTCGAGCGCGTGCGCCGCAGCTCTCTGAGGGAGATCGTGGTCGTCACTGGCGCTCACGCGCTCGAGTCGAGCGCGCGGGCCGTCCGCTGCGCAGACTGGCAGCAGGGAGCCGGAGCCTCGCTGCGCTGCGGCCTCGCCGCGCTCCCGCCGGAGACGCAGGCCGCCGTCGTCGTGCTCGCGGACGGCCCCGAGCTCGCACCCGCGGCGATCGAGCGCGTCCTCGCCGCCTGGCGCGGCGGCGGCGCCCCGGTGCTGGCCGCAACCTACGGCGGCGAGCGCAGCCACCCCGTGCTTCTGGCCCGCTCGGTGTGGGGCGAGGTGCCGGAGACCGGCGCGCGCGCGCTCGCGGCCGAGCTCGTGCCCTGCGACGACCTTGGCGCACCGGGTGACGTCGACCGGCCCGAGGACTTGCCTGCGCGCTTCCGCTGAGCTCGTTGCCGGACGAGCTCGTCGAGAGCAGACAACGAAGCTTGGTGGCTAGGACCTCGTTCCGAGGCGCAGCACCCTCACGGCACCCGTTGCCACTGCACCGCGGAGCGTGCCGGGACAGCCGACCAGAATCTGCCGCCGCAGACCGGCTCCGGCGACGGAAACTCCACACGAGTCGTGGGTACGCCGCGACCCCGTCTCGAGGCGGACCACACGCGAGAACTTCCGGTCGGCAAGCTGGCGAAAGACCAGTGCGGCGCCCGTCGGCTCGTTCGCGGTGGATGAGCTGCCGCAGCCGACGAGAACGTCGGCGAGTCCGTCGCCGCCGACGTCCCCCAGCGCGAGAGACGCACCGCACGACTCGCGCTGAGCCAGGCGGGGTACCGTGCGGAACAGCGTCCCCGAGTCGAAGCTGCTCCTGCGCGTCCGAAAGAGCACGCTGCTGCCGGCACGGGGACACCCCCACAGGAGGTCTGCGCGCCGGTCGCCGTTCACCTCGCCCACCGCAAGGCTCTGGCCGCACTCCATGTACGTTCGCGGGCGGGGGTGGGCCAGTAGGAGCGGCTGCGCGAAGCCGCTGTTGGAGGCGTTCCGCCGGAAGATCGCCAATGTCCCTTGCCGCCAGAGGCGTCCGACGGACGTCGAGTCGGAGACCTGATCGTACGGGCAGGTGATCACGACGTCACTTCTGCGGTCGCCCGTGACGTCCGCTACGGCAACTCGCCACCCGCAGCCGGCGAACCGCCTCCTCGCTCCGCGCCTCAGCCTCAGAGGTTGCTCGAACCCGCTGTTCTCGGCATTCCTCCTCAGCACGTACACGGCACCCCAGTCGTCACCGGCCTCGGGGCAGCCGACTACGAGGTCGGCCCGCCCGTCGCCGTCGACGTCTCCCAGGCCGACGTCGCCTCCCTGCAAGGCGCTCTTGCACGACGTGCTCGGGTCAAGCTCGCGCCCGGTCGCGACCGGCTCTCCTTCGCCGAACCTGCCGCGGCCGAGGTTGCGGGCCACGACGACCTTCATCTCCGGCTCGTCGAGCGTGTCGGCAAAGCACCCGATGGCGATGTCCGGCCGCCGGTCACCGTCAACGTCGCCAACCGCAACCGAGTGTCCGCACCCGTCTGCCGCCTCGGGTTGCGCCGAACGGATGGTCGAGAGATGTCGAAACGATCCGGCAGGATCAGCTGCGAACACGAGCACTCCGCCAACGGCGTCGAGGTTGGTCGAGGAACATCCGATCAGGAGCTCCTTCATCCCGTCCCCGGTGAGATCGTGAGCGACGAGCTCGGATCCGCATTCGAGCAGCGAGCTCGGCGGTGGATACAGCACCGGCTCCTGGTGTACGACCAGACGAGCAGGCTGACCTGCCGTCGGCAGCCACAAGAGCACGGAGAGTCCGAGCCCGACGGCCGACACGAGCAGAGCTCCGAGCCGCCCCCTGGCGGTCAGAAGCACCCCTCCACCCTCGACGGACTCACGAGCGCGACTCCCGGCGAGACGCCGCTCGGCGAGCGAGGGTCACTTGGCTCGTACCTTGCGGAGCTCGCGACCGGCAGCGCCGATCACGGCGCCCCCAGCTCCGCCCAGAACCGTGACGGCCGCATCGGTCAGCGCGGCCGCGGCAGGTGCTCGAGCGCCGTGGCTTGTTCCTCCCAAGGCGGGCATTCCGTCGCAGCGGTGATTCTACGGTAGTGCCGAGGACACGGCCCGTCAGGCGGCGACCCGGATGGCTCCCTACAGCGCGATGCGCAGCGCCGCGAGCCGCTGCCGCAACTCGACCGTCATCGGCTCCGTCGTCGCCTGGCGGACGAAGCGGCGCAGGTCGGATTCGAAGCGGTAGCGCCTGCTGCAGTAGGAGCACAACGACAGGTGCCGCTCAGCCTCGAGCCGCTCGAATTCCTGAAGCTCCCGGTCCAGGTACGGCTGGAGCAGCTCCTCGCACTTCTCGCAGTCAGCCGTCAACTCCCACCGCCTCCTCTGCCAGCTGCCCCTTGAGGATCCGCCGACCTCGATGCAATCGTGACATAACTGTACCAACAGGGATGTCGAGGATCTGCGCGGCGTCCGCATAGCTGAAGTCGCCGATGTCTACGAGCACGACGACGTCGCGGAAATCGTGAGGCACGGCCGAGAGTGCGTGCACGATGCTGTCCTGCGACAGGCGCTGGTCGACGCGCTCCTCGTCGGTGATCGGGCCGCCCGATTCCTCGAGGCGATCGACGAGGAAGTAGTCCCCGGCCTCGAGCGGCTGCATGTCGGGCGTGCGCTGCTGACGGCGGCCGCGATCGATGTTCAGGTTGGTGAGGATCCGCAGGAGCCAGGCGCGCAGGTTCGTGCCGGGCTGGAACGAGCGCCACGAGCGGAAGGCGCGCGCATAGGCCTCCTGCATCAGATCCTCGGCCTCCTCGCGCGAGCCGGCGAGATGGCGGGCGACTCGGTAGACCTGATCTGTGAGTGCAAGGGCCTCCTCCTCGAAGCGCACGCGGTCGCGCGCCTCTGATGCCAGTCTGCGGGCCTGCGTGGTCTCAGGGCTCGAGTCGCTCACGCGCTCGACCCTAGCAGCGTCCGATCCCCCCAAAACGCGGCCGCTGTCACTGCTATTCCCGTTACAAGGGTCGCCGGCACGGGTATGGGAGGAAGAACGAGAGGGAGGTCACCGTGGAAGGTTTCGAGGTCATCACGAGCGAGGAGGATCGGCTCGGCACGATCGTCGGCATCGTCGGCGAGAACCTGGTCGTCGAGCATGGCGCGCTCTTCAAGTCGCGGCACGCGCTGCCGCAGACGTTCGTCGAGGTCGACGAGGGCACACGCACGGTGCGCACGACGCTGTCGAAGGAGCTGATCCACAACTCCCCCAAGCTCGGGGACGGCGACCCAGACGAGGCCGCGATCGCCGCGTACTACGGGCTCGCCGGCGACAGCAGCGAGCCGGGTGCGGAGGGCGACGGCGCCCTGAACGCCGATGATCCCACCGTCAGTGCGAGCCAGGAGGGCATCGCGGCCGGCATGGAGCCTGCCGAGGCCCAGCGGGCGCGCATCCGCGAGGGCCTCTCGGGCGGCGACACCTACGGCGGCGTCGGACGGCCGATCATCCCGCCGGACTCGAGCGGAACGGGTGGGCCCAGCTAGTCCTCCCTTTCGAAACTCCCTTTGCCACTCTGGGGAGTGGCCAGGTGATCTGACCCGGCTGGACGCCCTGGACGGTGCGCTAAACAGCCGCGAGCTCGCGGAACCCGGCTCGTGCCATCGCCGCGACCAGCGCCTCGCGGTCGGTGCGAGCGTCCCACGAAAGGTGCACCACACCCATCAGATTGGCGTTGGCTGCCTCGAGACCCTCGTGGTCACGGAGTGCCGCGGCCAGCCGCTGCACGCAGCGCTCGCAGCGGATGCCAGTCACCTGAATGGTTTCGGTGCGAAGCGTCATGTCATCGATGCTAGACCATCGACCGTCCGACGGGCGACGTCGGCGGAGACGGCCCGGAGCCCCTCCCGCCGGCCGACCTCGAGCTGGCGCTCCGCCTCGCAGCGCCCGGGGTCGAGTGGCTCGAGCAGCGGTGCGAGACCGAGCTCGCTGACCTCGGGCGCGGCCAGGGCGAGGAGCTCGTCCGCGAGCTCCGCGGCAGTGACCGCCCGCGACTCCTCGGGGTGGACGAGCAGCGCGGCCGGGCCGAACCGGAGCGCCGCCCAACGATTCTGCCTGTAGACGGCGCGATCGCCGGACTGGAGGGGACGCGGCGGCCGGCGCAGCATCGTCGCGCAGAGCACCTGCACCAGGGCGACGAGAGCTGCCGAGAGCGCGACGCTCGTTGGCTGATCCGGCATGCGCACCTCGAGCGTGCCGAAGCGGGGATGCAGGCGCACGTCCCACCAGAATGTCGTGTAGTCGCTCGTGAGCGGGAGCCCTGCGGCGGCGAAGCGGTGCATGAACGACCGCCACTCCGCGAACGACTCGAAGCGAGGCGGCGGGCCGCTGCGCGGCAGTTGCGCGAGGATCTCGGCGCGATTGGAGAGCAGGCCCGTCTCCTCACCCGCCCAGTACGGCGAGTTAGCCGAGACGGCAAGGAGCACGGGAAGCCACGGCAGGATGCCCTCGAGCACGTGGAGACCGACCTGTGGACTCGGCATCGAGACGTGCACGTGGAGGCCGTTGACGCCCTGCCGGCGCGCCGAGACGCCGGCGTACTCGACGAAGTCGAGGTAGCGCGGCTCGGGTACGATCGCCTGCTCCTCGGCACGGCTCGTCGGATGCGAGCCGGAGGCAGCGAGGACAGCGCCTTGCCGCCCCGCGAAATCTGCTGCCGCGCGGCGCAGGGCCCGGAGTGCCGAGCCCGCCTCCTCGGCCGTATCGCAGCGGTGGGTGTTGAGCTCCACCACCGAGGCGAAGAACTCCGTCTTCAGCCGACCCGGCAAGGCGACGCCCTCGGCGTCCCGCAGCAGCGCCTCGACGACCGGCGCCGGCGCGAGCGTCTGCGCGTCGAGGAGCCCCACCTCCTCCTCGACGCCGAGCGAGAGGGGCGGCGCCCGACCAAACGCCTCGTCGGTCACCGCGCGCGAACGCCGTGCACCGGCCGTCCGGCCGCCTCCCAGGCGTAGTACGACGCGCTCGGGCCGAAGGACGTCGCGTAGGTGACGACCCGCGGGTTGCGGCCCACGTCTTTCGCGCGTTGCGCGTGACGGAGGAGATTCGGATCGTCGCGCTCCTCCCAAACCAGCACCAGGTGGGCCGCGGTCATGAACTCGGCGACGAACGTGCATCCGGAGGCCGGGCACGGGAACGGCTCGGTGCTGACGCAGAACCAGCCGCTGTAGTCGTCGCCGCCCTCGTCCGTCCAGAGCTTCTGCTCCTCGACGAGCTCCTCCTCGAGGACGGAGGTGCGGCCAGGCTGGAGCGGCTCGAGCGGCTCGCGTTCCATGCGGGAACGCTAGCGAGAAAGGTTGGGCCGGAGGTCCCGGGCAGGCGATCGGGACCTCCGGCCGGTGCCTCCGCCGCTGCGTCAGTCTGCGCGCCGGCGGGGGCTGGCCCCAGGGGTAGGGGGCCGTTCCGGGCAGCTAGCCGGAGGGGGTCGGCCGCTGCCCAAGCGTCACCGTGAGCTCCTTTCGCTCGTCGCCGCGGAGAATCTCGAGGTTGATCTCGTCGCCCGGCTTGCGCGCGGCGATGGCGTCTCGAAGCTGCTGGACCGAAGTCGCGTCGCCGCCCTCGATCCCGACGATGATGTCGCCGCCGAGCGTGTAGCTCTCACCGGCGATCACCGACTCCGTCGTACCGGCCCTGAGGCCCGCCAGCTCGGCGCCCGTGCCCTCGCGCACCTCCTGCACCATGAGTCCACGCTCGACGGGCAGGCGCAGGGCGCGTGCCAGGCTCGCCGTGATCGGCACCGCGCCCACGCCGAGGTAGGCCCGCTCGACCTTGCCGGTCTCGATCAGCTGGGCCACCACGTCCTCAACCGTGTTCGTGGGCACGGCGAAACCGATGCCGACGTTGCCCTGCGCGCCCGTATCCCCCGTCGTGATCTGAGAGTTGACGCCGATCACCTCGCCGCGCGCGTTCAGGAGCGGGCCGCCCGAGTTGCCCTTGTTGATGGCGGCATCGGTCTGGATTACGTGGTCGATCGAGCTGGAGAACTCGTCGGGTGCGGTGATCTGGCGCTGGAGTGCGCTCACGATTCCGGCCGTGACGGAGCGCTCGAGGCCAAAGGGGTTGCCGATTGCTACGACCGGGTCACCGACGCGCACCCTGTCGGAGTCGCCGAGTGCCAGCGGCGTGAGCGCGCGCGCCGTCGCCTCGACGCGCAGCACGGCAATGTCCGTGGCCGGATCCGTGCCGACCACCTCGGCGTCGTAGCTGTCGTTGTTCGAGAAGCTGACCGTGACCTTCGTGGCTCCCTGCACCACGTGGTAGTTCGTCACGACGTGACCCGACTTGTCGATGACGAAGCCGGAGCCGAGCGACTGGGCCTCCTGCGCGGTGCCGAAGAACGGATTCTCGTCGGAGACACTCGTCGAGTTGACCTGGACGACGCTCGACTTCGAGCGCTCGTAGATGCGATTGATCGTGCCGGCGCCCGTGGAGGATGCGGAGACCGAGAGGGCACCCGCAGCGTCGGCCTGGCGCACGACCGTCGTCGTCGAGGAGCCCTCGAGAGTGCCCAGCGCGAGGGCGCCGCCGAGCGCGAGGGCGCCGCCGGCGAAGGCGGCGACCACGAGCCCGGCGGCACGGAGGAGGGTGCCACTGCTTCTCTTTGCCACGCCTTCGTTATAGCCCCGCGCCGGTTGCGCGGCGGGTAGCAGGGTTAACCCTGGTTTGCGCCGCGATTAAGAAGTGTTGCGAGACACTGACGCGGTGACCGAGCGCGTCCTGACCCCGCGGGAGCTCAACCGTGCCCTGCTCGCGCGCCAGGGCCTGCTCGAGCGCGTGCCGCTGCCGGTCGCCCGGGCCCTCGAGCGAATCGGCGGCCTTCAGACGCAGTACGCGCCCTCCGGCTACATCGGGCTGTGGACGCGCGTCGAAGGCTTCACGCGCGACCGGCTGACGGAGGCGCTCGAGCGCCGGACCGTCGTCCAGGCCACGGCGATGCGGAGCACGATCCACCTCGTCTCGGCGCGGGACTATCCGCTGCTCATGGCCGGCATCCGCCGCGCCCGGGCGGCGTGGTGGCTCCGAACTCACCCCGGCGCGGCGGAAAGGCTCGACACGCCCGCGATCGCTGCGCGGGTGCGCGCCGCCCTCGCCGACGGGCCGCGGCGCTCGGCGGAGCTCGGGGAGCTGCTCGAGCCCTACGGCCCGCTCGCCTGGGGAGCCGCCGGCATCTGGGTCGACCTCCTCCGTGCTCCACCGGGCGGGACGTGGGAGCAGCGGCGCGCGGACGTGATCGCCTCCGCGGAGCAGTGGCTCGGGCCGCCGGAGGCGACAGAGGCCACGGAGGCCGAGGGACTCGAGCTGATCGTCCGGCGCTACCTGGGGGCGTTCGGGCCGGCCGGGGCGGCGGAGATCGCGAGCTGGGCGGGCGTGGACAGGGCTGCAGTCGCCGCGAAGCTGCCGCGACTGAAGCTGCGCCGCTTCCGCAACGAGCACGGGCGCGAGCTCGTCGACCTCCCGCGCGCGCCCCTGCCACCGCCGGACACGCCGGCGCCG
>Ga0136617_10002544_pt1 | contig 16216 bp, 14 predicted proteins | sample AntDrymUQ3222106_2_FD_129672 | JGI IMG/M metagenome (GOLD analysis project Ga0136617, IMG submission 129672) | Polar desert sand microbial communities from Dry Valleys, Antarctica - metaG UQ322 (21.06) | ecosystem: Environmental > Terrestrial > Soil > Desert | place: Antarctica: Dry Valley...
CGCCATCGCCGGCGGCTTCCTGGCGCCGTTTCTCGTCTTTGACCAACCCCTCGCACCGGCGAAGTTGTTTGGCTATTTCGCTGTCCTCAACGGCGCAATCTTTGCCTTGGCTTGGCGCAGGGCTTGGCGCGCCTTGAACGCGCTCGGCTTCGTCTTCACGTTTGCGCTGGGCATCGTCTGGGGACATCGCTACTACTCACCGCAATATTTCGCGGTCGTTGAGCCGTATCTGATCCTCTTTTTCCTCTTCTACTTGACCATCGCCATTTTTGATGCGAGGCGCGCTCCGCTCGCGACGGACGCGCCCGTTGACGCCCTTCTTGTGTTCGGTGTTCCGCTGGTCGGGTTCGTGCTGCAGATGTCACTCGTTCCCGAGTTTCGCTACGGCGTCGCAATCAGCGCCTTCGCAATCGCCGCGGTCTATGGCGGTGCATTCGCGTTGTTGCGTCGGCGGCCGGACCCGGGCCCCTTGCTGCTCTCCCGGACATTTCTCGTGCTGGCCATCATCTTCGTCACGATCGCCATTCCGTTCGCTGTCGACCCCCGCACAACGTCCGCGTGGTGGGCACTCGAGGGTGCGGCGGTTTACTGGATCGGCTGCCTCCAGCGGCAGCCGCTGGCACGGGCATTTGCGTTGCTCGTGCAGGTCGGCTCTGGCGTGGCATTCGTGTTAGCCGGCTTGCCGGCGGGCGAGCGCCTGTTTGCCAATGCGTCATTTCTAGGCACGACGCTGATTGCGCTCGCAGCTCTGGCTACTGCATACGCCGCAGACCATCAGTGCAAAAGGATCTCGACACGCGAAAAAAACTTGGTTCCGGTCATCTTCGCGTGGGGTGTTGCCTGGTGGATCGGCGGTGGAATGTTCGAGCTGCACCGACAATTGCCGCGCACATCCGTGACGACAACGACTCTGGCATGGGTCACCGGGAGCGTGCTCCTAGCCGTTGCGTTACGCCGCGGACTGCGCTGGTCGCGGCTCGTCTGGTTTGGCTTGGCGCTGCTGCCGGCGATGGTCATTGTCGGCTCATTGGCGTTGCGCGACACGCGAACAACGCTGCTTGCCTATGGCTGGCTGGTATGGCCGATCGCATGGGTCACGCAGTGGCGGGTATTGAGCGAAGCCGATGAACTGCTCAAAGACGAGACACCAAATCAGCGCGAGGCACGCGTCGGCGCTGCGCTCTTGGCCAACGCGCACGCGGTCTCGACGATTGCCCTTGTCGCGTGGGCGGCATGGGAAGCAAGCGAGTGGACCGGCCGGTTGACTCCGGATGGCACCGTGTGGATCGCGTGTGCGGCGGCGGTACCGGCCATTGTCTATCTCGTCCTCGTGCTTCGCTTTGCCAAAGGCGAGAAGTGGCCGTTTACCGCCTATCGAGATGCCTACGCGGTCAGCGCGGGAACGGTCGTTGCAGCGCTACTGGGCGCCTGGTTTGCACTTGTAAACGTTCTGTCGCCTGGAAATCCCGCGCCATTCGGGTATGTACCGCTTGCGAATCCCCTTGACCTTACCCTGATCGCCGTCACCGCTGCTCTATTTTTCTGGGCGCGCCGCCATGCAGGGATGAAGGAGCGCGTCCTCTACAGTTGGCTGGGCGCCGCGCTCTTCCTGCTCGTCAATGCGATGGTCGTTCGCACCATCCATCAATGGTCGGACATCGCTTGGCAATGGCCAGGACTCTTGATCTCGCGCGCCGTGCAGGCGGCATTGACGCTGACCTGGACGGCAATCGCGTTGCCGTTGATGCTTGTCGCGGCACGGCAGCGCGCGCGGCCGTTGTGGATACTCGGCGCCGGGCTACTCGCTGTTGTCGTCGGCAAGCTGTTCCTGGTCGATCTCGCAGCGCTAGCCGGGTTGCCGCGAATCTTCGCGTTCCTCGCAGCCGGCGTGTCGCTGCTCGTGATCGGCTATTTCGCGCCGATGCCGCCTGCGACAGATCGGAAAATCGAATGACCAAAGGGCTACAGGAGCGCGTGCTAAAGTCGCGAGGGACCACCTTCAGAGTGGCGACAAGCAATGTCCGGCAACACGTTCGGCACGCTCTACTGCGTAACGTCATTCGGCGAATCGCATGGTCCTGCGATCGGTTGCGTCGTCGACGGCTGTCCGCCCGGGCTTGCGCTGTCCGCCCCTGATATCCAGACTGAGCTCGACCGCCGCCGCCCAGGCACATCGCGTCATGTCACGCAGCGGCGCGAGCCTGATACGGTCGAGATTCTCTCGGGCGTATTCGAAGGACACACGACCGGAACGCCGATCGCGCTCCTCATCCGCAATGAGGACCAGAAGAGTCGCGACTACGCCAATATCGCGGAATCCTTTCGCCCGGGCCATGCCGATTACACCTATTGGCAGAAATATGGCATTCGCGATTACCGCGGCGGCGGGCGCCAGTCGGCACGGGAGACCGCCGTGCGCGTCGCGGCCGGCGCCATCGCCAAGAAATGGCTGCGGGAACGGTACGGTGTTGCGATCCGTGGTCATCTGACGCATTTGGGGGGAAACGCTGTAGCGTTCGAAAGTTGGGACGAGGTGTCCAGGAATGCGTTCTTCGTCGCCAACGCGACGATCGTGGCGGAGCTCGAAGCCTACATGGACCGATTGCGTAAATCAGGCGACTCATGCGGCGCGCGGATCGAAGTCGTCGCGAGCGGCGTGCCGGTTGGCTGGGGGGAGCCGGTCTACGGCAAGCTCGATGGCGATATCGCGTCGGCAATGATGGGCATCAATGCGGTCAAAGGTGTGGAAATCGGAGCGGGCTTCGCGGCGGTCGGACAGCTTGGTACGGAGCATTCCGACGAAATGTCGCCGGAAGGGTTTTCGTCGAACCATGCGGGTGGAATCTTGGGCGGCATCTCGACCGGACAGGATGTGACCGTCGCGATCGCCGTCAAGCCCACATCGTCGATTCGGCTCGACCGGCGCTCGATCGATAAGACTGGCCGCCCTGTGATTGTGAACACACATGGCCGCCACGATCCATGCGTCGGAATCCGCGCGACACCGATCGCCGAGGCCATGCTGGCGCTGGTGCTGATCGACCACGCGTTGCGACACCGCGCGCAGAATGCGGACGTGACCACCGACACGCCGCGGCTCGCGGCACGGGCGCCCGCGATCGAGAAGCGGGACGCGCGCGCGCAGCCTATCACCGACCCGGATCCGGACGAGGCTTAGTCACCTCGCGCGCTCCTGACGGCCTTACTCGACATCGGTCACGTTGGCCGAGGCGTGTCCTTGACCAAAACGTATGCCGATCGCCGCCCCTCGCTTAAGCTGCGCGGACGCCGCGACAACGCTGCCATCCGCAAGGGTGACAATCGCATAACCGCGTTCGAGCACGGCGTGCGGACTCAAATGCCCAAGATTTTGCTCGAGCGTGCGCAACCTTGCATTGGTGCGCTCGTGACCTGCGCGTACCAGCCGACGTAACATTTCGCCTGCATGATCGAGTCGCGTCGCGCGCGGCACAGGCGCGCGCAACTCACGCAAAAGTCGCGCTTGCAGCATTGCGGCACGACCGGTTCGGACCAACGCGTGCCGGCTCCACGCAATCGCGAGACGCCGGGCCGACTGTTCGAGTCGCGGCGCGTGCGACGGCGGTGCGCGCAGCTCACGCAGCAAACGCGCTTGCAGCATCGCGGCTAGGCCACCGCGCATGATTGTCTGACGACGCCAGGCAACGGCGAGGCGCCGGGCAAGGTTTCGTGCGAGCTCCTGCTGCGCTTGCAGGCGGGCGGCTGGATGAATAAGCCGGCGTGCGGCAGCATCGACCCGTTGCACACGCGCTGCCAGAGCATGGTCGCCGACGCGGGCGATGCGCTTTGCGATTTGCAGAACGCGATGGCCGATCGCCGCGCCGTCCGGCGTCGCCGCCGCCGCGGCCGCCGTGGGAGTGGGAGCGCGCACATCGGCAACAAAATCGCAGATCGTGAAATCGGTCTCGTGACCAACGCCGGAAACGGTGGGAAGGACCGACTCAAAGACCGCCCGCGCAACGATTTCCTCGTTGAACGCCCATAGATCCTCGATCGAGCCGCCGCCGCGCGCAACGATCAAGACCTCCGTGTCGCGTCGCGTGTTGGCGAGCCGAATCGCCCGCGCGAGATCGGATGCCGCGCCGTCGCCCTGCACCGCGGCCGGGTAGATGATCACGCGAGCAGTCGGCCATCGGCGATTAAGCGTTGTGAGGATATCCCGCAAAGCTGCCGCGCGCGTCGAGGTTACGACGCCGATAGCGTTGGGATACGGCGGTAACGGGCGTTTGCGCGCCGGGGCGAACCAGCCCGCGGTGTCAAGCTTTGCCTTCAGTCGCAAAAAACGCTCGTAAAGCGCTCCAAGGCCTGCGAGCCGGACGGTCTCGACGTTCAACTGGAATTCGCCGCGCGCCTCGTACAGCGAGGGTGTCGCCCGCACTTCGATCGCGAGGCCGTCGCGCAGCGCGAACGTCACGTGCTGAGCGCGCAGGCGAAACATCACGCAGCGCACCTGTGCGTGCGCGTCTTTCAGGTTGAAATAGCAGTGGCCAGAGGCGGCGCGCGTGCAATTTCCGATTTCACCGCTCACCCAGATGAGACCGATCTGGCGCTCGAGCAACAGCCGAGCCGAGGAGACGAGCGCCGATACTGGCACCACCGGCGCCGGCGCGACAGCCGCGATGGGAGGATCGAAAAGATCGGAGCCAATCCCTCGGCCCTCGCTGGTCGGCATCGCTATACGTCCGCTCAAAAACCGTTTGGAAGCACTTGCCTGCCCTGTGAAAGATAAACCAAGTCGACGATGTCTAGGACAACAATGCTAAATTCGATCCAACCGCTTAACATTTGCGGCTGAGCGCCTGCGGCTAAGAACGGCGCGGACCCCCGCAGGCGTGCTGCCGCAATGCCTTGAAAAAACTGCAAGAAAAGACGGCGCGTTTTTCGTCATGGCGACGATTATCGCTTTGCGCGCGGTACTTAGCGCCATAACTTACAAGATATACACATTACTATCCACAGGATTTGTGGAAAACCGCACTTAGAAGTCTTGAGGCGTTACGCTGCGAATCGCTCGCGGGCCGCGCTTCGGCGGCCAGTAGGATTGTCAAGCGCCGTCCGGCTGATGGCGCTGTGTTTAGAATGCCGTTCGCCGAATGAACGCCGCAATTGTTCATGAACAAACCGCAATGCATGTCGCACCGTCAGAGCAGTTGAGCGCAACGCCAGCCGGTGTCGCCTCGGCGCCGCTTGCGTCAAACTTTCTGCGCGCCATTGTCGCGGAAGACAACCGCACATCCAAGTACGGAGGGCGTGTCGTGACACGCTTTCCCCCCGAGCCCAACGGGTACCTGCATTTTGGACACGCTAAATCGATTGTCTTGAATTTCGGCTTGGCAGCCGAAAACGGCGGTACGTGCCACTTACGCTTCGATGACACAAATCCACTAAACGAGGCCACGGAATTCGAGAATGCCATTGCCGAATCGGTGCGCTGGCTCGGGTACGACTGGGGGGACCATCGCTATCACGCATCGGACTATTACGCCGAGCTCTACCGACTGGCCGAATGGTTCATCGCCGAAGGACTAGCCTACGTTGACAGCCAGAGTCCTGAGGAGATGCGCGCGCGGCGCGGTACGCTGACCCAGCCGGGGACCGACAGCCCGTATCGCGGGCGGAGCGCGAGCGAAAATCTCGATCTTTTCCGGCAGATGCGCGCAGGCGCATTTCCGGATGGTGCGCATGTCCTGCGCTTCAAGATCGACATGGGGAGCGCGAACATGAATTTGCGCGATCCGACGATCTACCGGATTCGCCACGCAACCCACCACCGCACCGGCGATACCTGGTGCATCTACCCGCTTTACGATTACGCACACGGCATCTCGGATGCGCTCGAGCGCGTCACCCACTCGATTTGCACGCTGGAGTTCGCGGATCACCGGCCGTTGTACGACTGGATCCTCGAGCGGCTGGCCGACGGCGGGCAGCTTTCCCGGCCGCTGCCGCGCCAATATGAATTTGCCCGGCTGAACCTGACCTACTTGGTCTTGTCGAAGCGCAAGTTGATCCAATTGGTCGACGAGCGCCACGTCGACGGCTGGGATGACCCGCGCATGCCGACCCTCGTGGGCGCCCGGCGCCGCGGCTTCACGGCGGCTGGGTTTCGCTTGTTTGCCGAACGCATCGGTGTTGCGAAGGCTGGCACCTGGATCGACATGGCGGTTCTCGAAGACTGCATGCGCGAGGACTTGAACGCCCGCGCGCAACGCCGGATCGCCGTGCTCGATCCGATCACGCTCGTGCTCGACAACTATCCGTCCGGACAAAGCGAGGAGTGCATCGCACCGAATCATCCGCAGCATCCGGAGTGGGGCGAGCGCCCGCTTACGCTTTCATCCGAGCTCTTCATCGAGCGCGATGACTTCGCGGAGCATCCGCCGAAGGGGTTTTTCCGCTTGTCGCCAGGCGCCGAGGTTCGCCTGCGCTATGGCTATATCGTGAAGTGCGTGGGCGCCGAGAAAGACGCCACCGGTAACGTCACGGTCGTGCATTGCACGTATGATCCAGATACCCGCAGTGGAACTCCTGGTGCGGCGGCACGCAAGGTCAAGGGCAACATTCATTGGCTCTCGGCAGCTCACGCGGTCCCCGCGGAGGTGCGGCTCTACGATCGCTTGTTCGCAACCCCGTTCCCCGGATTCGGCGGGAGCGCAGCTGAAAGGATGTCCGCACCGGAGGGCGTACCAGAGCTCTCCCCGCGTGCCAGCCTTGGTGACGAGAACGATGACATTGACGATGGCGAGCGCACCTTCGCCGACGATTTGAACCCGAACTCAAAGCGGGTGATCACCGCCTTCGTGGAACCCGCATTGCAAGAGGCAGCGGCAGAGGAGCACTTCCAGTTCGAACGCCACGGCTATTTTGTCGCGGACTCGAGCGACCACGTGCCCCCCGGCAAGCCGGTCTTCAACCGATCGGTGACGCTTAGGGATTCATGGACAAAAGACTTGGGAACGCGCAAGGGAACCCCCACTTAACATCGGCGTCCCTTTTGTCGGGTCGATGTGTCGTTTAGCCAACCAACGGATGACCTCATGAAACGCATCATTCTGTTTATCGCCACGAACGTCGCGGTGTTGCTCGTGCTGTCGATCGTGCTCAAAGTCTTTGGCCTCGATCGGGTCGCCTACGCCGGCACGGGGATGGATTATGGAAGTTTGCTCGCGTTCTCGGCAGTCGTCGGCTTTACCGGTGCAATCATCTCGCTCTTGATCTCCAAATCAGTGGCTAAGTGGTCGACTGGAGCTCATGTGATCGAGCAGCCGGGCAACGAAGCGGAAGCGTGGCTGGTTGCGACCGTTCGCCGATTGGCAGAAAAGGCAGGCATCGGCATGCCGGAAGTCGCGATTTTCGAAGGCGCCCCCAATGCGTTTGCCACGGGTGCGTTCAAGAATAGCTCCTTGGTAGCGGTCTCGACTGGGCTACTCCAGTCGATGAACAAGGAAGAAGTGGAAGCAGTGCTCGGCCACGAGATCGCGCACATCGCCAATGGCGACATGGTCACCCTGACGTTGATTCAGGGTGTGGTCAACACCTTTGTCATCTTTCTCTCGCGTGTCGTGGGCTCGATTGTCGATCGCACGGTTTTTCGCAGTGATCGTGGCGCGGGTCCCGGTTACTACATCACGGTGATGGTGTTCCAGATTCTGTTCGGCGTCCTAGCGTCGATCATCGTGGCATGGTTTTCTCGTCAGCGAGAATTCCGCGCGGATGCCGGCTCGGCCCGCTTTCTCGGTAATCCATCGCCGATGGTGAACGCCTTGCGGCGGTTGGGAGGTGTTGCGCCCCACGAGTTGCCCAAAGCACTCAAAGCGTTCGGAATTACCGATACCCCTGGAATCATGGCGCTGTTTGCGACGCATCCGCCGATCGAGGCGCGGATCGCTGCGCTCCAAGCTGGCGCGCGGGGGGCCTGAGCACGGCCTAGCTTCTCAGGAGAGCGGCGCCGCAACCACGGCGCTGCTCTCGCGACATCTTGGCGGCTCGACCTTACTCTTTGGGAGCGCCACCGCCGCCCCAATAGTCGCGCGGCGCACAGCACGTTCCGCGCTTGGCGGCAAGCGCCTCCCAGTCACCCATTTTGATCGCGGCGACGAGCGTTGGTGGCGATCCGGCACGGAACACGAAGGTTTCCGACTCTTCGCTGTCGTAGTCCGTCGCCTGCCAGAGAATGCCGCCATGGGCGAAAAAGAATGTGTTGGTTCCGGGCGGCGGCGGTGTGGCGAGCAATTGACGCAGGGCACGCGCCTTGTCGGTGTTACGCGACGGCGTCAGCGGCTCGACCAAGCTGACGGCTTCGGTGAACCAACGAACATGGTCGCGTGCGCGGCAATAGCGGCTGGCATAGACCGTCGCAAAGGGGATGCCCAGCTCGCGCACCAACGCCGCCTGGCGCGCTGCTTCGCGTACGCCGCGCTCGTTCAAATTCCGCTGGGTCGCGCAATCGTCCAGTGACAGCACGCCCATCTTGACGTTGCGTGCCTCCCTCTCGACGTCTCCTTCGCGGTACGTCGTCGTGTGCCGGAAAAAGACGAGATAGCCGCCGCGCCGTAGTTCGTCAACGAGCCAGCCCGCATCGACGGCGGACAGTTGCGCGGCGTGAGCTGCCGGTATCGCCAGCGTGAGACAGGCTCCCATGGCCATGCGCCGAAGACGGTTGCTCAATTCACAAGCCATGGCTATGCTCCTCGTTCCTAGTCGTGCGCGCGTTACGATTTTAGCGCAGTGACTTCTGCCCCACGCATTCGGGCGGTACGATGTCGCACCGAGGCAACGATGAATCGACCATGTTTAAAATCGAGTTTGAGGACGACAAAGGTGTTTGGCACGATGTGCGCGGGCCGGACGGCGTGGTGCTGACCTATGAGAAGGAGGCGGACGCGCGAGCCGCGCTCGCCGAAAAATATCCGATCCTCGTGCAGATGGAAAAATACGCCGGTGGCAAGCGGACGCGAGTGATCCGCATACTGACCGACGACGACGATTGGCCCCAACGATAAGTGTCTTTGCGACACACCCATTCCTGGAACAAAACGCCATGATCGATCTTTATACGGCTGACACGTCGAACGGCCAGCGCGCCGCCATCATGCTGGAGGAATGCGGCCTCGAATATACCGTGCGCAAGTTCGATTTGATGCAAGGTGAGCACCGTAATCCGGAGTTCCTCAATGTCAATCCGGCGGGGACGATCCCGGCGATCGTCGATCACGAAGGTCCGGGTGGCCACCCGCTGGCGCTCGCTCAATCAGGGGCGATCCTGCTCTATTTGGCGATGAAGACCGGAACCTTTTTCCCGATTGATCCGGCGCTGCGTGCGGAAGCGTTCCAGTGGTTCATGCAGGCCACCACGGACTGCGCGCCGGCGTCGGGAATGATTTTTCAGCTCAGCCGCATCGCCCCGGAAAAATCGCCGGCGAACGTCGCGTTCCTCGAAGAACGGCTGCGGAATTTTTTGCGCGTCGCCGATAGGCGCCTTGCGGGGCGCGCACACTTGGCCGGCGAAGTGTCGATTGCGGACTTCGCGCTCTATCCAGTCACCGCTGCGCGGCGGCAGCTGATTGAAGCCGACTCAGGTTTCGTCAACTTGAAGCGCTGGATGACGACGATCGGCGAGCGACCGGCGGTCGTGCGTGGGATGGGCGCGGCGAGTTGAGGCACCCCGCCCTCTAATCCGGCGCATCTAGAAGAGCGCCGGTTCGCCCTGCAACGGGGCTGCTCCCCCCAAACCGGCTTAGAGTCCCTGCGCTTCCTTCGGCAGAGTGCCGGCAGCTTTGCGCTGCTGGAAAATCACGTCGAGCTCGTCGTCGGATTTGTATCCCGGAACTTTGAACACGTACCGTTTGGCGTTTTGCAGCCGGAACGGAACGTCCTTTGTTTCCTTTTCCCAATACTCATCACCCGAACGAATGTTGTCCTTCCAATCCATCATCCAGTTGCGGCGGCTGCGTGGCCCGCCATAGAGATAGAGCTTGTCCTCGACGATCGCGAAGGTGTCGGCGCCGATCGACGCCTTTAATGCATAGGGTCCACCGCTCGCACAAAAGCCAGCGTACTGCGGCTCGTAACGGGCAGGATTCCTGAGAAACGATTCCTTGTTGGCGGTGGAGGCGAAGCGATAAGTGACGCCGTTGACGTCGGCCTTGATACTCGGATCGCCTTTGACTGGCTTCTTGTCCGTGAAGTAGGCGACGGGATCGTTGCCGCGCAGCATCAAGTTGCGATCGTCGCCGTCAACGACCGTGTTTTTGATGGTCCCGCATCCTGCCAAGACAAATAGTGCGATGACAGCGAAAAGAATCTTCGGGGGGGCAGTCGCTTGCATAAAGGTCTCCGTAATCAGGATCCGCGGGGAAGGGCATTCTATGCTATCGCGAATCCGCAGGTCTCTTGCCAAAACCTATGACGCAACCTGAGACATGTCAAAATGAAACGGCCGACTCACGCGTACCCGCGCGGGTCGGCCGATCTTAAAAGCGCTGTCTAGAAGCGAAGGAGCTTAAGGCGCTTTGTTACTTCAAGTGGTTCGAGACGAGTTTGGTCATCTCGAACATCGAAACCTTACTCTTGCCTCCAAATACAGCGCGGAGCTTCTCATCGGCGTTGATCTGGCGGCGATTGACCGGGTCTTGTAGCTTGTTCCTCTTGATGTAGTCCCAAATCTTCTTGGTGACTTCGGTGCGCGGCATCGGTTGATTGCCGACGACAGCGCCAAGCGACGACGAAGGGGTCATCGCCTTCATGAAGGCGGCATTCGGCGTGCGCTTGGTGGCTGGTTTTTTGACGGCGGATTTCTTTGCGGCTGACTTTGCCTTCGGAACGGCTGATCTTTTTGCTGCGGTCTTTTGGCTGGAGGTTTTTTTCGCAGCCGATTTTTTACCAGCGGATTTTTTTGCAGCGGATTTTTTTGCAGCTTTTTTCGCAGTAGCCATGGGTCTCCTTCCTGTCGGTTGTCGCGATCGGACGCCCCCGATCGTTGTGAAGCGGTTGCTCTATCTTCAAGAGATTTTCCACTCCATCGGCGGCGACTATACCGCATTTCGCCCGTGAGGGAATCGTCTGCGCTAGGAAAACCACGCAACGCGCGCAACTGTTGCGTCGTTCACACGCCTTTCCCCCGACCCCCGAACTTCTTCCTGGTCGAAGCTCGCGATATCCGCGTATCGAATCGCGCACCAACGCCATTGCCGGACGCTCGTCTGTGCTGCCACACTGGCGAGGTGGCGCGAATGATCCCTTTGCCTGCGGCTGGCTCCACATTGGGCCGGCGTTTGCGTTATGACTTCAACCTCCTGGTGCTTGCCCTAGTTGCCGCGACCGGAGGCACGCTCGCCTTCGCGGACGATTGGCCGGGCAAGGAGGCGCGAGCCGCCCGATCATCGGCGGCAAATTCGTATGCGCGGGGCCTCTTGTTTCGCATCGAGCACCGCGGCAAGCCGGCGTCCTATGTCTTCGGCACGCTGCATTCCAACGATCCTCGCGTCACGCGGATCCCCCGCGCCGTCGCGACCGCATTCGAGTCGACTCGGCGGCTCGCGCCCGAGATCTTTGTTTCTGGGATCGAATTGCCCGAGTTCTTCGCTGCAGCGCAGTTCGACGATGGCCGCGCGCTCGCCGATTTCTTCGATCCAGGATCGCTTGCGCGCATCGCTCAAGCGTTGGGACCACGCCTGCCGCCACCGCGAGTTTTCGCAAAGCTCAAGCCGTGGGCGGTTCTCCTTTTGCTAGCGCAGCCACATGCCGATGACCCCGCGCCAACGCTTGACCAAGCGCTCGTCGACGCCGCGCATGCGCGGGGCATGCTGATCCTCGGTCTTGAGCTGCTGCAGGAACAGGTGTCCTCGCTCGATGCCATACCGATGGAAAGCCAGGTGGCGCTGGTCCAGTGGACGCTCAAGCAATATGCTTCGCTTGCCGCCGATCATGAACGCGCCACAGCCGCATGGCTCGCTCGTGATTTGAAAGAACTTGCGCGGCTCGCGGATGCGCCGGGCCGTGTCGATCCGGCGCTGGCACCGCATCTTCAGGCACTCAACAAGCATTTGATCGCGCATCGCTCGCTGTTGATGGCGCATCGGCTCCACCTACCGCTACGCGACGGCCGCGTCTTCGTTGCGGTAGGGGCTCTCCATCTCTACGGTCCCGAAGGCTTGCTCGCGCTGATCGCGCGCCAGGGATACCGGGTGACGCGCGTTTACTAGCACTATCTCAAAATCGCTTGGTCCCCTCACCCTAACTCCTCCCGCAAGCAGGAGACGGGGCCGCGAAGCCTCGAGACGACGCGTGGTCCGCAAGCATGAGAGGAGCCGCGAAGCCTCGAAGCGACGCGTAGTGATAACACGCCCTAGCCAACAAGAGAGATGCGCTCCGGACTCGCATCCGCGAGAGGGCGTAAAATGACGATACACGCGGCGATCCGGCCAAAAATGCGTGCGCCTCGTCCACGCATGATTCCCCAAGCTTCGAATCTCGCCGATCTTCGCACCGATTACGTTCGCGCCGAGCTTGACGAGCGCAGCGTAGACCGCGATCCCCTCCGGCAATTTCGCGGGTGGTTTGACGAAGCGATCGCTGCGGGTCTGCCAGAACCCAATGCGATGACACTCGCGACCGTTGGCGCCAACGGACATCCATCAGCGCGCGTGGTGCTGCTCAAAGGCGCGGATGAGCATGGCTTCACGTTTTACACGAATGAAAAAAGCCGCAAGGGCTGCGAGTTGGCCTCCCGTCCACTTGCGGCACTGTTGTTTTTCTGGCCGCAGCTCGAACGGCAAGTAAGGGTCGAGGGCCCGGTTGATCGGGTCGATGCGGTTCTGGCCGACGCGTACTTCGCGAGTCGCCCGCATGGGTCCCGTCTCGCGGCGAGGGCGTCGCCGCAAAGCGCGCCCATTCCAGATCGCGCATCGCTGGAGGCGCGCTTTACGGACGTCGCGATGCGTTTTCCCGACGAAACCGTACCCCGCCCGCCGCACTGGGGGGGTTACCTCGTCGTCCCCACCATGTTCGAATTCTGGCAGGGCCGTCGTTCGCGTCTGCACGATCGCGTCGTTTACCACCGCGATGCTGCTGGATGGCGCATCGGTCGGCTCGCACCTTGAAGGTATCGCGCTTCGGCAACCCGACGCTTATCGCGGTGATTGCGCTGGGCAGCGCCAATCACGTCGTTCTGACCGGCAACCGCATCGCCGTTTCTTTGGAAGCGTTGAAGCTGGGGGCGTCGACGGCGGTCCTGGGTGTCTTATTGGCCCTCTACGCGTTGCTGCCAATGCTGTGTGCAGTAGCGGCAGGCCGTTACTCGGATCGGGTCGGCGTGCGCCAGCCGATGTTCGCCGGATCGCTGGGCCTGGTCGTCGGCGCAGCGATCCCGTTCCTGCTGCCGGGACTCTCGGCACTCTTCGTCAGCGCGACGCTCGTCGGGGTAGCGTTCATGGTGTTTCAGGTCGCCGTGCAAAACGCGACCGGGGAGCTCGGAGATGCGCAGGCGCGCGCGCACAACTTCAGCCTGCTCGCCCTTGGGTATTCGATCTCAGGTTTCCTAGGTCCGCTCATCGCCGGCTTCACGATCGACCACGGCGGGTTCGCGCTCGCGTTCGCGGTGCTCGCCGCGATCCCGCTCGTGCCGGTCGCCGTGCTCGGAAGCGGGCGTCTAGCGCTACCTGGGCCTTACCCAGAGCACGCAGCCGAGACAGCCGGCAGCGTGTTCGAGCTCGTCACGCATCCAAAGTTGCGGGGCGTCTTCGCAGTCAACGTCCTGTTGGCGATGGCTTGGGATCTGCACCTTATTTTCGTGCCGGTCTATGGCGCAAAGATTGGCTTGTCCGCGTCGGAGATCGGGTTGATCCTTGCATCGTTCGCTGCGGCGACATTCGTCATCAGAGTGGCAATGCGGTGGATCGTCCGGCGGTTCCGAGAGCATCAAGTGCTCGCGCTTGCGCTCTTCATCGCCGGCATCGTCTATCTGCTCTTTCCATTCTCGCGCGAAGCGGGGACGTTGATGGCGCTATCGTTTTGCCTCGGCTTGGGCTTGGGCATGAGTCAACCCATGGTGATGTCGCTGCTGCACAGCCATGCACCGCCGGGTCGCATGGGAGAGGCCGCTGGAGTCCGGATGTCGCTCGTGCAATCGATGGCGGTTGCCGTGCCACTGGTCTTCGGCGCATTGGGCGCAACCGTGGGGCTGATGCCCGTGTTTTGGTCGGTCGGCGTGTGCTTGGCAACGGGCGGTTGGCTGACCAAGCGCGCGGGGTGAAGGCTCGCTGGTGGGTCGTTCAAGCTCGCGCGCGCAACCGCTCCGCGAAAGATTTTCGAAACTTTGCGACCTTGGGCGCAACGATCGCCATGCAATACGGTTGGCGGCTGTTTCGCTCGAAATAATCTTGGTGGTACGTCTCGGCGGAATAGAACGGCACAGCGTCAGCGATTTCGGTCACGATCGGCGCGCTCCAGAGCTTGCGCGCGTTGAGCCCGCCGATCACTCGCTCCGCCGTCGCGCGCTGCTCTGATGTCTGGCAAAAGACGACTGACCGATACTGGGTGCCGACGTCGTTGCCTTGCCGGTCGCGCGTCGTCGGATCGTGAATCGTGAAAAAAACGGTCAGCAAATCCTCGAACGACAAGACGACAGGATCGAACGTCACGCGCACGACTTCAGCGTGACCTGTACGGCCAGCGCAGACTTCCTCGTAGCTGGGATTGGCGCCCGCGCCGCCGGCATAGCCTGATTCCACTGATAGCACGCCGTTCAATTCACGGAACACCGCATCGAGGCACCAGAAACAGCCGCCGCCGAGGATGGCAATTTCACGCTGGTTGCCGGTAGGAACGGTGGAATCGTTCATGGTGGTCGCCTTGGGCGAGAACCTCTTTCAAACACGTGAATGGTATGACCGCGCGTGATAGGCGATGTTCCCTGCATAGGACATTAGAACCCTATCTCAAAATCGCTTGGTCCCCACACCCCAACCCTCTCCCGCAAGCGGGAGAGGGAGCTTGCGTTCCCTCTCCCCCAGCGGGGAGAGGGTTAGGGTGAGGGGGAAACGCCGTTGCTGGATTTTGAGATGAGTTCTGGGACAAGTGACCTTCCGTCCTAAACGGGCAGTGCTGACGGCCGTTGTTGTGCATGTCCTTTGCCCAATCGGAAGCGGCAGGCTATATTGCGCAAGCTTAACCGCAAAGGAGTCGTGTCTCGTGTGGTCCATCATCCAGGCTGCGGGTTGGCCGATTTGGCCGTTGATTTTCGCGTCCATCATCGCACTCGCGCTGATCTTCGAGCGTCTATGGTCATTGCGGCAGGCCGTGGTCGCCCCGGAAGGTATGGTTGATCGGGTGCTCGCCGAGTACCGGCAAGCGGGCACGACTCCCGAGCTTCTGCAGAAGACTGCGGCGCAGGGGTCACTGGGGCGCATTCTCGCAGCGGGCCTCGCAAATGTGAAGGCGCCGCGTCCAGTGATGAAAGAAGCCATTGAGGAAGTTGGACGAGTCGTAACGCACGACCTCGACCGGTTCCTGACAACACTCGGCACGATCGCGGCAATGTCGCCGCTGTTGGGTTTGTTTGGGACTGTGGTTGGCATGATCGAGATTTTCGGCTCGCAAAGCGCGACCGCATCCAACCCCATCCAGCTCGCCAATGGTATTTCGATCGCGCTCTACAACACTGCAATGGGACTGATCGTCGCGATCCCGTCGCTCATTTTTTATCGCCACTTTCGTGGCAAGGTCGATTCACTGGTCGTCGAGATGGAGCAGCAAGCGATCAAGCTCGTCGATTACGCACACGGCGATCGCCGAGCTTAGCAACAACGTAGGACCTCACGATGAACCTTCGCGGCATACGCGCCCGGGATGATCCGGAGATCAATTTCATTCCGCTGATCGACGTGCTGCTCGTCATTCTTATTTTTCTAATGGTCACGACGACTTATCAGCGCGTCGCCGAGTTGCAGATCACGCTCCCCGAAGCCGATGCGGACGCGGCCAAGCAGCGCCCGAAGGAGGTGAATGTCGGCATCGACGCGCAGGGCCGCTACGTCATCGACAAGAACGTCTTCACGTTTACCACCGTCCCGGTTTTGGCAGAGCTTCTGCGACGATCGGTGGTCGACGCCAAGGATCCGGTCGTTGTCATCAACGCCGATGCCAACGCCACACATCAATCGGTGGTTCATGTGATGGA
>Ga0136617_10002546_pt1 | contig 16215 bp, 16 predicted proteins | sample AntDrymUQ3222106_2_FD_129672 | JGI IMG/M metagenome (GOLD analysis project Ga0136617, IMG submission 129672) | Polar desert sand microbial communities from Dry Valleys, Antarctica - metaG UQ322 (21.06) | ecosystem: Environmental > Terrestrial > Soil > Desert | place: Antarctica: Dry Valley...
ATCGCCGACATCGTCTCGATGTGGACCGGCATCCCGGTGTTCAAGCTCACCGAGGCCGAGACGCAGAAGCTCATGCGCATGGAGGACGAGCTGCACAAGCGCGTGATCGGCCAGCACCAGGCGATCGAAGTCGTCTCGAAGGCGATCCGGCGCTCGCGCGCGGGCCTCAAGGACCCGAAGCGCCCGACCGGCTCGTTCGTCTTCCTCGGCCCGTCCGGCGTCGGCAAGACCGAGCTGGCGCGGACGCTCGCGGAATTCCTCTTCGGCGACGAGGAGGCGATGATCCGCATCGACATGTCGGAGTACATGGAGAAGCACGCAGTGTCGCGCCTCGTCGGCTCGCCGCCCGGCTACGTCGGCTACGACGAGGGCGGGCAGCTCACCGAGGCGGTGCGCCGCAAGCCCTACTCCGTGCTCCTGCTCGACGAGATCGAGAAGGCCCACCCGGACGTGTTCAACATCCTCCTGCAGATCCTCGAGGACGGTCGCCTGACCGACTCGCAGGGCCGCACGGTGGACTTCCGGCACGCCATCGTGATCATGACCTCGAACGTCGGGGCCTCCGAGATCGCGCGCAACACGCCGCTCGGCTTCTCGGTCGGCGACGACGACCACGGCATGACCTACGACGACATGAAGAACCGGGTCATGGGAGAGCTCAAGAAGGTCTTCCGCCCCGAGTTCCTCAACCGCATCGACGAGGTCATCGTCTTCCACAAGCTGCAGAAGGACGAGATCAAGCAGATCGTCGATCTCCTGCTGCGGCGGATCCGCCAGTCGCTGGCGGAGCGCGATCTCCAGCTGGAGCTCACGGAGGGGGCCGAGGACTTCCTGGTCGAGAAGGGCTGGGACCCGTCGATGGGCGCCCGCCCGCTGCGCCGGGCGATCCAGCGCTACATCGAGGATCCGCTGGCCGACTTCGTGCTCCGCGCGGAGCTCGTCGAGGGCGGCACCGTGCTCGTGGAGCCGGCGCCCGAAGGCGACGAGAACCAGGACGTCAGGCTCTCGATCGTCAAGCCCGAGCCCAAGCCGACCCCGGTGGGCGTCGGCGCGGAGAGCAAGGAGGGCGAGACCGTGGAGGGCGCGGACGAGGGCGGAGTCCTCGACCAGCCCGCGGTGCCGCCGAGCGACAACGAGTAGGCCGTCGCTGACAGATCGTTGTTGACTGCCGAGAGGGGCGCCCCGCGGGGCGCCCTTTCGCTTTGCTTGAGCTGGACGGGTTAGCCTTGGTGACCATGGCGACCGTTGTCGACGCGCCGCGCACCCGCTCCGTCTCCGACGACCGTGTCCGCGGCCTCGTGTTGATCGGCGCGATGGTCGCGCTGATGTGGGTGCTCGAGACGATCGACGTCGTGGGCGGCAACCTCGACGCGAACGGCATCCACCCGCGCGACGTCGACACGCTGCCGGACATCGCGTTCGCGCCGTTCCTGCACGCCGGCTGGGGCCATCTGATCGGCAACACGGTCCCGTTCGTCGTGCTCGGCGGGGCGATCGCCCTCAGCGGCCTCGCGCGCACCGCCGCCGTGACCGCGATCGTGGCGCTGGTCGGCGGCTTCGGCACCTGGCTGATCGGGCCCGCCGACACGAACCACATCGGCGCGAGCGGCCTCGTGTTCGGCTTCGCCGCGTACCTGATCGCGCGCGGGGTCTACACCCGCCGGCCGCTCCACCTCGGCGCCGGCCTCGCGGTGATCGCGGTGTACGGCGCGACGCTGCTCTTCGGCTTCATCCCGCATCCGGGCGTCTCCTGGCAGGGCCACCTGTTCGGGGCCGTCGGCGGCGTCGTAGCGGCGCGCGTACTCGACCGCAGGCGGGCGCCGGTGGCGGCGTGAAGTACGGCCCGGACAACGCCTCGATGCACGTCCACACCTACCGCGAAGGGGTGGCGGCGAAGGTCGGCCACGACCTCATCATCGAGGTCACCCGCTGGGCGGCGACGGTCGACGCGGGCTCGATCGAGCTAACCGCCGACCCTGGCTCGCTCGAGGTGCGCGAGGGGCATCGCGGCGTCAAGCCGCTGACGGACAAGGACCGGCGGGAGATCCGGAAGACCATCGACGCGAAGGTGCTGGGCAGCTCGCCGATCGCGTTCAGCTCCACGGGCGTCGACGGCGACGCGGTCTCGGGCGAGCTGACGATGGCGGGCGCGACGCGGCCCGTGAGCCTGCGGCTGGACTCCAGCGGCGACGGCATCCGCGCGACGATCGGGCTGGTGCAGAGCGAATGGGGCATCAAGCCCTACCGCGGGCTCATGGGCGCGCTGAAGGTGCGCGACGACGTCGAGATCGTGATCGACGCGCCGGCGGCCGCCGCTTAGCCGACCAGCCGGTCGAGCCGGATCGGCAGGTCGCGCACGCGCTTGCCGGTGGCGTGGAAGACGGCGTTGGCGACCGCCGCGGCCGTGCCGACGATCCCGATCTCGCCGATGCCCTTCGACCCCATGGGGTTGAGCTCGTCGTCATCCTCGTCGACCCAGGTGGCGTCGATCTCCTGGATGTCCGCGCAGGACGGCACGTGGTACTGGGCGAGGTCGTGGTTGAGGTAGTCGCCGAACGCGCGGTCGATGACGCTCTCCTCGTGCAGCGCCATCGAGATCCCCATGGTCATGCCGCCGATGAACTGGGAGCGCGCGGTCTTCGGGTTGATGACGCGGCCGACGCCGAAGACGCCGAGCACGCGCGGGAGCCGGACCTCGCCGCTGTCGACGTCGACGCGAACCTCGACGAACTGGGCGCCGAAGGCGTGGCGCGAGAGCTTGGACAGCGCCTTGACCTCGTCCGACGTACTGACGGTCACCTCGCCCTCGCCCTGGTCGCGCAGCGCCGCGCACGCCTTGACCACCGCCGAGCCCCACGACGCGGTGCCCATCGAGCCGCCGGCGAGCGCGGCCTGGCCGAAATCGCTGTCCCCGATCTCCATCCGCACGTGGTCGGGGGCGACACCGAGCGCGTCGGCGGCGATCTGGGTCAGCACCGTGCGTGCGCCGGTGCCGATGTCCGCGGCGGCGATCTGGACGGTGAAGCCGCCGTCGGCGTCGAGCCGTGCTGTCGCCTGCGAGGGCGAGCGGTAGGCGGGGTAGGTCGACGCGGCAACGCCGGTGCCGACGAGCCAGCGGCCGTCGCAACGGGCGCCAGGGTTCGGGTCGCGCTCCGCCCAGCCGAAGCGCTGCGCGCCCTCGCGCAGGCAGGCGACGAGGTTGCGCGAGCTGAACCGGATGCCCTTCTCGGGGTCGTCGGCCGGCTCGTTGGCGATTCGCAGCTCGATCGGGTCGATGCCGCAGGCGATCGCGAGCTCGTCCATCGCCGACTCGAGCGCGAACATGCCCGGGCACTCGCCGGGCGCGCGCATCCACGACGGGGTCGGAACGTCGAGGGCGACGAGCCGGTGCGTGGTCAGCCGGTCGGGCGCGGCATACATGTGGCGCGTCGCGAGCGTGGTCTGCTCGGCGAACTCGCGCAGGGTCGAGGTCTGCTCGAAGGCGTCGTGGCCGATCGCCCGCAGCCGGCCGTCGCGCGCGGCACCGAGACGCACGCGCTGGATCGTCGGTGTGCGGTAGCCGACCATGGCGAAGAGCTGCTGGCGGGTGAGCGCGATCTTGACCGGGCGCTCGACGATCCGCGCGGCGACGGCGGCGAGCACGGCCTGCGGCCGCGGCGTGCCCTTCGAGCCGAAGCCGCCGCCGACATGATGGGAGATCACCCGCACGCGCTGGGGCTCGAGCTCGAACAGCTTGGCGATGGCGTTGTGCGCCGACCAGCTGCCCTGGATCGAGTCGTACAGCGTGAGGCCGCCGTCCTCCCAGACGGCGAGCGTCGCGTGCGGCTCCATCGGGTTGTTGTGGATCGGCTGCGTCGTGTACGTCTCGTCGACGACGACCTCGGCGGCCTCGAGGCCGGCGTCGAGGTCGCCGTGCGCGACATCGGTCGGGAAGCTCGGGTTGACCTTGTCGGGCTTGTAGAAGCGCGGGTGGCCGGGGCGGAGCTCGACGTCGTGCTCCGAGGCGGCGTACTCGACGCGCACGGCGACCGCCGCCTCCTGCGCCGCCTCGAGCGACTCCGCCACCACGGCGGCGACGATCTGGCCGCGGTAGGAGACCTGGGCCGACTGGAACAGCATCAGCTCGCCGTCGTCGACCTCCGCCAGCCGCGGCGCGTTGTCGTGCGAGATGACGGCGAGGACGCCGCTGACGGCTCGCGCCTCCCTGGCATCGATGCTCACGATCTTGCCGGCGGCGATCGTGGAGGCGACCGCCACGGCGTAGGCCACGCCCTCGATAGGCTGCTCGTAGGCGTACTGCGCCTGGCCCGTCACCTTCTCGCGACCTTCGACGCGGCTGAGGGGTGCGCCGACGGCGGGGGCGATCTCGACGCTCATGCGCACAGCTCGGTGAGGGTGTTGACGAGGACGTTGCGCGTCAACGGGACCTTGTAGGCGTTGTCGCGCAGCGGCTCCGCGCGAGCCAGCTCGGCCTCGGCGGCGGCTTCGAAGCTCGCGTGCGTCGGCGGCCTTCCTCGCAGCGCCGCCTCTGCCTCGCTCGCTCGCCACGGCACATGGGCGACGCCGCCGAGGGCGATCGCGCACTCCTCGACGACGCCGTCACGGATGCTCACCGCGGTCGCGACGGAGATGACCGCGAACGAATAGGACGCACGCTCGCGAACCTTGCGGTACCTCGAGTTCGCGGCCGCGTCGCTCGGCGCGAGCTCGATCGCGGTGATCAGGTCGCCGGGGGCGAGGTTCGTGTCCCGGTGGGGCTCGTCGCCGGGCAGACGGTGAAACCCCGGCATCGAGAGGGTGCGGGTGCCGGCGGTCCCTTGGACCTCGACCGTGGCGGACAGCGCGGTGAGCGCAACCGCCAGGTCGGACGGGTGCGTGGCGACGCAGTGCTCGGAGTGGCCGAGGATCGCGAGGTTGCGGTGCTCGCCCTCGCGGGCGGGACAGCCCGAGCCCGGCCGGCGCTTGTTGCACGGCTTCGTGACGTCCTGGAAGTACGGGCAGCGCGTCCGCTGCAGCAGGTTGCCGCCAACGGTGGCGAGGTTGCGCAACTGGCCCGAGGCGCCGGCGAGCAGCGCCTGAGCGAGCACGGGATATCGCTCGCGCACGCCGGGGTGCACGGCGAGGTCGGAGTTGCGCACGGCGGCGCCGATCCGCACTCCTCCCCCCGGCAGCTCCTCGATCGCGTCGTGCGGGAGGCGCGAGACGTCGACGAGCCGCTCCGGCGTCTCGACGCCGAGCTTCATCAGGTCCACCAGGTTCGTGCCTCCGCCGAGGTACGTCGCGCCGCCGGCCGCGGCCGCCACGGCGGCGTCGGCGTCGGCCGCGCGCTCGTAGGCGAACGGCTTCACGGCGCGACCTCGACGATCGCGGCGACGATGTTCGGATAGGCCCCGCAGCGGCAGAGGTTGCCGCTCATCCGCTCGCGGATCTCGGCGGCGTCGAGCGCGACGCCGTCCGCCTCCGCCTCGGCGAGCATGCCCACGGCGGAGCAGAGCTGGCCCGGGGTGCAGTAGCCGCACTGGAACGCATCGTGCTCCACGAACGCGACCTGGAGCGGATGGAGGGCGTCGCCCGCGGCGAGCCCCTCGACCGTGACGAGCTCCGCGCCGTCGTGGGCGACCGCGAGCGCGAGGCAGGCGTTGGCGCGCCGGCCGTCGAGCAGGATCGTGCAGGCGCCGCACTGCCCGTGGTCGCAGCCCTTCTTGGCTCCGGTCAGCCCGACGTTCTCACGCAGCATGTCGAGCAGCGTGGACCGCACGTCGACCACGAGCCGGTGCTCCTCGCCGTTGATCCGCAGGGCGATCTCAGTCATGGCTCAGACCCTGCGGCTGATCGCGGTGGTCAGCGCCGCCCGGGCCCCCGGCTCCGCATCCATCGCCGCCAGCGCGAGATCCGCGAACATGGCGCCCCGAGCCAGATCGCCGATGTCGTAGGACGTACCGTCGCGGCGGTCCAACACGGTCAAGACGCCGACCGCCTCGGAGTTCCGGATCAGGGGGACGACCAGCATCGTGTAGGGCACGTAGCCGGTCCGGCGAGCGGTCGCGGCGGCGAAGTCCGGGTCGGCGCGGCAGTCTTGGACGACCTCGCCGATGCCGGTCGAGATGACGCGGCCGGCGATCCCCTGGCTCGGGCGCAGCCGCATCCCGACGACCTCGTCGGCGCCCGCACCCCAGGCGGCCTGGTAATCGAGCCCGCCGTCGGCGCGTCGCAGCGCCACCGACGTCGCCGCGGCGTCGAACACCCCGGCGGCGGTCTTGACGATCGCGGAGAGGACGCGGGCGGTCGCCTCGCCGACGGCGGCGGAGACACCGATGTCGCGGCCGCGCTCGGTCGGCAGACGGCCGCCGAGGCCGTCGGCGAACGCCTGCATGGAGGGCAGGCGCCGCTCCGGGTCGACGGCCAGCGCCGCTTCGATCGTCGAGAGCAGGGCATCGCTCGTGCCCTCGGGCGGGTGCACGCTCGCGTAGCGGGCGGGAACGCTGGTCAGCAGCGTCCAGGCGGTCATGGCGAGCCCGTAGACGTCGGTGCGCGGGGACAGCGGGCCGCCGGTGAACGCCTCGGGCGCCATGTAGCCGGGCGTGCCGATGCCCTCGGTCGCGCTCTCGGCCGTCATGTCGCGCGCGATCCCGAAGTCGACGAGCACGACGCCGCGCTCGGGCGAGAGCATCAGGTTCTGCGGCTTGACATCACGGTGGATCGTCTGCTGCTCGTGCACGTAGCGCAGCGCCTCGGCCGCCTCGAGCGTGTGCTGGACGACCTGGGCCTCGGTCAGCCCGGGGTTCCCCTCGCGGTGCAGCAGGTGCGCGAGGTCCTCGCCCTCGACCCACTCCATCATCAGGTAGCGGCCGCTCGGATCCTCGACCGTCCCGAGCACCTTGACGACGCGCGGGTGGTCGAGCCGCGAGAGGAGGCGGCCCTCGATCTCGAAGCGGGCGGCGTGCTTCTCGTCGAGCAGGCGCTTGGCGGCGACGGCGCGGCCGTCGGGCGCGGTCGCCCGGTAGACGCTGCCCATCGCGCCCTGCGCCGCCGGTTTCCCGAGCCGATAGCCGCCGACGAGCTCCGTGCCCGGCGCTGGAGCGTTCACGCGCCGACGGTAGCGCGTTAAGCGATGACGCGGGCGCGACGCCGCAAGATGGTGGGGGCGAACCCGTCCGCACCCGCGCCTAAGTTCAGGGAGTGCCGCGCCCCACCACCCGCCACGTCTGCTCGCAGTGCGGCCACGACTCGCCGCGCTGGATGGGCCAGTGCCCCGGCTGCGGCGAGTGGAACACGCTGACGGAGGAGACCGCCTCGGCGCCCGCCGCCCGCGGCGGCGCCTCGAAGAGCCGCGCCGTGCGCCCCGTCACCCTCGCGGACGTCGAGGCGCCGAAGATCCCGCGGCTGCGGACCGGGATCGGTGAGCTCGACCGGGTGCTGGGCGGCGGCCTCGTGCCGGGCTCGCTGGTGCTGCTCGGCGGCTCGCCGGGCATCGGCAAGTCGACCCTGACCTCGATGGCGCTCGGCAACCTCGCCGGCGCCGGCCGGCGCACGCTCTACGTCTCCGGCGAGGAGTCGGCGGCACAGATCAAGCTGCGCGCCGAACGCCTGCCCGGCGCCGCGCTGCAGGTGCCGGTCGTCGCGGAGACCGACCTCGACACCGTGCTTGCCACGCTCGAGGCCGAGCGGCCGGACGTCTGCGTGATCGACTCCGTCCAGACCCTGCACGCGGCCGAGCTGAGCGGCGCGGCCGGCTCGGTCGGCCAGGTGCGGGAGGTCGCCGACCGCATCACCCGGCTCGCCAAGGCGCGCGCGATCGCCGTGCTGCTCGTCGGCCACGTCACCAAGGAGGGCGCGCTGGCCGGCCCGCGAGTGCTCGAGCATCTCGTCGACTGCGTGCTGCAGTTCGAGGGCGAGCGGGAGCGCACCTATCGGACCCTGCGCGCGCTCAAGAACCGCTTCGGCTCGACCAATGAGGCCGGCGTGTTCGAGATGGCGGGCGGCGGGCTGGTCGAGGTCGCCGACGCCTCAGCGCGCTTCGTGGGCGAGTGCACCCGCGCGCCCGGGAGCGTCGTGCTCGCCGCGATGGAGGGCTCGCGGCCGCTGCTGGTCGAGGTGCAGGCGCTGGTGAACCCGTCGGAGATCATTCCGCCGCGCCGGATCGCCAACGGGATCGACCGCAACCGGCTCGCGCTCGTGCTCGCCGTGCTCGGCCGCCACGCCGGCGTGGCGGTGGGCAGCGCCGACGTGTTCGTCAACGTCGCGGGCGGCGTGCGCGTCGACGAGCCGGGCGCGGACCTCGCCGTCGCGCTCGCGGTCGCGAGCGCCCAGCGCGGCGTCGTGGCGGGGGAGGGCGAGCGCCCGGTCGCCTGCTTCGGCGAGCTCGGGCTCAGCGGCGAGCTGCGCTCCGTGGCGCACCCCGACCGCCGCGAGGCCGAGGCGCGCAAGTTCGGCCTCAGCCCGGTCGTCTCGCCCGCCGGCGCGCCGACGCTGCGCGCCGCGCTGCGTGCAGCGCTCCCGGCGCAGCAGCGGGCCCGCGCCGCCTAGGGCTAGCAGCTTCACAACCTGGAGTCAACCCCCAGAATTGGCTCTAGAGCAGGGATTTTGCGCCTCAAGCCAGGCTAAAGGGCTGCTAGAATAGAGGGCGATGACGCCGCGATCAGGTGAAGAGCTCGCTGAGCTCGAAGCGCGGCAGGAGCCTCGCCTCGTCAAGTCTCTGGAGATGGTGGCGCCGGGCTCCGCTGTCCGCGAGGGGATCGACAACATCGTCCACGCTCGCACCGGCGGCCTGATCGTCATCGGCGACCCCGACGAGCTCGCGTTCCTCTTCTCCGGGGGCATCAAGCTCGACATCGACTACACCCCGCAGCTGCTCTACCAGCTCGCGAAGATGGACGGCGCGATCGCGCTCAACTCCACGGCGACCAAGATCGCCTGGTGCAACGTCCAGCTGATGCCGGACCCGACGATCCTCACCGCTGAGACGGGCACGCGCCACCGCACCGCCGAGCGCGTTTCCAAGCAGTCCGATGCGCTCGTGATCGCGATCTCCGAGCGGCGCGAGGTTGTCTCGCTCTATGTCGACGGCGCCAAGTACATCCTCGAGGAGATCCCCGCGGTCCTCGCCAAGGCCAACCAGGCGCTGGCGACCCTCGACAAGTACCGCACGCGCCTCGACCAGGTCTCCACCCGCCTGACCGCGCTCGAGTTCGAGGGCGGGGTCACGCTCCACGACGTGCTCACCGTGCTCCAGCGCGCCGAGCTGGTGACCCGCATGGCGGTCGAGATCGAGCGCTACATCGTCGAGCTCGGCACCGAGGGCCGGCTGATCGAGATGCAGCTCGAGGAGACGATGGTCGGCGTCGCCGCCGACAAGGCCGCGCTGCTGCACGACTACCTCGCCGAGCCGGAGGACGACGCCTTCGCCAACGCACTCGACGGCATCGCCCGGCTGCCGCACCAGGACCTGCTCGACTTCGGCCGCATGGCCGAGGTCTCGGGTTACGACCGCAAGGTCAATACGCTCGACTATCCCGTCTCGCCTCGCGGCTACCGCATCCTCGGTCGCATCCCCCGGCTGCCGAAGCTGGTGGTGCAGAACATCGTCCGCGAGTTCCGCGGGCTGGACGAGATCCTCGCCGCGACCGACCCCGAGCTCGAATCGGTGGACGGCGTCGGGGAGATCCGCGCGAAGGACATCCGCGAGGGCCTTCGCCGGTTGCAGGAGATCAACCTCGTGGACCGCTACCTGCAGACTTGAACCGCCCCGGTCGTCCGCACGCCCGGACCGACCCCGATGAAGGAGGACACCATCCCCGAGACCATCGACCAGATCGAGGACCTGGAGCTTGAGCGCGAGATCGAGTGCATCGACTTCGAGATCGGCGACCATGTGGTGTATCCGCATCATGGCGCAGGGCAGGTCCTGAAGAAGGAAGACAAGGAGATCCTCGGCGAGGTGCGCCAGTACCTCACGATCAAGATCCTCCACAACGACATGACCGTGATGGTGCCGTGCGAGAACGCCGGCAAGGCCGGGCTGCGCCGCATCATCGACGCCGAGACGGTCCAGAAGGTCCTGGGCGTGCTCTCCGCCGACCTCTCCGAGATGCCCAAGAACTGGAACCGTCGGTTCAAGCACAACCGCGACAAGATCAAGACCGGCGACATCTACGAGCTCGCCGAGGTCGTCCGCAACCTCGCCATCCGCGAGCAGGACAAGGGCCTGTCGACGGGCGAGAAGCAGATGTACACCCGCGCGAAGAAGATCCTGGCCTCCGAGCTGATGTACGCGCTCGAGAAGTCAGAGGACGAGGCTGAGGCCTACCTCGACCATGTCCTCACGCGCGAGAAGCTGGCCACCGCCGGCTAGCACGACATCGCGGCTTCGACGCACGATTCGCAGTCATGCGGCCCCCGGATCGTGCGTCGGAGCAGATGCAGCCACTCGACTTCACCGAGCCGACTTCACCGAGCCGACTTCACCGAGCCGACTTCACCGAGCCGACTTCGTCGGCCGGCACAGGCGTCGGCCGGCACAGGCGTCGGCCGGCACGGGCGTCGGCCGGCACGGGCGTCGGCCGGCACGGGCGTCGGCGGGCATGGGCCGCTGCGCAGCGCCGCGATCGTCGCCGCTGCCGGCAGCGGCGAGCGGCTGGGCGCCGGACGGCCCAAGGCGTTCGTCGTCCTGGCCGGGCGCCCGATGGTCGCCTGGTCGCTGGACGCGCTCGCCGCCGCCGGCGTGCCGCGCGCCGTGGTGGCGGTGCCGCCCGGCCACGGGGCCGGCGCCGAGGAGGCGCTGGCCGGCGCGGCGGGCGACTTCCCGCTCGGCTTCGCGCTGGTCGAGGGCGGCGCCACCCGCTCGGCGTCGGTCCGCAGCGCGCTCGCGGCCACCGGTGAGGTGGAGGCCGTGGTCGTCCACGACGCCGCGCGGCCGCTCGCCCCGCCCGAGTTGTTCACGCGCACGCTCGCGGCGCTGTCGGACGCCGACGCCGCGATCGCCGCCGCGCGCGTCGCCGACACGATCAAGGAGGCGGACCCGGACGGGCGCGTGGTCCGCACGCACGACCGCTCGCGGCTGTGGGCGATCCAGACGCCGCAGGCGTTCCGCGCCGGCGCCCTGCGCGCCGCGCTCACGGTCGCCGACGACATCCTCGCCGCCGCGACCGACGACGCCTGGCTCGTCGAGCGGGCGGGCGGGACGGTTCGCGTCGTAGAGTCCTCGCCGGCCAACTTCAAGGTGACCACGCCGCACGAGCTGGCGATCGCCGAGCGCCTCCTGTGCTGACCGACTACCACGTCCACCTGCGTCCCGACGACGAGGACACGCCAGCCTCGCGCTACTTCACCGTCGCGAACGCCGAGCGCTACCGCGAGGCGGCGCAGGAGCGCGGGATCGCGGAGTTGGGTGTCGCCGAGCACATCCACCGGTTCACCCAGGCGCTCGACGTCTGGCAGCACCCGTGGTGGCGCAGGTGGGCACGCGACGACGTCGACGCCTACTGCGCGTTCGTGCGGGAGGAGACCGACCTGCGCCTTGGCATCGAGGCCGACTACGTGATCGGCCGCGAGGACCGCATCGCCCGCTTCCTGGATGGGCGCGACTGGGACTACGTCGTCGGATCGGTCCACTTCGTCCACGACGCCGCCGTCGACCTCGAAGGTCCCGACTGGGAGCATGTGTGGGGGCGAGGCGACCGGCCTGACAAGGTGTGGGAGCGCTACTTCGCCACGCTTGCCCAAGCTGCCCGCTCCGGCCTCTACGACATCATGGCCCACCCCGACCTCGTCAAGGTCTGGGGCTCGGCGCGGCCGCTGCCCGAGCGCGACCCGCGCCACTACTACGAGCCCGCGGTCGAGGCGATGCTCGAGGCGGACGTGGCGATGGAGATGTCCACCGCCGGCCTGCGCAAGGCGGCGGGCGAGCTGTACCCCGCCCCGGCGCTGTTGGAGATGGCCGTCGACGCGGGGCTCCCGATCGCGCTCTCCTCCGACGCGCACGAGCCCGCGCAGCTGGGCTTCCGCTACGACGACGCGCTCGCGGCGCTCGCGGACGCCGGCGTCACCGAGCTGTGCGTGTTCGAGCGCCGACAGCGGCGGATGGAGCCGATCGGCTAGTGGCCCGTCCCGCAACAGTCGGCTCGCAATGCCGCACGTCGATCACCGACAGGCAGCGTCCTCGACCACTCGAAATACCAGGGGTATTCCTTCGGGTCTGCGTCCTTGCCTGTCGGCGCCGCCGCACGCCATGGCGAGCCGACCGTCACGGAACGGACCACTGATGGTGCGCACGGGCCTCGGCATCGACACCCACACCTTCGCGCCCGGCCGGCCGCTCATCCTCGGCGGCGTCGACATCCCGCACGCGGAGGGACTCGCCGGCCACTCCGACGCCGACGTGCTGACGCACGCCGTGATCGACGCGCTGCTCGGCGCCGCGGGCCTGGGCGACATCGGCCAGCACTTCCCCGACACCGACCCGCGCTACAAGGACGCCGACTCGATGCAGCTGCTGCGCAGCGTCGTCGCTCAGCTCGGCGAGCGCGGCTTCGCGATCGCCAACGTCGACGCGACGGTCGTGCTCGAGCGCCCGAAGCTTGCGCCGCACCGCGACGCGATCCGCGCGGCGCTCGCCGGCGCCATGGGCCTGCCGGACGATGCGGTCAACGTGAAGGCGACCACGGGCGAGGGGATGGGCTTCGTCGGGCGCGGCGAGGGGGCGGCCGCGATGGCCGTCGCCACCGTCGGCCGGCGGGGCTGAAACCGGCCGCCGGCGGGTAGCTCGGCAGCATGGCCATGCCGGACAAGGATCGCATCCTCCAGTTCCGGGGCGGCGAGCTGCACGACCGCGACGGGGAGAAGATCGGCAAGATCGAGGAGGTCTACCTCGACGCGGAGAGCGGCGCGCCCGAGTGGGCGCTGGTCCACACCGGCCTGTTCGGCACCAAGCGAACGTTCGTGCCGCTGCGCGACGCATCGGAGTCCGGCGGCGAGCTGCGCGTGCCGCTGGAGAAGGGCGCCGTCAAGGACGCGCCGCAGATCGAGGCCAACGGCCAGCTCTCCCAGACCGAGGAGGCCGAGCTGTACCGCCACTACGGGCTCGAGCAGCCGGCCGCAGAGGCGTGAGCCGGCGCCGTTTCGGGGTACCGGTGCGTCGATGCGCGCCATTTTCCTGACGTACCTGCTGCTGATCGTCGCGGGCCTGACGTTCTTCACGATCATCGGGCTGACGCACCACTGATGCGACGCCTCCTTCGCGAGCAGAGCCTCAGCCTCGCGTTCCTCGTCCTCCTCGTCGCCGCCCTCGCCGGGCAGGCGGTCGCGGGCTGGCACGACTACAACAACCTCGATACGTGGCACGCCCAGATGCAGGGCGCGACGCCGGAGACGCTGACGTTCGGCCGCTATCTCACGACCTCGAGCTTCGCGCAGGCGGTGACCGAGAACTGGCAGTCGAAGTACCTGCAGTTCACGCTCTTCATCCTCATCACCGTCTGGCTGGTGCAGAAGGGCTCGCCGGAGTCCAAGCAGCTCGGCGAGGAGGGCGGCGAGTCCGACGAGCAGCAGTTCGTGGGGCGCCACGCCAAGCCCGACTCCCCCCGGTGGGCGAGAGCGGGCGGCTGGCGCCTGAGGCTCTACTCCAACTCGCTCGTGCTGATCATGGGCTCGATCTGGGTCTGGTCGTGGTTCGCGCAGTCGGTGTCGGGCTGGAGTGAGAACAACGCCGACCGGCTCGAGCACGAGCAGCCCTCGCTGTCGTGGGTGGGCTACCTCGGCTCGGCGGACTTCTGGCAGACGACGCTGCAGAACTGGCAGTCGGAGTTCCTCGCGGTCGGCTCGATGGCGGTGCTGGCGATCTACCTGCGCCAGCGCGGCTCGCCGGAGTCCAAGCCCGTCGGCTCCCCGCATCACGCCACCTCCGTGGAGGGGTAGGGGTGCGCACGATCCGCCTGCACGACACCCGCACCGGCGAGCTGACCGAGCTGCGCCCGCGCGACGGGCGCAAGGTCGGAATCTACGCGTGCGGGCCGACCGTGTACGGTCGCATCCACGTCGGCAACGCGCGCCCGTACGTCGTGTTCGGCCTGCTGGCCCGGTTCCTGGCCCACGAGGGCTACGAGCCGACGCTCGTCGCGAACATCACCGACATCAACGACAAGATCTACGACGCCGCGCGGCCTGCCGGCCGCCCGTCGGATGAGCTGGCGGCCGAGATGACCGCGCACTACATCGACGACACCGGGCGGCTCGGCATCGGGCGGCCCGACCACGAGCCGCAGGCGACGCAGATGGTCGACGAGATCGTCGCGCTGATCGCCGACCTGATCGAGCGCGAGCACGCCTACGTGGCCGGCGGTGACGTCTACTTCCGTGTGCGTTCGCTGCCCGGGTACGGGGCGCTCTCGCATCGCGACGTCGACCAGATGGACCAGGGCGAGGGGCTCGAGGGCGCCGCGCGCAAGGAGGACCCGCTCGACTTCGCGCTGTGGAAGGCGCGCAAGCCGGCCGAAGACACCGCGTGGGACGCACCCTGGGGGCGAGGCCGCCCGGGCTGGCACATCGAGTGCTCCGCAATGGCCGAGGCGACGCTCGGCGCTCCGTTCGAGATCCACGGCGGTGGCAACGACCTGATCTTCCCGCACCACGAGAACGAGGCCGCGCAGACGCTCGCCGCCCGCGGGCACGAGCTGGCGCGGATCTGGATGCACAACGGGATGCTCGAGCTGGGCGAGAAGATGTCGAAGTCGGTCGGGAACGTCCGCGGGCTGGCCGAAGTGCTCGACGAGGTCGGCCGTGACGCGCTGCTGATGTTCTTCGCCGAGGGTCATTACCGCCAGCCGCTGGCGTTCTCGCGCGAGAAGCTCGACGACGCCGCCCGGCGCGTGGAGGGGATCCGCAACACAGGGCGGCGGCTGGTCGCCGGCGACTCGCCGGCGCCGCTGGCCGGGCACCGCGACGCGTTCTTCGACGCCCTGGCCGACGACTACAACACCCCGCGCGCGCTTGCCGCGCTGGCCGAGTGGCTGCGCGACGCGAACCGCGCGGAGGGCGAGGTGGGCGACGCGCACCTGCGCGAGATGCTGTCGATGCTGGGGCTCGAGAACCTGCTCGACCGCGACGAGCGGGCTCCCGCCGACGTCGTGGAGCTGGCCGCGGCCCGCGCCGCGGCCCGCGCCGCACGCGACTTCGCCGCGGCCGACCGGCTGCGCGATCAGCTGCGCGCCCGCGGCTGGGAGGTCCGCGACGGGGTCGGCGGCCCCGAGCTCGTGCCGATCGGGCCATGACGGCCGCCGGCGCGCGGCCAACCGAACGCGATCGTGACCGCGCGTGCTCGCCGCGTGCTGGCGCGGCTGCCCGCGCCGGGGCGCGGCCAGCGTGATCGTCTACGGCCGCAACGCGGTGCGCGAGGCCATCCGCGGCCCGCGGCGCGTGCGCGCGGTGTGGGCCACCAAGGGGGCGGCGAAGGAGTTCGGCGGCGCGCAGCCGGCGACCGCCGAGGAGATCGCCAAGCGCTGCGGCTCCGACGGCCACCAGGGCGTGTGCGTCGACGTCGAGGAATACCGCTACGCCGACGCCGCCGCGCTGCTGCGCGAGCCGGCGCCGGTGCTCGTGGCGCTCGACGAGGTGACCGACCCCCAGAACCTCGGCGCCGTGTGTCGGACCGCCGAGTGCACCGGCGCGACCGGCGTGATCGTGCCGGAGCGCCGCTCGGCGGAGGTCACGCCGGCGGTCTGCAAGGCGTCTGCGGGTGCTGTCGAGCACCTCGCCGTCGGGCAGGTTCGCAACCTCGCCGACTTCCTCGCCGACGCAAAGGCCGCGGGCTGCTGGACCTACGGCGCCGCCGCCGGGGCGCGCACCGCCTACCGCGCCGTGGACTGGCGCGGCGGCGTGGTGCTGGTGCTCGGGGCCGAGGGCCGCGGGCTGCGTCCCCGGGTAGCCGCCGCGTGCGACGACCTCGTCGCGCTCCCGCTGCGCGGGCGCATCGATTCGCTCAACGTGAGCGCCACGGCCGCGGTGCTGTTGTACGAGATTCTGCAGCAACGGCTTGACGCGTCCACATAACCGTGCAAGACTCACCCGCATCAGGTTGAGCTTGAGGGTTAGCGATTGGCCTTCCAAGTTCATCAATAGGCGCCGGGGGAGGTGTGCGCCACGACCACATCACGGGCCGGATGGCCCGGAGAGGATCGTTCGTGGCCAAAATCTCCGCAAAGTCTCAATCTACTGTTCAGGTAG
>Ga0136617_10002547_pt1 | contig 16214 bp, 9 predicted proteins | sample AntDrymUQ3222106_2_FD_129672 | JGI IMG/M metagenome (GOLD analysis project Ga0136617, IMG submission 129672) | Polar desert sand microbial communities from Dry Valleys, Antarctica - metaG UQ322 (21.06) | ecosystem: Environmental > Terrestrial > Soil > Desert | place: Antarctica: Dry Valley...
CCGTTCGGCTTCGGTTTGAGCTATACGCAGTTTCGTCTGTCTGATATGCAGTTGAGCGACAAGACGATCAAACCCGACGGACAACTGACCGCGAGCGTCGAGGTCGCGAACACAGGTCAGCGCGCCGGCGATGAAGTCGTGCAGCTTTACATCAGAGATGTGGCGTCGAGCGTGACGCGCCCCGTGAAAGAGTTGAAGGGCTTCGAGCGCGTCACGCTCGGCCCCGGCGAGAAGCGGCGCGTCCGGTTCACACTGACGCCAGAGCATCTCGGCTTCTACAACCGCGAGATGCGCTTCATCGTCGAACCGGGCGTGTTCAAAGTCTTCGCCGGCACTAATTCGGTCGATGGACTGGAGGCAAGCTTTGAAGTTGTCGAGAAATGATTTCGCGGACGACTCTCTCGCTCTTTTATTCTGAACAGATGAAGACCTCATCCATTCCATATCCTAACCGCGCTGGCTTGCCGACAACTGGATGCAATGCACCATTGAAAGAAGAAGCGGCACGAAAGCAGCATCACGACCAACAAAGCTGCGCCGCGTCCTTTCGCCTATTACGCATCTGCTGCAATCTGATTTTACCCGCACTGATTTTCTTCCACTCGACCAATGTTCCCGTCGCGGTTGCTATTCAAACTTCGCGCCAGCGGTCGGCCACCGAACGCTCATCCCCGCGTCCCTCGGCGCAGGACGAAGCCTTTCTCGAAGACCTTTCGCGCCGTTCGTTCCAATACTTTTTGGAACACAGTAATCCGCAGACCGGCCTCACGCTCGACCGCGCGCGCGCCGACGGCTCGCCATACCCCGCCGACACCTCGAACCACAACGTCGCCAGTATCGCCTCGACCGGCTTCGGCCTGACCGCGCTGTGCATCGCCGCCGAGCGCGGCTGGGTGATGCGCGACGAAGCGCGGCGGCGCGTTGTGACGACACTCGACTTCTTCGCGAATCGCGCCACGAACGAGCGCGGCTGGTTCTATCACTTCGTTGATGCGGAAACGGGCGAGCGCCGCTGGCGAAGCGAAATCTCTTCGATAGATACCGCGCTGCTGCTTGGCGGCGTGCTGACCGCGCGACAGTGTTTCGCACGAGACCCGGAGGTCGTGCGTCTCGCGGATTTCATCTATCGTCGCGTCGATTTCGTGTGGATGCTGAACGGGCATCCGTCGATTCTCGCGCATGGCTGGAAGCCGGAGACGGGTTTCTTAAAAGCGCGTTGGGGCACGTACGACGAGCACTTGATTCTGCAACTGCTCGCCATCGGTTCGCCGACACATCCCATCTCTCCGCGCTCGTGGCGAGGGTGGGCGCAGACGCGCATCACTTACAAAGAGTTTACGTTTATCGCCCCGTCCTCCTCCCCGCAAAGCGGCAACCCGCTCTTTGTGCATCAATTCTCGCACGCCTGGGTAGACTTTCGCGGGCGGCGCGAAGACTGGTATCCATTCACAAACTACTTTGAAAATTCTGTTGCCGCGACGCGCGCGCAACAAGCATTTTCCGCCAACGAATTGGCGCGGGAGTTCCCTGCCAGCTACGGCGAGAATCTGTGGGGCATCACAGCGTCGGACAGCGCGAAGGGTTACATCGCGTGGGGCGCGCCGCCCCGCGACCCGCAGATCGACGGCACGCTCGTCCCGTGCGCGCCCGCCGGCTCATTGATGTTCACCCCTGACATTTCACTCGCCACACTGCGCACGATGCATGAACGCTTCGGCGAGCGAATTTATAAACGCTATGGCTTCGTCGATGCTTTCAACCCGACGACGAATTGGGTCAACGCCGACGTTATCGGCATCGACCTGGGAGTCACGCTGCTGAGCGCCGAGAATTTGCGCACCGGAAACGTCTGGCGCTGGTTCATGCGCAACCCGGAGATTCCGCGCGCGATGGACGCGGTCGGACTCCGCCAAACAAGTAAAGGGGCAAAAGGGAACAGGCAAAAGTTGCGACCGATAGCCGCTTAACTTTTGCCTGTTCCCTTTTTACTTTTGACTCGATTAGGTGCCGCCGTTCCTGTCAGAGTCGATGTGCCTTTCAAGAACCCCGATGAACGCATCAAGCTTTTACTCAGTGTGCTTATAGCGTGTCCAGCATCACGGCCACGACTCCATTCATGTTTGCTTGAGACCGCGCCATTTCCGCTTGTGCAATCGCCATCCCCGCCAGACAGCGGCCAGAAACATTTTCTTCATCAGAGAATTCTCACTACCTTCGACCGGCATTCTTCTCATCGCCAAGCAGCCCCGTGCTCGGCACCGGCTGCGCGTTTTGTTGCACCAGCACCGGCTCGTATTCGTCGGCCTCAATCACGGCGCGTTCGGGCACATTTTCATCAGCCACGTCGCGGACCAGCAGGAGACACGCAAGCGCGGCGGTAAGCATGAAGACGCCGCCCGCCATCACGACGTAAAGCGGCGCAGACGTGCTGTTCTCGCCGAAGAAGTACCGGATGATGCGCCCGAAGGTGAACGACGCGATGATCTCTGGGATGACGATGAAGAAGTTGAAGACGCCCATGTAGACGCCCATCCGCGCCGGCGGCAAGGCTCCGGCGAGTATCGCGTACGGCATCGAAAGAATTGACGCCCACGCGATGCCGACGCCGATCATCGTGGCGATCAACAGCCATTTATTTTGGATGAAGTAGCACGATAGCAGCCCCAAGCCGCCGCACGTGAGCGCGAGCGAGTGGACGCTTTTGCGTGATGTCACGGCGGCGAGTTTCGGCAGGACGAACGCGATGGCGAAACAGGTGATAGAGTAAACCGCGAACATCAGCCCACCCCATTCGCCGCCTTGTCTGAACAAATCCGAGTCGCTGTTCGGCGCGTCGAAGACGTGATACGAAGTCATCAGGCCGAAGAACATCCACATGCAGAACAGACCGAGCCACGTGAAGAACTGCACGACGGCGAGTTGCTTCATCGTCGTCGGGATACTGCCGACCGCCGACAGGATTTCCGCGAAGCCCGCGCTGATCCCGCGCTTCTCCTGGCGCATCCGGTTGAAGGCTTCCATGTCTTCGGGCGGGTATTCCTTCGTGGTCAAGACCGTGTACAGCACTGCGCAGAGAAACGCGACCGCGCCGATTCTGAAAGAATAAAGCACGGTCAGCGGGATGCCGCTCTCGGTCGTGCCCGTCACTCCCAGTTGCCGGAAGATGAACGGCAGGGCGTTGGCGAACGTCGCGCCGATGCCGATGAAGAAGGACTGCATCACGAACCCGGCGGTGCGTTGACTGACGTTCAGCTTGTCGGCGACAAAGGCGCGGAACGGCTCCATCGAAATGTTGATTGAAGCATCGAGAATCCACAGCAGCGTCGCCGCCATCGCTAACCCTGTCAGCACACGCCCGCCCACCCCACGCGCAATCTCGCCCGCGCTCGGCATCAGAAAGAGCGCGATTGAAGCGAGAATTGCGCCGACCAGAAAGTACGGACGCCGGCGCCCCAACCTATTCCACGTGCGGTCGCTCATCGAACCGATGATCGGCTGCACAAGCAAGCCCGTCACCGGCCCGGCCAGCCACAGAATCGGCACGTCGTCGGCGTTCGCGCCGAGGTAGGTGTAGATCGCCGACATATTGGCGAGCTGCAAGCCCCAGCCGAACTGAATGCCGAGGAACCCGAAACTCATGTTCCAGATTTGCCAAAAGCTCAGACGCGGTTTTGGTTGCATCGCCTGTTCTCCTTGAGAAAGTCTGGGGTCGAGAATCTGAAGTCCAGAGTCGAGAGTCGAGAATCTGACAAATCTTCGACTCCAGACTTTAGACTTCAGACTCTCACCTGCTGTAAATATTGATGTCTTCGAGCACCACGTCGCGGTCGAGCGAGAGCGCATACATCAGCGTGCGCGCCATATTTGAGACGTGGACGGAGCCGGGGCGCGGCTCGTCCGTCGCGGCGGTGTGCTCCACGTCAACCAGGCCCGGACAGAAGTTGAACACGCGGACGTTCGCGCCAGCCTTGCGCACGTGGTCGCGCACCGCTTCGGCAAAACCGAGCAGGCCGAACTTCGACGCGCAGTACGAAGGCACATCGGCATAACCATGCTTTCCCGCCTGCGACGAAACATTGATGATGTCGCCGAAGTCGTTCTTCACCATGTGCGGCAGGCACGCGCGCACAAGCCGCATCGCGCCGCGCAGATTCGTCTCCATCACCGTGTCCCACCCTTCTTCCGTAATCGCTTCGACCATCTCCGGCACGGCGAGTCCGGAATTGTTAACCAGCACATCAATCGTGCCCCACCGCTCGACGACGCTTCTCACCAACGCTTCGGTCTGCGCGAGGTCGCGTACATCAAAGGCGTGCGGGTATACACGCTCGACGCCGATGTGCGCGTTCAACTCATCCGCCGCGCGTTGAAGAGTCTCTGCACGACGCGATGCGATCACGACCCGCGCGCCCGCCGACGCCAGCGCCTCCGTGAACGCGCGCCCGATGCCGGTGCCACCGCCGGTGACGATGGCGATTTGTTCGGACAAAGATTTTTTTTTGAGAGTCATTGATTTTACATGTGCGAGGCAGGCGCAAGCTCGTCGCTTAAAAAATAATCTTAACGAACGTCCGTTTAGAGGCTTTGCTTGCGCCCGCCGGGTCATCATTCCAATAGCCTTGCCAATCTATCTCAATCGGCACGCATCCCGGCTCATGCGGCAGGTATGCGTGATAACTCGACCATCTCCACTGAACGGGATGCTGACACAGTTTCGCGCGCACCGGGTTCTCGCGAATATAATTCAGCTTTTGTCGAATGAACTTTGCGCTCCAAAGATCAATCGAGGAATAATCTTTAAGCCAAACCGCGTGCTTATGAGAACGTTTCTGCGGAACGCTCAGGCAGAGTTTGGCAAGAGAGGATTCGTGGTTTCCTACACGCAACCAATCAAGTATCAGGTGTCCCGATCTACCTTTCAATCTTCTCATTAGATCGCTAATGTCTCGCGACAGCGGGTTCAAAATCAGATGTATGTGGTCTGGCATTATTACGTAGCCAATTAGCTTGAACGGATGTTTATTTCTTGTTTCGGCTAACGTCTCGATGAAAAAAGAGCACGCGTTTTCGCTACGAAATACAGGCACGCGGTTAAAGGTGACAGCCGTGACGTAATGGAAGGTATTCACATCATGGGATTTGAATAGTTTCATCACGTTACCAACCGGCGGGCGTAGCCCGCCTCTAAACGAACGTCGTTGTTTACTTCAATCGCCTCAACGCGCCGCCAAAATACTCGCCGAGCGCGCCGGCAGTGTCACTTTAATCATCCCGTTTTCAACTCTGGTCTCGTCCTTGATGATGCCGAGCCGGTCGTTGAGCCGCGCGTTGTTTTCAAGGCTGACGCTCGTCACATCAAACTCGAAGGTGGCCGGCTTGGTGTCATTGTTGAAGACGATGAGCACCGTCTGGCGTGGTGTCGTGCGCGCGTAGGCGTATTGCTGTTCGGCGATGTAGAGATTGACGAGTTGCCCACGGCGCAAAGGTTCTAACTCGGCGCGGGTGCGCGTGAGTTGCCGCACGTGCTCGAAGACCTGCTGCTGTTCAGGCGTGCGGCCTTCTCTGGTGAATGCGTTCTGTTGGTCGCCAGGGAAGCCGCCGGGAAAGTCGCGGCGGTTGTCGGGATCGTTGCCGCCCCCGATTGCAATCTCGTCGCCGTAGTAAAGCTGCGGCGCGCCGCGCGTCGTCATCATCAACACTTGCGCCAGCTTCAGCCCGGCGGCGGTCGCGCCCTTCTCGTTCATAAATCGCGACACGTCATGATTCCCTAACAGCGTCACCAGCACGTCGGGGTTCGGGTAGAGATGATCCTGCGCCAGCGTCTGCGCGACGCTCCTGATTGATTGGCCTTCGCCGAAGGCGCGGCGGATTGGATAGAAGAGCGGGAAGTCGAAGAGCGTGTCGAGCCGCGAATCAATCCCGTCGGGGCCGGGTCGTCCACCCTGAAAGAAAGCGACATGCGCCGGGTCGCCGTCCAACACTTCGCCGACCACGTTCATGTTCGGATACTCACGCTTGATCGCATTCATCCAATCATGCCAGAAGTGATCGGGCACGTACTGCCAAGTGTCCTGTCGAATCGCGTCGAGCCCGGTCACACCGATCCACCACAACGTGTTCTGAATGTGATAGCGCGTCGTTTCTTCATCGCGCTGATTGAAGTCGGGGAGGATGTTGATGAACCAGCCGTCCATCGTCTCGCGATACTCTTTGTAAGCCGCGTTCGGGTCGTGCAGCGCCCACGTCTGAAAACTGTTGGCGAGATGATTCTCTTCCGTGCCGTTGTACCACGTCTGCGTCGGCGTATCTTTCACCCACGGATGATACGGGCCGGAGTGATTCGCGACCTGATCCTGAATGATCTTGATGCCGACGGCGTGGGCTTTATCAACCAACTCGCGCAGTTCGGCGAGCGTTCCGAAACGTTCTTCGACACCGTAGAAATCAATTGCGCCGTAGCCGTGATAATCGGTGATCGGTCGCTTCGGCCCATTCTCGACATCCGAGTACATCTCTTTTTCGTTGAGGTGATTCACATTGTCGTACCACGGATTGAGCCACAGCGCGGTGACGCCCAAATCTTTCAGATACGGCAAGCGGTTGATGATGCCGCGAAAGTCGCCGCCGTGGTAAAAGCGCGCCTTCGTCCGGTCGAAGAGTCCGCGCGACTGCGGCGGGTCGTTGTTCTTCGCATCGCCATCGCTGAAGCGGTCGGGCATGATGAGATACATCACGTCGTCGTTCGAGAACCCCTGAAAGCGTCCGGCGCGTACGAGCGGCGCGGTGATTTCAAACACTGCCTCGGTCGTGCCTGCCGGCGACGTGATCCGCAGGCGGCGCGCGCCTGGTGTCGCCCGCGAGTCAATCATCACGTCGACGAAGACGTACGTCCCCGCCGCGTTAACGCGCGTCAGTCCGGTCTGTAACCCGACGCCGACCGCTTCGACCCGCGCGCCCGTTAAGTTACGACCACGAATCAGCACGCGCACCGGATTGATCGAATGACCCGGCCACCAATTCGGTGGTTCGACTTTAGAGACTTCGGGAGTGGTTTGCGCCGCGCACAGTGAAAAGCTGAGGGCGAGAGCGACGAGGAGCAGAGCGAATCGCGTCGGAGTTGTAGTTTTATACATGCTTGCGGTGCCGGAGGCGCGGGCATCTTGCCCGCCATGAGCGCGAATAAGGCTCGCGCGATCATTCATCATTGAATGACAGCGAAACGTCGGTTAGCTAGCCTGCGGCGAGCTAACGGGCAGGATGCCCGCACTCCCGACGATATAACTCTGTTTTCCAACGCGCATCTATCTTGGGCGCCGAACCGGGAATTGTGGTCACACTTCCGACGTCGGCTTCCTGCCGTACAACTCCGTCAACTCTCCGAGCCGGTCGCGCACCTTATCCGTCAGAGCATTGCTCCGATACCGCCACGCCCAATTCCCCGACGTGCTCGCCGGGAGATTCATGCGTGCTTCGGTGCCGAGGCCGAGCACGTCCTGAAGCGGGATGATCGCGGTGTCGGCGACCGACGCGAGCACGGCGCGGATGAAGTCCCAGTGAATCTGCGAGCCGACACTGTTGAGATACTTCAAACAAAACTTGCGCTCGCGCTCGACCTGCTTCGCATCGCGCGTCGAGCCGGCGCCCGCCTCCGATTTGAACCAGCCAACGGCGGTATCGTTGTCGTGCGTTCCGGTGTAGACGACGACGTTCGGTACGTAGTTATGCGGCAGGTTGTCATTCTTCGGGTCACCACCGAACGAAAACTGAAGGATTCGCATGCCGGGGAATCCGAAGTCGTCGCGCAAAGATTCCACGTCCGGCGTAATCACGCCGAGGTCCTCGGCGATGATCGGCAATTCACCGAGCGCCTGTTTGATCGCGGTGAATAGTTCCCTTCCGGGCGCGGGAACCCATGCCCCGCGCTCCGCCGTCTTGTCTTTGCCGGGAATCTCCCAGCACGCGGCGAAGCCACGGAAATGGTCAATGCGCAAAATGTCGACCGTTGCGAACGTCGCACTCACACGCTCGATCCACCAGCGGAAATTGTCGGCACGCATCCGTTCCCAATCGAAAATCGGATTGCCCCACAATTGGCCGGTCGCGCTGAAGTAGTCCGGTGGCACACCCGCGACCACGAGTGGGTCGCCCATATCGTCGAGTTTGAATTGGAACGGATTAACCCACACGTCCGCCGAATCGTGCGCGACGAAGATCGGAATGTCGCCGACGATCCGCACGCCGTGTTGATGACAATACGCTTTCAGCGCCGACCACTGTTTGAAGAACACGTATTGATAGAACTTGTGCGCCTCGACGGCCTCGCGATGCTGTTGGTGTGCGGCGGCCAATGCTTCCGGCTCACGTCGGACCAGCGACACGTCCCACTTGTTCCACACCGCGCCGCCGTTCGCGTCCTTCAGCGCGCGGAACAGCGTGTAGTCGTCGAGCCATGACGCCGAGTGCCGATTGAATGTCTCGAAATCCTGGCGTAACTCGGTACTGGTCGTCGACTTAAAACGCTCGAAGGCTTTCCGCAGCAGCGCGTTTTTGTACTCGATGACTTTGCCGAAATCTATTTTCTCGGCGGGGGATTTTGGAACGCGCGCAATGTCTTCCGCCGTGAGGAGGCCGTCGGCGACGAGGCGTTCCGGGCTCACGAGCAGCGCGTTACCGGCGAATGCGGAGAAGCATTGATAAGGTGAATCGCCGTAGCCGGTGGGCCCAAGCGGCAACACCTGCCACAGACTCTGATTGCTGGCAGCGAGGAAATCGACGAATGCGTAAGCCTCGTCGCCCAGGTCACCGATGCCGAACTTGCCGGGCAGCGAAGTCGGATGAAGAAGAATGCCGCTCGATCTCGGAAACGTCACGTGTCAACCTCAGTATGTTTCTGTAAGACGTTGTTCGCGTTTGCGCCCACCGTAATGTCAGGCGTTGCCGTCTTGACTATTGCAAGCGGCGACAGATTTTCAGGATGGACAGGATACAGACTGACTGGACGCACAGAATAAAACAAAACAGGTGGAGACGAAAGGCATTAAGGCATTTAACACAGAGACACAGAGGAATCACAATCACAGAGGACACAGAGAAGGATTCAACTCTCTGTGTTCTCTGTGTGACCTCTGTGCCTCTGTGTGAACCTCTGGTTAGCTGACACTCAGTGAGAGTTATTTTAGAACTCCAACCTCAGCTCAAACTGAATCGAATCTCCGCTTGGCTTCGTCAATCAAATCGTTGTTGCGCTCGTAGGAAAGGTGCTTTTCGCCATCTAACACCGGCGGATACTGGCGCTCCCGGTAAACCGGGTACGCTTCGGTGCGCAGGTGCGCGAGCGTGTGATGGCCGCGCCGCGCCGCGCGTTCGTGGCGCAGCGACGAAATATCAATTGGCGCAACGACAATCCGCTCGCCCGGCCCCGGCGAGGCGTCGGCGAGAATGCGACCCTCGAAATCAATTACCTGACTCCCGCCCGGCCAGGAATACGGCGGGTAATGTTTCAAACTCGCGCCCTGATTCGCCGCGACCACATAAGCCGTGTTCTCAATCGCACGGGCGCGGTTGATGATTGTCCACCAATCCATCGGCGCGGTCGCGCCCCACGGGTCCATGTATGCCGAGACGCGCACCAGAATCTCTGCGCCGTTCGACGCAAGCTGGCGCAACACTTCCGGAAACAGCCAGTCGTAACAGATCGCGCAACCGATGCGACCGATGGGCGTGTCGGCGACGGGAAACAGCGGCTCGTCGTAGCCTTCGATGTCGTGCGGGCTGGTGTGAACTTCGTAAGGAATCCACGTGTTCACCTTGCGATACTTGGACAGCACGCCTGCGGGGCCAATCAAGCATGTGGTGTTGAAGAGCGCGCCCTGCCAACGCTTATCAACCTCAAGCATCGAGCCGGTCTGGACGTAGATGTTGTGCTCGCGCGCCTTTTGCTCCAAACGCTCGGTGTGCTCGTTCGGAATCTCGACGGCCAATTTTTTAATCAACTCGTCGGAGGTCGCGAAGACCGGCGCGGCGTGTGCGAACTCCGGAAAGACGACGAGACGCACCGGCAAGAATGGCGCGCTGCCCGCCACCGCCGAATCAATCATCGCGCAGATGCGGTCGGTGTTGCGGCGCATCTCACGCCGCTCGACCGGATTCGGCTGATCGGTCTGACACGCAGCAACGGAATAGCGAATGTGGTTCATAAAACACCTTTCGGGGAAAACGGGGAACGGGGTAAAAGGGCAATGGCGTTAAATTAAAAGTTTCCGTGATCGTTTAGAGGCGGGCTGCGCCCGCCGGCTCAATGTTCTTTAGCGAAACCGGCGGGCGCAGCCCGCCTCTAAACAATCGTCAACTCAATGTCGTTGAAGTCAAGGGTTAGAGATTAATTCCGTACTCAGACTACCGACCACCGTTTTCCCTTTTCATCATTTTCCCTTTTGCCCCTCCTTCTAACGCCCCGGCCAATGTTTGCACCGGCGCTTTAACGACGCGCGTATTGTAGCGTTCGATGTATGCGTGGCGCGCGGGCGTCATCGGATAGCTTTCGGGCGCGGCGTACGGGTAACTCTTCATCCCCTTGAACGGTAGCGGCGCGACCTGGTCGGGACTCGCCGAGTTGATGTCCATCTCTTTGCTGTAGCCTTCAGCGTAGAGCAGAAACGTCCGCGTCCATCCGTCGGGAAGCTTCGGAAGTTGTGTCGCATCGAAGGCAATTGAAATCTCATCACCGGGGCGCGAGATGACGAACATATCATCGACGCCTCCGAGCAGTTCGCGCACATCGCCCTCGCGCGTGTAGCGACCGGGGAATGTTTTCCACGGCGACGTGGCCGAGACGCGCTCGTAGGTGTAGCCGTATGGCTCGCGACCGTCGGGCGTCGCTTCCGCCGAGAAGCCGCGCCAGCGAAGGTTGGCGACCGTCGGTTCAAGCCGCGTCAGTTTCGTCGCAAATTTCCCGTCCGATGTATCCACCAGAATCTGATCCCAGTAGATACGCATGTTGGTCACGATCCGCACTTCGCGACTCTTCGACAAGAACTTGCCGGTCAGGTCAACTGTCACCGTCTGCGGGCGCCCGACCGGGACGCCGATGTCTTCAATGACGGTCTTCCAATTTCCCCCCTCGTCTCTGACCTGCAACTTAGGCAGCGCGAGCGACAATCCGCCTTGCGCGGCGGCGACGTTGTCGCTTGAAAATGCATAGTCCGTCCACCCGGTCATCAACAACAGCGTGCGATTTTGAGGGATGAAGGATGAGGGATGAGGGATGAAACTTCGCTTGGAAGACTCGTTGGTTTTACTTTCATCCCTCATCCCTCCGCCCTCATCCCTTCCTAAGTCGAGCGTCAGCGTGTGCTCGTCGGCGTAGCCGCGGATGCGGTGCAGGCGGAAGTTGTCGGGGTACTTGCGGTCAACATCCTTGATGCGCGCGAGCACATCCTCGCCTTTGTCATCAATCGCCGACACAGGCAGTCGCGCGTCGCGTGTCGCGTAGAGTCTGAAAGTTGACGACGTGGAATTCCCCAAGCCTTCGTTCGGATAAACCTCGACACCTGCGGGGTGCGCGACCGCGACGAGTTGCAGGCGATCCATGAAGACTGCTTCTTCGAGTTCGTTCGTGACGCGAATCTCGTAGCGCCCGTGACGCGGTTTCAATTGGTCGCTGCGAATACGGACGTACTCGTCGGGGTCGGGCATCGCGCGGACGCCGGGCGCAGCCCAGTAGCCGAGTTCGCCGCCACCCATAAAGTCAGTGATGAACTCGAAGCGCTCGCCGTTCCACGCGAACAGATACGGGCACGACGAAGGCTTGCGGTCGAGTTCGATGACGGTCAAGCTCAATGCATTCGGCGGTGGGACAGGTTTCGTGTCGCCGGCGCGGGCGGTCGCGGTGGCGGGCGATGTGATTTCGGTTTCCGCCTGGACGATGCCGGCGGGCCAGATCACGCGCACCGCGTCGGTCTGTGTGCGCTGACCGAGGCCGAACACGATGTCGGCGGGCGCGGGCGCGGGCGTCGCGGAATAGGTTTCGAGTTTCTGTTGGAGGCTCCCCGCGCGGGCTTCGATTTTCGAGGCGACGCCGCTGCGGTTGCTCACCTTACCGGCGAGGCGCACGCGCACCGAGCGGTTGCGGTTGCCACCCTCGTTACGACCGATGATGGTTTGGCCTGACGCGGAGCGCGTGACTAAATCAACGTCGCCGTCACCGTCCACATCACCGGACGCGAACGCGCGCGCCACCTCAATCTTCCACAACGGAGTTGCCGCATTCGCATCCGCAGCTTTACTAACCTTCTGCCACCCTGAGCCGATGTTACGCCAGACTGACACGCCGTCGCCCTGCATTGTGACCAGATCGAGCAGGCCGTCGTTGTCGTAATCAAGGAACTGCGCGGCGTGATTTCGCAACGTGGGAGAAGCGGCACGCGGCGTGTTCTCAACGATGCGGAAACGTCCCTGCCCGTCGCTCATCGCAAAGACACCAGCGTTACTCAATTCACCGAAATAGAAATCCGTGTAACCATCTTTGTTCACGTCGCCCGCCGCCGCCGAAGTAAAGTTCCAGTCGCGCCCCTTCGCATCAATTCCGACCTCGGCGGCAACGTCGCGGAACGTGCCGTCGCGCAGGTTGCGATGAAGCGCGGGTGGCGCGCCGAAGTTGACGACCAACAGATCGACGTCGCGGCGGTTATCGTAATCCGTCGGCACGACCGCGACCGCGTGATTGTCGGCGGAGCCGCCGATTTTGGCCGACGCCGTGTAGTCCACAAACGTGCCGTTGCCGTTGTTGCGCAGCAGCATGTGCGGCGCGCCGGCGAAGTTTTTCGGGAAAGTTGATGCGCCGTTTGCGCCGGCCTGCTGCGGCTTCGCGAGGTCGGCAAGTCCGGCGATGAAGATGTCGAGGTCACCGTCGTGGTCAGCATCGACGAACGCGGCGGAGATTGAGAGGTGCGGGTAAGCAGAAATCTTCGCCGTCGCGGTCACGTCCGCGAAACGCCCGTTGCCTTCGTTCCGGTAGAGCGCGTTCGCGCCGTAACGCAGGACGAATAGGTCGGGCTTCTCATCGTTGTCGAAGTCACCCGCGACTGCACCGATCCCGACGCCACTTGTCTCTTTGCTGAACGCGCCCGATTGCGCCGTCACGTCAATGAACTTGCCCGCGTCGTTACGATAAAGCTTCTGCGCCGAAGCCGAGACTTCGAATAAATCGAGGTCGCCGTCATTGTCGAAGTCAAACAGCGTCGTGCCGCCACTGAGCGACGCCACGAGATTGTTCTTTGCCGGGTCGTTGAAGTCCGCGCCCTTAACAGTCTGACCGAGTCCGACCCCAGAAGAATTTCTGCCCGCTCCTCCGCCCGCCGCCGCGTTCGGCATCATCCTTACGGTCGCATCGGCGAACGTCACGTCCGGCGTCTGCTTATCAACTAACTCTGGCTCCGCGCCGGTCGAGGTGATCCCTTCGGCGTAGCGTCCCTGCTCAAGATAGTTATTGCCGATGCTGGTCGCCGCGCCGCTTTCGCGCAGTTCCTTAAAGCGTTGAATCAGTCGCTGCCCCTCTTCACGATCTCCACTGCGCAGGAGCGCCGTGCCGAGGCTATAAAGCGCGGTGCCGTTGTAAGGCTCGGCATCATAAGCAGTGCGAAACAGCGCGATGGCTTCGGGGTATTTGCGCTGCTGCACGTAGACTTGGCCGAGCAGGATATTCCCGCCTGTATCGCGCGGGTCGAGCGCGAGGACACGCTGAAAAGCAATCGCCGCCTCGTCGAGACGATTCTGGTCTTTCGCTATCTTGCCGAGCATGTAATGTGGCTGCGGCGCTTTCGGCATTGAATCAGCCGTCGCCTTCGCCTCGCGCAACGCGCCGACCATGTCCGGCAAATTATAGAGCGCAATCGCGAGATTGATGCGCGCGATAGCGAGCTGCGGGTCAACCTTCAACGCGCGTCGGAAAGCGTCTGCCGCCTCTTGGTATTTGAACTGTTCGAGCAGCGCGACGCCGAGGTTGTTCACGCGGTAAGCGTCCTCGCGCGCCGCCACGCCGGGTGCGCCCTGCATCGAAGCCCGCGAAGCAAACGACGTAAAGATAAGAATGAAGGAGATAAAAAGGGCGATTAAAACGATGAGAGTTCGATAAATCTTCATAAGATAATTATCAAGTGTTCACGAATTTAGCGGTGATAAATGATCGTGATTGGTAACCGCTGGGAGCGCGGGCATCTTGCCCGCTAACGCGCCGCACGGCGCGTACCTTTGTTCGCGCTATCGCACTCATGGCGGGCAAGATGCCCGCGCTCCCAGCGTTAAGTTATCCCGATTCCTACTGCGTCGCCGCTGGTGTCGGCATGATTGTTGGCGTTGGCGTCGCCTGCGTTTGCTCCGGCGCTCTCGCGAACACAATCGGCTCGGACTTAATGATGCCCTTTCCTTCCTGCACGACGATTGATTGATTGGCCTTCATTTCAGGGACCGTGTCTTTGCGGCCGCTCGGCCAGATGATTTCTAAACTGACCTTTTTCTCGACGCCCTCTGCGGGCTTGCCGAGGCCAAAGGTCAGCGGCAACTCGCTCTGCGAGCAATAGCTCGACCCGGTGCGCACGACATTCCAGAGCCTTAGATTATTACCGCTCTTCAATGTAACTTTTGTGCCGATACCGTCACGGTTCGATTGACTGCCGATGGTTTTAATTTTGAGCAAATCGTTCTGATTGGCGTTGTCGTTGCGGTAGAGACGCGCCGGGCCGTTGTTCGCCAGCACCAGCAGATCGAGGTCGCCGTCGTTATCGTAATCGCCGTACGCCGCGCCGCGCCCGACGATGGCGCGACCGAGGGTACGCCCGACCTTGCCCGTTACTTCCTCGAACTTTTTCTTGCCGCGATTGTGAAACAGATGCGGCGGCTGCGCGTATCTGACCTTCGGCTGCACCTTTTGAATATCGTCGGAGACGTGGCCGTTGACCGCGAAGACATCGAGCAGGCCATCAAGGTCATAGTCGAAGAAGAAGGTCGCAAACGTCAGTGACTGTTCCGACATCTTGCCGATGCCGGAGCCGCGCGCTTCGTCGGTGAACAGGCCGTTGCCTTCGTTGCGGTAGAGCGCCATGCTCTCGCTGGTGAAGTTTCCGATCACGATGCCCGCTCTGCCCGCTCCGTCATAGTCTGCCGCATCGACGCCCATCCCCGCGCGCGGCGTGCCCGCTTCGCTCAAGGCGACGCCTGCCGTCAATCCTTCGTCGGTGAACGTGCCGTTGCCGTTATTCTTGTAGAGTTTGTTCGGCTCAGTATCGTTGGCGAGAAAAAAATCCATCTGGCCGTCGCCGTTGTAGTCGAGGAACGCGATGCCGAGCGCCTTACTCGTCGGGTCGTTTAACCCTGCGCGCGCGGTCGCGTTCTCGAACGTGCCGTTGCCGCGATTGTGGTAGAGCGTCGGACTTTGACCCTTGTACTTCTGCGGCGTGCAGTAGGATTTGTTGGTGCCGTCGAGCGTACACTCGACATCCGTTTCGATTGACCACTCGACGTAGTTGGCGACGAGAAGATCGAGTTTGCCGTCCTTGTCGTAATCGAACCACGCGGCGCTGGTCGAAAAACCGGGACCGCCGACGCCCGCCTTCGCCGTCACGTCAGCGAACTTGCCGTTGCCGAGGTTGCGGAACAGTTTGTTGGGGCCGACGGCGGTGATGTAGATGTCCACGTTCCCGTCGTTGTCGTAGTCGGCGGCGGCACACCCAAGGCCGTACATCTCGACGGCGAGACCGGCGGCGCGCGTCATGTCGGTGAACGTTCCGTCCTGGTTGTTGTGATAGAGCGCGGGGAAAGATTTTGCACCCTTCTTCTCCGGCCAGTTCGTTGAGTTGATGAGCAGGATGTCCTGCCAACCGTCATTGTCGAAATCGAGGAATGCGCCGCCCGGCCCCATCGTCTCCGGCAGATACTTCTTGCCCGAAGCGCCGTTGTTATGTTTGAAACGAACGCCCGCTTCGGCAGTCACGTCGGTGAACTCAATCGTCCCCGATGGGCGCGGCGCTTCCGGTGTCGGGGTCGGCGACGCCAACGTCACCTGGTCGGACATCGCCGGCAGCGGCGCGTCCTGCGGAGCGATGGTCGCCGTCGGTTCCTCTCTGCAACCAACGAGTAAAAATGTGGCAAACAAAATCAGGACAAAAAAGATCAGAGGATTACGCATCTTCAAAACTTTCACCTTGGCCTAAGGGATTAAA
>Ga0136617_10002548_pt1 | contig 16213 bp, 16 predicted proteins | sample AntDrymUQ3222106_2_FD_129672 | JGI IMG/M metagenome (GOLD analysis project Ga0136617, IMG submission 129672) | Polar desert sand microbial communities from Dry Valleys, Antarctica - metaG UQ322 (21.06) | ecosystem: Environmental > Terrestrial > Soil > Desert | place: Antarctica: Dry Valley...
CGCGCTTCGGGCTCGCGATCGACAACGCCCTGAACTTCCTGAACAACCCGGACGGCATCCAGGGCCACAACTTCGCCACCCAGATCGCCCATGTCGAGGAGCGGCGGGTGCTCCAGGGCCGCCTGACGCTCGTCCGCTACAACAACGAGCCCCAGTTCTTTGTCGCCGACGCCAGCGTCTTCCTCGCCCTCGTGGCCGACGTCATGGAGCGGCTGGGACCCTATCTCGAGCCCGACGCGGTCGACAGCGAGACCGTCACGCGTCTGCGCGACGCGCTCCAGCTGGTCGAGCGCAAGACCGCGCCGCGCGGCTGAGGCTCGCCCCGACACCCAGCCGAGCGCCGAGCCCCTGACTGATGCGTCATCTCTATCTCGCGGCGACCGGGCAGAACCGGGGCAAGACGACGGCCGCCCTCGGTCTCCTCGACGGGTTCATCGGACGGGGGCTCCGTACCGGGTTCATGAAGCCGGTGGGCCAGCGCACCGTCATCGATGACGGCGAGCCGGCGGACGAGGACGCCGTGCTGATGAAGGCGGTCTTCGGGTTGCGCGAGTCCTACCGCGCCATGAGCCCGGTCCACATCCCGCGCGGCTTCACGAAGGCGTACATCGCGGGCGAGGTCGTCGAGGATCTCGGGCAGCGCGTCCGCGATGCGCACGCGACCTTCGCCGACCACGACATCGTGCTGATCGAGGGCACCGGACACGCCGGGGTGGGGGCGGTGATCGGGCTCTCGAACGCAACGGTGGCGGCGCTGCTCGGTGCGCCGGCGATCATCATCAGCGAGGGCGGCGTGGGCCGGCCGATCGACGAGATCGTGCTCAACGCAGCCCTGTTCGGCCGGCACGGCGTCGAGGTCGCCGGCGCGATCGTCAACAAGGTGGACCTCGCCGCGCAGCCGGCGCTCGGCTCCGTGCTGGCGCGCGGGCTGGCGCCGTACGGCATCCCCCTGCTGGGCGTGCTGCCGGTCAAGCCGATCCTCTCCAACCCGACGATCGGGATGATCCTCGAGGGCGTGCACGGCGAGACCCTGCATGCCGGTCCGGATCTCGATCGGGTCATCGATGGGGTGGCGATCGGGGCGATGGAGCCCCAGCACATGCTAGAGCGTGTGGGTCCGGACACGCTGGTCATCGTGCCCGGCGACCGGGAGGACGTGATCCTGACGCTGACCTCGGCGCATGGGCGGAGGCGTGGCGGTCTGGCTGAAGGCAGCGCCGGTCGGGACGCCGACCGTGACGGCGCGGCCTGCCTGGGGCTCGTCCTGACCGGCGGCTACCGGCCCGGGGCGGCCGTGCTGCGCGCGATCCGCGAGGCGGACCTGTTCGCCACACTGGTTCCCGAGGACACCTACCACGTGGCCTCGGCGGTGCACGACCTGCTGGTCAAGACTCATCCGGCGGACCGCGAGAAGATCGCCCTGATCAAGACGCTGGTCGCCGGCAACCTCGACGTCGACCGGATCCTCGAGGCGGCCCGACCCGCCCCCTGACGAGCTCGTGGCGTCGGCGGGTGCGCATCGCGCGACCCGGTTGACAATGCTCCGGGTGACTGTAGTAGCATCGCACCCCATCAGGGGGGTCCCCAGCCCAACCTGACGTGGTCGGATTCCCCGATCGACCCGGACAGCGAGCCTCAGAGCTCGGCGATCCGTCCCCGCGGCCGAGGAGAGCCGCCGCGACCGATCAACTGCCTGGGTCCGTCCGGCCGCCGGTTCCGCGCCGTGATCGCCGCCCAGGCGTTCGCGGACGGCCAACGACCGCGTGTGCAACCAGCACACGCCCCCAGCCCAGCGACCCGGTAGCCGAACCACGTCGTGCCCCGCTTCTGGCTGTCGAGCCGCGCCAGTCCTGCGTCCGTCCCCGGCGGGCGCCGTCGTGAATGCGTCCAATCGCTGGCCCCGGCTTGCCCCCGGTCGGCCTCCTGGTAGAAAGGAGCACGGGTAGCGCGTTCTCGCGTGCCCACAACCGACATGACGAAGACAGTTCGAGCGCTCACGCTGGCCCTCGTGGCCGCGATCCTGATCCCCACGCTCACGCTGGCCGCCTGGCCGGTGGCCAACAGCCGGTCGTATGTCAGTCAACGGTTCAGTGACGGACACCGCGGGATGGATCTCGCCGCTCCGGGCGGCTCGACGGTCACTCCCATCACGACCGGCAAGGTGATCTTCGCCGGCTGGCGCAACAACTGCGGCGGCTACCAGGTCTGGATCCACCACCCGCACAATGGGAACCTGTACACGGCCTACTACCACCTCGCGTCAGAGACGACCTCGGTAGGTGCCACCGTGTCCGGTTCGTACTCGCGCATCGGCACCGTGGGGCGGACGGGCTGCGCGACCGGGAACCACGTCCACGTGGAGACGTGGCGCGGCTACCCGTGGCGGATGGGCTCGGTCCGGGTCAACCCTTGGGTCTACGTGATGAACGGCCCGAACCTGCCGCCCCGCTACCGCTGACCATCCGGCCGGCGCCGGACGCTCCGCACCCGAGTCGAGCCCCTCAGCCCCACACAGGGCCGAGGGGCTCGTTGTCGATCAACCGGGTGGACCCGAAGCCGACCGCAAGCGACAGCAACGCCGGCCCGTCGATCCGGTCCAGCTCGGCCAGCGTGCGACCGCCGGCCGCGCTGACGTACTGGGGCGAGGCCAGGGGCTCGGCGGCGAGGACCTCGCGCATCGCGTCACGCAGCGCGTCGGCGGAACGCTCGCCGGTTTCCCAGCGCCGGCGCGCGGCCTGGAGGGCGCGGTGCAGGACCGGCGCGGCGGCCCGCTCATCGGGCGTCAGGTGCACGTTGCGCGACGAGAGCGCCAACCCGTCCGGCTCGCGCACGGTGGGACAGGCGACCACCTCCGTGCCAATCGCGAGATCGCGGGCCATCTGGCTGATTACCATCACCTGCTGGGCGTCCTTCTGCCCGAAGTACGCCCGCTCCGCGCGGACGAGGCTGAACAGGATCGCGACCACCGTCGCCACCCCGTCGAAGTGGCCCGGCCGCGCGGCGCCCTCGAGCGGCGCGGCCAGCGCCCCGACGGACACCGTGGTGTCGAAGCCCGCAGGGTAGACCTCCTCGGTCGGCGGCGCCCAGACGAGATCGACCCCCTCGGCCGCGCACACGGCCAGGTCCCGGGCCTCGTTGCGCGGGTACTTCGTGTAGTCCGCGGCCTGGTTGAACTGGCGCGGATTCACGAAGATCGTCACGACGCTCGTGGCGTTCTCGCGGCGGGCCCGGGCCATGAGCGTTCGATGCCCGTCGTGCAGCCAACCCATCGTCGGCACGAGCCCCACGGGCCGGCTGGCGGCCCCGAGCGCCGCGCGCAGCTCCGCCCGCGTGCGCAGAACGGTCGTCGCGGCGGCCTCAGTCACGGCGTGCCACCCGCCCGAGGACGCGGGCCTAGAGGTCGCGGTCGAGCGGGATGCCGCCCAGCGGCACGCCGGCGTCGCGGTCGAGCTCGGACCGGCCGAGCACCTCGTCGAGCACCGCGCCGTCCATGCGAACCGTCTCGGCCGGGCCCGGAAACGCGCCGGCCGAGACGTCGGACGCCCATCTCGCGGCCGCGTCGAGGATCGTCCCGCGCAGGTCCGCGTAGGCCCGAGCGTGCTTCGGGCGCCAGGTCTCGAGCCCCAGCAGATCGGTGATCACCTGCACCTGGCCGCTGCACCCGGCACCCGCCCCGATCCCGATCGTGGGGATCCTGAGGCGCTCCGTGATCGCGCCGGCCAGCTGCTCCGGGACGAGCTCCAGGACGATGGCGAACGCGCCCGACTCCTGCACGGCGAGGGCGTCACCCAGCAGCAGCCGCGCCTGCTCGCGGGTCTTCCCCTGCACCCGGACCCGACCCGCCTGGTTGGCGGCCTGGGGGGTCCAGCCGATGTGCCCCATCACCGGGATGCCGGCCTTGACGATCGCCTCGATCGTCCGAGCCGAGCGGACGCCGCCCTCGACCTTCACGGCCTGGGCGCCGGCCTCGGCCAGAAACCGGCCGGCGTTGGCGACTGCCGCCTCGGCCGTGGCGTAGGACAGGAACGGCATGTCGCCGACGACCAGCGCCCGCTTCGCACCGCGCGCCACCGCGCCGGTGTGGTGGAGCATGTCCGCCATCGAGACCGGGATCTCGTTCTCGTAGCCCAGCATCACCCGGCCCAGCGAATCACCCACGAGCAGGACCGGAATGCCGCCTTCGTCGAGCAGCCGGGCGGTTGGATGGTCATACGCGGTGAGCATCGCGATCCGCTCGCCGTCGGCGTGCATCCGCGCGACATCGGCGATCGTGAGCCGGCGGACCGTGTCCGAACCGGCGCTCATGCCATGGTCCCCGCAGCGCTGCTCATCCGCGAAGGATGCTCGCGGGCGTCACCATCGTCCAGTCGGCGCACCACCCGGTCCAGCAGGCGATCCGCGACCTCGCGCTTGGTGAGCAGCGGCAGGTCGTCGCGCCCGCCCTCGGCGTCGAGGATCGACACCCTGTTCGTGTCCGTCCCGAAGCCGGACCCCGGCTCGGCCACGTCGTTGGCAACGAGCAGGTCGACGCCCTTGCGGACCAGCTTCGCGGCAGCGCGGTCGAGCGACCCGGTCTCGGCCGCGAACCCGACCAGGACCGGCGGCCGGGCCAGCCCACGGGCGACCGAACCGGCCTCGGCGAGGATGTCCTCGGTCGGCTCGAGCTCGAGCGTCAGCCCGGCGTCCCGGCTGAGCTTGCGATCGGCCCGCCGGACCGGCCGGAAGTCAGCCACGGCGGCGGCCATGACCAGCGCGTCGGCGCCCGCCAGCGCCTCGAGGACGGCCGCGCGCATCGCGGCGGTCGTCTCGGCCCGGATGACGACGGCACGCTCCGGCAGGGGCACGGACGTGAGCCCGGCCACGAGCGTCACGCCGGCGCCCCGGTCGAGCGCGGCTTCCGCGATGGCCACGCCCATCCGGCCGGTGGAGCGGTTGCCGATGAAGCGAACGGGGTCGATCGGCTCGGCCGTGCCGCCCGCGCTGACGAGGATGTGCCGGCCCTCCAGGTCCGCCTCCATCGGCCGTGCGGCCAACGGCGGCCGGTCGGCGGCGTGGGGCGCCCGAATGGTCCGATCGCCGATTGCGGCCACGACGGCATCCACGATCCGTCCCGGCTCGGCCAGCCGGCCCACCCCTACCGCGCCCGAGGCGAGCGGACCCTCGTCGGGCTCGACGACGACGTAGCCGAAGTCGCCGCGCAGTCGGGCGACGTTGGCCCGGGTTGCCGGGTGCCCGTACATCTCACCGTCCATTGCCGGCGCCACAACTACCGGCGCGGTCGTCGCGAGACACGTCGCCGTGACCGTGTCGCCGGCGAGACCGTTGGCCATTGCGCCCAGCCAGTGCGCGGTCGCTGGTGCCACGACGACGGCATCGGCCGAATCGGCGACGACGATGTGGCCGATCCGCCCGTCCGCCAGGAGGGCCATGAGATCGTGCTCGACCGGGTGCCGGGTGAGCGCCTCGAGCGCGAGCGGCGCGACGAATCGGCTGGCTGCCGGGGTGAGCAGCGCGACCACGGATGCGCCCTCGGCCTGGAGCGCGCGGACCAGCTCCGGCGCCTTGTAGGCGGCGATCGAGCCGGTGACGCCCAGGGCCACGAGGCGCCCGGTGAGCCGCCCGGTCATGCGAGCTCGAGGCGCAGCGGCTGGCCGCCAGTCACCTCGGCGTGCAGGATCGCGAGGCCCTTGAGGGTCAGGTCAGGGTCGACCGCATCGATCCGCTCGAGGCCGCGGACCCACGGCGCCTGCGAGAGGCCGCCGGTGAGGATGGTCCGCACCGCCTCGGGCTCCACCTCGCTCGCGTCCGCGAGCTCGCGCCGGATCCTCGCCAGGAGCCCGCTCGTCAGCGCCAGGTAGCCCAGCACGGTGCCCGCCTGGATGGCGCTGACGGTGTCCCGCCCGATCGCCCGATCCGGCGCGCGGAGCTCGACCCGCGGCAGCTTGGCGGTGCGTGCCGCCAGCGCGTCCAGCCCCAGCTCGAGGCCGGGCGCGATCGCGCCGCCGACGTAGGCACCGTCCCCTGCCGCGCAGTCGAACGTCGTGGCGGTCCCGAAGTCGGCGACGACGGCCGGCGTCCCGTACAGCCGCTGGGCGGCGAGAACGTTGACCAGCCGGTCTGCCCCGACCGCCTCCGGCCGCTCGACCCGGATCGGGATGGGGACCGTGCCGGCGGACGCGATCACCAGCGGGCGGTCGCGCCGCGTCGTGACGGCCTCGAGCATGGCGGTGAGGCCGGGCACGACTGATACGCAGGCCACCGAGCCGACGTCGGCGAACGACAGGTCGTCGAGCCGGAGCAGCCCCTCGAGCAGCATCTCGAGCTCGTCGGCGGTCGCGCGCGGCACGGTCGCGGCGCGCCGGGTGGCGATCAGCGCGCCGTTGCGGACGAGCCCGATCGTGACGTTGGAGTTGCCGATGTCAACGGCGAGGAGCATGCCCGGATCATACGCGGGCCCCTCGGCCGGTCCCGGCCGCGATGTGCCCGTTCGTCGCTCAGCCCGGCGTGCCGCGTTCGGACGATCTGGGCAGGTGGAGCGTGCTCGGCCGGCCGCCGCATGACTCCCGGGGAGTCGTTGCCGGCTCGTGGGAGGCAAGCGTCGGAAAATGGCTTCTCGGCGGGTCGCCCAGGGAGTACCATCCCGCCGAGCCCCGCGCCCCCCGACCCGAGTCCGGCCAGCCGCAGGAGCCCACCCCGTGTCGAGCGCCCCGCCCGCCAAGTTCTTCGTCAACCAGGGCGTCGTGACGAGCCGCGCCGACATCCAGCACCTGCTCCGCCCGCTGCTCAAGCAGACCGTCTCGTACCGCTACTTCCGCGGCCGTGAGCTGGTCTCGAACGGCACCGGCTGGGTGGAGCGCGTCGTCGTCGATCAGCCCGACGTCTCGACCTACTTCACGCCCCTCGCGATCACCCTGAACATCGACTCGTTCGAGCACCTCGAGTTCGAGACGCGCCCGGACCAGCTGCTGGTGTACGCCCTCGTCCAGGGCGACGAGCGGGTCGTCCTCGAGTTCGCTCCCGTCGGCCCGGGCGACGCCGGGATTCCGTTCGCGCCGCGCCAGCTCGAGTTCGACACCAGCGGCTACGTCCAGATGGAGCTGCTGGGCCTCGAGGCCCACGAGGAGGAGTAGCGCGATCGGGGCGCCGGTCCAGGCCGGCGCGAAGGAGGTCCAGGGAGAGGCGCCGTCGCCTGCGGCGGCCGTGGAGGAGGGACAGACCTAGTGAGCGCCGTCGACAGCCAGGCCCAGCCGCGCCCCGAACGCCGACCAGCCGGGGAGGGCGGGCTCGCCGGCTACTTCCGCTTCGCCGAGCGCGGAACCACGGCCTCCCGGGAGATCCGCGCCGGGCTGACCACGTTCATGGTCATGTCGTACATCATCTTCGTGAACCCGGACATCCTGGCCGCGGCCGGGGTGCCGCGGGACGGGGCAGCCGCGGCCACCGCCCTCGTTGCCGGTGTCCTGTCGATCGCGATGGGACTCATCGCCAACGCGCCGATCGCGCTGGCCGCGGGGCTGGGGCTCAACGGGGTCGTCGCGTTCCAGCTGGCCGGAGCGGGCAACGGGCCGTTGACCTGGCAGGGCGCCATGGGCGTCGTGGTGCTGGAAGGCCTGATCGTCCTGCTGCTCGTGGTCGTCGGCCTGCGCGAGGCGATCATGCATGCCGTCCCGCTCTCGCTGAAGCGGGCGATCGGTGTCGGCATCGGCTTGTTCATCCTGTTCATCGGCTTCGTCAACGCCGGGCTGATCGGAATCCCGGCAAGCCAGGCCGTCCCGGTCGAGTTCAGGTTCCCGACGGGTGGCGCGCCGGTCGTCGCGCTGCTGGGGCTGCTGATCACGGTGGGCCTGTTCGCGCGCCGGGTCCCCGGTGCGCTGATCCTGAGCATCCTCATCACGACCGTCATCGCGCTCGTCACCGGCGTGGCGACCGTGCCCCAGAACATCTCGGTGGTGCCGAGCTTCTCAACGCTGGGGCAGTTCAACGTGACCGAGGTCTTCGATCCCGCCCGGTTCACGCTGATCGCCGCGCTGCTCGTGATCTTCACGCTGATGCTGGCGGACTTCTTCGACACGATGGGCACCGCGACCGGAATCGCCGAGCAGGCAGGTCTGACCGACAAGGACGGCCGGGTCGACAACATCGGTCGGATCCTGTTCGTCGACTCGCTGGGTGCGGTGGCCGGAGGAGCGGCGGGCGTCAGCTCCAACACGAGCTACATCGAGAGCGCGGCCGGTGTCGCCGAGGGGGGTCGGACGGGGCTCACGTCGATCGTTACGGGTCTGTTCTTCCTGGCCGCGATCCTCCTGTCGCCGCTGGCGCTGGTGGTGCCATCGGCGGCGACGGCGCCGGTCCTGATTGTCGTCGGCTATCTGATGATCACCCTGCTGCGCGACATCGACTTCGGGGACATCGAAGAGGGCTTCCCCGCGCTGCTGGGGCTGATCCTGATGCCGCTCACGTTCTCCATCACGAACGGCATCGGTGCCGCGTTCATCGCCTACGTCGCGATCAAGCTCGTGCGCGGGAAGGTGCGCGACGTCCATCCGCTGATGTACCTCGTCGCCGCCGCGTTCGTCGTCTACTTCGCCCAGGCGTGGCTCAACATGGTCATCAGCCCGACCGCGCCCGCGACCTGAGCGAGGGGCCGCCCGGAGCGGCCGCTCGTTTCCGCTACGATCCGCGCGATGTTCGAACGTACGGCGCTGCCTTCGGGGCCGCGCGTCATCAGCGCACGCCTGCCGGGAGCGCGGTCCGTGTCGATGGCCGCCTATGTGCTGGCCGGATCGCGTCTCGAGCGACCCGACGAGGCCGGCGCGGCCCACTTCATGGAGCACATCACGTTCAAGGGGACGACCCGCTACCCCACGAGCCGCGCGATCAGCGAGGCGATCGAGGGCGTGGGCGGCTCGTTCAACGCGGCCACGGACCGCGAGTCGACCGTCTACTGGGTGCGCGTGCCGGGCCGCGAGGCGACCCGGGCGATGGATGTCCTGGGCGAGCTGATCGTGCGGCCGACCCTCGACGAGCGCGAGATCGACCAGGAGCGCACGGTCATCGTCGAGGAGATCCGCTCGTATCTCGACGACCCGGCAGAGTACGCCCAGATCCTCTTCCAGCAGGCGATGTTCGGTGACGGTCCACTGGGCCGCGAGATCTGTGGCGACGAAGCCGGGATCCGGGCCCTGCCGCGGGCAGCCATCCGCGACTTCTGGCGCGCGACCTACCGGCCGGCGAACGTCGTGATCGCCGTGGCCGGCGACCTGGACCACGCGACGGCGGCCGATCTCGCGGCGGCAGCGTTCGGCACGGGCAACGGCGCGCTGCCCGGCTATGCCCCGGCGCCCGGGCTGCCGGCCGGTGACCGCGTCCGCTTGGGACCGCGCCGCGACACCACGCAGGCGCAGCTCTCGATCGGTGTGCCCGCCCTTCCCCGTGACGACCCCGACGCGTGGACGCTGAGCGTCCTCAACGCGATCCTCGGCGATGGCATGAGCAGCCGCCTGTTCCTGTCCGTGCGCGAGGAGCGCGGTCTGGCCTACGACATCTCGTCGGGGATCGTGGAGTACGCCGACGCAGGCGTGCTGGAGGTCTCGGCCGGGGTGGATCCTGCGCAGCTCAAGGCGGCCATCGCCGCGATCCTCGGCGAGCTCGATCGGCTGCGCACGGAGCTCGTGCCGCCCGAGGAGATGGCCAAGGCCCGGGCCTATCTCGCGGGTGGGCTCGAGATGCGGCTCGACGAGACGCGCCACCTGGCGAGCTGGATCGGCGGCCAGGAAGCACTGCACGATCGCGTCCTGACGATCGACGAGGCGATGGCCGCTGTTCAGGCCGTCGAGGCCCAGGCGATCCGCGAGCTCGCCGGGCGCCTGTTCCGGGGCGACGCGCTGCGGATGGCGGTGGTGGCGCCGGCGCGTTACCTGCGCGGGCTCGAGCGCCACCTGCGCCTGCCCGCCTGACCTTGAGATGACCGCCGATTCCGCGCCGGTGTCACCCGAACGACCGGCCGGCGCCGCGCCGCCCACCGCGATCGCCCGTTCCGCCCTCTCTCGGCCGGCCGATCCGCCGGTCGACCGACGGCTCGCGCGGCTCCACCTGCGGGTCGGTCAGCTGTCGCTCGCGCGGGCCGAGCTCGAGGCCCTCGCCGGGAGCGGCGAGCTCGACGAGGAGGGGCTCCTGGCCCTGGCCGAGGCGCGCTGGCGGACGGGCGACTTGGCGGGCGCCGGCGAGGCGGCGATAGCCTATCTCGACGGCGGCGGTGAGGGTGCGGTGGGTCTGGTCATCGCCGCCGAATCGGTTGTCGCGGTTGGCCGTCCCGGCGAGGCGCGGCGGCTCGCGCAGCGCGCGCTCGAGCGCGGTGACCTGCCACTCGACCGGCTGTTCGCGGGCATGCCGCGCAGCTCGATCTGGCCGGCCGATCCAGCCGAGCCCGGCCGCCATGGCACCCTGCTCGAGGGCGATGCCGCGCGCAGCGATCGGGGCCGGTCGGACCGGGCAGCGCCGGCGCGCGACGCGCGGGCCGCGGCCCCGGAAGGCACGTCCGAGACCCCCGCCGGTCCGGGCTTCTGGGACGCCGAGTCCGAGGCCGGCGATCTGCCCAACCCGGCGGTCGAGCTCAACTCGGGTCGCACGGCGCTGGGCAGGGACGAGCTGACGACGGCGGCCGTCCACTTCGCGCTCGTGATCCGGGCCGCACCCGAGCTGGCCCCGGCCGTCCTCGAGGCGACCAACGCGGCCGAGGGTATCGCGCCCGAGATCGAGCTCGTGCGCGGGGATTCCTTCCGCTTGGTGGGCCACGAGCTCGACGCCCGTCACGCCTACAGCGCCGCGGCGGCGCTCCTGTCATCCGATCCAAGACAACCTTCGGAGGAAGCGTGAACGAACGGACCCTCGTCCTGATCAAGCCTGACGGCGTCCAGCGCCTCCTGGTCGGCCGGATCCTCGCGCGCTACGAGGAGCGCGGGCTGAAGCTGGCCGGCCTGAAGCAGATGCGCGTGCGGCGTGAGCTCGCGGAGCGCCACTACGACGTCCATCGGGCGAAGCCCTTCTTCGCCGGCCTCGTCGAGTTCATCACGAGCGGCCCGCTGGTGGCCGCGGTGCTCGAGGGTCCCAACGCGATCGCCGTGGTCCGGTCGATGAACGGTGCCACGCGACCGCACGAGGCCGCGCCCGGCACGATCCGCGGCGACTTCGCGCTCGAGACGGCCCAGAACCTGGTGCACGCCTCGGACGGGCCCGATACGGCGGCCGTGGAGCTGGCGCTGTGGTTCCGCGACGATGAGCTGGTCGACTACGACCGCGAGATCGATCGCTGGGTGCTGGCTCCGGGGGAGTAGCCGGCTCACCCGCCTCCAGCGGCGATGAACCCACCGCTCACGGCCACGGCGAGCGCAGCCAGGGCCAGCACCGCGACCGTGGCCAACCGGAGACGGACCGGCCTGGCCTCCGGTCCGTCCCGGGGCCTGGGCGGGGGACGCCGGAAGCCCACGAGCAGCAGGCGGCCATAGACGAGCCCGGTGGTGAGGGTGACGGCGAGGACCGGCACGGCCAGGGGCGTGCCGACCGCCGCGTCCACGAGCGTCTGCCGGGCGGCGAACACCGGGCTGTCCGGCCAGCCGACGGCCGCGACGGCGATCGCGCCGAGGGCGACGGCGAGCAGCGGCGAGCGGCGGGCCCAGCCGCCAAGGTCTCCGAGCCGCCGGCTCCCCGAGCGCCCGCCGACGGCGACGACCCAGCCCGCCAGCGCGGTCCGGCCCGCGATCAGCGCGAGCAGCCAGGTCCACGCCGCGCCGTCGAGCCCACCGGCGGAGGCGCCCAGCGCGAGGAGCGCCAGCCCGCCGTCGGCCGCAACCGCGTAGGCAAGCACGTGCTCGAGGTCGTCGTGCAGCAGCGCCGCGACCGTTCCGAGCACTGCGCTCGCGAGACCCACGACGACGATCGCGCCGCGCTCGATGCCCAGTCCCGCAACGTCCGCCGGCGTGCCCGCGCCCCAGACCATCGCCAGCGCGAAGATCGCCGGCCCTACGACCAACGCCAGGGGCAGCGTCACGGGCGGCGCCAGGTTGGCGAGACGGGCGTTCGGCCGGTGGAGCGGGACCACCCCGAGGCGAACGGCGACCGCCGCGCCAGCCGCAAGCAGGGCCAGACTCGCGTCGCCGTCGGCGCTCGCGACGCCGTCGGCGCCCGCCGGCACGAGGAGCGCGAGCCACGCGGCGATTCCGGCCACCACCGCGACCCGCACCACGGCCACCGCCGCGACCGCGCCGCGGTCCGTGACCGCGCCCGTGTCGAGGAGTGGCAGCACGCTGGTTAGCCCGGCCGCCGTCGCGAAGAAGATCGCCGCCTGCGGCGTGCTCGTCGCGAGCGCCAGCCCGCCCCAGCCGAGGGTCAGCAGCGTCGCTCCGGGCAGCGACCGCGGGACCGTGCCGGTGCCCGCACCCGCCAGCACAATGAGGAGCCCGCTCACCGCCGCGACCAGCAGCAGGACCGCGACATCGCCCGGCGCCCCGGCGCCCGGCTCACCCGGGGCGAAGGGGGCGCCGAGCCGCTCGAGGATCGGCGTGCTCGCGGCCGCGAGCGACGCCAGCGCGAGACCTGCGATCCCGATCCCTCCGGCAAGATCAGCACGGTGCCGTGCGAGCAGCGAGGCCGTCCCTGCGCCGAAGGCGACGATGAGGAACGGCAGCAGGCTCACGGCGGCGCGCTGCTCCGCTGGCTGCGCGAGCGGACGCGCACGTCCGGCGCCGGCTCGAGCGTCGCGTCGCGCGTTGTAACCACCCGTGGTGAGGCGGGCCGCCTTGCCCCCAGCTCCAGCCCGCCCGAGCCTTCCCGGGCACGGACCACCAGTGCGGCCCCGATGCCCCCCAGCGTGGCGATCAGGCCGGCCACCGCGAGCTCCTCGACCGCGACCGCCGGGCCCGCGACCCCGGCTCGCACGAGCGACGCGCCCTGCACGGCGAGCAGCGCACCAACGGTGACTCGCAGCGCGTCACGGCCCACGAGGAGCGGTGCCGCGGACACGACCAGCAGCGCGACGCCGGCCATGACGGCCGCAGCCGGCCCGGCGACCAGCGCCGGCGCGCCGATCGTGGCGGACGCCGTCGCGACGCCGGCGCCCGCGGCGACGAGGACCTCGGCCGGCCACCCGATCGATGACCCGGCCGTGGACGACCGGCCGCGGACCGTGGCCCACAGCAGGTAGCCGGCGAGGATCGCGGCGAGGAGCCGGGCAGCCAGGGACAGGGGCTGGGGCAGCGCCTCGGCGAGGACCGGCGACGCGACGCCCACGATCGTGACCGCGACGATCGCCGAGCGGGCGTCGCGTGCCGCGACGGCGATCACGCCGGCGGCGACGAGCACGATCGCGAGGGCCACGAGGCCCGGGCTCATGGCGAGCTGGTCTGGAGCTCCGGGTGGACCGGCGTCGGGAGCACGCTGATCGTGTCGGCCGGCCAGTAGCGCAGCCATGCGCGGCCAACGACATCGGTGGCGCCGATGGGGCCGAAGGTGCGCGAGTCGGACGAGCTCGACCGGTGGTCGCCCATCACGAAGAGCTCACCGTCGGGGACCTGCCAGCGGGGCGGCTCGGTCGAGGTGGTGGTGGGCTGCGACTGACCGTCGACCTGGAAGACGTATGGCTCCTGGAGCGTGACGCCGTTGACCACCACGACCCCGTCGCGGACCTCGACGGTGTCGCCGGCCACGCCGATGACGCGCTTGATGAACGGCGTGCCATCGGGCTGGACCCAGTCCGGAGGCGGCTTGAAGACCACGATATCGCCGCGCTTGTACGCGTCGAACCTCGGCGTCAGCTTGTCGACCAGGACGTACTGGTCCGGCTCGAGCGTCTGCTCCATCGACTGCTGCTCGACCCGATAGGGCTGCGCGACGAAGGTCTGGATGCCGAAAAAGATGATCAAGGTGAGCCCCAGGGTCTGGACGACCTCCTTGATCCACCCGTAGGCGGGGCGGCGTTGGCTCACAAGTCCGGGAGTATAGGTGCTGTGCTATCGTCCCGCCCCGTGACCCGCTCGGCCGGGCGGAGCTGACGTTGCGCCGCCGCGTCATCTCCGTCGCCAGCGTGCTGCTCGCCCTGGCCGTGCTCGGGCTCGTCCTGTTCAACGCCACCCTCGTCGACCGGCGCGGTCCTGCGATCAACACGGTCCGGCTGAGCGCCGCGGTCGAGGATCAGGCCAACCTCGCCCAGACGCTCACCGCGATCGACATCGAGTTCAGCGAACCGGTCCGCACGCCGACCGTGGAGCGCCGGTTCCGGATCGCGCCGTACGTCGCCGGGGCGATCAGCTGGGACGGCTCGAACGCCGTCTTCACGCCATCGGACCGGCTGCCGCCGGACACCGAGTTCACGATCTCGATCGCGTCCGGGTTCGAGGATCTGGCCGGCAACGCGTCCGAGACCGGGCTGGATTCGTTCGTCTTCCGAACCGTCGGGCCGCCCACGGTGGTCCAGACCGTGCCACCGGACGCGGCCGACGGCGTGCTCCTCGACAGCGCCGTGATTGTCACCTTCGACCGCCTGATGGACACGGCCGCCGTCGACGATGCCATCCGGGTGGAGCCGGTCGTGCCGTTGCGCCCCACCTGGAGCGGCCGGATCCTGACCCTGGGCTTCGACGCGCCGCTGAGCTTCGGGACGACGTACACCGTGACGATCGACACGCGGGCGGCCGATACCGACGGCAGCCGCATCGCGACGCCCTTCTCGACGACCTTCACGACCGTCGCCGCCGGGCTGGGTGTGGTACGGACGCAGCCCGGCGACGGAACGGCAGGCATCAGCGTGCGGACGCCCATCGCCGTCGTCTTCGACGGGCTGATCGACCCGGAGACGGTCGAGGACGCCCTCTCGATCACGCCGCCCGTCGACGGCGACATCCGGGTGGTGCCGCTGCCGAGCGACGAATCGGCCCCGCCGGCCGAGCCGCCGGCGGGCACGGTGCTCCTGCTCGAACCCTCCGATCCGCTGGCGGCGCACACCACGTACACGGTGACGCTCGACCCGTCCGTTGCGCTGGCCGGCGCCCCGGACATCGTGGCCGCCGGGCGGACGTGGACGTTCACGACGGGCCAGCCCACGCCCTCGGGTCACAACCACGTCGCGTACCTGACGGCTCGGGGCGGCAATCGCGATGTCTGGGTGATGAACCCGGACGGCTCCGCCCAGCGCCAGATCACGACCGGGCTCGCGCCAGTCTCGGCGTTCGACGTGACGCTCGACGGCACGCGGCTGGCGTTCGCGAGCGGCGGCGTCGTCCGCTCCGTGGCGATCGACGGCACGGGCGAGACGGTCCTGACCGGTGACGACCGGCTCGAGTACGCGCCACGCTTCAGCCCCGACGGCCGGCGCCTGCTGGTCGGCCGTCGCACGGCCGACGGGACGGATGCCGGCTGGTGGCTCGTGCCGCTCGACGCGGCGGCCGGCGAGGAGATCCAGGTCCTGCCGGACGGCGCACCGCCGCTGGGTTCGACGGCCCTGCGCGGCGACGGCATCGAGCCCGGCGAGGGTCAGCCCGCGTGGACCGGCCGCTCGGCCTGGGACCCGACCGGCCGCTGGCTGGTGCTGACGACCGGTGAGGGCGGGGTCGTCCTGTTCGACGCCGACGCCGACGCACAGCCGGCCGCGGCCGTGGCGCTGCCGTTGAGTGCCGCGTCGGCGCCCGCATGGTCGCCCATCGGCGAGCAGTTCCTCATCGTCGGGCGGGCGCCGGGCGACACCCCGGACGCGCTGCACGCGATCGAGACCGACGGGACGGTCCGGGTTCTGGCCGAGGCCGCCGGGTCTGTCGCGGTGACGGCCGACGGCCGGCTGGCCACGCTCCGGCTCGACGAGACTGCCGTGGCCCGCCTGGCGCTCGGCCGTGTCAGGGCTGCCGCCCCGCCCGAGATCATCACGACGGGCGAGGGGCTGGCAGACCGGTGGCCGGCGTTCAGCCCGGACGGCTCGGAGATCGCGTTCGGCCGGGTCCGCGAGGACGGCACGACATCGGCTGGCATCTGGTTGATCGACGCCGAGCCCGACGCCACCGGCGCAGCGGTCCGGCTGACGACCGACGGGGCGTATCCCCGCTGGCTGCCGTGACGCAGCTGGCGCCGGTTGTCCGGATCCTCACCTGCATAACCCGTGACGCACTCGCGGTTTGACCCGCCGCGCGGGGCGTTGATACACTCCGGCCCGCCTGCAAGGTCCCAGTTCTGA